>ERZ650300.302-NODE-302-length-28710-cov-11.386634_pt1 | contig 28710 bp, 28 predicted proteins | sample MGYA00376236_ERZ650300 | MGnify/ENA primary metagenome ERZ650300 (study PRJEB26733, sample SAMN07839303) | wastewater metagenome | biome: urban; feature: wastewater treatment plant; material: waste water | place: USA: North Carolina | collected 2016-04-28 ...
ACCTGATCCGGCAAATTGAAAGTCAAACCGAAAAACGATAGTCCTATGCCGACCTTTCTGCTTTACAGTCTGAAGGCTGCGGGATGCCTGGCGGTCTTCTACCTGTTTTACAAGTTGTTGTTGAGCCGCGATACGCTGCATCGGATGAACAGGGTGTTGTTGTGCGGAGTGTTGCTGCTGTCGTTTTTGCTGCCTTTGTGTGTAATTACCGTCGAGAAGGAGTTGCCCGGGGTATCCGCCGCTGGGATCGACGTGATTCCGGAAAATTATTTCCGGCGGGACATGGTATTCGAAAACCGAATCCCCGACGATACCCGGGACCTGATGATAATAGAGGAGCCGGAGCCTGCTCCCGAACCGTTCGACTGGGGCGTTTTGCTCGGAATCATCTATTTTGCAGGGATGTTTGCGACGTTGGGATGGACCGTATGCAACATCGTGCGGGTTGTGCGAATGACGCGCCGCGGCCAGCGCATACCGCTTGGACACGGGCGCGTTTTGGTGTTGTCGGACCGGATTCGAGCTCCGTTCAGTTGGATGAGATACGTGGTGATGTCCGAGGAGGATTATGCCTGCGGCGGAGGGACGATCCTCGTGCATGAACAGGCGCATCAGCGGTTGGGCCATTCGTGGGACCTGCTGCTGGTCGATTTGCTGGGGTGTTTGCAGTGGTTCAACCCCGCGATGTGGCTGTTGCGTGTGGAACTGCGTGCTGTGCACGAGTACGAGGCCGACGAGCAGGTGCTCCGCTGCGGGGTCGATGCGAAAGATTATCAGATGCTGTTGATAAAAAAGGCCGTTGGCGGGAGGTGGTACTCAATTGCCAACAGCCTTAATCATAGTAACCTTAAAAACCGAATTACCATGATGTTGCGTAAAAGATCATCGAGGTGGGCCAGGGCCAAGGCGCTCTATGTCCTGCCGCTTGCGTGCCTGGCGCTCGGCGCTTTCGCACAGACCTCCTATGTTCTTCCGGAGGACAAAACTACGAAAAATTCCGGAAACGGTGAAATGCCTCTTCCTGCTGGTGCGGACGGCCGTATGGTCGGTACACCGGAAGGGGGAATGCCACCGGTCGAAGGCTCCATGGCCGAATTGCTCGCTAATCTCGAGCGTACCGCTCTCGAAAAGCAAACGGCAGAATCGGGGGCGCACACCTTTACCGGACGCGTATTTGGCCGGGACGATAAGCCTTGGGCCGGTTATGAGTTTATTTGCAGCGGCGGCCGGCGGGTTGTGACCGATGCGGAGGGCCGCTTTACGATCGTTACGGAGAAGCCGATCGTTTGTTACCTTGTCGGAGGGGAGACGGATCAGAAAGTAAAATCAGTCGGTAGCCGCTTCGGAATTCCGATGGGGACGGACATTGCCTTGGAATTTCATTTGAAAGAGTCGCTTGCTCTGACCCACCTGCCCGTATCCGATGAACCGGTAGTGTATGCGGTTTATGGCGATCCGGCAGATTTTCGCTTCGATCCGGAACATCCGCCTCTGATAATGGACGGGGGCGAGGAATTGTCGGCTGAAACGCTGGATACCTATTTGGGGTTGCCGGAACAGAAGATGATTGGTGCTTGGATGGTCAAAGGGCCGGAGGCACTGAAGGGATACGGTACGCGGGCGGCGAACGGAGTGTTGTCGATTAGGGTTCAGACCTATCCTTATACGGAGTCTTGGAGTCCGGCCGATCCGTCCTTGTGGGATCCGGAGGATTTGGAGCTTTATCTGGTGTGGGAAGGGGATGAGTTGCCCGAACAGTTTGTCGCCCGCCGCGATGCGTACATGAAAGAGGAGTTTGCCAAGTTGCTGACTGCTGATGCCGGGAAACTCGAACGACTCGGGTATAAATCGGTCGATGGTGCGGAAGAGTGGGTGACTGTCGAGGTGAGCGACGGGGCTGCCCTCATTCCTTTCTGGATTGATCTGTCGGACGAGGGCTTGTATCTGCTCGACGGTGAGGAGATCGATTACAGACAGTTGGGCGCGATGTCACCGTCGAGTATCGCCACGGCGACCCGAATGACCTCCGGCGAGGCACGCAGACGCTACGGCGATCGGGGTCGTTACGGTGCGATCGTCTATACGAGTCGTCCGGAGTCGGAACGTGTGACAATCGAAGAGAAACAGAAGCCTTCCGATTTGTATCACTATATTACGGGCGATTTTGAACCGACGGGTGTGCCCGATACTTACCGGGTGCGGCGGATCGAGTTTAGCCATTCGATGCCGTTCGAATTCCGGCCATTGGTACTGTGGAATGGCAAGGTGTCGAATATCTATCTTTTTACTACTCCCGGTATCGTTCACGAGATAGAAACCGTTCGGATCGTAACCGAGCCGGACGAAGCGACGGTCGCCAGATACGGCGTATCGGCCCGGAACGGGGTGATCGAGGTCGTTTCCAAAACGGCTTCGCGTGAGGATGATTTCGAGGTGACCGTTTATGATAAATACAACAATCCGATGCGTTATCTGAAGGGTAGTTTCCGATCGGTGGATGGTAAAAATACCTATAAGGTGAGCGGATTGAAATTGCGGAACGTGCAGGGAGTACGTCCCGGAATGTTGCCGTTGGTAGCTGTGGACGGGCGTGTGGGGTCCATCACCGATCTGGAGAAGATTCCTGCCCGCAAGATCGAAACCATACAGATTTTTTCCTGGGAGGATGTATTCCGTGACCCGGCATTAGTCGAGCGTTACGGGGATGCCGCCCGTGTCGGAGCGATTCTTGTGACGACTCGCGATGCTGCGAAACAGGCCAAAAAAGAGGCCCGGAAGTCCGGTGCAGGTGAATCTGTCGTCGCATCCGTACCGGAGGGACCGTCGTTCGGTACGGTTCAGACCGGTAATACTCCGGTGGACGGGCAGGGCAAGGTGTGGATTTCCGAAGTTGCTGCACCGAACGATTCGCTCGTGGTTTCCGGTCACGATTTGAGTTCGATGCTCTTCCTGCTCGATGGCAGAAGAGTCGCAGTTGCCGAGGTAAAGGCTTTGAATGAAGCGGAGATCGAATCGATGTCGGTCTTGAAGGATGAATGGGCTGTCGAACGTTACGGCGAGGCGGCGGCGGATGGCGTGGAGAACGTCAAGCAGTCTCTCGCGGTGTGGGCGGTGGCGCAGAATGTCTGGTACGGGCTCTCGCTCGGCTCCGTGCTGCTGCTGGCCGCGATCGGGCTCGCCATCACCTTCGGCGCGCTCTACTATCTCGTGCCCCGGCTCTGGCATCGCGAGCGGCTCTATTCGCTCAGCCTCGTCAGCTGGCACTTCTGGCTCGCGACCATCGGTCTGGTGCTTTACGCGGCCTCGATGTGGGTCTCGGGGATCATGGAGGGTCTGATGTGGCGCGAGGTCGATGCCCAGGGCTTCCTGGTCAATTACCACCTGCGCATGGCCAACCAGAAGCAGGAGGCGGTGAAGCGCTTCAAGGAGCTGAACTTCAAGGTGATCGCCTCCGGCGACTCCTACAACGACACCACCATGCTCGGCGAAGCCCATGCCGGCATCCTCTTCTGCCCGCCGGAAAACGTCATCCGCGAGTTCCCCCAGTTCCCGGTGGTGAAGGATTACGAAGCCCTCAAGGGCGAGATCCTCAAGGCCAGCGAACGCATCTAAGACCATCATGCATCGCCAGCGCTACTACACCCTGACCGCCTCCTGCCCCGACCGGGTGGGCATCGTCGCCAAGGTTTCCGGTTTCTTCGCCGCCCACCAGGGCTGGATTCTCGAAACCGCCCTCCACGCCGAACCGGCAGTCGACGCCGACAAGCGCGGGCGCTATTTCATGCGCATCGAAATCCGCGCCGATTCGCTGCCCTTCATGCTCACCGAGTTCCGCGAACGCTTCCGCCCCATTGCCGAAGAACTGGAAATGGACTGGAAGATCACCGACTCGGCGGTCAAGAAGCGCGTGGTGCTCCTCGTCTCCAAGCAGGAACACTGCCTCTACGACCTGCTGGCCCGCTGGCAGTCGAAGGAACTGGACATCGAGATCCCCTGCGTGATCTCCAACCACGACACCTTCCGCGGCTTCGTCGAGTGGCATGGCATCCCCTTCCATCACGTGCCGGTCACGCCCGACAACAAGGCTCAGGCCTACGCCGAAGTGCAGCGCCTGTTCGAGGAATCCCACGGCGACACGATGGTGCTGGCGCGCTACATGCAAATCCTGTCGCCGGAGTTGTGCGCCGCCCATCCGGGCAAGATTCTCAACATCCACCACAGCTTCCTGCCCAGCTTCGTCGGCGCCAAGCCTTACCACCAGGCCTACGAGCGCGGCGTCAAGCTGATCGGCGCCACCTGCCACTACGTCACCGAGCATCTCGACCAAGGCCCGATCATCGAGCAGGACGTGATCCGCATCGACCACTCGGATTCGGTCGAAGACATGGTGCGTTACGGCAAGGACATCGAGAAGGCCGTCCTCGCCCGCGGTCTGCGCTTCCACCTGGAAGACCGGGTGCTGGTGCATGGCAACAAGACGGTGGTGTTCCGCTAAAAACCCGATCCGCCGTCCCACCCAACAAAAAGCCGGCTGCGAGCCGGCTTTTTGTTGGGTGCAAACGCCGCCGCTACAGCATCAGCATGCCGGCGCTCCAGTCCATCTTGCGCTCGGCGACCGCCTCCCGCGGAAAAGTCGCAAGAAAGGCCACGCGGCGGGAGGCGCCGGGTGTGGCGGTGGAGAATTCAAGCAACCGCACCTCGGCCGCGTCCGCACGCTCGGGCGGCACAACGACGTTCATCGCGTCGAGATAAAGCGCCAGCGGCTCGGCATGGATGACGGAATCCGCGCTTTCGAGGGTGCGGATGACCCCCGCCAGCGTGGCCTCCAGGCCCGTGCCGGCGGCTTCGAGGCGATGGAGTTCCGCCGCGTTGGCGTCGAGCTGGCCTCGCAGGCGCTCGATGTCGCGACCGTGGTAAGTGCCGCATTCCAGCGCATCGAGGCCGGCGCGGCTCTGCTCCATGAGCTGCAGACGGCCGGCCAGCAGACGCTGGGCAAAGGCGAGGCGGTCGCCCTGCTGCTGCCGCGCGGTGTTCTCGCGCAGGGCGGCGAGCACCAGGCCTTCAAGGACGATGTCGGCGACGCGCTGCCGCAGCGCCTCTTCGGTGGCGGCGAAGCCGAACATGCGGAAGTGCCGGAAGCTGACGGTTTTCTGCTCCACGTCCTGACGCAGGATTTCACCTTCGAGGGCCGGTCCGAGCACGGTCTGCTCGCTGCGCGTCGCGGCAATGACGCAGCACACCCGATCCAGCGACGCGCCGGTCGGCGAGGCGAGAAAATCCTGCAGGTCGGTGCTGGCGGACAGCGCCGAGGCGAGGTCGGCCGGGCGGACGAAGAAAGCGCGCAACACCGGGCTTTGGGCCCAGGCCTGGGGCGTCGTTTCGACACCGGGCGGCAGACTGGCGGCAACCCGGTCGGCGTATTCGAGGGCATGGGAAACCGCCGGACAAAGGCGCTCGTGGGCGCCGCCGATGAGCCCGAGACGCGGATCGACGGCATCGATGACCCGCGCAACGGCTTCGGCACGCCTTTCGTTGCCGGCGCAAAGCGCGCGACCGGAACCGAGCAGCCAATCGAAAAAGCCCATCGGACCGCCCGTCAGGCCTTTTTGACGAATTCGGACTTCAACTGCATGGCGCCGAAGCCCTCGATCTTGCAGTCGATGTCGTGGTCGCCCTCGACGAGGCGGATGTTCTTGACCTTGGTGCCGACCTTGACCACCGACGACGAGCCCTTGACCTTCAGATCCTTGATGACGGTGACGCTGTCGCCGTCCTGGAGGACGTTGCCGTTGGCGTCGCGCACGACTTTCTGCTCTTCGGCGGCCGCAACCTTCGGCCACTCGTGGGCGCATTCGGGACAGACGTAGTTGTCGCCGTCTTCATAGGTGTATTCGGACGAACACTGGGGACATTTGGGCAAACTCATGCGGGCTCCTGGGTGGCGCTGGCGGCCCGCTTCTGCAACAGCAGACCGCATTCGAGGTGGTGGGTGTAGGGAAACTGGTCGAAGGCCGCGGCGGCAGCGACGCGATGGGTGGCGTAGAGCGCGGCAACGTTTTCCTGCAGCGTCCGGGGGTTGCAGGAGATATACAGAATGTTGTCGAAACCGCGGGCCAGCTCGACGGTGAGCGGGTCGAGCCCGCTGCGCGGCGGATCGACGAACAGCGTCGAGAAGGCGTAGGCGGACAGATCGACGTGCCGCATGCGCCGGTAGTCGCGGCCGCCGGCGAGGGCGTCGCTGATCTCGTCGCTGGACATGCGCACCATCGTCACATTGTCGATGGCATTGGCCTCGAGGCTGAACTCGGCGGCGGCCACCGAAGGCTTGCTGACCTCGGTGGCCAGCACGCGCCCGAACTGGGGCGCCAGCGCAACGGTGAAATTGCCGTTGCCGCAGTAAAGCTCCAGCAGGTCGCCGCCGATGCCGGCCGCCCGGGCGCAGGCCCAGCCGAGCATCTGGCGATTCATCTCGCCGTTGGGCTGGCTGAAGCTGTTTTCGATCTGTTTGTAGCGCAGACGCCGGCCGTTCAGTTCGAACTCTTCGAGCAGCCAGTCGCGGCCGAGCACGATCTTCTGCTTGCGGCTGCGCCCGATCAGCTGCACGCCCAGATCGGCGGCCAGCAGTGCGGCATCGGCCTCCCAGGCGGCGTCGAGGGGGCGGTGGTAGATCAGGGTGATCATCAGTTCGCCGCTGAGCGTGGCGAGAAAATCCACCTGGAAAAGCTTGCGCTTGAGCGCTTCGCTGGCCATCAGGCGCTCGCGCAGGCGCGGCATCGCGGCGGCTATCGGCGCCGCGGCGGGCGGAAAGTCGTCGATGACGATGGCCCGCTTCGGGTCGGCCGGATCGAACATCGCGTAATCGATACGCGCCCCGTCGTGCCACATGCGGAACTCGGCGCGCAGGCGGTAAGCCCGTGTCGCCGACTCGCAGACGGTGGGCTCGGGCAGCTCGAAAGGAGCGAAATCGTGCTTGAAGCGGGCAAGCTTTTCGGCGAGCTGAGCGGGGTAGTCGGCGGGATCGAAACTGGGCAGTGACATGCGTCGGACGAAGAGTGCCGTAGGCGAAGGGGGCGAATATACGCTTGTCGGCCGATTCAAAAAACAACGGGCGCCGCGGCGCCCGTTGTTGGCTGGCAGAAATCTCTACCGATCTTACTGGTGATAGGCGCTTTCGCCGTGAGCGGTGATGTCGAGACCTTCCCGCTCTTCGTCTTCCGGAACCCGCAGGCCGATGAACATATCCACCAGCTTGTAGGCGATGAAGGCAACCACGGCCGACCACAGGATGGTCACACCGACCGCAGTGGCCTGGACGATGACCTGATCGGCGATCGAGTAGCCATCGACAACCTTGTTGGCCACGTAATCCCAGACACCGGAGCCGCCAAGGCTGGGCGACGCGAACACGCCGGTCAGGATCGCACCCATGATGCCGCCGACGCCATGCACGCCGAACACGTCGAGGGAGTCATCGGCGCCGAGCATGCGCTTGAGGCCATTGACGCCCCACAGACACACCACACCGGCCAGCAGACCCATCACAACCGCACCGCCCACGCCGACAAAACCGGCTGCCGGGGTGATCGCCACCAGACCGGCTACCGCGCCGGACGCGGCACCGAGGCCGGACGGCTTGCCCTTGATGAGCCATTCGGCCAGCATCCAGGAGGTCGCCGCGGCGGCCGTGGCCACCCAGGTATTCACGAAGGCCAGGGCGGCAACGCCGTTGGCTTCGAGGGCGGAACCGGCGTTGAAGCCGAACCAGCCCACCCACAGCAGGGAGGCACCGACGATGGTCAGGGTCAGGCTGTGCGGAGCGAAGGACTCGCGACCGAAGCCAACCCGCTTGCCGACCAGGAAGGCACCGACCAGACCGGCGACGGCGGCGTTGATGTGCACCACGGTACCGCCGGCGAAGTCGAGCGCGCCCTTCTGGAACAGGAAGCCAGCCGTCGCGTTGGCGGCGTCGGCCGCGGCAGCGGAGGTGTAGGCATCCGGACCGGCCCAATACCAGACCATGTGCGCGACCGGCAGGTAGCTGAAGGTGAACCAGATCACCGAGAACAGCAGCACCGCCGAGAACTTGATGCGCTCGGCGAAGGCGCCGAGGATCAGGGCCACGGTGATCGCCGCGAAGGCGCCCTGGAAGGCCACGTAGATGAACTCGGAGATGACCACGCCCTTGGTGAAGGTGGCCGCCACCGAATCCGGCGTAATGCCCTTCAGGATGAGCTTGTCGAGACTACCGAAGAAGGCACCCCCTTCGGTAAACGCGATCGAGTAGCCGTAGATCACCCACAGCACGCTGATCAGCGAGAACACCGAGAAGACCTGCAGGAGCACCGACAGCATGTTCTTGGCGCGCACCAGACCGCCGTAGAACAGTGCCAGACCGGGGATGGACATCAGAATCACGAAGGCAGTGGACACCAGCAACCAGGCGTTGTCGCCCTTGTTGGGCACCGCAGCCGGCGCCGGAGCAGCTTCGGCCGGCTTGGCCTCGGCAGCAGCTGCTGCCGGCGCGGCGGCGGGAGCCTCGGCCTTGACCTCGGCAGGCGCCGTGACGGCGGGCGCAGCGGCGGCAGGCGCCTCCGGCTTTTCGTCGGCCAGCGCGCTGCCCGCAAAACCGACCGCCAGAGTGGTCAGCAGAGCTGCGAATAGCTTTCTCATGATTGAACGCTCCTTTACAGCGCGTCGGTACCGGACTCACCGGTACGGATGCGGATGGCTTGTTCGAGGTCGAACACGAAGATCTTGCCGTCGCCGATCTTGCCGGTGCTGGCCGATTTTTCGATGGCTTCGATGACCTGATCGAGGATTTCGTCCTGCACGGCGGCTTCGATCTTCACCTTGGGCAGAAAATCGACGACGTATTCGGCGCCGCGATACAGCTCGGTATGGCCTTTTTGACGGCCGAAACCCTTGACCTCGGTAACCGTGATTCCCTGCACGCCGATAGCGGACAGCGCTTCGCGGACTTCGTCGAGCTTGAAGGGCTTGATGATGGCAGTAACGAGTTTCATGGCTTTGTCCTCCGCGGAACGGCCCGTAAGCCGCCCCGGACGATTGGGTGAATTAGAAGCTGCGGGTCACGGACACCAGAACCCGACCCTTGCCCATGTCCTTGTCGGAGGTCGCGTTGGTGTACCAGTACTCATTGGCGTTGGTCGTGATGTAGCTCAGGCCGGCGACATAGCCGTTGAAGTCCTTGGTCACGCCGACTTTGTAGTCGGTGTAGGACGCGCCGCCGGAGGTCGAGCCGTTAACCTTCTGACGGCCCACGTGGCCGATCAGGTTGAGGCCCGGCATCAGCTCGTAGTTGGCGGTCAGGTCCAGGTAGCCGGAGTTCTTCGAACCCACCCAACCGAACAGGTCGGAGAAGGAGTGCGAATACTTCAGGGTCAGGAAGGTCCAGCTGCCGGCCACATAGCCTTCGAGCGTATTCGGGTTGTTGAAGCCCACCGGGTAGCTGCCCGGGTAGTAATACTGCAGCAGACCCACGTCGTAACCGAAGTCGCCGATCGTGTTCTTGTAGCCGCCGTAGAAGTCCATTTCGATGCTGTTGCTGATCTTGCCCACGGCAGGCGCCATGTCCGACAGCCACGACACGTTCGAAGCCCAGGTGCCGACATACAGGCCGCTCGAATGCGCGTAGTCGAAACCGCCCTGGATGGCCGGCTTGCGGTTGGTCTGGCCGATGCCGCGGTAGATGTACTCGGAAGCCAGCGTCACGTTGCTGGTTACGGTGTGCTCCGGCGCGGGCGCGGCGTCCGCGGCACGGGCAAGTTGCGGCAGGGCGACACTGGCGGCAAGCAGGGCGGATGCGATAAAAGTCTTGCGCATGATGGAATTCTCCTGATAGTCAAAGTCGGTGAGTCTGATCTAGCAATCCACGTGCCAATTTTAAAAAACCTTGCACTTCATGGAACTATGACGTCCATTCGACCTCTATTGCGGCGCAAAAAATATTTTACATGCACCATGTTGGACTTATGCACCATTTAAGGGCGCGTTTTTGGTGCGTGGCCGCCGACGGCCGAGGCACGGCGGCGGTGCTACACTCGAAGCCATCCCGATCCATTTTTCCCAGTGAGGAACACCGCCATGGCCAATCCCAAAATCCTCGATGAAATCGGTTCGAAAGTTTCCGAGCTTCTAGCCAACAGCCCTGCCAAAGACCTTGAAAAGAACGCCCGTGCGCTACTCGCCAGCGGCTTTTCCAAGCTCGACCTGGTCACCCGCGAAGAATTCGAAGTCCAACGGGAAGTGCTGACCCGCACCCGCGAGCAGCTCGCCGAACTCGAACACCGCGTCGCCCGCCTGGAAGCCGAGCTGGCGGGCCGGGCGCCGGCCAACGACTGAGGCGCCGCGCATTCTTCGCCGTCCGAACCGGGGGCGCTGCGGCGCCCTCTTTTTTCGCCCCCCCCCGCCGGAGCCCCCATGCAACGCTGCCTCGCCCTCGCCCTGCCGCTCATCCTCGCCACGCCCGCCTTTGCCGAGCCGGTGGCTTACACCATCGACGCCAACCACACCTACCCCTATTTCGAAGTGGATCACCTGGGCCTGACGACCCAGCGCGGCCGCTTCAACAAGACCGGCGGCCGCATCGTGCTCGACGCCGCGGCCCGCCAGGGCTCCGTGGAAGTGAGCATCGACGCCGCGTCCATCGACATGGGCTTTGCCCGCTGGAACGACAACATGCGCGGCGAGAACTACTTCAACACCGCCACCTTCCCGAGCATCGTCTTCAAGGCCGAGCGCCTGGTTTTCGACGGCGACAAGCCGGTGGCCGCCGAAGGCAGCCTGACCCTGCTCGGCGTGACCCGGCCGCTCACCCTCACGATCAGCCGCCTCCACTGCGCGCCCCACCCGCTCAACAAACGCGAAACCTGCGGCGCCGACATCCTCGCCACGCTCAAACGCTCGGACTTCGGCATGACCAAATACATCCCCTCGGTGGGCGACGAAGTGCGGCTGTCGATCGCCGTGGAAGCCTACCGGGAGTGAGCCCGCAACCTGCAGCGGGGTCATAAGCCGATCCACCAATCCTGCCGCCACGCCAATCCGGACCCGCCGACATGCCGCTCCGCCCCGTCGCCCTTACCCTCGCGCTGACTGCCAGCCTTGGCCTCGCCGGCTGCGCCGGGATCGGGCCGCAAAGCCTCGACGACACCCGCCTGCAATACAACGAAGTCATCAAACGCACCACCGAGGAGCAGCTTCTCCTCAACATCGTGCGGCTGCGCTACACCGACACCCCGAGCAGCCTCGCCGTGTCGGCCATCGCCGCCCAGTTCGAGCGCAGCCAGAGCGTCGGACTCGCGCCCTTCTTCACCGCCGTCGGCGGCGACGTCGCGCGCAACAGCTACACCGCCGTGCTGCCCCAGGCCCAGCTCATGGGCGCCGACCGCCCGACCTTCAGCCTGACCCCCCTCGACGACCAGGAATTCACCCGCAAGCTGTTCACCCCGCTGCCGCTCGACGGCGTGATCTACCTCGCCAAAACCACCTGGCCGATTTCCAAGGTCTTCCGGCTCTATCTCGAAAACCTCAACTGGGTGCCCAACGCCCAGTCCGCCAGCGGCCCCACACCGCGTCAGGCACCGCCGGTCGGCGAGTTCCTGCGCGGCGTCCAGGCCCTGCAGACGCTGCAGGACCGGGGCGCCATCGTCTTCGGCGTGGCCGAGCGGGAAGAACAGGTCGGCGGCACCCTGCCCGCCGGCGCGGTATCGGCTGCCGACCTGATCGAAGCCACCAAGAACGGCCTCGAATACCGTCCCGACGGCAAACGCGGCTGGCGCCTGATCCGCAAGCTCGCTTACCCGGTGCTGCGCCTCGACCCGGACGAACTCGCCTCGCCCGAAATGCGCCGCTTCGAGGAAGTCTTCCACCTGCGCCCCGGCGCCACCGAGCTGCAGATCACCCAGGAAGCGCTGATCCCCTTCCGCTCCACCCTGCCGAAGGACGGCGTGACCAACCTCGACCTCGAGACCCGCTCCCTGCTCCAGGCGCTCTATTACGTCAGCCACGGCGTCGAAGTGCCGGCCGAGCACCGCGCCCGCGGTCTGGTCACCGTCACCCGCGACGCCGACGGCGGCGAGTTCGACTGGCAGGAAGTCATGCGCGATCTCTTCCGCGTGCGCACCGCCGCCGAGCGCCCCGCCCGCGCCCACGTCGCGGTGCGCTACAAGGGTCAGTGGTTCTATGTGGACGAAACCGACCAGGACACCAAATCCACCTTCTCGCTGCTGGTCGAACTGTCGCGCCTCGAACTCAGCGGCAAAACCGGCCCCGGCCCCCAGCTCACCCTGCCCGTGGGGCGCTGAGCCGGCACCTCGCCCGCACCTGTAGATATCCACAGCCCGAACAGGCTACACTCCGCTTTTTTATGCGGAATTCATCATGAGCCTGGCCGTTCTGAAGAGCCGCGCGCTGGTCGGCCTGCTGGCCCCGGAAGTGTGCGTCGAAGTGCATCTGGCCAACGGCCTGCCGGCCTTCACCTTGGTCGGGCTGCCCGACGTGGAGGTCCGCGAGGCCCGCGACCGGGTTCGCGCCGCGCTGCAAACCGGTCAGTTCGAATTCCCCCAGCGGCGCATCACCGTCAACCTCGCCCCGGCCGATCTGCCCAAGGAAGGCGGCTGCTTCGACCTGCCCATCGCCCTCGGCATTCTCGCGGCCTCCGGGCAAATCCCCGCCGACAAGCTCGGCGCCTTCGAATTCGCCGGCGAACTGTCGCTCACCGGCGAACTGCGTCCGGTGCGCGGCGCCCTCGCCCTGGCCCGTCAGGCGGCCAACAGCGGACGCACGCTGATCCTGCCCGCCGCCAACGCCGCCGAAGCCGCGCTGGTCACCGGCGTCGCGATCCTGCCGGCAACCAGCCTGCTCGCGGTCGTCGCCCACCTGTGCGGCCACACCGTCATCGCACCCTATGTCGCCGCCGCGCCGGACAGCTCGCCGGTCTATCCCGATCTGGCCGACGTCAAAGGTCAGGCCCACGCCCGCCGGGCGCTGGAGGTGGCCGCCAGCGGGCAGCATTCATTGCTGTTCTATGGCCCGCCCGGCACCGGCAAGTCCATGCTTGCCCAACGTCTGCCCGGCCTGCTGCCGCCGATGAACGACGACGAAGCCCTGGAAAGCGCCGCCGTGCATTCCATCGAAGGCGGCTTCCGGCCCGAGCGCTGGAAAATCCGCCCGATCCGCTCGCCGCATCACTCGGCCTCCACCGCCGCCCTGGTCGGCGGGGGCAGCACCCCGCGCCCCGGCGAGATCAGCCTCGCCCACCACGGCGTCTTGTTTCTGGACGAATTGCCCGAGTTCGACCGGCGCGTCCTCGAAGCCCTGCGCGAACCCCTCGAAACCGGCCACATCACCATTTCCCGCGCGGCCCGGCGGGCCGAATTCCCGGCCCGTTTCCAACTCGTTGCCGCGATGAACCCCTGCCCCTGCGGCTACCACGGCCACCCGGACGGGCGCTGCCGCTGCACCCCGGACCAGATCGCCCGCTATCGGGGCAAGCTCTCCGGGCCGCTCCTCGATCGCATCGACCTGCTCCTCGAAGTGCCGGCGCTGCCGGTCGGCGATCTGCAGTCGGCCGCCGCCGGCGAGCCGTCCGCGCCGGTGCGCGAGCGGGTCGCGCAAAGCTGGGCGATCCAGCTCGCCCGTCAGGGCAAACCCAACGCCCGGCTGGTCGGCGCCGAAATCGAACGGTGGTGCCAGCCCGACACCGGCGGCGCCAAGCTGCTTGCCACCGCCATCGAACGCCTGCGCCTGTCCGCCCGCGGTTACCATCGCATCCTGAAGGTCGCGCGTACAATCGCCGACATGAACGCGGCCGATACTGTCGGCGCCGCCCACGTGGCGGAGGCCATTCAAAGCCGCCGCGGCCTCACCGAATTCGTTTGATTCCTGCAGGAGCTTTTTCAAGTGGCACCCACTCTTCCCGCCGGCGCTCCCCGCGCCAAAAACTGGTCCCTATGGCTTGTCGGCTTCCTTGTCGTGGCCTGCGCCCTTTTCGCCGGCTACACCTGGCTGGTCCTCAACTGGAGTTATTCGTCGGGCGAACGCGCCGGCTACGTGCAGAAGTTTTCCCAGAAAGGCTGGCTGTGCAAGACCTGGGAAGGCGAGCTGGCGATTGTCGCGATTCCGGGCAGCCTGCCGGAAATCTTCGCCTTCACGGTGCGCGACGACAAGGTTGCCGCCGAGATCAACGCCGTGATGGGCAAGCGCGTCGCCATCAGCTACGAGCAGCACGTCGGCGTGCCGTCCACCTGCTTCGGCGAAACCGGCTACTACGTCAGCAAGGTCCACGCCGTCGAGTAGGAACCCCGCCCCGCCCGGCGTGTCGAAAACCGACACGCCGCCATCGAAAGCCCTCATGCCCTACATCCAACTGGCGGCGCTGCTCGCAGCACTCGCCACCGTCGGTCCGTTCTCGATCGACACCTACCTGCCGGCCCTCCACGCCATCGGTGCCGATCTCGGCGCCAGCACCGTCCAGACCCAGCAAACCCTCACCGCCTACATGCTGCCGATGGCCGTGATGGTGCTGTGGCACGGCGCCCTCTCCGACGCCTTCGGACGCAAGCGGGTGATCGTCGTCTCGATGCTGCTGTTTACGCTGGCCTCGATGGTGTGCGTGTTTGCCGGCAGCATCGAAACGCTGCTGGTCGGCCGCGCGCTGCAGGGCATCAGCGCCGGGGCCGGCATGGTGGTGGGCCGCGCCGTGGTGCGCGATCTTTACCACGGCCCAGCGGCCCAACGCCTGATGAGCCATGTCAGCATGGCCTTCGCCCTCGGGCCGGCGATCGCCCCCATTCTTGGCGGCTGGATCTTCAGCGTCTTCGGCTGGCGCGCGGTGTTCGTCTTTCTGGCCCTGCTCGGCCTCGTCCTTGCCGCGCTCACCGCCGGCAAGCTGCCCGAGACCCATCCGCCCGAAGCCCGTCATCCGCTCCATCCGGGCCCATTGGCCCGCCGTTACCGGGAAGTGTTCACCACACCGGGCTTTCTGCTGCTGACCTTCGCGGTAAGCCTCAACTTCAACGGCTTCTTTGTTTATGTGCTGTCGGCGCCGGTTTTCCTGATGCACCACCTGGGCCTGCCGGAAACCGGTTTCGGCTGGTTCTTCATCCCCACCGTGAGCGGCATGATGGCCGGCTCGGCCACCTCGGCCCGCCTCGCCGGACGGCTCTCGCCGCCGCGCACCATCGCGCTCGGCATCGGCCTGATGCTGTGTGCCGCGGCGGCCAACCTTGCCGTCGCCCACCTCATGACACCCGGCCTGCCCCAGTCGGTGCTGCCGATCATGCTCTACACCTTCGGCATGGCCATCTCGATGCCCAGCCTGACCCTGCTCGCCCTCGACTACTTCCCCACCCACCGCGGGCTGGCCTCCAGCTGCCAGAGTTTTCTGCAAATGCTGTTCAGCTCGCTGACCGCCGGTATCGTGGCGCCCGCGCTCTGGGATTCGGTCGGCAAGCTTGCCGCCGGCATGGCCGGCAACCTGCTGGCCGGGCTGGCCTGCTTCGGCCTATGGTGGGCGCTCTATCACCGGACGAGGAGCCTCACCGCATGAACTGGCTGGAAAGCATCGATCTCTACTGCGAACGCACCGGCCCGGAGCTGTGGTCCGAGCCGCTCAACGCCCTGAGCAATCTCGCCTTCATCGCGGTGGCCGTGGCCCTGTGGCGTCGGGCCGGGCCGCAGGCCGCGGGCGACATCCGTCTGCTCGACGCGCTGATCGCCGCCGTGGGCCTCGGCAGTCTGGTCTTCCACACCGTGGCGACGCGCTGGGCGGCGGTGCTCGACATCGGCTTCATCGCGATCTTCGTGCTGGTCTACCACCAGCGCTTCCAGGTGCGCCTGCTTGGCCGCAGCCAAGCTGCCGCGTGGGGCGGCGTCGGCCTCTTCGTGGTTCTGGCGGCGGGCTTCGTCGCGGCGACCAAACTATGGGTGACGCTGCCGCTCAACGGTTCGGAGATCTACCTGCCGCCCTTCGCCCTGCTGCTGCTCTGCGCCTGGCAGGCCCGCGCACGGGCGCCCCAGGCCGCCCGCTGGCTCAATCTGGCCGGCGCCCTGCTGATCGTCAGCCTCGTCTGCCGGGCCGTCGATCAGGCACTCTGCCCGGTGTGGCCCCTCGGCACCCACCTCGGCTGGCATCTGGTGAATGCCGCCATGCTCTACTGCTGCATGCGCGGCTTGCTGGCCGTTCCGGCCGCGCGGACGGTCGCGGCCGGCCGGCCTTAAACAAGCCGACCGCCGGTGCCCGGGCGATAGCGGATCGGGATGGCGGTTTCATCCTCCTCTCCTTGAACAAAGGGCGCCCACCGGGACGCCCTTTGTTGTCTGAGGCTCAGCTGAAGCTGTCGGCGAAGAGGTTTTTCGCCCAGCCGAACATGTCTTCGTAATGTCCCCTGGTCGGGGTCGGCGCCTCGGCGAGGGTGTTGGGCACCGGCTTCATCAGCCCACTGGCGGCGTCGTAGCCGAACACCACTGTCAGCCACGAAGCGGTCGTCGAGGTGATCGGGCTGTAGCACGCCGAGTTGGTCATCGGCGCCGGGTCCGGCGCCTCGCCGGCAAAATAGCGCACCAGCGCGTCGGCGCAGACCTTGGCCTGGGCGTTGGCCATGTGGCCGGATTTGGGCTGGCCGGTGCCTTGGGAGTCGCCGATCACATGTACGTTGGGCACCAGCGTGGATTCGTAGCTGAGCGGATTGACCGACGCCCAGCGGGCGCCCGGCGCGCTGCCCAACAGGCCCGCGGCCGCCACCAGCTTGCCGGCCTTCTGGCGCGGAATGATGTTGGCGGCATCGGCGCGGATCGGCCCCCAGTTGGTGTTGATCGTCTTGTTGGCCCAATCGACCGACGTCACTTCGGTGCTCGGGTGATATTCGATCACTCCGGCGTAGGTGGTGCTGAAGGCGGTGTGGAAGGTATGCGCCTCGGCCACCACGTCGGGATTGGCGTCCAGCACGATGACCTTGCCGGCCCGGCGGTTGCGCAGCAGGCTGTCGGCCAGCAGGCAGGCCCGCTCATAGGGCCCCGGCGGACAGCGGTAAGGCGCCAGCGGAATCGACATCACGAAGCTGCCACCGGACGGCACGGCCTGGAGCTGCGCCTTGAGCGCCAGCGTCTGCGGGCCGGCCTGCCAGGCGTGGGGCAGCACCGCGCTGTCTAGGCCGGGCACGGCGTCGAAATCGATTCCCGGCGCCAGCACCAGTTTGTCGTAGGCGATCTGGCTGCCGTTCTGGGTGCTCACCTTGCGGCCGACCGGATCGATCGCAACGGCCCGGTCGGCGACGATGTTCACGCCGTATTTGGTGCGCAGGTTATCGTAGCGGAGGGTGATGTCGGTCATGCCCAGCGCGCCGGTCATCACCAGATTGCTCAGAATGCAGGAGACGTGGTTCGGATTGGGCTCGATCAGCGTCACCTGGATTTTCGGGTTCCACAGGCGGACGTACTTGGCGACGGTGGCACCGGCGAAGCCGCCGCCGATCACCACGACCCGCGGCGCAGCGGTCTGGGCGCGCAGGGGCGAGGACATCGCGCCGGCGGCAAGGATGGCACCGGAAGCCTGCAGCAGCTTGCGACGATTGTGCGAAAACATGGCGAATCCCTTCGAATCTGTCGCGCTCAGTCGTCGTGCGACTTGCGGCGGGTGGCGGTGGTCGAGGTCGTGCCGGCAGTGGAGCCGACGCTCGTCGTCGCGGACGTGGTGGAAGTGCTGGCGGTAGTCCGCCCGCCGGTGGCGAAATAGCGGGCGATCAGACGGATCTGGGCGTCGCTGTAGCCGGCGGCCTGGCGGTGCATGATCTCGTCGGGCTTGATGCTGGCCTTCATCTTGATCAGTTCGCCGTAGATTTCGCTTTCGCTCTCGCCGGCCAGCTTTTCCATGCCGGCCACCGCCTGTCCGTTGGTGCCGTGGCACTGGGCGCATTGGGATGCCAGCAGGCGCCCGGCCGGCGGCGCCCCGTGGGCAGCCGCGGCGGCCAGCGCCAGCGCCAGCACGGCGACGCGGCCCAGGTGTTTGGGGTGTGCTTTCATGACCTCTCCTCCTCTCGGCGCCCGCGGCGGCGGGCGCACCGAAACTAGTCTTCGAAATGAATCCGGGTGGCGATCACCGCGCCGGCCTGGGCATCGAAGTAGCCTTTCAGCTCGATCCTTCGCCCGTTGGCCAGGTTGGCCCGGCTGCCGCTCTCGAAACTCACCGGACCGCTGGCGTCGATCAACTGGCCGCGCAGACGGAAGCGCTGGGTCGCGGCATCGAAATCGGTGATCGCCGCGGTGATCTCGAACTCCTCGGCGTCCGGCGCGTCCTCGTCGGCCGCCTCGACCTCCTTGGCGACCAGGATGCCGGCGCGTCCGCGGCCCTCCACCTTGACCCGCCGACCGAGCGCCGGCGTGCCGGCAATGCTGGCCGCGCTGGCATCCACCGTCACACCGTCGACCACGAAGGAGGTGGGCGAGGCAAGCGCGGAGATGTCGCCTTCGATCTTGATCTCGCCATCGGCCAGCGCCACCCGCGGCGCGCTGCCGAGCGAATCCACCGCCCACAGGCCGCCGGACGGCAGGCGGGCGGACGAGGCGCGCACGATCAGCCCGTTGGCCAGGGCCGGCAGTCCGGCTGCCGGCACGCCGCTGTAGTCGATCCGCACGCCCGCCACCGTGAAGCGGCGGTTGGCCGCGTCGAGCGCTTCGACCGCACCGCGCAGCTTGAAGCGGTTGGCGAGCGGATCGGGCTCGATGCGGGTGGCGGTGTAGGCGCCGTCGGCGGCGTTGTATAAGCCGTAGACCTCCACCCGGTCGCCCACCTTCAGCGCCGCGAGCCCGGCCAGACGGTCGTCGAACACGGTGGCCGCCTTGATGCTGACGGTGGCGCCGAGCACCGTGAAGCGCCCCCCGGCAAAATCGACCGACTCCACCGGACCGACGATCTCGCTACCGTAGCGGATGCCCGTGGCCACCCCGGTGCCGGCCACGAAGTCGGCGCTGCCGCTGACCGCGCCGACCATGCCCAGCTTCAGGTCGGCCCGCGTCCGGGCGTTGCCGTCCTCGTCGGTGACGGTGGCGGCGCTGTCGTCGTAGCGCACGCCGGAGATGATCACCGAGCCGAAGCCGGAAATCGGTCCGACCCCGACGGTGCTCACCGTACCGGTGCCGCCGGTGCCCACGCCGGCCAGATCGCCCCCACCGCCGCCGCCGCACGCGGCGAGCACACAGGCCAGGACGACGCCGACGGACCAGCCGGCCAGCGTGCGCCCCAGGGCGCGGCGAAACTTCGGATTCATGGCAGCACTCACTTCTTGGATTCCGCTTGAGCGGGGGAAGACGACGGCGCCATGTCCGTCGCGTAGCTGTAAAGACCGATGCGCAGGCGCCGGTCCTGCGGGCGGCCGGCCTTGCGGTCGTCCGCGATGAGACCTTCGAGCAGCGGCACCGCCGCGTGCATCAAGCCCTTCCACTGGGTCAGCACGAACTGGCGCACCGCCGTCACCGACTGCGCGGAGAGCTCATCGGCAAACACCGCCTGCTCGAAATGGGGCGGCGCCGACGCCAGCACGTTGCTGACCGCCGCCGCCAGGTGATCGCCCACGTTGTCGCCGAGAAAACCCAGCATCGACGCCTGAGCGTCGCTCGGCACGAAGGCGTTGCTCATCAGGCTCACCGTGTCGGTGGCCTCGTCGAAGCGGGCGATGCCCAGACGGCACATTTCGTCGAGCAGGCTGCGCGGATGCACGTCGCGGGTCACCGACTGGGCCAGGCTCTCGAAGCTCGGCTCGCCCTCGACCCGCGGCACCCGCGGCAGCGACTTCGGGCTGCCAGGCGCTTCGCTCCAGGTGGAGTCGGTCATCCAGCGGGTAAACAGCTCGCTGGCCGGCGACGGGCGGACAGGGCGGACCGCGCGCTGCTGGCGCGTCAGGCGCGTCACTTCGCGCCGGTTGAGACCGGTGGCCACGCTGAGACGGCTGACCATCCGCGAGGGCGCCTGCACCGGCTGCGCCTTGAGAGCCTCGTCCACAAATGCCTCCTTCAACATTTCCTCCACCGCCCCGCACGGCACGCCCTGCGCCAGCGCCAGCCGGGCAATCGGACCCAGCAATGCCCGCATGGCATCGGCCAGCGCCGGATCGACCGTCGAGCGATCGACCGGCATCGGATCGCCCCCGACAGGCTCGGCCTGACTTCCGGGACGCGTGCTCATGAATTGACCTTAACCGACATGACTGATCCAAAGTATAAATGTGCAATTTGCACATTTCAAGACAATTTCATTGTTTGCTTATAAACGCCCACGCAAAACCGCCCCGAATCAAAATGCAACGGGGCGCCGAAGCGCCCCGCCGAATTCCGGGCAGAAAGCGCAGAGCTATGCCGCGCCCAACTCCCGCTCCGCCCAGAACAGCGCGGTGATCGTCTTGGCATCGGTGATGCGCCCGTCGAACACCGCCTCCCGCGCGTCGGCCAGCGACATCCGGACGATCTCCAGAAACTCGCCGTCGTCCAGCGCGTCGCCCACGTGGGTCAGGCCGGTGGCAAGAAATATCTCGATGCGCTCGTTCGAATAGCCGATGCACGGGTGCATCGTGCCCAGGTGACGCCAGTGGCTGCTGGCGAATCCGGTTTCCTCCTGCAGCTCGCGCCGCGCGCAAGCCTGGATGTCTTCGCCCGCGTCGAGCTTGCCGGCCGGCAGTTCGAGAAAGGCGCGGCCCAGGGGATAGCGGAACTGGCGCTCGAAGATCAGCATTCCGTCGGCGCACACCGGAATCACCACCACCGCGCCGGGATGTTTGATGTACTCGCGCACACCGGGCTTGCCGTCGGGCAGGCGCACTTCGTCGCGAAAAACCTGGAGCATGCGCCCCTGAAAAACCTGTTCCGAGGACAACTGCTGTTCATGCAAGGGGTCGTTCATGCCGTGCTCCGGGCCAATGCGAAAGGGCGAAGGATCGCATTTCACCCCGCCGCCTGACCAGCGCTTTGCGCGCCGGCGGACGCGCGCTTCGGCATAATCCCGGCACCGTGCCCCACGCTCCCCACCGACTTCGCGACCACCTGCTCGACCCGAGCGGCGGACTCGTCTATCACCTGCGCGCCGCCCGCCATCGCCACCGCCTGTGGGCGCCCTTTCACGCCAGCGTCGCCGGCTGGCTGGCCGACTGGCAACCCGGACGGCGGGAACTCCTCATCGTCGGCCCGAGTGCCGGCTACGCCCTGCCGGACGGCTTCTTCACGCGCTTCGCGCAGGTCACCGCGCTCGAACCCGACCCCGTCGCCCGCTGGCTGCTGCGCCGCCGGGCCGATGCCGCGCAGCTGCGCTTCGACCGGCTGGATTGCCTTGCCGCGCCGGACGGCCTCGCCCGCCTGGCCGCTCACTATCCCGACGCGGCGATCCTCTTCTCCAACGTCCTCGGCCAGCTCGACGCCCCGATCGAAAGCTGGTCCGCCCTGCTCGCCCGTCACCTCGCCGGCCACGCCTGGGCCAGCTACCACGACGTGATTTCCACCGCCGCCCGCCCGGCCCGCAGCGTGCCCTGCACGGTGTGCCCCGTGGAAACCCTCGACGCCACGCTGACGCGCTTCTGGACCGACCGGGAACTCGAAGTCACCGATCACCGCAGCTTCCGCCTCGGCGGCCGCGGCCCCTTCCGCTACGCCGTCTGGACCATCGCCCCGCACCGCAACCACCTCGTGGAGTGGGCGGAACACTCCGCGCCGACACCTCCCTGAGCGCGGCCGGACCGGCCTCCATCGCAACATTTAGTTGCGAACAATTCTCATTATCTTTACTATTCAGCCATCCCAGCCAGCCACCGTGGTCGCCGCCGTTTCCGGTCGTGTCCCCAGGAAGCCAGCCAGTACCGACTTCCCGACACTCCGGAGACACACCCGATGGCCCACGCCCAAACCACGCCCGACGTCCGCCCCCGGCGCGACACCCCCGCCCTGCTCCCCCTCGGCGCCCTGCTGCTCGGCGGCTTCTCGCTCTGCGCCCAGGCCGAACCGACCGCCGCCCCGCAGGCTCAGGATCTGCCCGCCGTCACCGTCAAAGCGGCCGCCGAAGCGCCGGCCGACGGCTACCGGGCCACCACCACCCGCGTCGGCAAAACCCTGCAAGATCCCCACGACGTTCCGCAGACGGTCACCACCGTCACCCGCTCGCTGCTCGAAGAACAGCAGGCCGACTCCCTGCGCGAAGCCCTGCGCAACGTCTCCGGCCTCACCTTCAACGCCGCCGAAGGCGGCCGCTCCGGCGACAACATGTCCCTGCGCGGCTTCTACACCTTCGGCGACATCTACCTCGACGGCATCCGCGACACCGCCCAATACAACCGCGAAACCTTCAACCTCGAACAGATCGACGTCCTGCGCGGCGCCGCCGCCATGCTCTTCGGGCGCGGCCAGGCCGGCGGCGTCATCAACATGGTCAGCAAGACGCCCACGCTGATGGACCGCAACCGCGTCACCGGCAGCGTCGGCACCCACGGCTACCAGGAAGTCACCGGCGACTTCAACAAGCGTCTCGACGACAACACCGCGGTGCGCATCAACGTCATGAAGCGCGACGAGGGCAGCTGGCGCGCCAACCCCGTCACCGGCACCGAAGCCGAAGTGCACCGCGAAGGCGCCGCCCTGAGCTTCGGCACCGGCATCGGCACCGCCGACGAATTCACCCTCAGCCACCACTACCTCAAGACCCGCGACAACCCCGACTACGGCGTGCCCTTCGACAGCGCCGCCAAGCGCCCGAGCAGCAAGTTCCCGGCCAGCTATTTCTGGGGCATCGACGGCACCTTCGACGACAGCGAAACCAACATCACCTCGCTGGTGCATCAGCACCGCTTCACACCCACCACCGAGCTGCGCACCCAGCTGCGCTACGCCACCTACAGCCGCGCCTACTGGGCGGCCGCCCCGTCCAACAACAGCGGCCCCAGCGCCGCCGGCGTCACCGGCGGGCAGAACAAGACCCGCAGCAGCGACACCCGCAACCTCACCCTGCAATCCGACCTCAGCACCCGCGCCGAACTCTTCGGCATGAAGCACGAACTGCTCGCCGGCTACGAATACCTGCAGGAAGACTCCACCCGCCAAAGCCTGCTCAACCTCGGCACCGCCGCCCAGCCCCGCTACGCCTCCGGCACAACCACCGGCACGCCGACCACCTACAACGGCGAAACCCACGCCCTTTACGTGCAGGACAGCATCGAGTTCATCCCCGACTGGAAGCTCCTCCTCGGCCTGCGCCGGGACGAACTCAACGCCCGCTACTCCAGCCTCACCTCGCCGCGCCTGTCCTTCGGCGAGACCAGCCTGCGCACCGGCATCTCGTGGCAGCCCGCGCCCGACACCCACTACTACCTGAGCTTCAGCGACTCGTTCAGCCCCACCGCCGACCTCTACCAGCTCTCCGGCGGCGCCTCGCCGGCCGAGCGCAGCAAGGTGACCGAACTCGGCGCCAAGTGGCTGCTGCTCGACGGCGACCTCGCCTTCCGCAGCGCGATCTACCGTGCCGACAAGGAATGGGAGCGCAGCACCGACCTCGAATCCACCGCCTCCATCCTCACCCGCAAGCGCCGCACCGACGGCATCGAATTCGAACTGGCCGGACGCATCAACGAACACTGGGAAGTCTTCAGCGGCCTCGCCCTGATGGACGCCACCATCCTCGCCGTCGCCGAAAACCTCAACGCCAACACCGGCGTCGTCACCTCGGCCGACCCGCGTTTCAAGGGCGAGCGCGCCCGCAACACCCCGTCCTACACCTTCAACCTGTGGTCCACCTACCGGCTCCACGGCGGCTGGAAGATCGGCGGCGGCGTCGAAGCCAAGGGCGAGCGCTACGCCTATGTGCCCAGCTCCGCCAGCGGCCCCTTCACCAACGGCCGCTTCGACCCCAACGTCGCCCCCGCCTACACCCGCTGGGACGCCATGCTGGCCTACGAGCAACCCACCTGGTCGGCCCGCCTCAACGTGAAGAACCTCTTCGACAAGGTCTATTACGACTCGATCTACGACAACGGCGGCTTCACCGTGCCCGGCACCCGCCGCGCGGTCGTGCTGACCGGCGAATACAAGTTCTGACTCCTGCCCCCTTCGACGGCCATGCTCATCACCCTTCCCGACGTCCTCAACCCCGACGAACTGGCCCAGGCCCAGGCGCTCCTCGCCCGCAGCGCCTGGGCCGGCGGGGAAATCACCGCCGGCCTGCAGGCCACGCAGGTGAAGAACAACCGCCAGCTCGCCGAAAGCGCCGAACACCTGCCGGCGCTACGCCGCCTCGTGCTCGGCGCGCTCTCGCGCAATGCCGGCTTCTTCACCGCGGCCCTGCCGCGCCGCATCTACCCGCCGCTCTTCAACAGCTACACCGGCGCCACCAACTGCTTCGGCAACCACGTGGACGGCGCGGTGCGGCCGATTCCCGACGGCGGCGGCCACCTGCGCACGGACGTCTCGGCCACCCTCTTCCTGTCCGATCCGGCCGACTACGACGGCGGCGAACTGGTCATCGAAGACACCTTCGGCGATCACAGCATCAAGCTCGCCGCGGGCAGCATGGTCGTCTATCCCTCCTCCTCCATCCACCGGGTCGAGCCCGTCACCCGCGGCGAACGCCAGGCCTGCTTCCTGTGGCTCGAAAGCATGGTCCGCGACGCCGGCCAGCGCCGCCTGCTCTACGAAATGGACATGGCCCTGCTGGCCCTGCGCCGCGACATCGGCGACACCGCCCCGGTGGTGCGCCTGACCGGCACCTATCACAACCTCCTGCGCCAATGGGCCGAGGCCTGACGCACCCATGCCCACCCCGACACCCATCACCCCGGCCCAGCGGACCTTCGCGGTGACCGCCTGCGTCGTGCTCGCCCACGGCGCCGGGCTCGCGGCCCTGGTCGCCACCGCATCCCGCCCGCCGGCAACCGAACCTGCGCCGATCCAGGTCACCCTGATCGACCTGCCCGCCCCGGCCAAACCGGCACCGCTGCCGACCCGGCCCCAGCCCGCTCCCCAGCCGGCAACGCCCCGCCAGACGGTGGCCGCAACCAAACCCGCGCCGGCCCGCCGGGCCGAGCCGACCCGTCCGTCGCCCACCGCGCTGAGCGCACCGAACACCGATCCCGGCCCGCCCGCCGAGACGTCCGCACCGATCCGTCAGGCCGCAGCGCCGGCGGCCCCCGCCGCGCCGGCCTCCGCCCCGGTCGTCGCCCCGCGCTTCGACGCCGCCTACCTCGACAACCCCGCCCCGGCCTACCCGCCCCTGTCCCGCCGCGCCCGCGAAGAAGGCAAGGTCACCCTGCGGGTGCTGGTCTCCGCCGCCGGGCTGGCGGCCCGCGTCGAGATCGCCCACAGCTCCGGCTCCGAGCGCCTCGACCGCGCCGCCTACGCCGCCGTCGGCCGCTGGCGCTTCGTCGCCGCCCGTCAGGGCGAGCAAGCCATCGAGGCGTGGGTGAACGTCCCCATCATCTTCAAACTTCAGGAAAGCTGACCATGGAAACCTCCCAGGCCCTCGGGCTCGCCCACCTCTGGACCCAGTCCGACACCGTCATCCGCAGCGTCGCGCTGCTCCTCGCCACCATGTCCGTGGTGAGCTGGACGCTGATCGCGCTGCGCGCCTTGCGCCAGTTGCGCGCCCGCCGCCACGACGACGCCATCGATGCCTTCTGGGCCGCGCCGGACATCTCCGGCGGCCTCCAGACCCTCGCCGCCCAGGCGGCGGATTCGCCCTTCGACGCCCTCGCCCGATCCGGCGCCGCCGCCGCCGAACACGTGCGCCGCCACGATCAGGCGCGCCGCGCCGACAGCCTCGGCGGCCGCCTCGACGCCGACGAGATCATCACCCGCGCCCTGCGCAAATCCATCGTCCAATCCACCGCGCGGCTCGAATCCGGCCTCACCGTGCTCGCCTCCATCGGCTCCACGGCGCCCTTCGTCGGGCTTTTCGGCACGGTCTGGGGCATCTACCACGCCCTGGTCGGCATCGCCGCCGGCGGCACCGCCAGCCTCGACCGGGTCGCCGGCCCGGTCGGCGAGGCGCTGATCATGACCGCCTGCGGCCTTGCCGTCGCCATTCCGGCGGTGCTCGCCTACAACACCATCGCCCGCAGCAACCGCCTGGAACTGTCGGCCCTCGACGCCTTCGCCCACGACCTGCAGGCCTGGTTCTCCACCGGCGCCCGGATCGCCCCGCTCGACAGCGCCGCCGGCGCGGGAGCCGCATGATGGCCTTCGGCGGATTCAGCCAGGGCGAAACCCACGCCCCCAACAGCGAAATCAACATGGTTCCGCTGATCGACGTGATGCTGGTGCTGCTGATCGTCTTCATGGTCACCGCGCCGCTGCTCACCCACGCGGTCAAGATCGACCTGCCCCGCGCCGCCAGCCAGCCGGCCGAACCCCGCCCAGACAGCGTCGCGCTGGCCATGGATGCGACCGGTCGGATCTTCTGGAACGACGAAGCGGTGGACGAAGGCGCACTCCCCGGCCGCCTCGCCGCCGCCGCCGCGCAGACGCCCCAGCCCGAACTGAACCTGCGCGCCGACCGGGACACGCCCTACGGCAAGATCGCCGGCGTGATGTCGCAGGCGCGCACCGCCGGCATCGCCAAGATGGGCTTCGTCACGCAACCGGAAGGGGAAAAGTAGCCGGGCGCCGCCGGCGCTCAGGCGTAAGTGTCGACCGCGCCACCGGCGCCAGACGCCGGGTCGGCAGCCGCCGCCGCATAGGCCGACTCGGCCCGGCCGGCAGTGCCTGAGGCCGATGCCGCGCTGGCGGACATCTCCATGCGCGCTTCCATTGCCATCTGCGCCGCGCTGGCGGCCACTTGCAGATCCTGCGCGGAAGGGTCGGCCGGCGCGAGCGCCGCGGCTCGGATGCGCTCGGCCTTGGCGAGGGATTCCTGCGGCGTGCGGCCGGGCGACACGTCGATGCCGACCTCCCCGCCCACCGCATAACGCTGGCCGTCCGGCCCGGTCTGATAGGTGTAGCTCGCGCTGCGGGTCACCAGACCGGCGCCAGCCGCCATGTGAGCCATCTCGTGGGAATGCACCGCGCGATCGCGGGTCTGAAGCTCGCCGATCACACGCAGATCGTCCTGCGACAACCCTGCACGCCCCGTCGCCGATGCGGAGGACGCGGCCTCACTCCGCGGCGCGGACGCGGGAGCGTAGGCAAAGGCGGCCGATGCGCCAACCGGCGAGACGGACATGCGGAGAACTCCTGCTGCAACCCATCTGAATCTAGACGCCGGAACGGCTTTCGTCAGCCCTTTGCCGCGCCGTCCGCGCTCAAACCTCGCCCAGATACGCCGCCCGCACCTTAGGATCGGCCAGCAGGTCGGCGCCGGAACCGGTGAGGGTGATCTTGCCCGACTCCATCACGTAGGCGCGTTGGGAGAATTCCAGCGCGAGATTGGCGTTCTGCTCGACCAGCAGGATGGTCACGCCCTCGGCGGCGACCGAGCGGATCACCTCGAAAATCTTCTCGACCACCAGCGGCGCGAGCCCCATCGAAGGTTCGTCCAGCAACAGCAGCTTGGGCCGCGACAGCAGCGCGCGGCCGATGGCGACCATCTGCTGCTCGCCGCCGGAGAGCGTGCCGGCAACCTGCTGGAGGCGCTCCTTGACCCGCGGCAGCATCGCGAACACCCGCTCCATGTCGGCTTCGATGGCGTCCGAATCGCGCCGGCAGTAGGCGCCCATACGCAGGTTTTCCTCGACCGTGAGGCGGGTGAAGATGCCGCGCCCTTCCGGCACCAGCGCGAGCCCTTGACGCAGGCGTTTGTGGGCGGGCAGCTTTTCGATGCGCTTGCCGTCGTAGAGCAGTTCGCCGGCGCTGATGCCGACGGTGCCGGCGATGGCGTTGAGGGTGGTGGTCTTGCCGGCGCCGTTGGCACCGATCAGCGACACGAGTTCGCCGGCGGCCAGTTCGAGATCGATGCCCTTCACCGCTTCGATGGCGCCATAGGCGACTTTCACGTCGCGCAGCTGAAGGATGGGCGTATGGCTCATGCCGCCGCTCCTTTTTTGGGCGCCGCGTGACCGCCGAGATAAGCGGCGATCACCGCGTCGTTGCGCTGGACTTCGGAGGGCACGTCTTCGGCGATCTTCTTGCCGAAGTCGAGCACCGCGAGGCGGTCGCACAGGCCCATGACCAGCTTCACGTCGTGCTCGATCAGCAGCACGGTGACGCCGTCGTGGCGGATGGTCTGCACGAGTTCGCGCAGCTTGGCGGTTTCGGTGGCGTTCATGCCGGCGGCGGGTTCGTCGAGCGCCAGCAACTGCGGCTCGGTGGCCAGCGCGCGGGCGATCTCGAGGCGGCGTTGATCGCCGTAGGAGAGATTTTTGGAGACGGTGTCGGCGAAGCGCTCGATGCCCACGTATTTGAGCAGTTCGAACGCGCGCTCGGTGATCAGGCGTTCTTCCTCTTTCGCGTGCTTGGTCTGCAACAGGATCGAGAAAGGATTGGCACGGGAGCGGATGTGGTGCCCGGCCATGACATTTTCGAGGGCCGTCATTTCGCGGAACAGGCGGATGTTCTGGAAGGTCCGGGCGATGCCGGCGGCCACCACTTCATGGGGCTTGCCGGCGGGCAGTTCGGTGCCGTTGAAGACGATCTCGCCCTCTTCGGCGGTGTAGGCGCCGGTGAGCACGTTGAAGAAGGTCGTCTTGCCGGCGCCGTTGGGGCCGATGAGGCCGTACACCTCGCCCTTGCGGATGG
>ERZ650300.304-NODE-304-length-28702-cov-34.391001_pt1 | contig 28702 bp, 26 predicted proteins | sample MGYA00376236_ERZ650300 | MGnify/ENA primary metagenome ERZ650300 (study PRJEB26733, sample SAMN07839303) | wastewater metagenome | biome: urban; feature: wastewater treatment plant; material: waste water | place: USA: North Carolina | collected 2016-04-28 ...
TCCTGACCAAGAAGACGACCAAGAGCAAGCGCCAGCTGCGCGGCATGACTGCCGTTCACGCTGCGGACGAAAAGTCCATCCGCGCCATGATGCCCTACGCCTGATCTAGGAGAACGCAATGCCCCGAGTTAAACGCGGTGTAACCGCACGTGCCCGTCACAAAAAAGTCCTCGACCAAGCCAAGGGTTACCGCGGCCGTCGCAAGAACGTATACCGGATCGCCAAGCAGGCGGTGATGAAGGCTGGGCAATATGCCTACCGTGACCGTCGTCAGCGCAAGCGTCAGTTCCGTGCCCTGTGGATCGCCCGTATCAACGCCGCTGCGCGTGAAGTCGGTCTGACCTACAGCCGCTTCATGAACGGCCTGAAGAAGGCTTCCATCGAAGTGGACCGCAAGGTTCTGGCCGATCTGGCCGTGTTTGACAAGCCCGCTTTTGCGGCGCTCGCCGAACAAGCCAAGGCCAAGCTCGCTGCGTAAGTTTCCGCAGCACGAAAAAAGGAGGCCTAGCCTCCTTTTTTTTGTCCTGAACCCGGGATAAGACTGAAAAATGGATCAACTCGATCAACTCGTCGAGGAAGCCGGCGCCGCTTTCGCCGCGGTCGCTGACAGCGCTTCCCTCGAAGCCGCGAAGGCGCGCTACTTCGGCAAGGGCGGTTCGCTCACCGAACTCCTCAAGGGCCTCGGCAAGCTCGATCCGGAAGCCCGCAAGGCCGCCGGTGCCGAGATCAACAAGGCCAAGACGGCCATCGAAGCGCTGCTGGGTGCGCGCCGGGATGCGCTCCAACAGGCCGCCCTCGAAGCCCAGCTTGCCGCCGAGGCGCTGGATGTCACCCTGCCGGGACGTGGCGCCGGGCTTGGCGGCCTGCACCCGGTTGTGCGGACCCTCGAACGGGTCGAGCAGTTGTTCCGCTCCATCGGTTTCGATGTGGCCGAAGGCCCCGAAATCGAGACGGATTTCTACAACTTCACCGCGCTGAACACCCCGGCCAACCACCCGGCCCGGTCGATGCACGACACCTTTTACCTGGAAAACGGTGAAGGCGTGCTGCTGCGTACGCATACCAGCCCGGTGCAGATCCGCGCGATGCAGGCCCACGTGGCCGCCCACCAGGACAAACCGACGATGCCCGAGCTGCGCGTGATCGCGCCGGGCCGCGTCTATCGCGTCGATTCCGACGCCACCCACTCGCCGATGTTCCATCAGGTCGAAGGCCTGTGGGTCGGCGAGACCGTCAGCTTTGCCGATCTCAAGGGCGTGGTCGCGGATTTCCTGCGCAGCTTCTTCGAGAGCGACGACCTGCAGGTGCGTTTCCGTCCGTCCTTCTTCCCGTTCACCGAACCCTCGGCCGAGATCGACGTGGCCTTCATGAGCGGTGCGATGAAGGGCCGCTGGCTGGAAATCGCCGGCTGCGGCATGGTCCACCCCAACGTGCTGCGCTACGGCGGCATCGACCCCGAGCGTTACACCGGCTTTGCCTTCGGCATGGGGCCGGACCGTCTCACGATGCTCCGTTACGGCGTCAATGACCTGCGCCTTTTCTTCGAAGGCGATCTTCGTTTCCTCGGTCAATTCAGGTAAGCCCAAGCCATGCAATTCTCAGAACTCTGGTTGCGCAGTTTCGTCAGTCCGGCGCTGGATTCGGACCAGCTCGGGCATTTGCTCACCATGGCGGGGCTGGAAGTGGAAGAACAGGACGGCGTCGCCGCCGTGTTCTCCAAGGTCGTCGTCGCCCAGATCGTTGAAGCCGAGAAGCACCCCAACGCCGACAAGCTGCGCGTCTGCAAGGTAGACGCGGGGCAGGGCGAACTGCTGCAAATCGTCTGCGGCGCGCCCAACGCGGCGGCCGGCATCAAGATCCCGTGCGCGCTGGTGGGCGCCGACCTGGCCGGTTTCGGCATCAAGGCGGCCAAGCTGCGCGGCGTCGAGTCCTTCGGGATGCTGTGCTCGGCGAAGGAACTGGGCATCTCGGAAGAGAGCAGCGGCCTGCTGGTGCTGCCCGAGGACGCCCCGGTCGGTACCGATCTGCGCGAATACCTCGCCCTCAACGACACCCTGTTCACGATCAAGCTGACCCCCAACCGGGCCGACTGCCTGAGCCTCTCCGGCATCGCCCGCGAAGTGGCCGGCCTCACCGGCGCGGCCCTCAGCCTGCCGGTGTGCGAGCCCGTTGCCCCGACCATCGACGCGACCCGCGCCGTGGTGCTCGACGCCCCCGAAGCCTGCCCGCGCTACTGCGGCCGGGTGATCCGCGGTGTCGACGCCAAGGCCCCGACGCCCGAATGGATGAAGCAGCGCCTCGCGCGGAGCGGCATCCGCTCGATCAGCGCGCTGGTGGACGTCACCAACTACGTGATGCTCGAACTCGGCCAGCCGCTGCACGCCTTTGACGACGCCAAGCTGTCCGGCGCGATCCACGCCCGGCTGCCCAAGGCTGGCGAACAGCTGCTGCTCCTCAACGGCCAGACCATCACCCCCGCTGCCGACACCCTGCTGATCGCCGACGACAGCCGCGCGCTGGCCATGGCCGGCGTGATGGGTGGCGAGGAGAGCGGGATCACCCTCGACACCACCGATCTGTTCCTCGAGAGCGCCTTCTTCGCGCCCGACGCCATCGCCGGCCGGGCCCGCGCCTACGGCTTCTCGTCGGATGCGTCCTACCGCTTCGAGCGCGGCGTCGACTTCGCCCTCGCGCCGAAAGCCATCGAGCGCGCCACCCGCCTGATCCTCGACATCTGTGGCGGCCAGCCCGGCCCGGTGGTCGAGGCCGTGGCGGCCGACGAGCTGCCCCAGCGCGCGCCGATCCGCCTGCGTGCCAGCCGCGTGCGCCGCGTGCTGGGCATCCAGCTCGGCGCCGATGACGTGGCCGAGATGTTCCGGCGCCTCGAGCTCGACGTGGTCCGTGATGGCGACGACTTCATCGTCACCCCGCCGTCCTACCGCTTCGACGTGGAGATCGAGGAAGACCTGATCGAAGAGATCGCCCGCCTGCACGGCTACGACAACATCCCGACCCACGCTCCGCGCGGCCCGATCACCATGCTGCCGCGGCCCGAAGCGAAGCGCGACACCATGTCGGTGCGCCGTCTGGTGGCTGGCCGTGAATACCAGGAAGTCATCAACTTCGCCTTTGTCGAAGAAGCCTGGGAGAAGGATTTCGCCGGCAATACCGATCCGGTGCGCCTCGCCAACCCGATCGCCAGCCAGATGAGCGTGATGCGCTCCAGCCTGATCGGCGGCCTGGTGGCCAACGTCGTCACCAACCGCAAGCGTCAGACCAACCGCGTCCGCGTGTTCGAGATCGGTCGCTGCTTCAAGCGTGATGCTGCCGGTCAGCCGGTTGAGGGTTTCCATCAGCCGATCCGCCTGGCGGCGCTGGCTGCCGGCTTTGCCAAGCCCGAGCAATGGGGCGAGGCCAACCGCAACGTGGATTTCTTCGACGCCAAGGCGGATCTCGAAGCGCTGCTGCTGCCGCGCGTCGCCAAGTTCGAGCGCGCCACCCATCCGGCGCTGCATCCGGGGCGTTCGGCCCGCGTGGTGCTCGACGGCCAGGAGATCGGCTTCATCGGCGAACTCCACCCGATCTGGGTCCAGCGCTACGAGCTGGGCACTGCGCCGGTGGTCTTCGAGATCGAACTCGACGCAATGCTGGGTACCGTGATGCCGGCTTATCGCGAGGTCTCGCGCTTCCCGGCGGTCACCCGCGATCTGGCCCTGGTGGTCGATCAGGCGGTCGCATCGGCGAGCCTGCTGGAAGGCCTCGAGGCGGTCGCGCCGGCCATCGTCCAGCGGGTCGAACTGTTCGACCAGTACCAGGGTAAAGGTATCGAGCCCGGCCGGAAAAGCCTTGCTTTCCGCGTAGTTATGCAAGAAACTCAGCGAACCCTGGAGGATGCAGAAGTGGATGCCGCGATGGTTTTGTTGACCCGTCATGCCGAGGAAAATCTCGGCGCGAAACTCAGGGGTTGACGCGTCATGGCAGCAACTCTGACCAAGGCGGAACTCGCCGACATGCTTTTTGAACAGGTTGGTCTCAACAAGCGCGAAGCCAAGGATATGGTGGAGTGCTTCTTCGAGGAGATCCGGCTGGCGCTGGAGCGCGGCGATTGCGTCAAGCTCTCGGGCTTTGGCAACTTCCAGTTGCGCGAGAAGCCCCAGCGACCGGGTCGCAATCCCAAAACCGGCGAAGAGATTCCGATCACGGCCCGGCGCGTGGTGACTTTCCACGCCAGCCAGAAGCTGAAGGCCAATGTGGAGCAACTGAGCGATGTCGCAAAGTGAGGCCCCGGCAGCTGTAGAGCTGCCGCCCATCCCCGCCAAGCGTTACTTCACCATCGGTGAGGTGAGCGACCTGTGCGGGGTCAAACCCCATGTGCTGCGCTACTGGGAGCAGGAATTCACCCAGCTGCGCCCCGTCAAGCGCGGCGGAAACCGGCGTTATTACCAGCACCACGAGGTGCTGCTGATCCGCCGGATCCGTGAATTGTTGTATCAGGATGGCTTCACCATCTCCGGGGCGCGCAACCGCCTCGACGAGGTGGCGGCCCGCAAGCGCGAGGATGCGGAAGAATCCGTCAGCCTGCGCGAGCAGCTGGTGTCCGTCCGCTCCGAGATCAAGTCCATCCTGCAGCTCCTGCAGGGCTGAAGCCGCCGGAGGCGTCCGCGCCTCCGTCCGGCCAGGCATGCAACACACGCCGGCGGTGCGTTCCTGCACCGCCACTCATCTTCACGACCCGATTTCCCCCCGAGGCTTCCCATGACCTACTGTGTCAGCATGCTGCTCGACGCGGGTATGGTGTTCCTGTCGGACTCCCGTACCAACGCCGGCGTCGACCACATCAACACCTTCCGCAAGACGAGCATTTTCCAGCGCCCCGGCGAGCGCGTGCTGGTGCTGATGAGCTCCGGCAACCTCGCGATCACCCAGCAGCTGGTGTCGATGCTCCGCGAGGCCATGGCCGCCCAGGACGGGCGCGAGAACCTCTGGTCGGTGCCCAACATGTTCGAGGCCGCCCGCCACGTGGGTGAGATGCTGCGCGAAGTGCATCGCCGTGACGCCGAGGCGCTGAAGAACTTCGGCATCGACTTCACCGCCGCGCTGATCCTCGGTGGCCAGATCGGCACCGAGCAGCCGCGCCTGTTCCACATCTACGCCGCCGGCAACTTCATCGAGGCGACGCCCGACACCCCGTACTTCCAGATCGGCGAGTCCAAGTACGGCAAGCCCATCATCGACCGCGTGGTGAAGCGTTACACCAGCCTCGACGAAGCCGCCAAACTGGCGCTGATCTCGATGGATTCGACGATCCGCTCCAACCTGTCGGTGGGCGTGCCGCTGGATCTGACCATCCTCAAGACCAACGAGCTGAAGATCGCTTCGCACATCAGCATCGATGCGAAGAACGAATACTTCGCGATGATCCGCAACCGCTGGAGTGAGGCCCTCGGCCACGCCTTCGACGAGCTGCCCAACCCCGACTGGCTGGATTCGGGCGAGCAGTCGTAAGCCTCACCAGCCCTGGGCCTGGCGCCGGGCGCTCTCGCACTCGGCGCGGAACTCCAGAAACTGCCTCAGCCGGTGGGCGTTGATCTTGCCGGCCTCGGCCGCCTCGCGCAGGGCGCAGCCCGGCTCGGTGTCGTGGCGGCAATCGCGGAAGCGGCACTGGCCCGAATACGGGCGGAATTCCGGAAAGCTCGCCTCGAGTGCTTCGGAGCTCAGATGCACCAGCCCGAAGGTCTGAATCCCCGGGCTGTCGATGATGCCGCCGCCTTCGGGCAGCGGATACAGTCGGGCGAAGGTGGTGGTGTGCTTGCCGGTATCCAGCACCTCCGAGATCTCCCGCGTCTCGGCCCGGGCTTCCGGGATCAGGGCGTTGGTGAGGGTCGATTTACCCATCCCCGACTGCCCCACCAGCAGGCTGGTCTCGCCGATCAGGCGGGCCCGCAGCGCCTCCACGTCATCCAGCGCCGACAGCTCCAGCACCGGGTAGCCCAGCGCCGCAAAGGTCGCGAGGCGGGCCCGGGCGTCGGCCAGCCCGGCGGGCAGGTCGGTCTTGTTGAGGACGATCAGCACCTTCACGTGCTGGTCTTCGGCGGCGCACACGCAGCGCGACACAAACTCATCCGAAAAGCTCGGCTCGGTGGCCACCACCATCACCACCTGGGTGGCGTTGGCGGCGATCAACTTCTGGCGCCAGGCGTCCGAGCGGTAGAGCAGGCTGGTGCGCTCGATCAGCTTGTCGATGACGCCCTGGCCGGGGCCGGTGCCGGCCACCTGAACCCGGTCGCCACAGGCGAACACGCTCTTCTTGCCCCGGGGCACGCACAGCAGGATTTCGCCGTCGTCGGTCTTCACTTCGTACTGGCGCCCGAAGGCGGCGATGAGGGTGCCGGTGGTTTTCAACGGGTGAGTTCCTGCAGACGGGCGATGCGGATCGCCGCGGGGGGGTGGGAGTCGTACACGCTGGAATACACCGGATCGGGGGTGAGCGTGGAGGCGTTGTCCCGGTAGAGCTTGACCAGCGCGCTCACCAGCTCGGCGGCCGGGGCGTGGCTGGCGGCGTAGGCGTCGGCCTCGAACTCGTGCTTGCGGGACCAGCGGCTCATCAGCGGGGTGAGCGGAAAGGTGAACACCGGCAGCACCAGCGCAAACAGCACCAGGGTCGGCGCGGTGCCGCTGGCCTGCATCCCCAGCCCTTCAAAGAACCACGCCTGCCCGGCCAGATGGCCCAGCAGCGCGAAGAAGGCCAGGCTGCCGGCGCCGATCACCGCGAGGCGCTTCCAGATGTGGTGATGGTGGTAGTGGCCGAGCTCGTGGGCCAGCACCGCCTCGACCTCGGCGGGGGCGAGCTTGTCGAGCAGGGTGTCGAAGAACACGATGCGCTTGGCGGCGCCAAAGCCGGTGAAGTAGGCATTGCCGTGGGCCGAGCGCCTGGAGCCGTCCATCACGAACAGGCCCGACAGGCGGAAGCCGCAGCGGGTGAGCAGCGCCTCGATGCGGGTTTTCAGGGCGCCGTCGTCCAGGGGCTTGAACTTGTTGAACAGCGGCGCGATGAAGGTCGGGTAGATCAGCATCACCAGCAGGTTGAACACCAGCCAGAACGCCCACACGTAAAACCACCACAGGCCGCCCATGGCCGTCATCAGCCACAGCACGAAGGCGATCAGCGGCAGGCCGATGACGGCCGACAGGGCCGCGCCCTTGATCGTATCCGCCACGAACAGCCCCGGCGTGAGCCGGTTGAAACCGAAGCGCGCCTCCAGCCCGAAGCTGCGGTAGATGGTCAGCGGCAGGTCGATGAGCCACGACAGCACCGCCACCAGCGCGACGAAGGCCACGCCGTGGGCCAGCCCGCCGGCCTCGAAGAAGCGCCCGGCCAGATCATGCAGCGCCTGCAGCCCGCCACCCACGGTAAGCACGACCATCAACGCCGCCGAGATGAGCAGATCCACCACCCCCAGGCGCACCCGCGCCACGGTGTAATCGGCCGCCTTGGTGTGGGCATCCAGGGTGATGCGGGCGGCGAAGGGCGCCGGCACCGCGCCCCGGTGGGCCGCCACATGACGCATCTGGCGCGTGGCCAGCCACAGGCGCACGAGCAAGCCGGCACCGAGGGCAACAAGGAACAGGGCGGAAAAACTGCTGGCGTTCATCAGGTACGGATCGAGGCTGAGGATGGGGTGAGGACGACGGGCAAATCCGGGGAAGAACCACCGGCGGTGCGGGCGCTGCAGAAGGGCGCAGCGCGCCTGCAGGGCGGCGGAAACGGGCGGCAACGGCGTAGAATCGCGCCTTTACCGACAAAGCGAGCCGATTATGGCACAGGACCAGAATCACCTCATCTGGCTGGACATGGAAATGACCGGCCTCGAACCCGACAGCGACCGCATCATCGAAATGGCGATGGTCGTCACCAACAGCAACCTCGACGTGGTGGCCGAAGGCCCGGTGATCGCCGTGCATCAGACCGACGCGGTGCTTGATGGCATGGACGAGTGGAACAAGAACACCCACGGCCGCTCCGGCCTCATCGAGCGGGTCAAGGCATCCACCATCAGCGAAGCCGAGGCCGAAGCCACCTACCTCGAATTCATGAAGCAGTACGTGCCCTCGCGCACCACCCCCATGTGCGGCAACTCCATCGGCCAGGACCGCCGCTTCATGGCCCGCTACATGCCCACCCTGGAAGGCTACTTCCACTACCGCAACCTGGATGTCTCCACCCTCAAGGAGCTCTGCCGCCGCTGGCGCCCGGATGTGTACAAGGGCCTCGAGAAGAAGGGCGCCCACAAGGCCCTGGACGACATCCTCGAATCCATCGCCGAACTGCGCTACTACCGCGAACACTTCCTGAAGGTGTGAGCATGGACCGGGACGCCCTGCGCGCCTGGTGGCAACGCAACCGCCGCCGGGTGATCGGCCTGGCGCTGGTGTGCGTGTTCTTCTTTCTGCTCGGGCGTTTCAGCCATAGCACGGTGTCACCCCTGATGTGCAAGATCTACGGTTGAGGAACCGTCCGCCCCCGGCGTGGTCTGTCTTTTCGGACTGACCGTGAAGGGGGCGACCATCTCGCCCCGACGGCTGGTTTCCTGGTGGTCGAATCGCCCCGCGACGATTCGGCCATTTTCTTTGGCGCGTCCACCCACGACGTGCCGGCCACCATCCGTAAGAGGAACCCTCATGAAACCCGAGATCACCATCACCGCCTGCGACCTGGACCGCCTGGAAATGCTGCTCGCCATGCCGCCGAACCGCGGCCGCAGCGATCTGGACGGCCTGCGCGACGAGCTCGCCCGGGCCACCGTCGTCGACAGCGCCCCCGACCACCTCATCACCCTCAGCCGCCGCGCCCGCTTCCGCGAGGAAACCTCGGGCCGCGAATACGAACTCACCCTCGCCTGGCCCCACGAAGCCAGCGCCGCCGAAGGCAAGGTCTCGATCTTCTCGCCCGCCGGCAGCGCGCTGCTCGGCCTCTCCATCGGCCAGCAGATCGACTGGCAGACCCCCGAAGGCCACGCCATCCGCCTCACCGTCCTGGCCGTCTCGCCGGCCGGTTGAAGCCCGCTGAGCTGCCCAGCGCAGACCCATCCATGGGCCGCCTTTTTGCGGCCCACCTTCTGCCCGTAGCCCCACGCTGTCGCTCCTCGCGTCAGCCTAGGAGCTGCTCGATCAGCGCCGCACCTTTTGCCCGAGCCACGAGCGCCAGCCCGGAGGCGATCAGCAGCCCGTTGAGCACCCGCCGGAAGCCCTCGACCGACAGGCGCTTGTCCACCAGCCCGGCGAGCCGGTTGCCCAGATGGGTGGCGGGCAGCAGGACGAGCGCGGTGAGCAGCAGCGGGCCGTCGATGAGGCCGGTGGCGGCGCACAGGGCGACGCGCCACAGGGTGGAGATGGACACCAGCACGGCCTGGGTGGTGCGAAAGGCGTTGCGGTCGGGCAGGCGGGGCTGGAGGTAGGCGGCATAGACGAAGCCGCCACTGCCGAACAGCCCGCCCAGCACCCCACCGCCGATGCCCCAGGCCCAGGCGGCGCCGGCTGGCGGCTGGGTGCGGGGGGCGCTGCTGCGCAGGCTCCAGGCGCCGTAGGCCATCACGAAACCGCCGAGCAGGGCGGCCATCAGTGGTACCGGCAGCACGCTGAGCAGCGCCACCCCGATGGCCTGGCCGACGGCCATGCCGGGCACGAGGCGCAAGAGGGCGGGGCGATCCACCTGACGGCGCAGGGCATAGCCCCGCTGGATCGCGCTGGTGGCGTCGAGCAGGGCCAGCAGCGGCACGATGCGCGTCACCGGCATGGCCCAGGCGAGGGGCGTGGAAGCGATGAGGCCGGTGCCGAAACCGACCAGCGAGAAGATGGCGTAGGCCACCGTGAGCACGGCGAACACGCCGAGCAGCGTGAGGGGGCTGGTGTTGAGCAGGGCGTCGAGGGTGAGCAGCTGCGTGGCAGGCATGGGGGCGATCCGGTGTTGAACGACACCCCGAGTGTGGCGATGGTCGTGCTATAACGCCAATATCGAATCAATCGCTTATCTATTACATTAAAGAATGATTAGCTTCAGGCAGATCCGTTATTTCCTGGCCGTGGCGGAGGCCGGCAATTTCTCTCTGGCGGCGGCCGGGCTGTTTGTGGCGCAGCCGGCCCTGAGCCGGCAGATCGCCGCGCTGGAGGAGGAGCTGGGGGTGACGCTCTTCGTGCGCGAGGCGCGGGGCGTGCGTCTCACGCCGGGGGGCGAGCTGTTCCGGGCGCGGGTGGCGGGGATGGATGCGGAGCTGGCCAGCGCGGCGGACGACACCCGGGCGCTGGCGCGGGGCGAGGCGGGCGTGCTGCGCCTGCTGCATTCGAGCTCGGTGCCGCTGGCGGGGCCGCTGCTGGCAGCCCTCGGGCGCTTCCATCGGGATGTGCCCGCAGCGCGGGTGGATCTGGATCGGGTGGCATCGGAAACCCAGGTGGCCGAGGTGGCGGCCGGCCGGGCCGACGTGGGGGTGGCGCGGCTGCCGGTGCTGCGGCGCGATCCGGCGGTGGATTTTATGCCGCTGCCGGACGAGCGGCTGATGGTGGCGCTGCCGGTCGGGCATCGCTTCGAGGGGCGCGAGGCGCTGCAGCTGGCCGATCTGGCCGGCGAAGCCTTTGTGTCGGCGGTGCATCGGGAGCGGGGCGGGCTGGCGCGGCGGGTGACGGATCTGTGCCTCGCGCGGGGCTTTGTGCCGCGGATGGCGCCGGTGATCTCCCGCAAGACGTCGATGCTGACGCTGGTGGGGGCGGGCTTTGGGGTGGCGGTGATCCCGGCGGGGATGGCCGGGCTGGCGGGCGGCAGAGTGTGGCTGGTGTCGCTGGCCGACGAGGATGCGACGGCTGCGGCGGCGATCCTGCTGCCGCGCCAGCCGTCACCGCTGGCGGCGCGGTTTGCCGAGATCTGCCGGGCGACGTGGGCCGCCGGCGAGGCGCGCTCCCCAGATGTGGGGAATCCGTAGGTCGGGCTTCAGTCCGACATCCCGTGTCGCATTCGTAGCGTGCGGTGTCGGACTGAAGTCCGACCTGCAGGTTGAGCGGGGACGGCTGCGTTGGGGTGGCGGCAGGGGCTACAAAAGCGGTCAGCTCCCCCGCAGCCACTTGCGGCTGCTCTGGGTTTCCAGCAGATCCCGCGGGGTGGCGAGGCCTTGCACGCCGGCGCCGGCCAGGGCGACCTGATGCAGCTGGGCCACGGCGCAGGCTTCGAGGAGGGCGCTGCGCTGGTCGAGGCGTTCGATGCCGAAGGCGGCGAGCCAGATGTCCATGCGGGCGAGGCCGGCGCTGCGTTCGGGGTAGAGGCTGGGCATCAGCACCATCAGGTCGATCCAGTCGAGCTCGGGCACGCTGCCCAGGTGTTGTTCGAGCGCCCGTTCGATGATGCCCTGGTTGAACGGTGCGTTGAAGACCACCACCGGCGCGCGGGCGATGAAGCGGAGCAGGGCGACGAGGGCTTCGGCCGGGGTGTTGCCGAGCTGGGCGTAGAAGGCGTCGCCCGGGCGCAGCAGGCCCTGGTTGATCGCCACCGCGCCAACGGCCGAGAGGCGTTGCCCGCCGCTGCCGTCAGGGGCGACCTCGGCATTGACGATCACATAGCGGGTTTCGTAGTGGGCGCGGGTGAGCTCGGGGGCGGGCAGGGTCGCCACGGCGTCGAGCTCGCCCTGCAGGGCGGGGCTGACGGCCGGGCCGCCGCCGGGCAGGAATCGGGAGAGCCAGTTCATGGTCAGATTTGGTAGTCCAGCTTGAGTCGGAGTTGGATCTTGCGGGCCTGGCGGAAGGCTTCCTTGAGGATGCGCCGGTCGAGCTCGTTGAGGTCGTCGGGCTTGACGCGGTTGTCGCCCGGGGCGCCGTGGTCGGTGTCGAGGTGCTGGTGGCGCAGGCGCAGGAGCTGGATGAAGTGGAAACCGTCGGCCATCGCTGAGAGCTCTTCGGCGGGCATGCCGATGCGGCTGCCGCCCTGGCGCAGGCGCTGGGCGGTGCTGGTGGCCTCGACGCCGGTGCGCAGCGCGAGCACCCGGGCAGCATCCACGAAGAGGCGGGCGCCAAACTTCTTGAGGTCGATGGTGCCGGGGTGCTTGGGGTCGTCGTCGGTGACGAAATCGCGGATCTTGCCCAGCGGCGGCGACACATCCAGCGCGTTGGTGGCCATCGCCTTGAGGAAGGCGGGGTGGCCGCCGGTCATGGAGAGCAGCCAGTGGCGCAGCCTGTGGGCGACCTTCTCGTCGCCGTAGAGCACCCGGAAATCAAAGAAGATGGTGGCGTTGAGGAGGGCTTCGGGGTGGGGTTCGCGGATCCACTGGCCGAACTTCTCACGCCATTCGTCGAAGGTGAGGCACAGCTCGGGGTTGCTGGCCATGATGTTGCCCTCGCACAGCGGGAAGCCGCAGGCGGCGAGGTCGTTGTTCACATCCTTGGCAAACTCGAGCAGGCGCAGCTTGAGGGGTTCCTTGTCAGCCCATTCGGGCAGCACGTAGATGATCCCGTTGTCCTGGTCGGTGGAGAGGGTCTGCTCGTGGCGGCCTTCGGAGCCGAAGGCGAGCCAGGCGTATTCGACGCCGTGCAGGTCGTGGCGGTCGAGGTTGAGCTCGAGGATGCGGCGGGTGAGGGCGTCGTTGAGGGCCGAGATGAACTGGGTGAGCTGCTCGGCGCCGATGCCCTGGGCGAGCAGGTTGAGGGCCAGCTGGCGGATGTCGCGGCTGGCGCGCTGCAGGGCCTGCACGTCGGCGGCGCTCTCGATGCCGGCGCGGATCTGGCGCAGGCCGATGCGCTGCAGGGCGAAGAGGTCGCGCTCGGAGATCACGCCCTTGAGCTTGTCCTCGGCATCCACCACCAGGATGTGGCGCACGCCGTGGGTGGCCATCTCGAGGGCGGCGTCGTAGGCGCTGGCGTTGGCGTGGAGGGTGTGGGGCGGGGTGGTCATCACGTCGGCGATGGGCCGGGTGAGATCGAAGCCGGTGAGCACGATGCGCTTGAGGATGTCGCTCTGGGTGAGCACGCCGACGGGCTTCTCGTCTTCGCCGGCCACGGCCAGGCAGCCGACGCCGGCCTCGGCCATCTTCTCGAGCGCGCCGCGGGTGGCCACATCGGGGCTGACGAAGATCGGCGCCTTCTTGACCAGATTGGCGAGCGACGTGGTCATCGTCTGCTGCTCGGCGGCGCGCTGGGAGAACTGGGCCTGGAGCTGCTCCCGCGACTGGCTCATCAGGCTGGCGATGTAGCGGGTGCAGAAGATCTGGAAGCTGGGCGAGAGCTCTTGAAGGCGCAGGAAATCGGCGGCCGGGAGCTGGAAGCAGTAGCTGTCTTCGACGGCGATGTAGCTGTTGGTGGAGCGGCGCTCGGCGGAGATGGCGCCGATCGGGAAGCCTTCGCCGGGGCCCAGGGTGAGGGTGGCGTATTCGGTGACGGCGACGCCGCCCATCTGGCGCGCCTGCACCTTGCCGCGATAGACGATATAGAAGAAGCGCGGCGGGCCGTCTTCGGGCATCAGGATTTCGGATTCCGCCGGGTAGAAGGCGGTGGCCAGCCGTTCACCGAGAAAGCGCAGGGCTTCCGCCTCCATCCGGTCGAAGGGCGCGTGACGGCGCAGGAACTCCAGGTTGGTTCGGATCAGGGTGTCGGCGGCAGTGTTTTCCATAAACTCGGGCGCTGCGTGGGATAAAGCTTATAAATCTACTCCGCCCCTGCCCGGGCGTCATGATCTTGCGCAAAAAAACGCGCCGTTTGCCAGGAGTGAGGGCGGGTGGTGTGACATCTGCCGCAGTTAGAATCGCGGAATCACTTTTTCAGGAATCGCCATGAGCGCCAATCTTCTGCCCGCCGTCGAGATCACCACCGCCCCGACGCCCACCCACGCCGTCATCTGGATGCACGGGCTGGGGGCCGACGGCCATGATTTCGAGCCGGTGGTCGATGAACTCGACATCGACCGCCTGCCGCCGACGCGCTTCGTGTTTCCCCACGCGCCCCAGCGGCCGGTGACGATCAACGGCGGCTACATCATGCGTGCCTGGTACGACATCCTGTCGCAGGATTTCAGCGGCCGGCGCGAGGATGCCGCCGGCGTCATCGAATCGGCCGCGCAGGTCGAGGCGCTGATCGCCCGCGAGATCGCCCGCGGCATTCCCGACAGCCGCATCGTGCTGGCGGGTTTCTCGCAAGGCGGGGCGATCGCGCTGCACACCGCGCTGCGCCACCCCAACCGGCTGGCCGGCGTGCTGGCGCTGTCCACCTATCTGCCGCTCGCCGACACCCTGGCGGGCGAGGCCAGCGAGGCCAACCGAGACGTGCCGATCTTCATGGCCCACGGCGTGGCCGATCCGGTGATCCCCCACGACTTTGCCCGGCGTTCGGCCGACCAGCTCACCGCCGCCGGCTATCCGCTGGCCTGGAAGACCTACCGCATGGAGCACAGCCTGTGCCTGGAGGAAGTGCGCGACATCGAGGACTGGCTGGCCACCGTGCTGGCGGCCTGAGGCTTACGCGGGGCGGCGCTTGAGCAGGTTGTTGCCGATGAACGAGAGCACCGTCTCGCCGCGCTGGTTGACCGCCGTGTAGCGCATGCGGGCGATGCCCCGGTCGGGCTTGGACGACGACGGTCGCACCTCGAGCACCTCGACCACGCTGTGCAGGGTGTCGCCCGGGCGCACCGGCGCCAGCCAGCGCAGCTCGTCGAGGCCCGGCGAGCCGATGCTCGACTGGGCGAAGATGCCGTTCTGGATGAACAGCCGGAAGCACACCGCAATGGTGTGGAAGCCGCTGGCAATGAGCCCGCCGTAGGGCGAATCCGCCGCGGCGTTGGCATCGAGATGGAAGGACTGCGGGTCGTACTGGAAGGCGAAGTCGATGATGGCCGCTTCGGTGAAGGTGAAGCCGCCGCTCACGAAGCGGTCGCCGGCGGTGAGGTCGTCGAGGTAGCGGGTATCCATGGGCTGTCTCCGGTAGTGTGGGCGTTGTAGGCCGGATGGTAACGCGACCGCCCCTCAGCCGGTCGCCAGCAGGTTTTCCTCGCACACTGCCAGCCACGCCTGGGCGGCCCGGGACATGTAGCCGCCGGGCTTCCAGATCACGGCCACGTGCCAGTCGAGCCGGGGTTCGGCGAGGGGGCGGACGGCCAGTTCGGCGCCCAGGTTGAGGCGGGCCAGCAGCGGGGCGGGGATGAGCGTGGTGCCGAGCCCGGCGGCGGCCAGGGCGATGAGGAAATCCCACTGGCCGCTCTGGGCTGCGATGCGGGCTTCGAAGCCCGACGCGGCGGTGACCTCCCGCACCCGCCGGGTGAGCGAGAAATCGTCGCCGGGCAGGAGCAGCGGGGTGTCGCGCAGGGCCTCCAGGGGCACCTGGGCGTGATGCGTCCAGCTCGCCTGCAGCGGCCCCACCACATGGAGCGGGTAGTGGCCGACGCTGCGGGAGGCGAGCCCGAGGCCCGGCTCGGTGGGCAGCAGGGTGGCGCCCACCTCCAGCTCGCCGGCCGTCACCTGCTGCTCGATCAACTGCCCGCCCAGCTCCCGCAGGTGCAGGGCGAGGGCCGGATAGCGGGCCCGGAAGGCCTTCACCGCCGGGGCAAAGAGCAGGTTCACCATCGGCGGAATGCCCACCGTCAGCTCGCCGCGGGTCAGGTCGGCCAGATCGGCCACCTCGCGGGTGAGGTTGTGCATCACCCCCAGGGCTTCCTGCCCGCGCTCCAGCACCACCCGGCCCACGTCGGTGAGGTGGAGCTGGCGGCCGTCGCGGATCAGCAGCGGCTGGCCGATCTCGTCCTCCAGCTGGCGGATCATTTTGCTCACCGTGGATTGGGTGACATTGAGGCGCTCGGCGGCGGCGGTGAAGCTCTGCTGGCGGACGGTTTCGACGAAGTAGCGGAGGGCGCGCAGGTCCATTCTGGTCATGAAAAAAACGACTCAATGGCAGGATTTTAAGTCATAACATGACTGGCGATGCGCCCCTATACTCCGCCGCGATCCCGTCCGAACGAGGCGGGGCCCCCCGAAAATCGAGGACCGGAGAAAACAGCAATGCCCATGGATCGTATTCGCCTTGCCCGCCTGCGGGATCGCATCATGTCGCCGGAGGCCGCCGCCGCGCTGTTTGCCGACGGGATGACCGTCGGGATGAGCGGCTTCACCCGCGCCGGCGACTGCAAGGCGGTGCCCTTTGCGCTGGCCGAGCGGGCCGCCAACGAGCACCTGCAGATCACCCTGATGACCGGCGCGTCCCTGGGCAACGACATCGACAAGGTGCTGACCGACGCCAACGTGATCAGCCGCCGCATCCCCTTCCAGTCCGACCCGACCCTGCGCCGCAAGATCAACGCCGGCGAGGTGATGTTCATCGACCAGCACTTGTCTGAAACCGTCGAGCAGCTGCGCTCCGGCCAGATCGCGCCGGTGGACATCGCGGTGGTCGAGGCGACCGCGATCACCGAGAACGGCGGCATCGTGCCGACCACCTCGGTGGGCAACTCGGCGAGCTTTGCGGTGCTTGCCAAGAAGATCATCGTCGAGATCAACCTGACCATGCCCCACGGCCTCGAGGGCCTGCACGACATCTACATCCCCACCTACCGCCCGCACCGCCTGCCGATTCCGCTGATCTCGCCGGAGCAGCGCATCGGCCTGCCGTTCATCCCCGTTGACCCGGAGAAGATCGTCGCCATCGTCATCACCGAGAAGGCCGACAGCCCGTCCAACGTGCTGCCGCCGGACGACGACACCAAGGCCATCGCCGGGCACCTGAACGATTTCCTGGCCCACGAGGTCAAGGCCGGCCGCCTGTCGCCCAGCCTCCAGCCCCTGCAGGCCGGCATTGGCACCATCGCCAACGCGGTGCTCCACGGCATGCTGGATTCGCCCTTCCGCGACCTGAAGATGTATTCCGAGGTGCTGCAGGATTCCACCGTCGAGCTGCTCGACGACGGCCGTCTCTCCTTTGCGTCGGCTTCGTCGATCACCCTGTCGAAGCACACCTACGAGCGCGTGCTGGGCAACATCGAGCACTACAAGTCGCGCCTGGTGCTGCGCCCGCAGGAGATCAGCAACCACCCGGAGGTGATCCGCCGGCTCGGCCTCATCACCATCAACACCGCGCTGGAGTGCGACATCTACGGCAACGTGAACTCCACCCACGTGGGCGGCACCCACATGATGAACGGCATCGGCGGTTCGGGCGACTTCGCCCGCAACGCCCACCTGTCGGTGTTCGTCACCAAGTCCATCGCCAAGGGCGGGGCGATCTCCAGCATCGTGCCGATGGTGCCCCACGTGGATCACACCGAGCACGACACCGACATCATCGTCACCGAGCACGGCCTGGCCGACCTGCGTGGCCTCGCCCCCCGCGAGCGCGCCCACCAGATCATCGACCACTGCACCGATCCGCTCTACCGGGACATGCTGCGGGATTACTACCAGCGCGCCTGCCGCCGCGGCGGCCACACCCCGCAGTTGCTGCGCGAGGCCTTTGCCTGGCACCTGCGCGCCGAAGAGAATGGCTCGATGCTCGAAAGCAAACCCGAAGCCATCTGCGAACCGGCCTAAGCCCCAAGACCGGCCAAGCCGGCGACCCTCAACCCCAACCAGACCTGCCGGTGCGTGCGCAGGCCGCGCGCCGGCGGCTCCCCTTCGAAAGTGCCCTTCGATCCGGAGTCGTGCCTTACTGCCTGCGTCTCCCTGAAAGCCACCCGCGTTCCGCTACTCCTCCCGGCGGAACGCGGTGCTGGTTTGCGTTCTTCCTTCCGCAGCACCCTTGATCTGATCCCGACTCCCGGGACGCAGGCCTGAGCTTTGGCCGCAAGCTGATCCGCTCGTCGTTCCGGGCTTGCCCCTCTGCGCGCCCACTTCAAAGCTCGTGCCGCAAGGCCTCGAGCCGCGACCCCAAGGCAAACTGCGTTGCCCGCAAGGCTTGGCGCTTTGCATCTTCAAGTTATCTGCCTTGCGCGCAAAGCCTGTTGCCTTGGCCGTAAGGCTTTCTGCTCGACGCCCAAGGCCCGCAGCGTTGCTATCGAGGCTTTTTGCTTTGGTCGCAAGGCTTTGAAGCTCGCCCCCCAAAGCAAAAAGCCTTGCGGGCAAGGCTTTTTGCAATGACGGCAGTGTCGGACTGAAGTCCGACCTACAAAACAACTGCGGGTTTGCAGGGCGAAGCCCCGCCGATCACCCCACGGCTGGCTGCTCAGCCGGCGATGCGCACCTCGGCGGGGCCGCTGTGGATGCGGCCGATCACTGCCGCGTCGCCAAAGCCGCCGGCGCGGAAGGTTTCCAGCACGGTGTCGGCGCTGGCGGCGTCGCAGGCCACCAGCAGGCCGCCGCTGGTCTGGGCGTCGGCCAGCACGCTGCGCTGCCATTCGGCCACGCCCTCGTCAAAGCGCACCGCGTCGCCGCAGCTGGCCAGATTGCGGGCGATGGCGCCGGGGCCGATGCCCTGTTTCGCAAAGGGCACGGCGGCCGGCATCATCGGCACGTCGGCCACCTGCACCGTGGCCCCCAGGCTGGCGCCACGGCACACCTCCAACAGATGGCCGAGCAGGCCAAAGCCGGTGACGTCGGTGAGCGCGTGCACGCCGGGCAGCTTGGCAAGCGCCGGACCGACGGTGTTGAGCTTGGTGGTGGTGGCGATCATCTGGGCGTAGCCGTCGGCATCCAGCACGCCCTTCTTCATGGCCGAGCCGAGGATGCCCACGCCCAGCGGCTTGCCGAGGATCAGCACGTCGCCGTCTTTCGCGTCGCGGTTGCGCTTGATCACATCCGGGTGGGCGATGCCCAGGGCCACGAGGCCGTAGATGGGCTCGGGCGAATCGATGCTGTGGCCGCCCGCCACCGGGATGCCGGCCTGGGCGCACACGCTGGCGCCGCCTTCGAGGATGCGGCCGATGGCTTCCAGCGGCAGTTTGTTCACCGGCATGCCCACGATGGCCAGCGCCATGATCGGCGTGCCGCCCATGGCGTAAACGTCGGACAGGGCGTTGGTGGCGGCGATGCGGCCGAAGTCGAAGGGATCGTCGACGATCGGCATGAAGAAGTCGGTGGTGGCGATCAGCGCCTGCTCGTCGTTGAGGCGCCACACGGCGGCGTCGTCGGCGGTTTCGGTGCCCACCATCAGGTTGGCGAAGGGCTGGGCCGCCGGCATGTGGGTCAGCATCTCCGAGAGCACGGCGGGGGCGATCTTACAGCCGCATCCGCCACCGTGAGACAATTCGGTGAGTCGCAGGGGCGCTTCAGTCATGGCGTTTTTTGGTTCCAGTTGATTCATCAGGTTCATTCTTCTCGTGTCTTCCCAGCCAGATTATCTTTCCGCGAGCCTCGATCGGCTCGACAGCTTCGATTCGATCGTCGATGTACGCTCGCCCGCCGAGTTCGCCGAGGATCATATCCCCGGCGCCATCAACTGTCCGGTGCTCGACGATGAGGAGCGGGCGCGGGTGGGCACGCTGTACAAGCAGGTGTCGCCCTTCGAGGCCCGCAAGCTGGGTGCGGCGCTGGTGTCGCGCAACATCGCCCGCGCCATCGAGACGCATTTTCTCAGCAAGCCGAAGGGCTGGAAACCGCTGATCTACTGCTGGCGCGGCGGCCAGCGCAGCGGGGCGATGACCATCGTGCTCAATCAGGTGGGCTGGGCTGCCCGGCGCCTCGAAGGCGGCTACAAGGTTTTCCGCCAGCGGGTGCTCGACGACCTCGAAACCCTGCCGGCTGACCTGGCCTTCCGGGTGCTGTGCGGGCCCACCGGCAGCGCCAAGACGGCGCTGCTGGGGGCGCTGGCCGATGCGGGCGAGCAGGTGCTGGATCTGGAAGGACTGGCCATCCACCGGGGGTCGGTGCTCGGCGGCGAGGCGAGCACGCCCCAGCCGGGGCAGAAGGCCTTCGAGACGCGCCTGTGGTCGGTGCTGCGCGGGGTCGATCCGGCGCGGCCGGTATGGACCGAATCCGAGAGCCGGCGCATCGGCCGCCTGCACGTGCCCGGCGCGCTCTTTGAATGCCTGCGCAGCGCCGACTGCGTACGCATCGACGCGCCGCTGGCGGCTCGGGTGGACCATCTGCTGGCGCGTTACACCGATCTCATCGCCGATCCGGCGGATTTCTGCAGCAAGCTCGACCGGCTGGTGCCCCAGCACGGCCACGAGCAGGTGGCGGCCTGGAAGGCGCTGGTCGAGGCGAAGGCCTGGCCGCAGCTGGCCGCCGAGCTGGTCACCCGGCATTACGACCCGGCCTATCGCCGCGGCGGCGAGGGGCTGTACCGGCGCCTGGCCGAGGGGCAGACGCTGGCCGTGCCGAGCCTGGATGCCGCCACGCTGGCGGAGGTGGCCCGGGGGCTCGCCGGGCGCTGAGCGCCCTCAGGCGTGTTCCGGTCTTTCGATCTCGGCGGCGGTGTCGGCGATGGCGGCCTTCAGGCCGGCAGCCAGGGTCAGGGCTTCGGGCCGGCCGTAGCGGGCGGCGTGCTCGGTCTGGCGGGCGAGTTCGGCGAGGCGTGAGGCCATGATGTTGGCGGCCGAGCTCTTGAGGGCGTGGGCCACCTCGACGATCCGGCGCAGATCGCCGGCGGCGATGGCTTCGTCCAGCCCGGCCTGCCGTTCGGCAGCGCTGCCGGCAAAGATCCCCAGCAGGCGTGCGACGAACTCGGGCCGCCCCGGATAACGGGCGGCGAGGGCGGCGCGGTCGATCATCGGATCGGGCGCCGGGGCTGGCGGCTTGCCGACGTGGCGGAGGAGGGTCTCCACGAGGATGTCCAGATCGAGGGGTTTGGCGATGTGGGCGACCATGCCGGCCTCAAGGCATCTGGCGCGCTCCTCGGCCAGGGCGTGGGCGGTCTGGCCGATCACCGGCAGGCCCGGCGCCAGCTCGGCGATCCGGCGGGTGGCTTCGTAGCCGTCCATCTCGGGCATCTGGATGTCCATCAGCACCACCTGGAAGGCATCGGCGCCGTGGCTCGCAACCGCATCCACCGCCTGGCGGCCGTTATCCACCATGGTCAGGATGGCGCCTTCGGAGAGCAGCATGTCCTCGAGCACCATCTGGTTGACCTCGTTGTCCTCGGCGGCGAGCACGCGGATGCCGGCGAGGCGTTCGGGCTGCGCGGCGTTGTCGGCGGCGGGCGGCGCGGGCAGGGCCGGGCGCGGGGCGGGGATGTAGGGCACGCGGACCTCGAACACGCTGCCCTGGCCTTCGGTGCTGGTGGCGCTGATGGTGCCGCCCAGAAGATCGACGATGCGCTTGGTGATCGCCAGCCCCAGCCCGGTGCCGCCAAAGCGGCGGGTGGTGGAGCTGTCGGCCTGCTCGAAGGCGTTGAAGAGCTGGGCAAGCTGGGCCTCGGCGATGCCGATGCCGGTGTCGGCGATGCGGAACACCAGGCTGTCGCCATCAAGGGCGGCGCTGAGCGAGACCTCGCCCTTCTCGGTGAACTTGAGGCCGTTGGAGAGCAGGTTGGTGAGGATCTGGCCCAGGCGCAGGGGGTCGGCGAGGCAGCTTTCGGGCAGGTCGGGCGCCCGCACGAGGCGCAGGGCAAGGCCGCGGCTCTCGGCCCGTTCGTCGAAGGCGGTGGTGATGGTCTCGAGCAGGGCCGGCAGGTCCACGGGGACGGCTTCGATGTGGAGCTTGCCGGCTTCGATCTTCGAGAAGTCGAGGATGTCATTGACCACGCCCAGCAGCAGCTTGCCCGAATCGAGGATGTGGGCGAAGGCGCTGCGTTGCTGGGGGTCGGTGCTGTCGCGGTAGCCGATGTGGGCGAAGCCGAGGATGCCGTTGAGCGGGGTGCGGATCTCGTGGCTCATGTTGGCGAGGAACTCGCTCTTCACCCGGGCCAGCCGCTCGGCGGCGAGGCGGGCCTGCTCGCGTTCTTCTTCGAGGGCGCGCCGTTCGGTCGCGTCCATGAAGCTGACCACCGCGCCGACGATGCGGCCGTCGCGGACCATCGGGTGGGTGGAGTAGATCACCGGCACCGGGTGGCCGTCGGTGTGCCAGTAGACCTCGTCGGTGATGGTCATTCCCTCGCCGTGCTGGAGGGTCTGGTTGGTGGGGCAGTCGCAGGTGGAGGGGCTGCCGTCCGGGTGGCTGTGGTGAATCAGCGCGTGGATGTGGGTGCCGATGACGGCTTCCTGGTCGAGCCCGAGCATCCGGCAGGCCGACGGGTTGATGAAGGTGACGCGGCCGTGGTTGTCGACGCCATACACGCCGTCGGCGGTGGATTCGAGGATCAGCCGCAGATTGGCTTCGGAGCTGGAGAGCTGCGCGGCGCGTTCGGCAACCAGCCTTTCGAGGTGCTGCTGATGCTGCTGGAGCTCGTCTTCCAGCGCCCGGCGGCCGGTGACGTCGCGGCATACGCCGAAGACCCGGTCGATCCGGCCGTCGTCGTCGAACACCGCGCTGGCCCAGTCGGCCACCCAGATGTAACTGCCGTCACGCTTGCGCAGGCGGTATTCGACGGCGTAGTCAGGGGTGTCGGGGGTGAGGCCGGCGAGGGCGTTGGCGATGCCTTCCTGATCTTCGGGGTGGACCAGGGCGAGGTAGTGCTGGCCCGTGCCTTCGGTATCGAGGCCCCAGGCGCGGGGGACGTCGCCGCTGCGATGCACGCGGTCGGTGGATGGCACGTATTCGTAGGCGCCCATGTTGGCGGCGTGGAGCGCCAGCCGCATGCGCTTCTCGCCGGCTTCCTGGGCGGCTGCCGAGAGGGCGCTGGCGATGCCGATGGCGGCGGTGTGGGTGGCCACGTCCACGATCTTTTCGGCCGCAGCGACGTCGATGCCGACGTCGGTGTTGAGGACGGCGAAGGTGCCCAGCAGACGCCCGTCGGCGTCGAGGATCGGGGTGGACCAGATGGCCTGGAGCCCGGCGTCGAGGGCCGCCGCGTGGAGCGCCGACCAGCGCGCATCGGTGCGGATGTCGTCGAGGAGCACGGCGTCGTGGAGGAAGCTGGCGCTGGTGCCGGCGTTCCGGTTGAGGCCGATCGGCAGGCCATCCACGGCACGGTTGAAGGTGTCGGGCAGGCTGGGGGCGGCGCCGTGGCGCAGGGTGCCGGTGCTGGCGTCGAAGAGCAGGACGGTGCAGCGCAGGCCGCCGGCCTGGGCTTCGACGCCGCGCACCAGTTCGTCGAGCACGCGGGGCAGCGGGGCGCCGCTGGCGATCATCTCGAGGACATGGTTCTGGGCCGCCTGCAGGCCCGTGGCCCGCCGGCTTTCGGCCACGTCGTGGGCCACGCAGAGGTAGCCGGACGCGCCGTTGCGGCCGCTGGCGAGGGGGGTGACGATCTGGGAAACCTGGATCGGGCTGCCGTTCTTGAGGCGGTAGGATCGTTCGGTGCGTCCGGCGCGGGCCTGGCGGGCCAGGGGGGCTTCCGCCGGCGAGGTGTCGGGGTCGGCGGGGGGCGGGTCGGACTGGAGTTCGTCGAGGCGGCACTTGCCGACGACTTCATGGGCCGGGTAGCCGAGGAGGTTCTCTGCGCCCTGGTTGAACAGGGTGATCAGGCCCCGGTGGTCGGTGGCGATGATCGCCACCTCCGAGGCCGCGTCGAGCACCCCACCCAGCAGCCGGTTGGTGCTCGCCAGCCGGCGGTAGAACAGGCTGACCGACAGCAGGGCGAGGGCGACCAGCACCGCCGCAGCAAGGGCGCGCCATTGCCAGGCTTCCAGCACGCTGGCCCGGGAGATGCCGACGACCACGTAGAGGGGAAAGTGCTCCAGGCGCTGGAAGCTCACGATGCGCTGCACGCCGTCGTACTGGCCGGTGCTCTGCACCGAGCCCGAGACGGCGCCGGCTGCGATCTGCCGGTGGGCCGGGTGGTCGGGGTCGATCTTGTTGATGATGCCGGGGCTGTAGGGGTGGCTGGCGACGATCTTGCTGGAATCCACGCGCCGGACGGCGGCCGCGCCTTCGGGGCCGAGCTGGGCGTCGGCCAGCAGGCGCTCGAAGTAGGCGAGGTCGAGGGGCGTGCTGACCACGCCGAGAAAGCGCCCCTGGGCGTCGCGGATGCCCCGCAGCAGCACGATGGCGTTGCGGTTGGTGGTGCGCGAGACGACCACATCCGAGATGACCAGCCCGCTCGCCGGGTTGTCGCGGGCAGCCTGGAAATGGGCGCGGTCGGCCACGTTCACCTGCCGGTTGGCGGCGGCGCTGTCGGTGGTGAGGATCTGCTCGCCGGCGGCGTTGAAGATGCGCACGCTGTTGAGCTGGGGAATGCGCGAGAGGTACAGGCGCAGGCGGCGCGATTCTTCGCGCCAGGCAGCGTCGAGGGCGGCGCGGTCGGCCATGTGGGGCGCGACGATGGCTGCCGTCTCGGCCAGCAGCATGTCGGCGGTGTTGAGGGTGGTGTCGAGGGCAAAGGCGTTGACCCGGGCGATGGCGCTCGAGGTGGTCTCAGCCTTGGTGATCGTGTCGTGATAGCTGGACCACGACAGGTAGGCGAGGACCAGTGCGGTGGTCAGCAGGGCGGCAAGCTGTCCCCAGTACGCCAGCCTCAGGGGGCGCTTCTCGATCTGACTGAAATCTCCCACCACGCCCTCTCTTCCATCCGGGTTTCCGGTGGATCACGGAATCTGCACAAAAACGTGCTGGCGGGGATTGCTCTCCGCCAGCTGCCCTGTATCGCTTATCGGCGGTCGGGGCGAAAGCTTGACGCGCCGGTGCCGTGCGGGCTTACAGCACCTCGGCGGCGTGGTCGGCCAGCCGCGAGCGCTCGCCCCGCTGCAGGGTGATGTGGCCGGAGTGGGGCCAGCCCTTGAAGCGGTCCACCACGTAGGTGAGGCCCGACGAGCCCTCGGTGAGGTAGGGCGTGTCGATCTGCGCGATGTTGCCCAGGCACACCACCTTGGTGCCGGGGCCGGCGCGGGTGATGAGGGTCTTCATCTGCTTGGGGGTCAGGTTCTGGGCCTCGTCGATGATGAGGAACTTGTTGATGAAGGTGCGCCCGCGCATGAAGTTGAGGGACTTGATCTTGATGCGGCTGCGGATCAGGTCCCGCGTGGCGGCGCGGCCCCACTCGCCGCCCTCGCCGGTGGTGCCGTTGAGCACGTCGAGGTTGTCTTCCAGCGCGCCCATCCACGGGGCCATCTTTTCTTCCTCGGTGCCGGGCAGGAAGCCGATGTCCTCGCCCACCGGCACGGTGACGCGGGTCATGATGATCTCGGAGTAGCGCTTGGTCTCGAGCACCTGGGTGAGGCTGGCGGCCAGCGTGAGCAGCGTCTTGCCGGTGCCGGCCTGACCGAGGAGGGTGACGAAGTCGATCTCCGGGTTCATCAGCAGGTTGAGGGCGAAATTCTGCTCGCGGTTGCGGGCGGTGATGCCCCACACGTTGTTCTTCTGGTGGGAGTAATCCACCAGCGTCTCGAGGGTGACGGCCCGCCCGGCTTTCTCCTTGACCCACGCCTGCAGGGGCTGCTCGCCTTCCTGGTAGACGAACTCGTTGATCAGCAGGTCGGCGGTGTCGGGGCCCTTGAGCTTGTAGTAGGTGTGGCTGTCCTGCTTCCAGGATTCGATGTCCTTGCCGTTGGTTTCCCAGAAGGCGGCGTCGATCTCCTTGGTACCGGTGTAGAGCAGGTCGGTGTCTTCCAGCACCTTGTCGTTGAAGTAATCCTGCGCGGCCAGGCCCAGGGCGCGGGCCTTGATGCGCATGTTGATGTCCTTCGACACCAGGATCACCGGGCGCTTCTTGTCGAACTTCTCGTAGAGGTACATCACCACCGCGAGGATCTGGTTGTCGCCCTTGGCGGTGGGCAGCGCGGCGGGCAGCTTGATGTCGATGGCCTCGGTCTGGAGGAACAGCCGGCCGCTGGCGAGCTCGGACGACGGGCCGAAGAGGCTGATCCCGGACTCGATGCCTTCCGGGCACGAGCCGACGATCTCGTCGAGGGATCGGCTGGCCTGGCGGGCGTTGCGGGCGACTTCCGACATGCCCTTCTTGTTGGAGTCGAGTTCTTCCAGCGTCATCATCGGCACGAAGATGTCGTGCTCTTCGAAGCGGTAGAGGCTGGTGGGGTCGTGCATCAGCACATTGGTGTCGAGGACGAACAGCTTGGTGGCGGGGGCTTTGGACTTCGCGGGGCGTCGGGTGGCCATGGTGGTCTCGTCTTCCGGGGCTGTCTGTCGGGGGCGGGGGGCTTAAAGGGTCTTCACGTAGTCCAGCACTTCCTGGGCGTGGCCGGGCACCTTCACGCCGCGCCATTCGCGCCGCAGCACGCCATCGGCGTCGATCACGAAGGTGCTGCGCTCGATCCCGCGCACCTGCTTGCCGTACATGTTCTTCATCTTCATCACGCCATACAGCGTGCAGGCGGTCTCGTCCGGGTCGGAAACCAGCGCGAAGGGCAGCGCCTGCTTGGCGCGGAAGTTGTCGTGGGATTTGATGCTGTCGCGGGAGATGCCCAGCACGACCGCGCCAGCAGCGACGAACTCGTCGTGCAGGTCGCGAAAGTTCTGGCTTTCGGTGGTGCAGCCGGGGGTGCTGTCCTTCGGGTAGAAGTAGAGCACCACTTTGCTGCCCTTGAGGGACGACAGGCTGAAGTCGGGGTTGCCGGTGGCGGGAAGGCTGAAGTCGGGCGCTGCCTGGTCGAGCATGATGTCTCCGGATTCGGTTGGGTGCGCCGCCAGCCTAATCCGAAACGCGCCGGGCTGACAATCGGCCCGGCGTGAAGATTGCCCGTCAGGCCGGGTCGAAGAGCAGCGCCGCGGCCACGTTGCGGTGCTCGGCCACCAGGATGTTGTAGGTCCGGCAGGCCGAGCCCAGGTCCATCACCTCCAGCCCGATGCGGGCGTCGATGAGGGCCTTCATCAGCTTGGGGGCCGGAAAGCGCTGGCGCATGCCGGTGCCGAGGATCACGATCTCGCAGCCCAGCCCGGCCAGGTGGGCGAAGGCGGCTTCGTCGAGGGTCTCGAAGCTGCCGGGGTGCCAGTTGGTGTCGAGGCGTTCGGGCATGACGATGAGGTTCGATTCGTGGCGCTCGGGCCCGATCATCACGTGGCGCGCGTCGTAACGGGCGATGGTGTAGTACTGGTCGCTCTTGTCGAGGTGGAGTTTCATGATTTTTATGGGTCCAGGGACGGGGGCTGATTTGCCCGGTCAGGGTGGCTTGGGTAACATTATAGCTTTGCGTCGTTCCGCACTCCCGTGCCGACCACGCGTGGAACAATGAGTCGCCAAGCCAAATTGCGTGTCGCCACCGAGCCCGCGCCCACTCTCCAGGAAACGGAAACCGCCGTGCAACCAATCCGCAAGTCCGACAAACTCGCCAACGTCTGCTACGACATCCGCGGCCCCGTGCTGCAGAAGGCGAAGAAGATGGAGGACGAGGGTCACAAGATCATCAAGCTGAACATCGGCAATCTGGCCGCCTTCGGCTTTGATTCGCCGGAAGAAATCCAGCTCGACATGATCCGCAACCTGCCCAACGCGGCCGGCTACTCGGATTCGAAGGGGATCTTCGCGGCCCGCAAGGCGATCATGCATTACACCCAGCAGAAGCACATCAAGGGTGTGACGCTGGAAGACATCTACGTGGGCAACGGCGTGTCCGAACTCATCGTGATGGCGATGAACGCGCTGCTCAACACCGGCGACGAAGTGCTGGTGCCGGCCCCCGACTACCCCCTGTGGACCGCCGCCGTGAGCCTCTCCGGCGGCACCCCGCGCCACTACATCTGCGACGAGGCCAACGACTGGCAGCCTGATCTGGACGACATCCGCGCCAAGATCACCCCGCACACCCGCGCCATCGTCATCATCAACCCGAACAACCCGACCGGCGCCGTCTATCCCGACGAAACCCTCAAGGCCATCGTCGCGATCGCCCGCGAGCACGGCCTGATCATCTACGCCGACGAGGTCTACGACAAGGTGCTGTACGAGGGCATCTCGCACACCTCCATCGCCTCGCTGTCCGAAGATGTCCTCACCGTCACCTTCAACGGCCTGTCCAAGAACTACCGTTCCTGTGGCTACCGCGCCGGCTGGATGGTGGTGTCCGGCGACAAGCGTCCTGCGGCCGACTACATCGAAGGCCTCAACATGCTGGCCTCGATGCGCCTGTGCGCCAACGTGCCCGGCCAGTACGCGATCCAGACGGCCCTCGGCGGCTACCAGAGCATCGACGACCTCGTCGCCCCCGGCGGCCGCATGCGTCGCCAGCGCGATCTCGCCCACGAGCTGATCACCGCGATCCCCGGCGTCACCTGCGTCAAGCCCAAGGCCACGCTGTACATGTTCCCGAAGCTCGACCCGAAGATGTACCCCATCGAGGACGACCAGCAGTTCATCGCCGAGCTGCTCGAGGCCGAGCGCGTGCTGCTGGTGCAGGGCACCGGCTTCAACTGGCCGAGCCCCGACCACTTCCGGCTGGTCTTCCTCCCCCACGAGGACGACCTGCGTGACGCCATCGGCCGCATCGCCCGTTTCCTGGCGAGCTACCGCAAGCGGCACGGCACCTGACATCCCGGCCGGCTGCAGTCTGCGCCGGCCGTTTTTTCATCCTTCACCCTAACTTTTCACTCCACCAGAACCATGAAACCCATCAATGTTGGCCTCCTGGGCATCGGCACCGTCGGCGGTGGCACCTTCACCGTCCTCAAGCGCAACGAAGAAGAAATCACACGCCGCGCCGGCCGGCCGATCCGCATCACCACCGTGGCCGACAAGAACCTGGAGCTGGCGAAGAAGGTTGCCGGTGACGGTGTCAAGCTGACCGACGACGCCTTCTCGGTCGTCACCGATCCCGAGATCGACATCGTCGTCGAGC
>ERZ650300.308-NODE-308-length-28581-cov-23.353292_pt1 | contig 28581 bp, 22 predicted proteins | sample MGYA00376236_ERZ650300 | MGnify/ENA primary metagenome ERZ650300 (study PRJEB26733, sample SAMN07839303) | wastewater metagenome | biome: urban; feature: wastewater treatment plant; material: waste water | place: USA: North Carolina | collected 2016-04-28 ...
GCGCGCACCGCACGCATCACCGACGCCCAATCGCCCTGCTCGCGCTGGCGGAACAGCCGCATGCTGGGGTAGCTGGCGCACTGCTCGCCGCTCAAACCCCAGCGCCAGTCCGGCACGCGCTGCACCAGCAGCCAGGTGGGCGCGCCCAGCGCGCCGGCCAGATGGGCCGGGCCGGTGTCGGTGCTGATCAGCAAATCCAACTGACTGACAATCGCTGCGGTGTCGGCAAAATCAGTAATCTCATCACCCCAGGCGTGCCAGCTCAGCCCTTCCGGCGGCGCTTGGCGGCCTTCTGCGCCCATTTGCAGGCTGATCCATTGCACATTGTCCAGCCCGGCCAGCGCCGCCAGCTGCGCGCGCGGCAAGGCGCGGGTGGGGTTATTGCCGTTCAGCGGATTGCCGCTCCAGATCAGGCCAATGCGCCGGCCTGGCGGCAGAGCGTCCAGCCGCGCCCGCCAGCGCGCCTGGCGCTGCGGCTCAGGGTGCAGATAAGGCACCAAATACCCCAAGGGGTCGTCGCCAGACTCAGTCAGCTGCGGCAAGCTCAGCAAGGGCGCCCAAAAATCCACCTGCCCGGCTTCTGCCGCCGCCTGCTCTGGCGGCAACAAGCGCTCAATGCCTGGTGCGCCCTGCGCCAGCAGCGGCCACAAGGCCGGCACACACACCAGCCACACCCGCGCGCCGCGCGCCGCCAGCAACTGGGCATAGCGGCAAAACTGCAAGGTGTCGCCATGGCCTTGCTCTGGCCACAACAGCAGCACCTTGCCGTTAATCGGCTCGCCTTGCCAACGTGGCGCGCTCAGGCCGGGCAAGGGCGCCGACTGCTGGCAGCTAAAGCGCCATTCGTACTCACGCCAACCATCGGCAAAATTGCCCGCCAGCAGCTCCAGATGCGCCAGATTGACATGCAACTGGCCCTCTTGTGGCTTCAGCGCAATGGCCCGTTGCAAAGACTGCCGGGCGGCGTCGATCTGGCCGAGTTTCTCCTGCGCGCAACCCAGGCAGGACCAGCCATCGGCGAACTTGGGGTAGCGGTGAGTCACATCAGCCGCCAGCTTGGCGGCCTGGACATGCTCACCCATGGTGTTCAGCGCATCGCTCAGCATTAACTGCAACGTCAGCGAGTCAGGGCAACGCGCGTGCGCCTGGCGCAGCACATCGGCTTGCTCGGCAAACTGACCCTGCATTTCCAGCAATTGCGCCAGCAGCTGCCAGGCGGTTTCGTGTTCGGGAGCAAATTCCAGCGTTTGCGCCAGCAGCGCACTGGCCTGGGCCAGCTCGCCCAGTTGGCTGAGCACAATGGCCAGATTGGTGCGGATTTGTGCCTGAGTGGCGTCCAGCTTGGCTGCCTGAGTCATCAGCTGAGCGGCCTGCTCCAGTTGGCCATAGCGGCTGGCCACCATGCCCAGCAGATTCCAGGCCATCGCTGACTCGGGCCACTGCGACAAGGTTTGCCGCGCCAGTTGCTCGCAGCGTTCCAGCTCGCCGGCATTCCAGGCGGCTTCGGCTTGGGCGAGCAATTGAGCAATGTGGGGAGAAGGGGGCGGCGTGGAGGGCATGCTGGCTGTCCGCTACAAGGGAAAGCCAGCACCATAGCCGCTTCAGGAGGGGATGACAACCGGACGGGTCAACACCCGGCCAGAATCATCAGACGGGGGCTCAGCCCAGCACGGCCAGCGCGTCGCCGTAGTTCGGCTCTTCGGTGATTTCCGCCACGCGCTCGGCGTACAGCACGGTGTTGTTTTCATCCAGCACCAGCACGGCGCGGGCGGCCAGGCCGGCCAGCGGGCCGCTGGCGATGGCCACACCGTAGTTGGCCAGGAATTCACCGCCGCGCAGGGTGGACAGGGTTTTCACCTGCTCCAGGCCTTCGGCGCCGCAAAAGCGCTTTTGCGCAAACGGCAGGTCGGCAGAAATGCACAACACCACGGTGTTGGCCAGGCTGCCGGCGGCAGCGTTGAACTTGCGCACCGAGGCGGCGCACACCGGGGTGTCCACGCTCGGGAAAATATTCAGCACTTTGCGCTGGCCGGCCAGCGAGGACAACGACACGTCGGCCAGGTCGGCGCCGACCAGAGAAAACTCAGCCGCGACCGTGCCCACCGCGGGAAACTCGCCACGCACTTCAACCGGATTGCCTTTCAGGGTAACACTCATGTGATCTGCTCCATGGGGGTGGATAATGCCGTAAGCGCCGCTCACCAAACCCGCCTGGCATCGTTGCGCGGCCTTGGTCTGCGCGCGTCTAGCGAGGATTGCTGCGCTGAGTTTGGTGAGCGGCGCTAAACACGGCAACATGCCATCAGTGTGCTAGATTGCACCGGAAATGCAACCCTGTTGAAAACAGGGGTTTTATTCAGTGGCTCACCCCTGTGGGCGGCGGTATGATCCAGCCATGAGCTACCTTGCCCTGAAACATCTGCATCTCACCTGCGCGGTGCTGACCGCGCTGTCTTTTATTGCCCGTGGCCTGCTGCTGGCCACCCGGCCACAGGCGCTGAATGCGCGCTTCTGGCGTGTGGCCCCGCATGTCAACGACACCTTGCTGCTGGCGGCCGGGGTGGGCATGGCGGTGGTCGGTGGATTCAACCCGCTGACCACGCCCTGGCTGGCCACCAAGCTGGTGCTGCTGCTGGCCTATATTGGCCTGGGCACGCTGGCGCTCAAGCGCGGCAAAACCCCGCAACAACGGGCGATTGCCTTTGTGCTGGCCTTGGCGGCGCTGGCGGCGATTGTGCATGTGGCTTTGAGCAAGCAGGGCTGGTGGGGCTGAATCGCGCATGCCTTCCCTTGGCAGGAAAAAAGCAGGCTGCCAGGGGGGGATGAGCGGTGCTTCGCATCGCTCACCACACTCAGCGTAGCGGCACGGCAAGGCCGCGCAATGACGCCAGGAGAGTTTGCTGAGCGGCGCTCAGTTCAGCTGCAACAACGGCCCGGCCTTGATCACCGCCAGCGTGCGGCTGTGTACCTTGAGTTTGCGCAGAATCGACGACACATGCGCCTTGACCGTGCTTTCGGCGATATCCAGCTCGATGGCGACAAATTTATTGGACTTGCCACGGATCAGGTATTCCAGAATGCAGCGTTCTTGCTTGGTCAGCGTGGCGATGCGCGCGGCCATGTCGGTCATGCCCGGGTCGTAGGCGGGCGGCGCGCCGGTGTTGCGGTCGCTGGTGGCGGGAAAGAAAATATCGCCGTCCAGCACCGCGTTGACCGCCGCGGCCATGTCGGCGCGTGAGAACGACTTGGGGATAAAGCCCGACACGCCGGCGCGCAGCGCGGCGTCCACCGTGGCGTGGCGCTCGTCGGCGGACACCACGATGATGGGCAGGGTGGGCATGTGCGCGCGCAAGCTGGCCAACCCGGCCAGGCCATCCATGCCCGGCATGTTCAAGTCCATCAAGGCCAGATCAATATTCGGGCTGTGCGCCACTTGCTCGCGTGCCTCGTCCAGGCTGGCGCACTCGATGGTTTGCGCCTCGGCGCCCAGCGCTTCGGCGACCACCAGGCGCAGGGCTTCGCGAAACAGCGGATGATCATCGGCAATCAGGACAGTGGTTTCCATGGCGGGCATACTTTCGGTCAGGCGTGAAGACACGGCCGGCGCAACGCCGGCCCGAGCGTGCCGGATCAGACGGACCGCAGGCGGCCAGAGAGCCTCTCACCAACACAGCGCTAAGAGTCACTAACAAAACCCAGCGAAGCGATCCTGGCTAGGCGGACGACCGCAGACCGTACAAAGCAGTACGGCAAGGTCAGGCAACAACGCCAGGAGGGTTTTGTCAGCGGCGCTAAGTGGCTCAGCACGCCGCCGCAGGCTGTCAGCAAGCGGCGCTGCCACGCCACAGGCATTTTGTGAGCGATTCTTACTTGTGATCAAGCACCCAGTCAATCATAGCGCGAATGTCATCGTCTTTCAGGTTCGGATGTGGGGGCATGCCCATCTGACCCCAAACGCCGCCGCCGCCATTTTTTACCTTGGCCACCAGCTTGGCCGGCGCGTCGGCCTGGCCGGCGTAGCGCTTGGCCACGTCACGGTAGGCCGGGCCGATGATTTTTTGTTCGACGCTGTGGCAGGCAAAACAGCCGTTTTTCTGCATCATGGCTTCAACAGCTTTCGGGTCGTTGGCATGGGCTTGACCAACCAGCATCAGGGTGGCGGCAGACAGCATCCAGCGCAGTTTCATGGTGTGCTTCCTCTCGGGTTTGGGGGATGAATCTGAGCCTAGCCGCCGCCGGGCAGCGGCTGGGCTCAGGGCCATCTGCGCCCACCCAAATCAGGTGGGCGCAAGACAGACGGACGTCCGGGGGGAGGCCGCCTGCCAGGCAGGGCTTACTTCATGCTCAGTTTTTCGGCAGCTTGAAGGTCCACACGCTGGCGCCCTGGGTCAGGTGCGAAATGACCTTGGCCACTTCGCCACCCCACAGCGGCACTGCGCCGCCCCAGCCAGACACCACCGACACGTATTGCTCGCCGTCCATTTCCCAGGTCACCGGGCTGCCCACCACGCCAGAGCCGGTCTGGAATTTCCACAGCTCTTTGCCGGTTTTGGCGTCAAATGCCTTCAGGAAGCCTTCCGGGGTGCCGGTGAACACCAGGTCGCCGGCGGTGCTCAGCACGCCGCCCCACAGCGGGGCCTTGTTCTTGTATTCCCACTTGATCTTGCCGGTTTTCGGATCCATGGCGCGCAGCACGCCAATGTGGTCGTCATACAGCGGCTTGATGGTGAAGCCCGCGCCCAGGTAAGCAGCGCCCTTCTTGTAGGTGATCGGCTCGTTCCAGATGTCCATGCCCCATTCGTTGCTGGGCACGTAGAACAATTCGGTCTTCGGGCTGTAGGCCATCGGCATCCAGTTCTTGCCGCCCAGGAAGGACGGTGCGGCAAACACCGACTTGCCCTTGCCGCCTTCAGCCTGCTGGGCAGGGTCAAACGGGTTGGCCGGGCGGCCTTCCGGGTTGACGATCGGTTTCTTGGTCTTCAGGTCGAAACCCTTGGCCCAGGTGATCTTGGACACAAACGGGTAGGCGCCCAGCAGGTCGCCGTTGGTGCGGTCGGCCACAAAGAAGAAGCCATTGCGGTCAGCCTTGGCGCCAGCCTTGATCACCTTGCCGTCTTTTTTCAGGTCGAACGGGATGAATTCGTTCACGCCGTCAAAGTCCCAGCCGTCATGCGGCGTGGTTTGCAGGTGCCACTTGATTTCGCCGTTGTCCGGGTTGATGGCCAGGGTGGAGGCGGTGTACAGGTTGTCGCCCTTGCGGGTCCACGAGTTCCACGGCGCCGGATTGCCGGTGCCCATGAAGATGGTGTCGGTTTCCGGGTCGTAGGTGCCGCCCAGCCAGGTGGCGCCGCCGCCCTGCTTCCACTGGTCGCCTTCCCAGGTGGCGTTCAGCGTGCCGGTCATGGTGCTTTCCTTGCCATTGAGCGTGCCCATATGGCCTTCGATCACCGGACGCGACCACACCAGCTCGCCGGTCTTGGCGTCGCGGGCTTCCACCTTGCCGACAATGCCGAACTCACCGCCGGACACGCCGGTGATGATCTTGCCCTTCACGATCATCGGCGCGGCGGTGTACGAGTAACCGGCCTTGTAGTCGCCCAGGGTCTTGGTCCACACCACCTTGCCGGTCTTGCGGTCCAGCGCCACCAGACGGGCGTCCAGGGTGCCGAAGTACACCAGGTCGCCGTAGATGGCCATGCCACGGTTGATCACGTCGCAGCACGGCATGATGCCGTCCGGCAGACGGGCGTTGTATTCCCACAACTTTTGGCCGGTGCGCGCGTCCACGGCGTAGGCGCGCGAGTACGAGGCGGTGACATACATCACGCCGTCATGGATGATCGGCTGGGCTTCCTGACCGCGCTGCTTTTCGCCGCCAAACGAGAAGCTCCAGGCCGGCACCAGTTTTTTCACCGTGCTGGTGTTCAGCTTGGTCAGCGGGCTGAAACGCTGGCCTTGCGGGCCCATGCCATACGACACCACGTCGCCAGGGGTTTTGGCGTCGTTGAGAATATCCTGGTCATTCACCGCAGCGCCGGCCAGCGGGGCGCTCAGGGCGGCGGAAACCATCAGGGTGCAGGTGGCCAGTCGCCAGCCATTGCGCGCAAAAAATGTGTTCATCTCTCCGGTTCTCCACTTGTCAATTGGGCTTCATTGGCGCGGGAAAAAATCCCGGCCCTCTGATTGTGGAGAGCACACCCGGCTGCGCCTATTCGACCAAAGTCGGGTAGGGTGCAAAAACAAGGGTTTGGCGCATGATGCATCACCAGTCATGCGGACAACCCTGGCAGCCTTCGAAGAACGCCTCAGGGAAAATCGCGTAGCGAATCACCGACCCTTCCATGGTCGCCTCCCAGAAGTTGGCGCCGTTGAACTTGGTTTCCTGCAAATTGGTGGCGATCAGGCGGCTGCGGTGAAACACCGCATACGCGGCGCGCGCGGCTTCCAGGCTGGCGGCGGTGAGGTCGGCATCGCTGAAGTCGGCGCGCATCAGCCGCGACAACTCCAGATCCGTGCCCACCAGCCGGGCTTTTTTCAGCGAGGCGCCGGCCAGATAACCGCGATTGATCCGCGCGCCGCTTAAATCGGCGCCGTCCAGAATGGCGCCGGTGAGGTTGGCCATGCGCAAATCGGCGCGGCGCAAATCCGCGCCAGTGAGATTGGCGCCGGCCAGATTGGCCGCCTTGAGGTCGGCATGGCGCAAATCGGCCCCTGGGCATTGCGTTTTTGGCGCGATGCGGCAGCCATTGACCACGGTTTCCGCCGCCAGGCTGGAGGCCGGGGGTTCATCGGCGTGGGCCAGCGCAACGGCCAGACCCAGCGCCAGCGCCAGGCGCGGCAGAGTCAACATCATCAAGAATCCTTGTCATCATCCGCCCTGGCGAACGCCAGGGCGGCAAACGGTGGATGAGAATGGGCTTAGCGGGCGCGGCGCGGCAGCTTGAACACCCAGAAACTGCCGCCCTGATTCACCTGCTTGGTCAGCTGGGCCATGTCGCCGCCCCACAGCGGCACCGCGCCGCCATAGCCAGAGGCCAGGCCGATGTACTGCTCGCCGTCCTGCTCCCAGGTGACCGGCGAGGAGACAATCCCCGAGCCGGTCTGGAATTTCCACAGCTCCTTGCCGGTTTTGGCGTCAAACGCCTTCACGTAGCCATCCGAGGTGCCGGTGAACAGCAGGCCGCCAGCGGTGGACAAGGTGCCAGCCCAGAACGGGAAGGTTTCTTTGTGATCCCAGACAATCTTGCCGGTGCGCGGGTCAATCGCGCGCAGGGTGCCGACGTGGTCGTCAAACAGGCGCTTGATGCGGAAGCCCTGGCCCAGATAGGCCGAACCCGGCTTGTAGGTGACTTGCTCGGTCCAGTAGTCCATGCCCCAGTGGTTGGCGGCCACATAGAACAGGCCGGTGTCCGGGTTGTAGGACATCGGGTTCCAGTTTTTGCCGCCCAGGAACGGCGGCGAGACAAACACGCTCTTGCCATGCGCTTCGCCGCCTTCCGGCAGCGGCGGACGGTTGCTCGGCGTCGGCTCCACCGGGCGGCCGGTTTTCAGGTCGATGTGCTTGGCCCAGGTGATGCCCTCCACAAACGGGAAAGCGTTCAGCAGCGCGGTGGGCTTGTTCGGGTAGCCGGCGCCATTGGCCAGCTGGGTGCGGTCGGTCACATAGAAAAAGCCATTGCGGTCGGCGTGAGCGCCGGCCTTGATGGTTTTGCCGGTTTTCGGGTCTTTGTAGTCGAACAGCACGATTTCGTTATTGCCGGAGAAGTCCCAGGCGTCGTTCGGCGTGTGCTGGTAAAACCCCTTCAGCTCGCCAGTGCTGGCGTCCACATAGGCCTGGCCGGAGGTGAACAAGGAATCACCCGGCGAGCGCTTGTGGGTGTTCCACGGGGCCGGGTTGCCGGCGCCGATGATGATGGTGTTGGTGTCCGGGTCAAAGGTGGCGCTCTGCCACGGCGCGCCGCCGCCATGGCTCCAGGCTTCCACCTTGCCGGTGGGCGAATTCGGGTCGTTCGGCCACGACGGGGCTTTCGGGTCGCCGGTCGGGGTGGACGGCTGGCCGTTCAGGCGGCCGATATGGCCTTCCACCAGCGGGCGCGCCCACACTTCTTTGCCGGTGTCCGGATCGCGGGCGTACAGCCAGCCCACCACGCCGAATTCGTCACCCGACGAGCCGTGGATCAGCAGCATGCGGCCGGTTTTTTGATCTTTGACCACGGTCGGCGCGCCGGTCATGGTGTAGCCGATTTTGTGGTCGCCGAATTTTTCTTTCCACACCACTTTGCCGGTGTCTTTGTTCAGCGCCACGATGCTGGCGTCCAGCGTGCCAAAGTACACCTTGTCGCCATAAATCGCCGCGCCACGGTTGATCACGTCGCAACATGGGCGGATGTCGTCGGCCAGGCGGTGCTCGTAGGCCCACAGCTGCTTGCCGGTCTTGGCGTCGATGGCGAACATGCGCGAGTACGAGGCGGTGATGTAGATCACCCCATCATGCACAATCGCCTGGGTTTCCTGGCCGCGCTGTTTTTCGCCGCCAAACGAAAAGCTCCACGCCGGCACTAGATCGGCCACATTCTTGGTGGACACCTGCTTGAGCGCGCTAAAGCGCTGACCTTTCAGGCCCATGCCATACATCAGCACGTTTTTCGGGGTTTTGTCGTCGTTGGCGATGTCTTCCCAACTGACCGTGCCGGCCAGCGCGGCGCCGGCCAGCGCCAGCGAAATCACCGCGGCCAGCGGCGCGCGCCGCAGGGTGTGTTTGATGGTGGTGTGCATATCTCCGTCCTTGTCTTGTCTGGTTTGCCATGCGTGCAGTCACACAGCTTTGCCCACAAACAAGTGTAAGCGGAGTGCATGATTTAACCCTGGGCGTCACGCCCGGACAAAGCAGGATTTTTTCCCGGATGCGCTGCTGATATTTAAAACCAGATTTATCGATAGCAAAATAAAACTGCTATTCACTGAAAAATACGACTAAAGGCGAATAGGCGAGCCCGGTATTTAAATATCCCGCGCCATCCGCCATAAAAAAGCCGCCCTAAGGCGGCTGTAAGGAGAAGCCGGTTCATGCGTGTTCAGTCTTTTTGCGCCACCTTGTCAAACTCATAGCGCACACCCAGCCAGAAGCTGCGCGGCGCGCCGGGGGCGTAGAAGGTGGCGTGCATCAGCGGGTACTTGCCGCCCACCGCCGCAAACGGGCGCGCCACAAAATTGCCATCGCTGGTAAAGCCGGTGGCGCCCAGTTGGGCGGCGGTGGCGTAGCGGCGGTCAAAGACATTGTTCACCTGGCCAAACACGGTCAGTTGGGTCGTCGGCCGGTATTCGCCGGTCAAATCCCACACCGCGTAGCCGGCGCTGCGGCCTGGGCCCAGGTTGTACACGCCGTCGGACTGGTGCTGGCCGTTTTCATTGCCGCGCGCCAGACTGCCCGCCACGGCGCGCATGGCCACGCCAGCCTGCCATTGCGGCGAAAAGCGATAATCCGCGCGCAGCTTGACCAGATGGCGCGGGGTCAACGGCAGGCGGTCGCCCGGCTGCACACGGATATTGCCGCTGGCGTCCTGGCTGCTGTTGGCGGCGGCGGTGAGGGTTTCCGCGCTTTGGTAAGTGGCGTCCAGATAGGTGTAATCCAGCCCCCAATTAAACGCGCCATGCTCGCCGCTCAAGCCCAGCTCGACGCCCTGGCGGCGGGTGCGGTCCACGTTCTTGAAGTAGCCAGAACCGCTCTGACGCGCCGCGACAAACAGGATGTCGTCGCGGCTGTCGGCGCGAAAGCCGCCCAGCTGCCAGCGCAGATTCGGTGTGAATTTGCCGCGCACGCCGGCTTCCCAGGTGTGGGTGACCACCTGACGCAAGGCCGGGTCGCTGGCCATGGCGTTGGGCAGGCGGCAAGGGTTGCTGGGGTCGGCGCAGCCCAGCTCCACCACACTGGGGGCGCGGCTGCCCTGGTTGTAGCCCAGCCAGGCGGTCAGGTTGGCGCTGGGCGCATAGCTCAGCCCGGCGGCCGGGTTGACCCGGCTGAAGCGGTGGTCGCCGTCCATTGAGCCGGCGCCGCCGCCCGGGGTGATGTGGTCGCGCACGCTCAGGCGGGTTTGATTCCAGCGCGCCGACAGGGTGAGATGCCAGTGCTCGGCCAGGGTCAGCGTGTCGGTGGCAAACAGGCTCCAGGTGCGGGTGCGCCCGCTCAGGTTCACCCGGCTGTCCACCGGCACGCCGCTGTCGTCGATTTCTGTGCCGTCGGCAAAGAAATTCACCGGCGTCACGCTACGATCGGGGTTCAGATAGCCAAACTGGCTGGTCTGGCTAAAGCGCACCCGGCTGGCGTCGTAGCCCAGCCCAGCGGTGAACTGGTTACCCGTGTCCTGCAGGGTGAACTGGCCGCTAAAGCCGTATTGCGTCTGCCGGGTGCGGGTGCGGTTGAGCAGGCCGTTGCATTTTTCTGCCGGCTCGTCGGCCAGCGCGGTTTGCGCCAGGCAGCGCCAGTACGGAAACGGCGTATTGGCGGCGGTTTCGTTCTGGCTGGGCAAATTGCTGTAGCCGGCCTTGCTCAGCGCATTGCGGTCGGCGGTGCTGGTGCGCTGCAAATACACCTGCTGATCCAGCGAATCTTCGTTCAGGTCGCCATTCAGCGTGCTGCTGCTCAGTCGGCGCGCGTAGGCATTGCCAGCGAGCTGCACGCGGTCGTTCAGCTGGTGCTTGCCGGTGAGGTTCAGCCAGGCGCTGCGGTTGTCGGTTTCGTCTGGCTGGGTGTACACGCTGCGGTAGTCGCGCGCCAGCAGGCGGGCGTCTTGCAGGCCATTGCCGGTCAGCGTGTTGTCGGCCCAGCCCAGCGCGGCGGCCAGGTCGGTGCGCTCGCCGCTCCAGCCCAGCTTGGCGAACAGCTGGCGGGTTTCTGAGGGCGAATGCTCGCGCCAGCCGTTCTCTTTCATCCAGTTGCCGGTGACAAACCAGTTCAGGCCATTGGCCGCCGAGCCGCCATGCTCAAAACCCAGCCGACGGCGCTGATCCGAACCATAACCCGTTTCAATCGCCGTGCCGGGATGGCTCAGGCCGTCCTTGGTGGTCAGCGCCAGCGCGCCGCCCAGGGTGTTCAGGCCAAACAGCGGATTGGAGCCGGGCATCAGCGTCAGCGTGGCCAGCGCCGAGCGCGGCAGCGCATCCCAGCTGACCACGTCGCCAAACGGCTGGTTCATGCGCATGCCGTCCAGATACACCGACAAGCCCTGCGGCGTGCCCAGCAGCGGCGAGGCGGTGTAGCCGCGGTAATTGACATCGGCCTGCAAGGCGTTGCCCTGCATGTCGTTGATGTGCACGCTGCCCAGCTCGCGCTCGAGAAACTCGCCCAGGGTGGCGCGCTGGCTGTGTTGCAGCGCGGCGGCGTTGCGGCTGACCACCGGAGCCGCCACCTGCGCACGGCTCAGCCCCAGGCCTGGCAGCGGCGTGGCGCCCACCACGGTGACCTCGGCCAGCGCGGCGTCTTCCGCCTGCGCCACTGCCGGGCCCAGCAGGCCGGCAATGCACAATAACCAAGGGGCGCGCGCCGGGCCGCGACAGGGGATTTGATAAAATTGCAGCATGGCCATATCCGTATATTAATCATGTCATTGTTGTTTTTGGCGGATATGTGCTGTTGTGCGTCACTCCGGGCATCAGGCCCATTCATCCGCCGCCTGACCGGCAGTATCAGGATTTGTTCCCAGCCTAAACAGGGAAAATCACCCGCCAGAGTCGGGAAAATTTCCCGAACTGGCCGAATATGGATTTACGGCGGAATATGCTAGAGTGAGATGCAGAAAACCCGTGTGTTTATTCTGCCGAATTCACAAATTGATTTAAATGTCGATTCAACTAAAGTAGGGGGTCAATATGGATTTACGCAAGCGCTTGACCGCCTGGATGGGCTTGTTCTCCCTCTTGCTGATCGCCTGCGTCAGCCTGTACTGGCTGAACGCCGCGCGCGCCGACGCCGAAGAAGAGCTGCGCGCCTCGGCCCGGCTATTGCAACTGATCGACGCCCTGGGCCGCGCCGACGCCAACCCGGCGCGCGTGCGCGAGCTGGTGGCAGCCGGCGGCTTTCGCCATGTCACCCTGCGTCTGGGCGGCGGGCCGGATGCGCCGGCGGGGGATGAAGCCCCCGGCTGGCTGGCGCCGCTGGCCGCGCAAGTGCAGTTTGACCGCCAGCCGATTGCGCTGAATCTGGATGGCCATGTGGTGCATGTGGCGCTGGAGCCCTACAGCGAAATCGAAGAAAAAATCCGCGACGCCAGCGGCGTGATCCTGTTCACCGTGGTGATCAGCGCCATCTCGCTGGTGGCCTGCTGGCTGACCATTGGCCGCGCGCTGGCGCCGGCCCGGCGCATCGAAGCCGCCATCCGCGCGCTGGAAGACGACAGCCAGCCGCTGACGCTGCCGCGCTTTGCCCTGCGCGAGTTCGACCGCATCGCGCAAACGCTGAACACCCTGTCGGCCAAGCTGCACGCCGCCCGCCAGCGCCAGCGCCAGCTCAGCCGCCGGCTGCTGGCGGTGCGCGAGCAAGAACAAGCCGAGCTGGCGCGTGAGTTGCACGACGAGCTGGGCCAGTCGCTGGAGGCGATTGGCGTGTGCGCCGCCTATTTGCTGCGCCACGGCCCCAGCGAGCCGGAGCACCCGCAGCGCCAGTGCGTGCGCGACATCCAGCAAGAAACCCAGCGCATTCATCGCCATATCCGCGCCCTGCTCAGCGAGCTGCGCCCGCATGGCCTGGACGGCCTGTCGCTGGCCGAGGCGCTGGAAGAGCTCACCCGGCAATGGCAGGCGCGCCGCCCGGAAGTGCAACTGGACGCCCACTGGCAAGCCATGCCGCCGCTGCCCGCCCGCCACGCCTTGCAGCTATACCGCGCCGTGCAGGAGTGCCTGACCAATATCGCCCGCCACAGCCAGGCCAGCGCCGTGCAATTGCGCGCCGAGGTGACGGACGGCTGCTTGTGTGTGTCGGTCAGCGACAACGGCGTGGCGCGTGTCGTGCCAAAGTATGGTTGTGGTCTGCTGGGGATGCGCGAGAGACTGGAGAGTGTCGGCGGCGGCGTGACATTGGCGCTGAACCCCGGCGGCGGGCTGTGCGTGAGTTTGCACGCGCCGCTGGTGGGGTTGAGTTAGCGGCTCACACAGCCCCAGCCACGCCTTTAGAGCCGCTAACAAAACCCCCTGGCGTTGTTGTGTGACCTTGCCGTACTGCTTGTACTGTCTGCGGTCACACGCCTAGCCAGGGCCGCTTCGCTGGGTTTTGTGAGCGACTCTTAGCCACAGACAGCACAAGCCATCCAACAAGGCCGCACAACCGGTTTGGTCAGCGGCGCTGAAAACCCTATCCGTCACGAGGACGCCATGATTCATATCCTGCTGCTGGATGACCACGCTGTGGTGCGCACCGGCTACCGCCGCTTGATCGACGCCGAGGCCGATATGCGCGTGGTGGCCGAGGCCGCCACCGCAGACGAAGCCTGCGCCGCGCTGCGCCGCCAGCCGGTGAACGTGGCGGTGGTGGATTTGTCGCTGCAACTGGGCAGCGGCATGGAGGCCATCAGCCGCCTGCTGGCCCGACAGCCGGATCTGGCCATCCTGGTGTTCACCATGCACCAGCACGCCGGCTACGCCCGCCAGGCGTTTCGCGCTGGCGCGCAGGGCTATCTGACCAAACACGCCGACCCGAACGACATGCTGGCGGCGCTGCGCAAGGTGGCGCAGGGGCGGCGGGTGTTGTCGCCGGACATGGCCGAGCTGCTGGCCAACGACAGCCTGGAAGCCGACGCCGCCATCAGCCGGCTGACGCCGCGCGAATTCGACATCCTGCGCCTGGCGGTGGCCGGCGAGCCGCCGGCGCGCATTGCCGAGCAGCTGCACCTGAGCGCCAAGACCGTGCTCAATTATCTGTCGGCAATTCGCCAGAAGCTGGAAGTGCACAACGATATTGGCCTGATGCAGCTGGCGCTGCGCCATGGCTTGGTGGCCGCGCCGGGCGCCTGAAGGAAGGTTGGCGCCACCATCAATATGAGCTTGGCGTGGCCATCTACGGCCACGGCCCGCTTGCCGTCAGCGGCTTTCCGCGACGGCGCCATGGGCTGGTTGCGGCGGCACTATGCCGGCAATGGAAAGCACGCCAGCGTCAACAACAAGCACACGCTGTACACCCCAATCTCTGCCGTCTCCGTCCACGGCTGCTCACGGCGCAGCGCGCCATACACATGTAACGCCACCATGCAGGCAAACACCGCCGCCAACTGCTCGAACACCCACACCCGCCCCTCGCCGCTCCACGCCGCCCGCGCCATCAAGCCTTCCAGAATCAGAATGAACAACCCCAGACAGCGGCCAAAATACACCGTCAACTGCGTATCAGCCGGAATCCGCCAACGCATCAAGCGCGCCCAGCGCAACGGAAAAAACGTAATCGGCACGGCAAACACCACCGTGGTGATGGCGCACAGCCACGCCAGAAACACACCGGCCTGATCGGCCCAAACGCCCAGCAACATGAAGATGACCTCGTCAATAAATGAGCGGGGATTCTAGGCGGGCGGGATGGTGCGGGGTATGCGACTTAGGTGGGGCGAGAATCGGCGCCATTCTCGCCAGCATTTCATCCATGATGCTTGCTGGCGTCCTGGCCACCCATGAGGGTGAAGGTGGCCAGGGTGCGGCGCAGTGGGGAGTTACCCCGGTTCTGCCATCCCCTTCGCCACCGCCGGCCGTGCCGCCAGCGTGGCCATCCAGCGGGCGACATTCGGGAAGTCCGCCAGATCAATCTCCTGCCATTCGTGGCGGGTGGCCCAGGGGTAGAGCGCCATATCGGCAATCGAATAATCACCGGCCACGTAGTCGCGCCCGGCCAGTTGATTGTCCAGCACGGTGTACAGGCGGCGGGCTTCGTTGCGGTAGCGCTCGATGGCGTAGGGGACGGGTTCGGGGGCAAAGCGTAAAAAGTGGTGCGCCTGGCCGAGCATGGGGCCAAAGCCGCCCATCTGGAACATCAGCCATTGCAGCACGGCATAGCGTTCGGCGCCGCTGGCGGGCAAGAAGCGCTGATGTTTTTCTGCCAGGTAAATCATGATGGCGGCGGATTCAAACACGCTGATCGGCTGGCCATCGGGGCCGTCGCTGTCTACCAGCGCGGGAATTTTGCCATTGGGGTTGATGGCGCGAAACGCCGGGGTGTTTTGTTCGCCGGTCAGGATATTGATCGGCTGGACGTGGTGTTCCAGGCCGAGTTCGGCCAGCAGGATAGAGACTTTACGGCCGTTGGGGGTGCCCCAGGTATAGAGGGTGAGCATGTGTGCGCCTGTGTCCGGTGAAGGGAAACCCGAGGGTATACCGGCGCTGGCGGGGCGGCAACGGACGCAGGGCGCGCCCGTTGCCTGTGGGCGTCAGTCGATCGACAGCAGTTCCACTTCAAACACCAGGGTGGCGTTGGGCGGAATCACGCCGCCAGCGCCACGCGCGCCGTAGCCCAGCTCCGGCGGGATGGTCAGCTTGCGCTTGCCGCCCACTTTCATGCCGGCCACGCCTTGATCCCAGCCCTTGATCACATGGCCGGCGCCCAGCGGAAAGCTGAACGGCTGCATGCGGTCTTTGCTGGAGTCAAATTTCTGGCCGTCGGTCAGCCAGCCGGTGTAGTGAACGGTGACTTCCTTGCCGGTGACAGCTTCGGCGCCGTCGCCTACGGTGAGGTCTTCAATCAACAGCGATGTGCTCATGAGGGTTCCTTGGTGAATGCGAATGTCTGGCCGGATGGGCCAGGCTGTGAGCATTGTAAGCGGCGAAACGACGGCGTAGAACCCCACGAATGGCCTTTTGCGCCCGCGATGGGGCAGGATTTTCCTGTGGGTGGAATTCAGGCATGCTGCGGGTCTGACCTTTTGACTCTGGAAAGCCCCCGCCATGACCTCGATTGTGTTTCTGGATCGCGACAGCCTGCCGACCGCCGTGCCGCCGCTGCCATTGCCGCACCGCTGGCAAGATTACCCGGCCACCTCGCCCGAGCAACTGCTGAGCCATGCCCGCGGCGCGCAGGTGTTGATCAGCAATAAAGTGCCGCTGCGCGCCGAGCATTTTGCCCAGCTGCCCGAGCTCAAGCTGGTGGCGGTGGCGGCCACCGGGGTGAACCAGATTGATCTGGACGCGGCGCGCGCGCATGGCGTGGCGGTGTGCAATGTGCGCAACTACGGCGCCGATGCGGTGGCCGAGCACGCCTTGATGCTGATGCTGGCGCTGTCGCGCAATCTGTTTGCCTACCGGCGCGCCGTGCTGGAAGGCGGCTGGCAGCAGTCGGCGCAGTTTTGCCTGCACGCCGCGCCGATGAAAGACCTGTCGGCGCGCACGCTGGCGGTGTGCGGCGGCGGGGCGATTGGCGAGGCGCTGGCCGCCAAGGCGGCGGCGCTGGGCATGCGGTTGATGCGCGTGGAGCGCAAGGGCGCGGCGCAGGTTCGCGCGGGCTATACCCGGTTTGAGACGGCGCTGGCCGAGGCGGATGTGCTGAGCTTGCATCTGCCGCTGAACAACGACACCCGTGGCCTGATTGGCGCGGCCGAGCTGGCCTTGATGAAGCCGGACGCGCTGCTGATCAACACCGCGCGCGGCGGGCTGGTGGACGAGGCGGCGTTGCTGGCCGCCTTGCAGGCCGGCCGACTGGGCGGCGCCGGGCTGGATGTGCTGGACACCGAGCCACCGCGCCAGGGCAACCCGCTGCTGGATGTCGAGCTGCCCAATCTGATCATCACCCCGCACGCCGCCTGGCTGAGCGAGCAGGCGCTGGCCAAGCTGGCGCAGCAGCTGGTGGACAATATCGCCGCGTTTTTGCAGGGCGAGCCGCGCAATCTGGTGGAGTAAACGCCGCGCGCCCCTGGCGGGCGGGGCCGGCAGGGGCGCGCATCTGGCCTGTGTGCCTGGTTTACAGCTTGGCGATTTCGCTTTCCACTTTAGTGGCGCGTTCGCTGGAGGCCGGGTGCGAGGACAAAATGCTGGCGCCATCGCCCAGCGCCTGCAATTTGCGCAGCGCCGACACGGCCGCTGCCGGCGGGTAGTTGTGGCGCTTCATGAAGCCCACGGAATAGGTGTCTGCTTCGTTTTCCTGGCTTTGCGAGAACTGGGCATTGACCAGCGCTTCGGCAAAGCCGCCAATCGCCGAGGCGCTCAGCTGCGCCACCGCCTGATTGCCGCTGGCGGCAGCCAGGCCGCGCACGCCGGAGGCGGTGTAGGCCACTTGCATGGCTTTCTTGGAGTGGCCCAGCTTGACGTGGCCGACTTCATGGCCGATGACAAAGCGCACTTCGTCGTCGGTCATCGCGTCCAGCAGGCCGGCGTACACTCGCACCGTGCCATTGGCCATGGCAAAGGCGTTGACTTCTTTGGTCAGGTATACCTTGAAATTCAGCGCCAGGCCGTCTTCCTGATTCAACCCTTTCACAATGCGCGCCAGGCGCTTGGCGTAAGGGCTGTTGGGCGGGGCGATTTTATTCTGGCTGTCCATGTGCTGGGCGGCGTCAAAGGCCAGTTCCTTGGCGTCGTCGTCGCTGAGCGTGGCGGCCTTGGCTAGGTTGACCAGACCACCGGCCAGATTGCCCAGGTCCAGCGCCTGACTGGCGGGGGCGATGCCCAGGCCGGCGGCTAGGGCAAGGGAGGCGGTAAGCATGCGCAATTTCATCGAATGTGACTCCTGTTTTTGTATGGTGCTGAATTTGCAGAACAAGCGAATGTGCGATACAAGCATATCGTATTGTGCCGGCCTGGTCAGTCAGGGGTTTTACGGTATCTGGCCGTGTGTGGGACGACGCGAACTGCGTGGGCAATATGGCATAATGCAGAACGCTTGTTTTATTGCCTGCATGACGAGGACTTTTCATGACGCAGACCGGATTACCCCAATTTGATGGCCTGCCCATCAGCGTGGTCGAGCGGGAAACCGGCATCCCCAAGGATTTGCTGCGCATGTGGGAGCGCCGTTATGGCTTTCCCGAGCCGGCCCGCGATGCCCAGGGGGATCGGGTGTACCCGCGCGAACAGGTGGACAAGCTGCGCGCCGTGCGCCGGTTGATGGATCAAGGATTCCGGCCGGGCAAGATCATTCATCTGAGCGCCGAAGAATTATCCCGCCTGTTCGAGGCGCGCCGCCCGCGTGAAGCCGCCCCTGCGGTATGCGCCCGGCTGGAAAGCCTGCTGAAAGGCCAGGAAGGCCACGCCATTCGCGATGAGCTGCAATGCCAGTTGCACAGCCAGGGGCTGCGCAGCTTTGTCTGTGATTTTTTGCCGCCGGCCAATCAACTGGTGGGTGAGCTGTGGGCGCGCGGGCAGATCGAAATCCACGAAGAACATCTGTACACCGAGCAAGTCACCCGCATCCTGCGCGAGACGCTGGCGGTGCTGACCATTCCCCAGGGCCACCCCAAGGTGATGCTGACTACCTGTGCCGGCGAGCAGCATGTGCTGGGCTTGCTGATGGCCGAGGCCTTGTTCCGTTTGTCGGCTTGCGAGGTGCTGGCCTTTGGCGCCGACCTGCCGCTGACCGACATTGCCCAGGCCGCACACAAGCACCGGGTGGATGTGCTGGCGTTGTCGTTCTCACAAGCCTACGATGGCGCGCCCCCAGATACCCTGACCGCCTTGCGCCGCTTGCTGCCGCCCCAGGTCGAGCTGTGGGTGGGAGGGGCGGGCGTGCAGGGCATGCGTCCTTCGCCGGCCGGACACTGGCAGATCCTGCGCAACCTGCATGATATTGAACCGCTGTTGCAAGACTGGCGACAGCGTCATCTGGATTGAGGTCGGGGCGCGTATTATGGCGCGTGGCACAGCGCGCAAACGTCCTGCTGACCTTGTTTTCGGCCTTGCCGAACGACGGGGTTTGTCTATGTTGGCGCGTCGCCCGGATGGCTGTACCGGGTGTGGCGTGCGGTTCTTAAGCCCGCATTAAGCTGGCTGCGCTGATAATTCTTCTCATTTTTTTCCGGGTTGTGTCCTCATGAAATTGCTGCGTCCGTTGTCGCCGGAGCGTCTGGCCCTGTATGTGGCCATGGCGCTGGTGCTGTTGTTCAACCTGCCGTTCTGGCAACGACTGTGGGAGATTGTCAGCCCGCTGGATGGCCATGGCGTGAAAATGCTGGCGCTGGCGCTGGCGCTGACCACGACCTTCTTTTACTGGGTGTTGCTGCTGTTTGTCTGGCCACGGGTGGGCAAGCCGCTGATTGGCCTCCTGCTGTTGACCACCGCAGCGGTGAGCTACTTCATGAACCAGTACGGTGTGCTGATCGACCAGGACATGGTGCGCAACGCCCTGCAAACCGACGGCGCCGAAGTGCGCGACCTGCTCACCGTCAAAATGGCGCTGACCGTGCTGCTGCTGGGCGTGCTGCCGTGCTGGCTGCTGTGGAAACTGCCGGTGGAATACCGCCCCGGCTGGCGGCGGCTGGGTCGGCGCTTGGCGCACCTGGGCATCGCCACCCTGGCGCTGGCGGCGATTGCCGCGGTGGGCTATCAGGACTTTGCCTCGCTGTTTCGCAACCACCGCGAACTGCGCATGGCGCTGGCCCCGCTGAATTACCTGCAAGCGTCCACCTCTTATTTGCGCAAAGTCACCGCCAAACCGCAGCCCTTGCAGCAAATTGGCCTGGACGCCAAACAAACCGCTGCTGCGCACGCCAAACCGCGCGTGCTGGTGCTGGTGGTGGGCGAAACCGCCCGTGCTGACCACTTTGCCCTCAACGGCTACCCGCGCCCCACCACGCCCGAGCTGGCCGCCCGCACTGACATCGTCAACTACCCCAACGCCTGGTCCTGCGGCACTGAAACCGCCGTCTCGGTGCCGTGCATGTTCTCGGCCAAGGCGCGCGAGCAATTCGACACTGACCGCGCCCGCCACGAAGAAAACCTGCTGGACGTGCTCAAGCGCGCCGGCCTCACCGTGCTGTGGGTGGACAATAATTCCGGCTGCAAAGAAGTCTGCAACCGGGTAGAAAAACAGATGCGCTACGACGAGCAGCACGCCAAATACTGCCGCGATGGCGAATGCTTTGACGAAATCCTGCTCGACGGCCTGCCCGAGCGGCTGGCGGCGCTCAAGGGCGACGCGGTGATTGTGCTGCACCAAAAAGGCAGCCACGGCCCGGCTTATTACAAGCGTTATCCCCCCGAATTCGAGCGCTTCAAGCCGGTGTGCCGCACCAGCGAGCTGCAACAATGCGCGCGCGAAGACATCATCAACGCCTTCGACAACACCATCGCCTACACCGATTTCTTTTTGACACAAACCATCCGTCTGCTGGAAAAGCAGGCCAATATCGACAGCAGCCTGCTTTATCTGTCCGACCATGGCGAATCGCTGGGTGAAAACGGCATGTATCTGCACGCCACCCCGTATCTGGTGGCCCCGGACGCGCAAAAACACATCCCGATGGCAGCCTGGTTCTCGCCCGGCTGGCGCGAACACGGCGGCCCGGCGCTGAATTGCCTGAAAACCCAGGCCGGCCAGCGTTACAGCCAGGACAATCTGTTTCACAGCGTGCTGGGGATGATGGGGGTGAGCACCGCGCTGTATCAGCGTGAGCTGGATATGTTTGCCGGCTGCCGTCAGGCCAGTTAAGCATCGCTCACAAAACCCTCCTGGCGTTGTTGCCCGACCTTGCCGTACTTGTTGTACTGTCTACGGTCGTGCGCCTGGTCAGGCGCGCTGCGCTGGGTTTTGTTAGCTGCGCTTAATCTGCGGCCTGGCGTGGCCGTTGCGGCGTCAGCAGGCGTCGCAACGGCGGGCTGGCCCAGGCGCGAAAGCGTGGGCTATGCAGGCAGACGCCGCCGACCAGGCCCACCAGACAGCCCAGCAGGGTATCGACAAAGCGCGCCTGGATCAGCGCGCTGACTGAGCCATGCCCCAGCGTCACCGCTTCGGCCAGCAGCAAGGTCAGCGGGGTGATGAAGATGGCGGCAAAGCCATAGTGGCGCACCACGGCGGTTTCGACGATAAAGGTCAGCACAATGATCATCAGCGCCAGCCGCCAAGGGTCGAGCGGCAGCGCCAGCAGCCCCCAGGACAGCAAGAGCCCGATGCTGGTGCCCAGCAGCCGTTGCAGCTGTTTTTCCCACACCGCGCGTAGCGACATGCCCTGAATCACCGCCAGACAGCTCACCGGCACCCAGTACGGGTTATGCAGCTGCAAGGCCTGCGCCAGCAGCAGCGACACCCCCACACACACGCCGATCAGCACCGAATCGAATACCACAAACTCAAAGCTGGCTGGCGGCAAAGGCTGCACCGGCCGTGGCAGGCGGCGCGACAGAATAAACAGGCTGTAGACAAAAGCCACCACGCAGGCCAGCAGACAGCCCAGCGCCAACAAGCCCACCTTGAATGGTGCTTGCAGCAGCTCGACCGGAGAATACGCGCCAATCGCCGCCGCCATGAAAAAGAACAGGCTGCCAGGCGGGTTCACCTGGTAAAACCGGCAGGTCATATTGCTCAGCATGGCCACCGTGGCCAGCGCCAGCAGCATGCCGGCCGGCAGCAGGTGGCTGATGATCCCCAAGGTGTAGCAGGCGATCATGGCAAAGGCACTGGCCATCAGCGACACCATGCGATGGTGCAGCGGGGTATCCGGCAGATACAAAAACACCAAGCCACCCAGCGAGGACACCAGGCCATAATCCACCCGACCAAACGCTGCCCCCACCAGCAAGGGCAAACCAGACGCCAGCGCCGCGGCAAACGGCATCTGCCAGGGGCGGTCGCTGGGGCGGATGGTGATCAATTGCCGCCCCTCGGCATACAGTTGCTGACGCACCTGGCGCCACAAGTTACGCGCAGACATCAGCGTGAACTGTCCCTGTGGATGAGCTGGCGCGGCGCGGCAACATGCCTTTGGCTTGGTTTATGTGTGGTGGCTTGCATTTGGTCTTACCCTTTCTCCACCGCCTGCGCCCGGCGCATGGCGCGTTCTTCGCGTTCGTGCTCCACCCGGATCACGTTCAGCGTCTGATCGACAAAATCAATATGCGCTTCGGCGGCGGCGCGGGCGGCTTGCGGGTTGCGTTCGTGGATGGCCTGCCAGATGGCGCGGTGCTGGGCCAGGAGCTGGCCCGACACCGGGGCGACGTCAAACAGATTGGCGATATTGTCGCGCACATGGGTTTTCAGCATCGACAGCAGGCTGGACGACAGGTGGGCGAACAGCACATTGTGCGCGGCGTCGGCGATGGCCTGGTGAAAGGCCACGTCCATGCGCGACAGCGTCAGCAGGTCGTGGCCGGCGTAGGCGGCTTCCAGCTCGTCCATCAGCGCCGCCAGGCGTTCGCGGTCGGGTTCGGTGGCGCGGCGCGCGGCGCATTCGGCCATGGCGCCTTCCAGCGTGCGGCGAAACTCCAGCACATCGCGGTGCAAGTTGGGGTGCTCCACCAGCAGTTGCTGCCAGGGGTCAGAAAACGCCGCCGCCAGTTGATCAGTGACATAGGTGCCGCCGCCCTGGCGGCTGACCAGCATGCCGCGCGCGGCCAGGCGCTGGATGGCTTCGCGCAGCGAGGGGCGCGACACGCCCAGTTGTTCGGCCAGCTGGCGCTCGGGCGGCAGGCGGTCGCCGGGTTTGAGCGAGCCTTCCAGAATCATGCTTTCCAGCTGGTGCATGATGGCGTCGGACAGCTTGGGCACATTGACGCGTTGAACAGGCATTCTGGGCGTGGGCATGTCGTCTTCTCCTTGCAACAGATTTTCGTTTTGCGCCAAAACCGGGGGATAAACGCAAAACGAACGCTGTTTTTTCGTTTTTGTTCGAATATTCCAGGTTTTTCCCCTGAAATCATCAAGAGCGCACAGTGGCTGCGCGCAAAAGAAGTTATTGGTCTTACCAATGATACGCCCTTACCTTCACCTAGAAAAGGGCTTAAATTAAACTTCGTTGACAACGGAAGTCTTTGATTTTACATTCACTGAACACGAAAAATATTGGTCTTACCAATTGACCAAGAGGGAGACAACCCATGCACGCCACCCCCGCGCCCGCCCGCCCCGGCGATGTGTATTTTTTTGGCACCTGTTTGCTTGATTTGTTCTTGCCCGAAGCCGGGCTGGACGCCATGACGCTGTTGGAGCGTGAAGGCGTGCGCGTGCATTTTCCGCAGGCGCAAAGCTGCTGTGGCCAACCCGCCTTCACCAGCGGCCAGCCCGGCGAAGCGCGCGAGGTGGCGCGCAGCCAGCTGGGGCTGTTTGATCAGCCGTGGCCGATTGTGGTGCCGTCCGGTTCGTGTGGCGGCATGATCAAACACCACTGGCCGACGCTGTTTGCCGGCGACGCCGACGAGGCGCGCGCCTGTGCCGTGGCCGGTCGGGTGGTGGAATTTGCCGATTTTCTGCTGAATGTGCTGCGCATTGAACTGCGCGACCAGGGCAAGCCCACCAAGGTGGCGGTGCACACCTCGTGTTCGGCGCGGCGCGAGATGAACACCCATGTGCACGGCTGGGCGCTGGTGGATCAGCTGGCCCAGGTCGAGCGCGTGGTGCACGACCACGAATCCGAATGCTGTGGTTTTGGTGGGGTGTTTTCGCTGCGCCACCCGGATATTTCCGGGGCGATGGTCAGCGACAAGAGCGCGGCGCTGCAAGACAGCGGCGCGGTGGAGTTCGTCACCGCCGACGGCGGCTGTTTATTGAATATCAACGGCAAGCTGGCCCACGATGGCAAAGCCTTTCGCGGCAAGCATCTGGCCAGTTTTCTGCTGGAACGCACCGGAGGCAAGGCATGAGCGCGCGCGACCGCATTCTGGGCAAGCTGCGCGCCGCCGCCCCGGCGCAAACCCCAGTCGAGCCCGATGTGGCCGGCTACTACGCCCGCCACACGTTGCAACACACGCTGCCGGCGCGCCTGGCGCACTTTAGCCACATGATGCGCGCGGTGCACACCGAGGTGATCTACACCCGCGCCGACAGCTGGCCGCAGGCGCTGGCCGCCCGCGCCGCCCAGGCTGGCTGGCGTCATGTGCTGCTGGCCCCCAACACCGCCCACGGCGCGCGCGCCGCCCAGGCGCTGCAAGGCCTGGCCACGCCGCCGCAGCTGAAAAGCTACGACCGGCCCATCGACGACTGGAAAGCCGAGCTGTTTCATGATGTGGACGCCGCCTTCACCACCACGCGCGCCGGCATTGCCGAAACCGGCACGCTGATCGTCTGGCCAGACGCCGACGAGCCGCGCGCCATGAGCCTGGTGCCGCCGGTGCACATCGCCCTGTTTGACGCCAGCCGCCTGTACGAAAACTTTTATCAAGCCGTCAGCACGGAAGGCTGGGCCAACGGCCTGCCGACCAACAGCCTGCTGATTTCCGGGCCGTCCAAAACCGCCGACATCCAGCAAACGCTGGCCTACGGCGCGCATGGCCCGCGTGAACTGATTGTGCTGGCCATCGTGCCGGACGACATCGACCTTGCCGAACTGGAGGCCGCCCAATGAGCACGCATCCGATTACCGTGCACCCGGCGCGCAGCTTCAAGGCCAATAGCCACGATGCGGTGAACGACCCGCACCTGCGCAAGAGCTTTCGCGGGGCGATGGACTTCCTGATGGCCAAGCGCGCGGCGCAGTTTCCCGATCACAACGAGCTGGAAGCGCTGCGCAGCCTGGGCGAAACCGTGCGTCAGCGCTGCCTGGCCAAGCTGCCGCAGTTGCTGGAAAAACTGGAAGCCCAGCTCACCGCCAATGGCGTAAAAGTGCATTGGGCGGAAACCCCGGAAGAAGCCAACGCCATCATCCATGGCCTGATCGCCGCCCGCAACGGCAAGCTGGCGGTCAAGGGCAAGTCGATGGTCAGTGAAGAAACCGAGCTGAACCACTACCTGGAAGCGCACGGCGTGCAGGCGGTGGAAAGCGATATGGGCGAGTACATCGTCCAGCTGGCGGGCGAAAAGCCCAGCCACATCATCATGCCGGCGATTCACAAAACCAAGGCGCAAATCGCCACGCTGTTTCACGACAATATCCCGGCCGCGCCGTACACCGAAGACGTGGACGAGCTGATCCAGCTGGGCCGCAATGCCCTGCGCGGCATGTATCTGAAGGCCGATGTCGGGATTTCCGGGGTGAACTTTGCCGTGGCGGAAACCGGCACGCTGTGTCTGGTGGAAAACGAAGGCAATGGCCGCATGTGCACCACCGTGCCGGACATGCACATCGCCATCACCGGCATTGAAAAAGTGGTGGAAAAACTCAGCGACGTGATTCCGCTGTATTCCATCCTGCCGCGCTCGGCCACCGGCCAGGCCATCACCACCTATTTCAATATGATCTCGCGCCCGCGCCAGCCCGGCGAAAAAGACGGCCCGCGCGAGGTGCATCTGGTGCTGCTGGACAACGGCCGCTCGCAAGCCTACGCCGACGAACAGCTGCGCAAAACCCTGCAATGCATCCGCTGCGGCGCCTGCATGAACCACTGCCCGGTGTACAGCCGCATTGGCGGCCACGCCTACGGCACGGTCTACCCCGGCCCGATTGGCAAGATCATCTCGCCGCATATGCTTGGCCTGAACGACACCCAGGATTTGCCCACGGCTTCCAGTTTGTGCGGCGCTTGCGGCGAAGTGTGTCCGGTGCGCATTCCCATCCCGGAAATGCTGATGCGCCTGCGCGAAGAAGCCGCGCGCGACCCGGAAGAAAAAGTGCCGCATCCGCTGGCTGGTCAGGGCGCGGCGTATTCGCCGCAACTGGCGCGGGTGTGGTCGCTGTGGCGCACGGTGTACAGCCGCCCGGCGCTGTACCGCGCCTTCAGCTGGCTGGCCACCCGCCTGCGTGTGTTCACCCCGCGCCGCCAGCTGGGTTGGACGGTTCACCGCACGCCGCTGACCCCGGCCAAGCAATCGCTGCACGAACTGGTGCGCCAGCGCCAGTCGTCCCGTTGAGGAGCCCGCATGCTGCCCGCGCAATATCAGGCGTTTTATGACCAGCTGACCGCCCACATCGACCCGGCGCGGCTGATCACCGACCCCACCCGCACCCTGGCTTACGGCACTGACGCCAGCTTTTACCGGCTGGTGCCCAAGGTCGTTGCCCAAGTGAACAGCGAAAGCGAAATCGCCGCCCTGCTGGCGCTGGCCCACCAGCACCGCGTGGCGGTGACCTTCCGCGCTGCTGGCACCAGCTTGTCTGGCCAGGCGGTGACCGATTCGGTGCTGGTCACCCTGGGCGCCGGCTGGACTGGCCAGGAAGTGCTGGACGGCGGCGCGCGCATTCGCCTGCAACCGGGGGTGATTGGCCAGCACGCCAACAACACCCTGGCCCCGCTGGGCCGCAAAATCGGCCCTGATCCGGCCTCGATCGCCACGGCGCGCATTGGCGGCATGGCGGCCAATAATTCTTCGGGCATGTGCTGCGGCACCGCGCAAAACAGCTACCACACGCTGTCGGCGCTGCGGGTGATGCTGGCCGACGGCACGGTGCTGGACACTGGCGACGCCGCCAGCGTGACGGCGTTTCGCGCCAGCCACGCTGCGCTGCTGGATGGCCTGTCGGCGCTGGCGGCGCGCATTCACGGCAACCCGGCGCTGGCCGAGAAAATCCGCCACAAATACCGGCTGAAAAACACCACCGGCTACGGCATCAACGCCCTGCTGGACTTCACCGACCCGGTGGACATGCTCAGCCATGTGATGATCGGCTCGGAAGGCACGCTGGGCTTTATCAGCAGCATCACCTTCGACACCGTGCCCGACTACCCGCACAAGGCGTCTTGCCTGGTGCTGTTTGACGAGCTGGACCCGTGCTGCCGCGCGGTGACCGCGCTGAAGGCCGATGCGCCGGTAGAAGCCGTCGAGCTGATCGACAGCCGGGGCATTCGCGCCGTGCAAAACAAAGCCGGCCTGCCGGACTTTTTATATGGCGAGATTGGCCCGTCGGCGGCCGCGCTGCTGATCGAAACCCGCGCGCCCAGCGCCGAGGCGCTGGCCGAGCAAATGGCGGCAATCGACGCCTGCGTGGCCGGCTTTGCTCCGGCGGCGAACAGTGGTTTCTCCACTGACAGCCAGGTGTGTGAAACCTACTGGGCGGTGCGCAAGGGTCTGTTCCCGGCGGTGGGCGCGGTGCGCCCGGTGGGCACCACGGTGGTGATCGAGGATGTGGCCTTCCCGGTGGAAGCGCTGGCTGAAGGCGTGCGCCGGCTGACCGTGCTGTTTGACCAATACCAGTACCACGAGGCGCTGATTTTTGGCCACGCGCTGGAAGGCAATCTGCACTTTGTGTTCACCCCGAGCTTTGACTCCAGCGCCGAGGTGAAACGCTACAACGACTTCATGGACGCGGTCAGCGAGCTGGTGGCGGTGGAGTTTGGCGGCTCGCTCAAGGCCGAGCACGGCACCGGCCGCAATGTGGCGCCGTTTGTCGAGCTGGAATGGGGCAGCGACGCCTACGCCATCATGCGCGACATCAAAAAGCTGTTCGATCCGCACGGTGTGCTCAACCCGGACGTGATCATCACCGACAACGACCAGCTGCACCTGGAAAACCTCAAGGCCATGCCGGCGGCCGACCCGCTGGTGGACCGCTGCATCGAGTGCGGCTTTTGCGAGCCGGCCTGCCCGTCCAACGGCCTGAGCCTGACCCCGCGCCAGCGCATTGTGCTGTGGCGGCGCATCAACCATTTGCAGCGCAGCGGCGAAGCACCGGCCGAGCTGAGCAGCCACCAAAGCCAGTATCGCTATCTGGGCATCGACACCTGCGCCGCCACCGGCATGTGCGCCACCCGCTGCCCGGTGGGCATCAACACCGGCACGCTGATGAAGCAGCTCAAGGGCGCCAGCCCGCGCCCGGATGCGGCGCGCTGGGCGGCCGGCCATATGCGTCTGCTCACCGCTGGCGCGCGGCTGGGCCTGGGCGTGCGCGCCAGCGCGCAAAAACTGCTGGGCAAGCCGGCGGTGCAAGCGCTGAACCGCAGCCTGCATCACACCTTTAAAACCATTCCCATCGTGCCGCTGGGCGCGCCCGGCCCGGCCCGCCGCCTGCCCACGCCGTCGGCGCAGGGCGAGCCGGTGGTGTACTTCGTCAGCTGCGTGAATCGCACCCTGGCCGAAGGCCGCGACGGCGCCGCCAGCGTGGCCGAACACACGCTGAGCCTGTTCGCCAAGGCCGGCTTTGCCGCCCGCTACCCGGACAATCTGGACGCGCTGTGCTGCGGCCAGCCGTTTGACTCAAAAAACGCCGCCGACGCCGCCGAGCTGGCCAGCAGCCAGACCGCCAAGGCGCTGCTGGCCGCCAGCGGCAATGGCCGCATCCCGGTGTACATCGACAACGGCCCCTGCGCCGAGCGGCTGATTACCGCCCAGCGCGAAGGCCGGGTGGACGCCCGGCTCAAGCTGTACGACGCCGCCAGCTTTTTGAGTGAATTCATCGCCCCACGGCTGAGCTTTACCCGTCAGCTCGACCAGTTGGCCCTGCATGTGCCGTGCAGCGCCAGCAAGCTGGGCGTGGGCGGCAAGCTCACCGCGCTGGCGCGCCGCTGCGCCACGCAGCTGAGCGTGCCGGACATCGCCTGTTGCGGCTTTGCCGGCGACAAGGGCTTCACCACCCCCGAGCTGAACGCCAACAGCCTCAAGCGCCTGCA
>ERZ650300.309-NODE-309-length-28563-cov-12.407991_pt1 | contig 28563 bp, 31 predicted proteins | sample MGYA00376236_ERZ650300 | MGnify/ENA primary metagenome ERZ650300 (study PRJEB26733, sample SAMN07839303) | wastewater metagenome | biome: urban; feature: wastewater treatment plant; material: waste water | place: USA: North Carolina | collected 2016-04-28 ...
GAGCGCAGTCGAGATGAAGTAATGGTTCTCGACTGCGCTCGAACTGACATTAGAGTTATTTTAAACTAATTTTTTGTTTTCTAAAACATTAGGAGAAGAATTTAAAGGACATTAAAACTAACTTATATGACCTTAAATTTCTTATGTGGTTCAAAAATTTCAGACATTGACTTGAATACTTATACGCCTAATATGTTTAAGAATTGATGTTAATTTTTACTGTATTCTTTTACAACTTCAAAATACTATTGTACTCCGCCGAAGTACTCAACACGCTTACTGCTTTTTTGATTTCGGGATTGCTTTTGATGTAGTATTGGTACAATCCTTCTTGATATTGGTAGCGTTTGATAATCTCGTCTAGCAATAAATTTTTAATTTCTTTTTGATTTTTGTCCAAAGCGTTCCATTCACTTTTTTGAATAGCATTCAATAATTGTTGGTATTCTGCAGTAATGCTTTCGTCTATTTTTTCTTTTTTGGCAGCTGCTAAAGTCTTTTTCAAATTTACTTCGGTTTCAGTATCCAAATTGAATTTTTTGGTTTTCAAAAATTGTTTGAAATCAGTGTAATCCGCATCGGTGATGGTGGGGATAGTGTTGCCTAAATTTGGATTTTTGTAAAAATACGTAGTGGCATAATCAAAAATAGCCTCGTTTCTCAGGACTGCATTGGCAACGGCGCTTACTTGCGTTTCTGCTAATTCAATATCAGGCTGAATGCCTCCTCCGTCGTATACGGTTCTTCCCTTTCTGGTTTTAAACGCATTATAATTTTTTTCTTCCGTACGTGTAGCTACTCCATTTTTATCTTTTCTGGTATAATCTAAAGCTTGGATGCAACGTCCAGAAGGCGTATAGTAACGAGAAATAGTTACTTTTACTTGTGTTCCAAAAGACATATCGATAGGGCGTTGTACCAATCCTTTTCCAAAACTACGACTGCCTAAAACCACCGCACGATCCAAATCTTGTAACGCTCCTGCTACAATTTCAGAAGCTGAAGCACTTTTTCCATTAACGATGATGACTAAGGGAATGCTCAAATCTACTGGTTCACGAGTTGTTTTATAGGTGTTGTTGTATTTTTCTACTTTCGATTTGGTAGTTACTATGGTTTCGTTTTTTGGCACAAACAAATTGCAAATGTTCACCGCTTCATTCAACAGTCCACCAGGATTGTCTCTTAAGTCCAAAACGATGCGTTCGGCACCTTCTTTTTTGAGTTGTTCCAAGGCATCTTTTACTTCTGTGGAGGCTTTTTTGGTGAAATGTGTTAGTACAATATAGCCTGTTTTCGTATCAATTTTCCCGAAAAAAGGAACCGATTTGATTTCTACTTCATCCAAAACCAATTGGGTGCTAAGTGTTTTTCCTTGACGAATATATTTAATGTCAATCTTGGTGTTTTTAGAACCTTTGAGCAATTGTGACGCATCGTCTTTGAAGTCTTTTAGTACTACATCTCCAATTTGAATAATAGCATCGCCAGCTTTAAGACCCGCTTTGTCCGCAGGGAAATTTTTATAGGGTTCTTTGATAATCAATTGGTCTTCCTTACGACTTATTAACGCACCAATTCCGGTATACTCACCCGTATTATTGATTTTGAACTTCACCACATCTGCTTCATTAAAGTAGTTGGTGTAGGGGTCCAAACTCGCCAACATTCCTTTAATAGCCTTATCCATCAAATCACCTGGATTAGTCTCATCTACATAATTAGAGTTGACTTCTTTAAAAAGAGTCGTAAATATTTCTATTTGCTTGGCAATTTCAAAGAAATCATTCTTGAAACTTACCCCAACAAACAAAAAGGCAGAAGCCAAAACAGGAATGATGTATTTTTTTTGAAAAAATGCGTTCATAAGGAAAGTGTTGGTTTATAAATAGACCTCTAAATTAGTAATAAAACAGGAATAATAAAGGGGATACGTTTTTTTAGGACAATTCTGTGCTGTTAGAATCGGTAATTTTAGCTTCGTTTGCTTTTTTTTGAGCTTGTTGTGCTACAAATTTTTCAAACAATAGAATCGTTTTGGTATTGATTTCATCGAAAGACAGACGTTCTTTGGTTTGGTAAAAAAACATAAAAGCAAAGGGTTCATCCAAATGTGGAATCAGCAAATGCTTGTTTAATCGATAAGTTTCTCTCAGTACGCGTTTAAAATAATTGCGATCTACCGCTTTCTTAAAGTATTTTTTAGAAACCGAAACACCCATTTTTATTTGCTGTGTGGTTTCTTTTTTCTCTTGGCAGTATACCAATCGCAAAGGATATTTCGATACCGATTTCCCTTCGGTGAATAATAATCCGATGGTAATTTTGCTTTTTAGCTTTTCTTCTTTTGGGTAACTGAAATCCATTTAATTAAAAAAAAGGAAGGAAATGAGGACACAAAGGTACAATTAAACCCCAAATGGATTATTGTTTAGGATTTAAATCGCATTAAAAAATTTAATTCGTACTTTTGACCCTTTATTTCAATAGCATGCAAAAAATAATTTCGTACCCCTTATCCGTAATTTACTATTTGTGTTTTGGGCTTTGTTTGGTGATTTTTCATCCTATTCAATGGATTTGTTTTAATGTTTTTGGTTATCAAGCCCATAAAAAAAGTGTCGATTATTTGAACTTCTTTTTGGTAAAATGTACTAATATATTGGGCACTACTTACCGATTTGAGAATTTGAATAGCATACCTAAAAACGTTCCTCTGATTGTTGTAGCCAATCATCAAAGCATGTATGACATTATAGCTATTATTTGGTACATGCGTCGTTATCATTGCAAGTTTGTTAGTAAAAAAGAGTTAGGAAGCGGAATTCCGAGTGTGTCTTATAATTTGCGTCACGGAGGTTCTGTATTGATTGATAGAAAGGACCCAAAACAAGCCATTCCAACGATTAAAGGCTTGTCTGAATACATAGAAAAAAATACTCGTTCAGCCGTTATTTTCCCTGAAGGAACCCGAAGTAAAACCGGAAAACCAAAGGAGTTTGCGCAAAGCGGATTAAAAATATTATGCAAGTATGCGCCTTCTGCTTATGTAGTACCAATATCCATAAACAATTCCTGGAAGATGGTGCGATTTGGTGCTTTTCCGATGGGCTTAGGTAATCGTTTAACGTTTACTATTCATGAGCCTATGGCGGTTAAAGACTATGCTTTTGAAGAATTAATTAAAAAAACAGAAGCTGCAGTAATAAGTAAAATTAAATATTAATAAATAAAATACCATGTCAATAAAAAACATCCGACTTGAAGTGATGCAGTTTTTAGAAAAAAACGTCGACAGTTTTGTAGATCAATTTCTAATTCCGGTAGAAAAAATATGGCAACCTTCTGATTTTTTGCCTAATTCTGAAAGCGATACTTTCTTAGATGAAGTAAAAGAATTAAGAGAAATTGCCAAAGATTTACCTTATGATTTTTGGGTAGCTCTTGTAGGAGATACCATTACAGAAGAAGCTTTGCCAACTTATGAATCTTGGTTGATGGAAGTTGAAGGAGTAGATAATCAAGAGCGCAATGGCTGGTCCAAATGGATTCGCCAATGGACGGGTGAAGAGAACCGTCATGGAGATTTGTTGAACAAATATTTGTACTTATCAGGGCGTGTAAACATGCGCGAGGTTGAGGTTACAACGCAACATTTAATCAACGATGGTTTTGATATCGGTACGGGTACTGATCCGTATAAGAACTTTGTATATACTAGTTTTCAAGAATTAGCTACTTATGTTTCGCACAACCGTGTGTCGCAATTGGCTAAGAATTTTGGGGATAAAAAATTATCCAAAATGTGCAAAATGATTGCTGGAGACGAAATGCGTCATCATTTGGCTTACAGTGAATTTGTAGATCAAATTTTTAAAGTAGATCCTAGCGAAATGATGTTAGCTTTTCAGTATATGATGAAACAAAAAATTGTAATGCCTGCTCACTTTTTGAGAGAGTCCGGACAAAAAATAAGTTCTGCTTTCGAACAATTTTCTGATTCTGCTCAGCGTATAGGTGTCTATACTGCAAATGATTATGTGGATATCATGCAAAAATTAATCGATAAATGGGAAATCGATAAGATTGGTGGATTAACTAGCGAAGCAGAAAAAGCTAGAGATTATTTAATGAAATTACCATCAAGAATGGCTAAAATTTCTGAACGATTGGTAATTCCAGCAGAGTCTTATATCTTTAAATGGGTAGAACCTGCAAGATTGTAATCCTTAATTTTGAACTATTTTAGATTGAAAAAAAGATCATAAAAAGAACTGATTTTTGAGGATACAACCTTTAAAAATCAGTTTTTTTATAAAAATATACCCCAAATGAATACCGCTAAACTAATTCACGATACGATTCTTTTTGTAAAACAAACACTTGCCGATGCAGAGGGAGGACACGATTGGTTTCATATAGAGAGGGTGTATAAGAATGCTTTACTCATAGCCAAATCGGAGTCTTGTGATACGCTAGTTGTTCAGTTAGGTGCTTTATTGCATGATATTGCAGATAGTAAATTTCACGGAGGCGACGAGACCATAGGTCCAAGAACGGCGAGGAATTTTTTGGAATCGCAACACGTAGCCGAAGAAGTAATTGTACATGTAGTTCAAATTATTGAGAATATTTCTTTTAAAGGGGGTAAAACAAAACGCAAGTTCTCTTCTATTGAGTTAGATATTGTGCAAGATGCCGATCGTTTGGATGCGATTGGCGCTATTGGCATTGCCAGAGCGTTTAATTACGGCGGGTTCAAAAACAGAGCATTGTACAATCCTGAGGTTGCTCCCAATTTAAAGATGACTAAGGAAGAATACAAAAACAGTCAAGCACCAACTATCAATCATTTTTACGAGAAATTATTGTTGCTCGCTGATAAAATGAATACGAAAACTGGTGCAGCAATAGCAATAAAAAGACATCGTTATATGGAAAACTTCTTATCTCAGTTTTATGCCGAGTGGGAAGGCGAAATCTAGTGTTTAGTTGACCGTTATTAGAATTCAGTGGCTAAAGTACAGCAATAAGGTAAAACCAAAGAATACCAAAAATTACTTATTCTCGCTGGCTTTTAATTCCAGCATAACATCCGATGCATTTTTAAAGGTTGGGTCACTTTCTGTCAAACTTCCTATTCTTTTTTTGTTCAATTTGAATGTCAAATCCATTTCTGAAGTAAAAAGTAAGGCCGTCAAAAACGGATTATTCATATACGGACTCAATACCAAAAAGGCTTCTTCCAACGAATGGAAGCTTTCTATTTCTTCGGTTTTATAGCGCGCAATTATTGAAAATTCTAAGGTATTCTGAGCGGTTATAATAGGGCGAGCATAAATATTTTTTAACTCGGTATCTCCAATGGTTTTGGCCAAAGTCAATTTAGCAAATGTACGGTCTTCGATACTCTCGATTACTTTTTGCCAAAATTCAGCAAATATAGGTTGGAAGGACATGGCAATAGGTTTAGGTTTATTCTATTTAAATTTAAAAAAAGACTTGTTTTAGCAAACTGATTACTAAAACCTGACCACTGCTTACTTATTTACTTCCCTGTAAAATTGGCTTTTCTTTTTTCTAAGAAAGCGGTAGTTCCTTCCTTAAAATCAGCTGTTCCGAAGCATTTTCCAAAGTTTTTGATTTCGGTTTCGAAACCATTTTTACCGTCTTTATAATTGGCGTTGATGGCTTTTATAGCTCGACCAATGGCAAAAGGAGAGTTTTTCATGATTTTTTGAGCGATTCCTTTGGTAAAATCCAACAATTCTGCTTGAGGCACTACATGATTTACCAATCCATAATTTTTGGCTGTCTCTGCGTCAATCATATTGGCGGTCATAATCAATTCCATAGCGCGACCTTTTCCAATGAGTTGTGGTAAACGTTGTGTTCCTCCATATCCTGGAATTACTCCTAAGGAAACTTCTGGAAGTCCCATTTTGGCATTGTCTGAAGCAACTCTGAAATGACAAGACATAGCCAATTCTAATCCACCACCCAAGGCAAAACCATTGATAGCTGCAATGACTGGTGTTTTTAGATTTTCGATTAAATCGAATAATTTTTCTTGTCCTTCGCTAGCTAGTTGAGCACCTTCGGCAATGGTAAAATGAGCAAATTCAGAAATATCGGCGCCAGCTACAAAAGCTTTTTCTCCACTTCCTGTAATGAGTATCACTTGAATTTCTTTGTTTTTTCCCAGTGTTTTTATGGCTTTGTGCAGGTCATTTATAGTGTCAATATTCAAAGCATTTAACTTCGAAGGTCTATTGATGGTAAGGATGGCAATATTGTTTTCTAGTTCGATTAAAATATTTTCGTAGTTCATAACGCTATTTTTTTTAGAATTGAATTATGGGCAAAGTCACTTTAAAAGTAGTGCCTTTTCCTAATTGTGTATCAAAGGTAATTGTTCCGTTGTAATTTTCTATGATGTTTTTGATAATTCCTAGGCCGAGTCCCATACCGCTTGTTTTGGTAGTAAATTTGGGTTCGAATATTTTGGGCACTGTTTGCTCTGCGATGCCTACTCCGTTGTCTTGAACCAAAATAATGACTTGGTTGTGTTCTCTTTTTACGACCACTTTGATGGCTTTTTCTTGCTGATTTTCTGGAATGGCTTGTATGGCATTTTTGACCAAATTGGTGATTACACGAATAAGTTGTGAGCGGTCCATACTTGAAATAATGGAAGGATACTGACTCTCAAAAACGATATAATCTTCATTGAAAATATCCAAAGCCAGTTCGACTACTTCCACCACATTTAGTGTTTCGTTTTGTTGGGCTGGCATAGAGGCAAAGTTTGAAAAGGCCGAAGCCACGGCACTCATAATATCAATTTGCTGAATTAAGGTTTCGGAATATTCGTTGAGTTTCTGTTTGACATCTGGTGTGGTAGGGTCAAATTTTCTTTGGAAACTTTGTACCGTTAATCGCATAGGTGTCAACGGATTTTTGATTTCATGCGCTACTTGTTTTGCCATTTCTCGCCAAGCTTCTTCTCTTTCGCTTTGCGCTAGTTTAAGAGCACTTTTCTCTAATTTATCTACCATTTCGTTATAAGAACGAATCAATAAATTAATTTCTCGGCTATTGGCGTCCAAAACAATTTTTTCGTTTTTCTGCTCAATATTTGTTTCGCTCATTTTATCGGCGATGGTTTTCAACGATTTGGTGATATAAGTGGCCAAGAAGTATGCCAAGGCAAAAGCAACAATCAGCATAAAAGAATAGACTTGACCTAATCTAATGAGGAAACTATTCAGCTCTTTCTGATAAAAACTATCATCTTCAACATAGGGTAAATTCAATACGCCAAGTGGTTTGAATTTGTCGTCTTTGATTTGGCTGTACGAAGAACGATTTTTAACGCCGTCGACAGTTTTGATGTCTACAAAACGTTTGTCAATTGAGGAACGAACCAGTTTCAGAATGTATTTTGGAATAGGCGGAGCCATTTTATCGATAGAAAAGGACTCTTTCGATGATTTTAAAAGATGACCGTCTAGGCTATAAACATTGATTTCGATGTTGTGAATTTGGGATAATTCGTGAATTTTATCTTTAAAAATTAAATCTAAATTTTTAGGTGTCAACGGATAAGTGGTAGTTGACAGCACATAATTAATATGCTCTTTTATGGCAGTTTCCTTTCGCTCTAATCGTTCTTGATGGTAATCTCGCGCTTCACTTTTGAACTGTAAAATAGAAATAGAGGCGAGCAAAACACTTGAAACTACAATAACAACAATCATCGATAGGAAAATCCTAGTACGTAAGGAAAGCATCGATATGTTGAAGTTGTTTATCATAGTTTAGTGATGAGTGACTAGTATTTAGTGATTAGCTAATGACTAATCACTAAATACTAGTCGCTATTTCCTCTCTCTTATTCTTTTGTAAAAGCGAAAGCCCAACATGATAATGATTGAAAATAAAAAAATACCAATCACTCCATACACCCAGTTGAAAGCATTTTTGAGTACTACTAAAAACACCACTGCAAATAAAATAAGTGTTGCTCCTTCGTTCCAAATACGCATATAATTGGTGGTGTATTTTACTTCATTGCGTTGTAATTGTTTGAAAATTTGATGGCATCTAAAATGATACAAATACAATAAAAACACAAAACAGAGTTTGACATGCATCCAAGGCATTTGCAACCAACTTTTGCCTAAATCGGTAAAAAGTAACAACCAAAAAGCAACAAAAAACGTAATAATTGCTGATGGCCAAGTGATGATATACCACAAACGATAGGCCATTAGATTGTATTGTTTTTGTAAAATTTCTTTTTCGGGAGAAGGTTTATCGGCGGCTTCAATTTGGTAGACGAACAAGCGAACGATATAAAATAATCCTGCAAACCATGTGACTACAAAAATGATGTGTAAGGATTTGAGGTAGTTGTAGAGTTCCATTTATTTTGATTTCAAGTTTAAGGTTTGAAGTTACTACAGCAACTTCAAACCTTGAACAAATTTAAACTTTCTTGAATTCTTTAATCCAATTGGCTACGACACCACACCATTCATCTTCATCATTCATACAAGGGATAGCCATAAATTCTTCTCCACCATGATGAAGGAATTGTTCATTGGCTTCCATAGCAATTTCTTCTAGCGTTTCTAAACAATCAGCCACAAAAGCAGGTGTTACAACCGCTAGTTTTTTAATTCCTTGTTCTGGCATTTTATTGATTTCTACATCGGTGTAAGGAGTAAGCCATTTGTCTCCTGCCAAACGAGATTGGAAGGTTTGGCTGTATTTGCCTTCAGGAATTCCTAATAGTTTTACTACTTGCTTGGTCGTTTCATAACATTGATGACGGTAGCAAAACTCGTGTGCAGGCGAAGGGGTGTTACAGCAAGAACCATCAATTTTACAATGAGAATTCGTTACATCAGTTTTGCGAATGTGACGTTTTGGAATTCCGTGATAAGAGAATAATAAATGGTCATATTCAAATCCTTCCAAATGTTTTTTGATAGAATTAGAAAGTGCTTGAATATAATCGGGTTTATTGTAGAATGCAGGAACATTCGTAAAGGTCATTTCTGGGAAATACTTTTGACGTAATTCTTCAGCCAAAACAACAATAGTAGTTGTTGAAGCCATAGCGTGTTGCGGATACAAAGGCAAAAGCATTACTTCAGTTACCCCTTGGTCTTTGAGTTCTTGCAAGCCTTTTTGAATGGTCATCGTTCCGTAACGCATCGCTAAAGCCACAGGTACATCTACCAATTGTTTCACTTTTTGATGCATTTTTTTCGAAATCACAATCAAAGGAGAACCTTCACTAGTCCAAATTCGACTGTAAGCTTCGGCCGATTTTTTTGGTCGGGTTTGTAATATAATACCACGAACCAATAAAGCACGCAATAGATAAGGAACATCTATTACATATTTATCCATTAAAAATTCATCTAAATATGGCTTTACATCTTTTGGAGTGGGACTTTCTGGTGAACCTAAGTTAACTAATAATACGCCTTTCATGCTATTTTTTTTATTGTTTTTGAGTGACAAAGAGGGAAAATTTCATTACAATTTGAGGTCAAAAGTAAATAAACTCCGTCTTTATCTAGTATCTTATGTATTCTTTTTTTTATTGTTGGGATAGGTAAAACGGATGGTTTTATGACATTGTTGTATTGATAGCCATTAAATATTTTTTAGGCGTTGTACCAAATTTTTTCTTGAAAGCAGCTATAAAATGACTTCCCGTGCTGTACCCAATTTTGAGCCCTACTTCATTTACATTATAAGAGCCACTATCAAGCAATTGACGGGCATAATCCATTTTGTAATCAAATAAAAAGCCATAGACGGTGTCGCCATATATTTGTTTGAAACCCATTTTTAGTTTCTTTAAATTAAGACCAATAGTGTCTGCTAATTCTTGAAGTCCAGGAGGTTCGGCCATATTGGCTATAATTATTTCTTTGGCTTTTTTGATTTTTAAAACATTCTCTTCATCAACTAAAAACGGACATTGCTCCGCATTTGGGTCTTCATTTCTATTAAAAAATAGACTTAACAATTCATACCCTTTGCCTTTGTAGTATAAATTTTTAATTGATGGATTCAAGTTATAATGAAACATTTGGTTCAAAACAATCGCCATTGATGGACTAATATCACTTTCGTTATAGTACTTTTTATCTTGATTTTCTTTACTTAAAAACGGAATATGTTCCGCATTTGTAGTAAACAATCCGTGAAACTTTTTTATGGAGACAAATATGGATATCAACCAAGATTTTGGTGCTACTTCTACGTGTAAAGGCAATTCTTTTTCGGTATTGTAAAAAAGCAAGGCTTTTTCCTCATTAAGTTTTAAGCCATAATTTCCTTGATTAAAGATATAGTTAGCGTTTCCTTTTAAACCAAAATGAAATTGAATCAATCCCAATTGTACTGGTCGTTTAAAAGTGGTAATCACATCGGTATTGTTTTGAAAACGAATTAAAATAAAATCATCGTCAATTTTTATTTCTTCTTCCATTTTGTTGATTTCCTTTAGTGAAGTTGTTATTTTCGTTTATAATCAAACGAATACTTTATCTTTTCAAAATTAAATCTTTTTGATGGTTTATTGTTTACTTGAATGTGATTTTATAAAATCTTTGTGTTTTGGATTTTTATTTCAAAAAAGTTGTGGACTGAATAGTAACTGTATTGGCAACTTTACTCTTGACCAAGCTGGGTATGACAATATTAAAATCACTCGCATTTAGTGAGAAACTTGACACGATTTGAATTCCATTGGGTGTTCTGCGGATTTTTGCAATAAATGCTATGGCATTGGATTTTCCGTGAAGTTCTAAATTCCCCTTTATCGGATAATCTTTAAAGTTTGTGGTCAATTGATTTGTGTCAAACCCTTCAATTTTTCCTTTAAAAATCGCTTTTGGATAATCATCGGTTTCCATATAATTTTCATTAAAATGCTCCTCCATTAATGCAATTTTAAACCGAAAACCTTTCATTAGAGCCAAACTGGCAATTTCACCTGTTTTTGGATTGAAAACAAACGTCACACTCTTATTTACTGCCCTAACTTCTTCAAAAGTCGGAACCGATGCTTCAAAGGTTATTGTTCCCGATTTGTCAATCATTTTTTGCTGCGAAAACCCCAAATGAATGACGTTTAGTATAACTAAGAGTATCATTTTTTTCATAGTTTGTTTCTTTTTGTTACTTGTAATCTGTTATCAAAACAGCTGCTAGTTGAATATTCACTTTGCTAGCTAATTTGTATTGAATGAGTGTTGGAATAGGTATGCTAAAATCACTAGTGTTTACGGAGAAGCTCGTATTCAATACAACCCTAGGCCCAACTTTACTGATTTTGGCAATAACACTTATATCTTTTGCTTTGCCGTGTATTTCAAGTTTCCCGTTCATTACAAAATCTTTTGGATTTGAGGTTAGGGTTTTCCGATCAAATGCTTCAATTTGGCCTCTAAAAATGGCTTTCGGATAGCGATCGGTCTCCATATAATTTTCATTGAAATGTTCTTCCATTAACGCAATTTCAAAATGAAAACCTTTCATTAAGGCTAGACTTGCAATTTCTCCTGTTTCAGGATTTAAAACTACTGTCGCTCCAATATTGGTTCCCTTCACTTCATCATAAGAAGGAAACGATGCGTCAAAAGTTATTATTCCAGATTTGGTTATCATTTTTTCTTGGGCAAAGACTAGTAACGAAGCAAATAGCAATGGTACGAGGATGATTTTTTTCATTATTCTGTTTTGCATCAGTTTTCTATTAAACCTTCTTTTTGCCATTTTAGAATAATGTCAATTGTGGCTTGAGGCATTCTTGGTCCGCCACTTGGCATCAACAATCCATTACCATTTTGCAATGAAATTCTAGTAGTCAAACCACGATTGAGAACGGCTTCTTTTACTTGGTCATAGGTTACCAAAGGCATTGGAGCTCCGTTTTTTGGCACCGCTGCGTGACAGACCACACAATTGTTATCAATTATTGATTTTACATTTTTGGTGTAGGTTGTTAAACCTACCATTGTAGAATCGTCCATTAGGGTGGTCGGATTGTCATTGGTACAGCTCACCAGAGTTATCGCAAGTGCAAGGACTGTAGATAGTTTTTTTGTGTTCATAAGGATTGGTTTTAAATTAATTGAGATGATTTGAAAAGCCATTCTAATGCATATACGAGAAAATGTAGTGTACAGTTTTTTTTAAGGGCATTTTTATTTTTTTAAAACCAAAGCTTTCTTTTTAACGTAAGTAGAGAAAACAGAATAAAACTACTTATGAAAAAGAAATTACTAATAGGGATGTCGCTTTGTGCTTTTATAGCAAGCCTAACTTATTTCTATGCTTATAAAGGACATAGAGATATAAGTTCAGCCTCTACAGATTATGTGGTGACAATCTCGGGACTTGATAAAGAATTCGCTACTGATAATCGCTTGGCTACCTTGAAATATCAGAATACAATCGTTGAATTGTCAGCTAAAATTACTTCCATTGATTCAGAAAGTAATGGAGTTGTTTTGGGAGATAAAGTATTTGTGACCTTCAAAGACAGTGTCTTAAAAAATATATCATCGGGTGAAAAACTAACTATCAAAGGACGCTTTTTAGGGTACGATGAATTATTAGGAGAATTTAAAATAGACCAATGTTCAATAACGAATTAAAACAAAAAAACTTAAAACTATATCTTATGAAAAAGCTTGTACTCTTTTTATTTTTATTTCCATTACTAACGTATGCACAAAATGACCTATTATCGGGAGTTGATATTCCTGTTGCCAAAGAAAAAGTAACTTCTGCTTTCAAAGCTTTAAAAATTGTAAATCTTGAATCTACCAAAGTGGCAGCAAAAGGCGATTTGTATTTTGTTGTTGCCCATCGATTTGGTTCTATTCAGGATGGATTTGAAGGGTTCTATGGTTTGGATAATGCGAATACACAAATCAAATTCATTTACGGTTTGACAAATGGTGTTCACGTTAGTGCAGCTAGAAGTCAGCTAGCCTATGATTTTGCAGTGAAGTATGCTTTGTTTCCGCAAATAAAAGAAGGCTTTCCTGTTACAATAACAGGTTTCAATAGTGTGTCTATAAACAACACTTTAAAAGAAAGTACCTATCCTGAGCTCCAGTTTGATAATAGGTTGACCTATGTAGCGCAACTATTAATTTCTAGAAAATTCTCAGAAAAGCTTTCTTTACAAGTTGCTCCAACTTTCTTTCACGAAAACTTTGTTGAAAACCCAATGCAAAACAACACACAGTATGCTATGGGAATTGGCGGGCGATATAAATTCTCTAAAAGATGGTCATTAAACATTGACTACGCCGCACATTTAAATAGAGCTTCTAATTCTTTATACAGAAATCCTTTGTCTATAGGTTTTGATTTAGAAACAGGGGGACACGTTTTTCAAATGCATTTTACCAATTCACAAGGAATTGACGAGGCAGGATATCTCGCGAGAACCTCTGGAAATTGGAACAAAGGCGATGTGTTTTTTGGATTTAATCTCGCTAGAGTTTTTTAGAAAAATAGAGCATTAATAACGTCCTGAAACTTATTTTTTATTTAAAACAATTCTAAATAAAAGCTTTCTTCTTTCCATTTAAATCCAAGAAGGCAACAGGCTCGTATATGATTCTAAAACGCAATTTATTTTAAAAAAGTAGAGCTATGAAAATTAATAAAACACTAAAAAAAGTACTTTTTGCGGTACTAGTCCTTGTTGTAGTATTCTTTGGGATTCTTGTTTTTCATATTGTAACAGCAAAGCCAGCGGTATATGAAAGCCCCAATTTACAAGTGAGTCGAATTGATTTTAAATCGACTATAACCCCAGAACAAGCTCAAAAAATATGCAAAGATTTAAGAGCTATCAAAGGAATAACCTCTGATTCTATTATCGTAAAAAGAAATGTGGTGGTCTATTTCCACAACAACAAAGTCACTAATTCAAAAAGAGTTTATGACGAATTAATGACAAAAGGAGCGTATGATGCTCAGCGATACATTCTGCCAGAAGCGATGGCAACGAAAGAAGTTTGTCCAGTAGACCAAAACAGTTTTAGCTATAAAATGGCAAAATCATTACATCAAATTTTTAATTAACCTTTAATATTTTTAGTATGAAAAATTTTTCGAAAATCACACTCGGTGTAGTACTGCTAACGGCAGCAACATTTACTTCTTGTAGTAACGACGATGACGCATCATCTCCAGTTGTAAAAGCGTCAATCTATGAACGATTGGGAGGAACAAAAATGGTTGCTGACCCAGATAATTCAGGGCAAATGATTGAGCAAGGTCGTTTGAGTTTCCGTAAAGTAGTAAACTCCACCATTGGATTAATTGTTGCAGACGTTCAATCGAATGCTGCGGGTAATTTACAAGCTCATTTTGCTCCTGTTTTGGCAGAAACAGGAACGACCCAAGCTACTAGCATTGCCAAATTATCTGATAATTTAACTGATTTTTTCTCCTTCAATACGGGAGGAACCAATGCGGTAAATACTTATTCAGGTTTGAATATGGTAGCGGCTCACGACCCTGCGATAAATAGTCGTATGGGTACAAAATCAAGTTCGGCTGATTATACCAAGTTTGTTGGTTATGTTGGTGCAGCAGCCAATGCTAATGGCGTAGCTTCAAATACAGAACTTTATAATGATATCGTTGTAGTTTTAGAATCATTGAGAGCGCCAATTGTTCAGAAATAGTAATTGGTAGTTACAAAATAACGCCACTCTAAAGGGGTGGCGTTTTTATAAAAATTAACATTTATAAGGAACTCTTAGCGATGTTATTTAATAAACAAAAGAATGTAGTTGCAAGTGTATTATTTAGAATAAATCTACATAGACTACTTTTCAAGCCCCTATTTTAGTATGAATGGCAATAAATTCTATTTAGAATGACTTATTTTGAGTAATTTAAGCCGTAGCGATATAAAAAGAACCTCTAGCGTTGTTTTTATACATTTGTTAGTAATAATTTTGTCAAACTTTTAAGGAAAGTATAATATGGAAAATTTCAATATGTCCAAAACTACCACTTTTTATGCTTTAGGTTTAAGTTACAAAAAAGCAGATGCAACGATAAGAGGAAAATTTAGTTTAGATACTAATGCACAATCCAATTTATTAGCCCAAGCCAAAGAGGAAGGCATCGAGTCATTGATTGTAACTTCTACTTGTAATAGAACTGAGATTTATGGTTTTGCCAATCATCCATATGAGCTAATCAAATTACTTTGTGATAACAGTAATGGTACTGTAGAAGAATTTAGAGAAGTTGCTTTCATCTACAAAAATCAAGAAGCGGTAAACCATATGTTCCGAGTGGGAACAGGTTTAGACAGCCAAATATTGGGCGATTTTGAAATCATAAGCCAAATAAAAAACGCGTTTAACCAAAGTAAGGCGTTAAACTTAGTCAATACTTTTTTGGATAGATTGGTAAACTCCGTGATTCAAGCAAGTAAAAAAATCAAAAATGAAACCGAAATTTCATCTGGTGCTACCTCCGTATCCTTTGCATCAGTACAATATATTATTCGCAATGTCGAAGATATTGGAGATAAAAATATCCTTTTGTTTGGAACAGGAAAAATAGGAAGAAATACCTGCGAAAACTTAGTAAAACACTCCAAAAACGGTCATATCACTTTGGTAAACAGAACCAAAAATAAAGCCGAAAAACTAGCAGGAAAACTCAATGTTATTGTAAAAGATTATGTCAATTTACAAGAGGAATTACAACAAACCGATGTATTGGTAGTGGCAACTGGCGCCAAAAATCCAACGATTGACAAAACATTATTGAATTTAAAAAAACCACTTCTGATTCTAGATTTATCTATTCCTAGAAATGTAAATCCCGATGTAGAGCAAATTCAGGGAGTAACCCTAATTCACTTAGACTATTTGTCACAAATAACAGACGATACTCTAGAACGAAGAAAACAACATATTCCAGCCGCCGAAGCTATTATTGAAGATATTAAACTCGAATTTAATACGTGGATGAACGGTCGTAAATACGCGCCAACCATTCACGCACTCAAAGCAAAACTGAATGATATTGTAGCCACTGAATTGGCTTTTCAAAAAAAGAAAACATCCAATTTCAATGAAGAGCAAGCAGATATCATCAGTACAAGAATTATTCAAAAAATCACCAATCAATTCGCAACTCACCTAAAAGATGAAAATACTTCGTTAGACGAAAGTATCGATTTCATTGAAAAAATATTTCAAATCGGGCAACTTGCACCCAAAAAAACTACTTCAGCAATAGAAGAAAAATACAAAATCAATTTGTCTTAAATAGTTAAAAACTAGAGTTCCTTAACTAGTAAGGACCAAAAAAGAATATGGCTCAAAAAGTTATTAGAATAGGAACCCGCGATAGCGAACTCGCGCTTTGGCAAGCCCACACGGTCGAGAAAAAACTAAACGACTTAGGTTACAAAACAGAGATTATTGCCGTGAAATCAGAAGGCGATATCATTTTGGACAAACCGCTATACGAATTAGGAATCACCGGAATTTTCACCAAAACTCTTGATGTCGCTATGATTAGCGGTCAAGTCGATATTGCGGTACATTCTATGAAAGATGTGCCCACCGCATTGCCACAAGGCATTGTGCAAGCTGCCGTTTTAGAGCGCGCGAACACCTTAGATATTTTGGTACACAAAGGCAATTTAGATTTTCTAGAAGGTAGCGGTACCATCGCCACCGGAAGTTTGCGTCGCCAAGCCCAATGGCTCAACAAATATCCCAACCATCAAGTGGTAGACCTTCGTGGAAATGTCAATACTCGTATGCAAAAATTACAAGATAATGACTGGAGTGGAGCCGTTTTTGCCGCCGCAGGATTAGAACGCATCAATTTAAAACCAACGGATTTTATCAATTTGGATTGGATGATTCCCGCACCAGCGCAAGGAGCAATGGTAGTGGTTGCCATGGCCGAGGACGAGTTTTGCCGCGAAGCCGTATCCGAATTGAACGATATCGAAACCGAGGTGTGTACCCACATCGAGCGTCAATTTTTACGCCGTCTCGAAGGAGGTTGTACCGCGCCCATCGGAGCCTTGGCAACCTATAACGAAGACGAAGACACCATTCATTTCGAAGGCGTTCTTTTTTCTATCGACGGCCAACAAAAAATAGCCATCAACAAAGTCGTACCCATCGAAGAGTGGAAAAATTTAGGTTACCATTCAGCCGAAGAAATCCTGAACAATGGCGGCACCGAGTTGATGAAAACGATAAAAGAAACCTTGAAAAAGTAAGGAGCGAAACACAGGGCTTTTTTGCCAGTATGGGTTCCCGCTGTCCTTCCTATCTTTTTTGTCCCGAAAAAAATCGGAACAAAAAAGGATATTCCCTCCCATCGGGGCTAAGAGAATAACAAAAGGCTTTTTCAGAAAACAAACATTAAAATGAGTCAATTGCACCACAACATTTCTTCAGATGCTTACAACGAATTTCTTTCGGATGTAGCTACTGCCGTACAAGAACATAGAGTGCAAGCCATCCAATCCGTACAAACAATTTCCAATCAACTTTATTGGACAATTGGTGAACTCATTATTAAAAAGCAAGAAGAATTTGGGTGGGGTAAATCAGTAATTTTATTGTTGAGTCAAGATTTACCACAATTAATAGGAGAAGGTGTGAGTTGGTCTCCCCGAAATCTTCAGTTTATGAAGCAATTGGTAGCCGAATATTCAAATGTGAAACCACCGGTTTCACATTTTGAAAACTTCAATTTAGAAAATCCAAATGTGAATCAGCCTGATTCACATTTAGAAAAAGCAAATGTGAACCAAGCTGGTTCACATTTAAAATATGTAAAAAAGCTTTTGTTTTCAGTGCCTTGGAAACACAATATTTTAATTATTCAAAAAGTTAAAGACCCTAAAGCACGCATATTTTATTTAGAGCAAACCATCAAAAACAGATACAGTAGAGCGGTTTTGTTGCACCAAATAAAGGCGGGTGCTTATGAGTATTTTATCTCAAAACCAACACAACATAATTTTGCAAAAGCCTTGCCTGAACATTTTCAAGAACAAGCCAGAGAAAGCATAAAAAGCGTGTATAGTCTTGACTTTCTTGATATCAATAAGCCGGTTACGGAGAAAGCGTTAGAAAAAACAATGATTGAAAATATCAAACGTTTAATGCTAGAATTGGGTTATGGCTTTTGTTTTATTGGCAACCAATACCGACTTTCGTTGGGCGAAAAAGAGTATTATATCGATTTGCTTTTTTATCATAGAATTATCAAATGTCTGGTGGCAGTAGAATTGAAAGTAGTCGAATTTGAACCCGAATTTGTTGGCAAACTTGATTTCTATTTACAATTATTAGACGAACAATTAAAGCAAGAGGACGACAAACCAAGTATTGGCATTTTGCTAGTTCCTAACAAAGACCATTTAGAAGTAGAATATACTTTAAGGAATGCAAATAAACCAATAGGCGTTTCTGAATACATTTTGAGTAAGCAACTCCCAGAAGAATGGATTGGAAAACTACCAACAGCAGAAGAATTTCAAAGGATTATTATTTCAGCCAAAAAACAAGAGTAAAATGAGTCAATCCATCCGAATTTTATCTACCAAAACACTTTTGCCCAATCAAAAGCAAGCTTTGCTGGACGCTCATTTTGAAGTAATCGAAACCAATTTTATTCAAACCACCGCAACGGATTTTTCTTTAGATTCGGTAAACGAGCATTTGATTTTCACCAGTCAAAATGCCGTGAAAAATTTCTTGAAACATCCCAAAGCAGCAGAATTTAAACAAAACAAAGTTTTTTGTGTTGGATTAAAAACCAAAATAATGCTCACCGAAGCAGGGTTTGAAGTACTTGCCTACACAGGCTATGCCGAGGATTTGGCTGAGATTATTGCGTTAATTTATGGTAAGGCGAGCTACACTTTTTTTAGTGGTAACCTTCGCAGAAATACTTTGCCCGAGGCCTTGCAAAGTGCGGGTATTGTTTTCAACGAGATTCAAGTTTACACGACCACTTTGTCTCCCCAAACGATTCAGGAAAAAGTAGATGGCATTTTATTTTTTAGTCCATCTGCGGTCGAAAGTTATTTAGCAGCAAACAAAATAAAAAACGAAATTTGCTTTTGCATAGGCGAAACCACAGCCGAGGCTTTAGAAAAAAATAAAATCAAGAACATTATCGTAGCCTCTCAACCTTCAATAGAAGATGTAATCGAAGAAGTGCTACTGGAATTTGCCCCCTAACCCCCAAAGGGGGGAACTTGGGGATCTAAAATCCTTAAAATAAAATTATAATTTATAAAGTTTAATAATTAATATAAATGAACAATAACGACATACAAATTCCCCCTTCGGGGGTTAGGGGGCTTAAGAACGACCTATTTTTAAAAGCATTAAAAGGAGAAACCGTAGAACGTCCACCAGTTTGGATGATGCGTCAAGCCGGAAGATATTTACCAGAATTTCGTGCTTTGCGTGACAAATACGATTTCTTCACCCGTTGCGAAACGCCAGAATTAGCTGCTGAAATTACCGTGCAACCTATTCGTATTGTAGGACCAGATGCTGCGATTTTGTTTTCGGATATTTTGGTAGTGCCTCGTGCTATGGGAATTCACGTAGAATTGAAAGACAATTTAGGTCCTATAATTCCCAATCCAATTCGCACTATGGAGCAAGTCAATCAAGTGATTGTTCCCAATATCGAAGAAACCTTAGGTTACGTAATGGATGCGGTGAAATTGACCAAAGAAATGCTAAATGATGAGGTGCCTTTAATTGGTTTTGCAGGTTCACCTTGGACAATTTTCTGCTATGCAGTAGAAGGAAAAGGTTCCAAAAGTTTTGATACGGCCAAAGGTTTTTGCTTCTCAAACCCAGTTGCGGCGCATACCTTATTGCAAAAAATCACCGACACCACTATTTTATACTTGAAAGAAAAAGTAAAAGCTGGAGTAAATGCCGTTCAAATTTTTGATTCTTGGGGTGGAATGTTGTCACCAGTGGATTACCAAGAATTCTCTTGGAAATACATCAACCAAATCGTTGAGGCTTTGGCTGAGGTAACGCCAGTAATCGTGTTTGGAAAAGGTTGTTGGTTTGCTTTAAACGAAATGGGAAAAAGCAAGGCTTCTGCACTTGGAGTAGATTGGACGTGCACGCCAAGAAATGCTCGTTATTTATCTGGTGGAAACATTACTTTGCAAGGAAATTTCGACCCATCCAGATTATTGTCACCTATTCCAACCATCAAGAAAATGGTACACGAAATGATTGACGAATTTGGTGCCGACAAATACGTCGCTAATTTAGGACACGGAATTTTACCAAACATCCCTGTAGACCACGCCAAGGCGTTTGTCGATGCGGTGAAGGAATATAGAAAGAAATAGTTAGCTCATATTTTTTCCTGCAAGGTTTTTTTAACCTTGTAGGTATGTTTGAAAGTCTAGCTAAAAAAGGAATACCTACAAGGTCTAGAAAAAGACCTTGCAGGATAACACAAAATAATTAAAATGCTAAGCAAAGGATTGCGAGATAAAGAAAGTACCCGAATAGACCATTGTCTAAAGCAGTTGCATTCTTTAGTATTGCCGCCTTTGGATTGGAATTTAGACCGAAGAGCCGCACTCGAAGTGGAGTTAAAAGATTTCGCAATGGATTTGGAAAGTCTGAACGTTTTTTCACCAGAGGATTTGCTGCTTCATCTGCAACGCCTTCATTTCGATTGGAACCAAATGGAATCCTTTGCCGATTTTTTAATAGCGTTATCTGCAGCAAGTCCCTTTTCTTTTTCAGAAAAAGCACTTGCTGTTTATCGTTTTATCCAAAAAGAAAGTAAGGTATTTTCGTTTGGGATTAATGCTAAAATAGCGGCTTTAACGGACATCAATAATAACACAAAATAAATTCCTAGTTCCCCTTTCCTTCGGAGAGGGGATAGGGGTGAGGCTTATGAAAAACAAATTTTACACCTACATACAAAACCTTCAAGACCAAATCGTAGCAGGATTAGAAGCGATTGATGGTCAGGCTAAATTCAAAGAAGACCTTTGGGACCGCCCAGAAGGGGGAGGCGGAAGAACACGCGTAATCGAGAACGGTGCCGTTTTCGAAAAAGGAGGTGTCAATATTTCGGCAGTACACGGCAAACTACCAGACAGTATGCAAAAATTATTCAACGTTGGTGAAGCCGATTTTTTTGCTTGTGGATTGAGTTTGGTGTTGCATCCCAAAAATCCAATGGTTCCCACAGTACACGCCAATTGGCGTTATTTTGAAATGTATGATCCCTCGACTTCGCTCGGGACAGGTTCAAGAAAAGTTATTCAGCAATGGTTTGGAGGCGGACAGGATTTAACGCCATATTATCTTTTTGAAGAAGATGCTGTTCATTTTCATCAAACTTGTAAAACGGCTTGTGACAAGCACAATCCTGAGTTTTATCCCAAATATAAAAAACAGTGCGATGCCTATTTCTGGAATGCACATCGCAACGAAGCGCGAGGAATTGGAGGTTTATTCTTTGATTATTGCAAAGCTTCTGAAACAATGAATATGGAAGATTGGTACAATTTCGTTACCGAAGTAGGCAATAGTTTTCTTCAAGCTTACGTTCCCATTGTGGAAAGAAGAAAAAATTTGCCCTACAATCAAGAACAACGTACTTGGCAGGAAATTCGTCGAGGCCGTTATGTCGAATTCAATTTGGTACACGACAAAGGCACTTTGTTTGGTTTAAAAACCAACGGAAGAATTGAGAGTATTTTGATGTCTTTGCCACCGCACGTGCAATGGGTGTATGACCATCATCCAGTCTCGGGTAGCGAAGAAGAAAAATTAATTACTACTTTAATGCAGCCAAAAGAATGGGTTTAAAATTTGGAAGAGTAAACGTTATTAAACCCTTAATTTAGTAACGTTTTTTTTCAAAAAATCATAGCGACACTATCCAAACAAGCTATTTTAGCTTGTTTCTTTTTTTATATACTAATGTGTTTAAAAAAAAAGGTGATAGTTGCTTGTTTTGTAACTGATTTTTCGCAGGTTTTTATATATGTTTTGATGCTTTCCTTTTTTTGACTTTATAATTTTGTTAAAAATAAACCTGTTAAATGCGGTAATAAAAAAATAACTATCCGATTATTGTTTTTATAACAAAAATGTAATACTCCCCAAAAGACAACAAAAAATCTACATATTAGTACTTATATTTATGATGAATTAATCAAAAAAAATAAGTATTATGAAAAAATTATTACTTCAAATCGCATTGCTATTTACTGTTAGTGTAAGTTTAGCAAGTTTTAAAAAGATAGACAAACCAATTGTTGATAAAAGGACTAAGATTAAAAGCAATAAAATTTCAGGTTTGGTTTTGGAGAAAACTACTGTAAAACTTGGTTTTATAAAACTTACAGATATGGCTCCTTTAGCCATTGCAAAACACAAAGGTTTTTTTGAAGCAGAAGGGTTGAATGTTACGCTAGAAGCACAAGCCAATTGGAGAGACATCTTAGATAAAGTAGCAGATGGTCAACTTGATGGCGCGCATATGTTGGCTGGACAATTTATTGCAGCAAATTCGGGTATAGGTAGACAAGTAGCATTAGTGACACCATTTTCTATGGATTTAAATGGTAATGCCATCACTGTTTCTAATGATGTATGGTGGAAAATTGCGGATTATCTCCCAAAAGAATATGGAAGACCCATTCACCCTATAAAGGCTAGTGACCTAATCCCTGCAATAACTTTGTATAAAGAATTAAAAAAACCATTTGTAATGGGCGTTGTTTCCCAAGTCTCTAATCATAATTATTTATTAAGATATTGGTTAGCCGCAGGGGGTATTGTTCCTGGATTTTACAACCAAGAAAATCAATTGGGTAACCTAGATGGGCAAATCAGAATTGATGTAGTAGCTCCACCACAAATGCCCACAGTATTGGAGCAAGGAAAAATAAATGCCTATTGCGTGGGAGAACCTTGGAACCAACAAGCGGTTGATGTAGGAGTTGGAGTTCCATTAATAACGAGCAAAGACATTTGGAAAAATCATCCAGAAAAAGTATTTGCAACTACCAAAGAATTTGCCGAAAACAATCCTAATACCATTATAGCGATTACAAAAGCACTAATAAGAGCTGGGAAATGGTTGGATAATCCTGAAAACAGAAAAGAAGCTTCACGAATTTTGGCTAAAGAAGCCTACGTGGATGGAGAGAAAAGAGTAATTGACAATTCAATGCTAGGAAGTTATGAATATGAAAAAGGAGATATCAGAGTTGAAGGGGATTTTAATGTTTTTTTTAAATATAATGCCACATATCCATACTATTCTGATGGAATTTGGTTTCTAACACAAATGAAACGCTGGGGGCAAATTACGGGTGATATGCCAAATGAATGGTATCATTCTAAAATCAAAGAAATCTATAAACCCGAAATTTGGTTGAAAGCAGCGAATCTTTTACTAGAACAAGGTGTTTTGCAAAAAAACGAGATTCCACAAACGGATGGTTATAAACCTGCTACGGCGCAATTTATTGACCATATGGTTTATGATGGTAAAAAACCAAATGAGTATATTAACTCCTTTAAAATTGGATTAAAAAGTAATATCTAGTTTCCCAAAAATTAAAAATAATACAATTAACCAATCCATTTCTGTAACTTTGGCGCCTTCTTATTACTACAATTGGGTTATTAGCAATCATGTATTAGTCTCATCTGGAATTGCAGTGGGAGCTGGTTTCAATGATGTTGATGGCGATTTTTCTGGTGTTATTGAGTCTACTATTAACCTAAAATTAGGCTATAACTCAGATTCCTTTTTTACTTTTGTAAACTTAAATTATTTAAATTTTGTTCAGGATAACAACAATCCTGTTCGATTTAATGAAAACATTGCCACTTTTAGAGTGACCGCTGGCTATCGATTTGACCCACCAAAAAAGGTTAAAGAACTATATGACCAAGGTACTAAGGTTATTGGTTTATAAAAAAGAAGGCGATTTCAAATGTAGAAATCGCCTTCTTTTTTTGTTATTTCTGACTAATTTCATCAATCAAGTCTAGCGTTTGGAGCATGATGTTTTTATCTCCTTTTACTGTATTCAATCGAAGGTCAACTTTTAATTTATTATCCGTTATTTTTTTAGGAGATTCCATGCTAATGGTTTTGAATTTTGAAGCAAAAGCGTTCAAGTACTTTTTATCTTTTGTGTTATTTTTTTCGGTCTTCAAATAAGTGTCTGCCATTTTCTGAATATCAAATGCAGCCGAAATGGTGTTTTGCTTTAGACTTTTTTGAATGCCATTTTTAAAATTCCCCTCATTGGTTTGGGTTTGTTCCAAAAGGTTGGTTACCACAAGCACATCTTGATTTTTTACGATATAAACGGCACCAAATTCGCTTGTGCCAACTATTTCATAAAAACCGTTTTTAGATAACAACATTTTTTTGCGAACTCCCAAATCAATCAATTTATCATAAAATGTGGCATGGGTAGCGGTAAAAATCATTGTAAACTCAGGAATCGTTTTGGTTACTATTTTTTCAACTTCAACGGATTCGTAGTTTTCGTCGTATTCAAACGTTTTGGTTTTTACTTCCTTCGATTTCACATCGTGAAGAAACAAACTAATATCACCATCAAATAAGGTGGCGGTTGCTTTTTCATCGACTAAGGTGGTAATTAAATCGGTTACAAAACTAAAATCTTCGTTCATAAAGACAGTGTTCGAAAAAATTTCACCAATCATATGGGGCATATTTTCTAGTAAAGCTTTCGAATTAAAATGATACGAAAAATAGCCTAGAGGTTCTTGTTCTGGGAAATAAGCAAAGATTTTTTTATTTATTTTTCGGTCGTTTATTTTTCCCATCATATCCGCAATTGGTTTTGAGTATTCGATGGTTTCTTCTATACGAGCGTTGTCATTGTCAAAATAAAAATCAAGATTCATCCCTTTGATAAACGTGTCAATTCCTTTTTGCAAAGGCAAATATTTACCGTAGGCACCTAACTGAGTTAAAGTAGAAAAGGAAGAACTCAAATTGGTTAGGAATCCGCCATAATTTACCCACGACGAAATATCGGCGGTTGGGTTTATTTTGGATGAAGTTGGGGCAACAAAACCTTTCTCGAAAAGTGATTTTGTAAAATTGATTTGTTTTATTTTTTGAATGCTATCAAAAGCAATTCTTTGGGTTTTGTAGGCTGCATAATAACTATCGTCGGTATAGGTGTCTTCTGTTGTAGCATCGTTCGTTTCGTAAACAACTGGAGCATCAGCAGGAGGCGCAACATCAACCACAACTTCTTCTTGGACTTCTTCCACAGGAGAGGTTTCGGTTGGGTCGCCATAGGTTTCACCTGTTACTGTTGGCGCAGCAACCGAATCTACAACTACGTCTCGCTTTGGAGCAATATCGCTATATTTTTTGGTCAATTCAAAAAACACTAAATAGCTATCATTCCAAGCTATGGTAAACTTTTGGTCACTGGAGTTTAGCATCGCATAGGTGCCAAAGTCTTGAATTTCGAATTTGGTTATCGAATCAGAAAGTGCTTTTTTTTCATTTCTTTTGGTCAAAAAAGCTTTTAATTTTTCTTTGTTTCTAATCGGAATTGTGGCTTGATAGTAGGCGATACTGTCGGTAAAATTACCCACAATACTTGCGTTTTTTTCTAAATCAAAAAGAGCGGTAAACTCATTCGTATCAAAGTCAGCATTTTCTTTTTGCAACTTATTCAATAGTGGATGATTGGTTAGTTGCTCTATTTTGACTTTTTTGGTGAATTGTGCACCGTTGTATTGTACAAAATAGTCATAATTTTTGGAGGGTTGTTGACAAAGGCCAATGTAGCTTATCAATAAAAAGAGATAGGTCAATAACGATTTCATGGGTGAATTTTAGATTTAGGGATTGAGTTGAATAGTATTGTTCATTAATGAAGATTTCTTGAGTACGTTGTACATGCTTTGTTTCAAGAAAATGGTTTTTTTGTTTTTGGCAATTTTACTATTACCGTTTGTTGCGCCTGCTATGTCTTTGTCAAAAGTGTAAACGGCGATAATATTGGCTTGTTCTAAGTCGGTCTTCTTTTTGGGGTCTTTTACCAGTTTTTCAGGAACAGGATAAGAAGCTATTCGCTCGAAGGTTTTGCCATTGCTGTTGAAATGTACTTGGTTTTTTTGTTTATTAATCACATTCACCACTGCATTCAAGGCTTTGAGATTTTGGTAAGTGAATTGAATGGTAAAAATGTAGTGGTCAAAATCAGTTTTCGTGCTTAGGTTAGCAATGCCTTCAATTTTTGAAGCGGTTCGTTTAAAGTCGAGTAATTTTTGGGTAATCTCTTCTTCATTTGGAATTTTGACGCCATCGACTTCTTCTAACCACATAGCCGATTTGGTTTTGAACCAAGATTTAGAAAAATCTACAATAAGCGTATAGTCACCACTTTGATTGTCGTGGTGTTTTATTTTTTCTGTAATTTCAAAACAACTAGTTAAGAGCCAACAGCAACATAAAACAAGAATTTTCTTCATTTCGCAAATTTAGACATAATAAATAGAGCTATGGTGTGTTTTATTAAAATAAATTGGATAAATTCACGCCCTGAAAGGTAAAAAAAGCGCTATTTATAGTGTCTTAGGATTCTTTCTTTTCGCCTATTTTCCTTATTTTTACGGTTCCGATTCATAAGGTTGAATTGGTATCAAATATAAAATACACCTACATGTTTCCACTACACAGAAACCGTCGCTTAAGAGTGAACGAATCCATCCGAAGCTTAGTTAGAGAAACCACTTTAAGTCCTACCGATTTTATGTTTCCTATGTTTATAGCAGAGGGCGAAAATGTAAAAGTCGAAATTCCTTCTATGCCAGGAATTTACCGCCGTTCCATTGATTTAACAGTTGCTGAGGTCAAAGAAATTTATGCATTAGGCATTCGTGCGGTCAATATTTATGTAAAAGTTAGCGAATCGCTAAAAGACAATACAGGTAAAGAAGCTTGGAATCCCAATGGATTAATGCAACAAGCCATTCGTGCCATCAAAGCGGCTTGTCCAGAAATGATAGTGATGCCCGATGTGGCTTTAGACCCTTATTCTATTTATGGTCACGACGGAATCATTGCCAATGGCGATGTAGAAAATGACTCGACCAACGACGCTTTGGTAAAAATGGCCGTTTCACACGCGGAGGCAGGAGCCGATTTTGTAGCACCAAGCGATATGATGGACGGACGCGTATTGCGTTTGCGTCAAGGGTTGGACGCGGCAGGCTATCATCACGTGGGGATTATGAGTTATTCGGCCAAGTATGCTTCTGCATTTTATGGTCCGTTTCGCGATGCGCTAGACAGTGCTCCAAGAGAAGCCGAAATCGAAGTACCCAAAGACAAAAAGACTTACCAAATGGATTATGCCAATCGTATCGAAGCCATCAAAGAAGCCTTGTCTGATGTGGAAGAAGGTGCTGATATGGTAATGGTAAAACCAGGAATCGCCTATTTGGATATCGTGCGTGAAGTAAAAAATGCCGTGAATGTGCCCGTAACCGTTTTCCATGTTTCGGGCGAATATGCTATGATTAAAGCCGCAGCAGAGAGAGGTTGGCTCGATCATGACAAAATTATGATGGAACAATTAATGTGTATCAAGCGAGCTGGAGCTAGTTTAATCTCGACGTATTTTGCCAAAGAAGCTGCGATACTTTTAAATCAATAAAACATGAAAAAATTAGTAATCATTGCAATAGCTTTAGCCCTAAGTTCTTGCAAAAAAGAAAGCGCCGAGCCCTTTGGCACTCCAACAACAACCGATGCAGCTACAGATGTAAAAACCGAAACAGCTACAACGCCCGAGGCATTAGGCAAAGAACTTTTTGAAGGGAAAGGAGCTTGTATTGCCTGTCATAAAGTAGACACCAAACTTATTGGTCCAAGCTTGCAAGACATTGCCAAAACGTACAAAGAGAAGAACGGAGACCTAGTTGCCTTCCTCAAAGAAGAAGCAAAACCCATCATGGACCCAAGTCAATACGACATTATGAAGGCCAATTTTGCCATCACAAAAGCAATGTCCGACGAAGAATTAAAAGGATTAGAAGCCTACATCTATTCCAATTTGAAATAAGAACAATCCAAAGCTAAGTCGAAGGATTAGGAGCTACTTCCTGCTCTACACTATATCTTTCCCGCCGAACCCCGGCGGCAAAGGATGCCGTTACGATCAGGGCTACACCACACAAGAACCATTTGTACAAACGAATGGTTCTTTTTTTTGAACGCAGTTTAGTACTATGAATTTTAAAACCATTTAAGACATATAAGGTCATTTAAGTTTTTTTAAATCCGTTCCATCCGTTTTATCCGTGGTTCAATCATAGCAATTTTGACCAAAACAATTTGCGAAAATTTGTGAAATTTGCGGTTACCTTTTTTTAAAACCATATAAGGTGTATAAGGTCATTTAAGTTTTTT
>ERZ650300.311-NODE-311-length-28539-cov-22.527665_pt1 | contig 28539 bp, 28 predicted proteins | sample MGYA00376236_ERZ650300 | MGnify/ENA primary metagenome ERZ650300 (study PRJEB26733, sample SAMN07839303) | wastewater metagenome | biome: urban; feature: wastewater treatment plant; material: waste water | place: USA: North Carolina | collected 2016-04-28 ...
TCCGCAAGGACGGCTGCGACTTCTGCACCGCCTGCGGCGCAGTCGGCACCTGCGGCTGATCCAGCCCTGCCCATGCAAAACGGCCCCTCTCCGGAGGGGCCGTTTTCATTGAATGGCGGCAAACGGCGTGCCGCTCATACCCGATAGCCCTCCTCCCGCAGCACCTGGCTCACCGCCGGGCGCGCCAGCATGCGGCGGAAGTGGGCCGCGCAGTTGGGCGGCAGGGGCAGCTTCAGCCGGTCGGCCCAGAACTCCGTGTAGAACAGCGCCGCGTCGGCGATCGAGAAGGTGCCGGCCAGGTATTCCCGCCCGGCGAGCAGGCCATCCATCACCGCGAAGCCGTCCGCAACGATCTGCCGCCCGCGGGCCTGCACCGCGTCGTGGTCAGCCGGGTTAGGGGTGAAGCTGGCGGTGGTGAAGATCCGCGTGAAGCCCTGGCCGTGGATGGTGCCGACCGCGTGGTTCATCGCCTCCAGCACGCGCACCTCGCCCTCGGCATCGGTGGGCAGCAGCCCGCGTCGCGGGTACTGACGGGCCAGCCACCAGGCGATCGCCTGGAACTCGGTGATCGCCGTGCCATCGTTACGCACCAGGGTCGGGATGGTGCCCTTCGGGTTGATCGCCAGATAGTCGGGCTTGAGGTGGTCGCCCGCGGGCAGATTGACGATGTACGCCTCGAACACCGCGCCCACCTCCTCGAGCAGGATGTGGATGCCGGTGGAGCACGAGCCGGGGGTCATGTAGAACTTCATGGGCAAGCCTTGCAGGTGGCGGGACAAACGCCTCGTGCAAGATCGATGCCATCAGCCTGGGCCGGGCCGCGCCCGCCTGGCGCAGCCTCACGCCCTCCGGCCTTGTCGGCAAGGCGCCGAAAAGGGCTGGCGGATTGTCGTGTTCCGCCCAGGCGCCAGGGTCAACTACGGCGGCTGATCCGGCCGAGGATCGCCGCCGGGATGTCGGTGAGCGATAGCACCTTGTCCACCCCGCCCAGCTTCACGGCCTCCTTGGGCATGCCATAGACCACGCAGCTGGCTTCGTCCTGGGCCACCGTCCAGGCGCCAGCGTCGTGCATTTCCTTGAGGCCACGGGCGCCGTCGTCGCCCATCCCGGTCATGATGACGCCCACCGCGTTGCGGCCGGCAAAGCGCGCGGCAGACCGGAACAGCACATCCACCGACGGCCGGTGACGGCTCACCGGCGGGCCGTCGATCACGTCGACCACGTACTGCGCGCCGCTACGCTTGAGCAGCATGTGCCGCCCGCCCGGGGCGATGAGCACCCGGCCCGGCATCACCCGGTCGCCGTGGCGGGCCTCGCGGACCTCCACCTCGCACAGGCCATCAAGGCGCTGGGCAAAGGCGCCGGTGAACTTCTCCGGCATGTGCTGCACCACGACGATCCCCGGCGACACCCGGGGCAGCGCCCGCAGCACGGACTCCAGCGCCTGGGTGCCGCCGGTGGAGGTGCCGATAGCCACCACCGTTTCGGTGGTCTGCGCCATCGCCGAGCCCGCGGGCAGGATCGCGTCGGCTGAAAGCTTGGGCGCGACGGCGCTCGGTGCAGGGGCGCTGGGCACCAGGCGCCGCACGTTGGACCGGGCCGCGGCCTTCACCGCGCTGATGAGATCGTCGGAGCAATCGTGGAGAAACTGCTTGAGCCCCACCTTGGGCTTGGTCACCACGCACACGGCGCCGGCCGACAGGGCCTGCAGCGCCGTCTCCGAGCCATTCTCGGTGAGGGTCGAGCAAATCACCACCGGCGTGGGCCGCTCGGCCATGATCCGGCGCAGGAAGGTGATGCCGTCCATCCGCGGCATCTCCACGTCGAGGACGATCACGTCGGGCCACTGGGCCTTCATCTTCTCCAGGGCGAACACCGGGTCCACGGCGGCGCCGATCACCTCGATGCCGACATCCTCATCCAGCGTGGCGGACAGGACCTGACGGACCACCGCCGAATCGTCGACGATCATCACCTTGATGGTGGGCATGGGGAAAATCCTTTTCTGGTTGTTCTTGAAGGGCCCGGCAGCATGCCGTGCCGCATGGTCACGCGGCCGCTCCACACGTCGAAGATCAGGTGTCGGTGGCCGTAGCCTTCCATATGGGTTGCGCTGCACAGCAGGCGGTGCCGCTCCACCAGCCGCAGGGCCGCCTCCACGTTCTGGCGGCCCACCGACTTCGATGTGGCGCCGCTCACCACGCCGGGGAACATGTCGCCGCCGCCAAAGAGCCGCACCCGCACGCCGCTGGTGTCCAGCCCCGCCCGGTGGATCTCGTCGAGCAGCAGCCCGAAGGCCTCATCGCCGTAGCGCCCGTCGGGCCTGCGGCCGTGGCGCTCGCCGCGGGTGGGCAGCATGAAGTGGCACATGCCACCCACCCGCGCCCCGGGATGCCAGAACACCGCCGACACGCAGGAGCCGAGCACGGTGCGGATGCGCGTGTGCTTGTCGCCGAAGTACCATTCGCCCGGCTGCAGGAAGATCTCGACGACCCCGTCGGGCATGCGCATGGGTTCAGGCCGCCGGCTTGCGGTAGATCGACGGACGGACGGTCTTCAGCGCATCGGAGATGCCGTTGAGGTTCTCCGAATGGCTGAGCATGAAATAGCCCCCCGGCCGCAGCAGCGGCAGGATGCGCCGGATCACCTGACGCTTGGTCTCCAGGTCGAAATAGATCATCACGTTGCGCAGGAAGATCACGTCGAACTGGCCGATGTCCGGCAAGGCGGCGTTCAGGTTGATCTGGCGGAAGTTGATGCGCCCGCGCAGTTCGGGCTTCATCATGAAAGTGCCGTCCTGGCTGCCGATGCCCTTCAGGCAGTACTTCGCCAGCAGCGGCCGGGGGATGCCCGCCGCGTCGTCCATCGGGTAACGCCCCTCCCGCGCATGGGCCAGCACGCGGGTGGAGAGGTCCGACGCGACGATTTCCCACGGGCGCCCCGCCAGCACCTCGGCCATCACCATGGCGATGGTGTAGGGCTCCTCGCCGCTGGAGCAGGCGCCGCTCCACACCCGCACCGTACTCTGCCCCTTCAGCTCGGGCAGCGCGTGGCTGCGCAGGAAGTCGAAATGCTTTGGCTCGCGGAAGAAGTAGGTTTCGTTGGTGGTCAGCAGATCCACCGCGATCTGACGCTCATCGGCATCGGCCTGCACCCGCTTCAGGTAGCTGCCGTAGCCGTCCAGATCCAGCTGGCGCAGCCGGCGGGCCAGCCGCCCGGCCACCAGCTGCTTCTTGGCGTCGGACAGGCTGATCCCGGCCAGCGAGTACATCATCGCGCGGAACTGGGCGAACTCCCGATCCGTCAGCTGGCCCTGCAGACCCATGACGTGGCCCCGGACGGCGGTCGTCGTCATGGCTTCAGACCACCACGCTGCTGGCAAGACGCGGCAAGGCGCCGGCGTCCACCGGCTGCCCGTGCCGCGACAGCTCGTCGAGCGCCGACAGCTCGTCCGTGGACAGCACCGCCTCCACGTTGAGCAGGATCACGAAGCCACCGCCCACCTTGCCCATGCCGCGGATGAAATCCGCCCGGATGCGCGCGCCAAAGGCCGGCGGCGGCTCGATCTCGCCGGGTGGGATCTCCAGCACCTCGCTCACCGTATCCACCACGATGCCCAGCACCTGGCACTCGTCGCTGCCGCTCATCTCGATGATGACGATACAGGTGCGCCGGGTGACCTCGGTGGGCTGGCCGCCGAAGCGCGCCTTCAGGTCGATCACCGGCACCACCGCGCCGCGCAGGTTGATGACGCCGCGGATGCTCCTCGGCATCATCGGCACGGTGGTCACCTGACCGTACTCGATGATCTCCTTCACGCTGAGGGTCTCGACGGCGTACATCTCGCCGCCCAGGGTGAAGGTCAGGTACTGGCGGGGCTCCAAGGCCACCGCCGGCAGGTCTTTCCTGGCAAGCGTGGCCATCGCTCAGCCCTCGAACTGGACAAACTCGGTTTCAAAGATCGGCGCCCGGCCCGACTGGCGACGGCTCTCGGCACGGCTGGCGGCCTCGGCGCGGGCGGGCCGTGCCCGATGGCCGCTGGCAAGCTTGAAGTAGGCCATCGCCTTGCTCAGCTGCTCGGCCTGGGCGCTCATCTCTTCGGCGGTGGCCGCGAGCTCCTCGGAGGCCGAGGCGTTCTGCTGGGTGGTCTGGGAGAGCTGGGCCATCGCCGAGTTGATCTGGCCGACGCCGGAGCTCTGCTCGTCCGACGCGGAGGCGATCTCCTGGACCAGATCGGAGGTCTTGGTGATGCTCGGGATGATCCCTTCGAACAGCGTCCCGGCCCGTTCGGCCAGGGCCACGCTGCTCTTGGCGGTCTCGGAGATCTCCTGGGCCGCCACCTGGCTGCGCTCGGCCAGCTTGCGCACCTCGGCCGCCACCACCGCAAAACCCTTGCCGTGCTCGCCGGCCCGGGCCGCCTCGATGGCCGCATTGAGGGCCAGCAGATTGGTCTGGTAGGCGATGTCGTCGACGATGCCGATCTTGTCGGCGATGCTCTTCATGGCCTCGACGGTGGAGCGCACAGCCTCGCCGCCTTCGATCGCCTCCTTGGCCGCCTTGGCCGCCATGCTGTCGGTGAGGGTGGCGTTCTCGCTGTTCTGGGTAACGGACGCCGACATCTGCTCCATCGACGCCGAGGTCTCCTCGACGCTCGCTGCCTGCTCGCTGGACGACTGGGACAGGCTCTGGGCGGTGGCGCTCACCTCTTCCGACGCGCTGGAGAGCGAATCGGCCGAGCTGCGCACTTCGGTGATGATGGACGTGAGCCGCTCGTTCATGATCTTCACGTTGTAGAGCAGGCTGGTCGTGTCGCCGGCCTTGGTGTCGACGGTCAGCGTCATGTCGCCTTCGGCGATCTTCGACACCACCTGGGCCGCGTAACCCGGCTCGCCGCCCAGCTGCTGCATCAGGCTGCGGGTGATCAGCACACCGATGAGCGACACCGCGACCAGCGTGGCCGCGCCAATCCCGATCGCCACCCAGCGGGCGCTGGCGATGCTGTGGGCGGCGTCCTCGGCGGTCTTCCTGCCCAGCTCGGCGTTGTACTGGCGGTGCTCCTCGAAGGCGTCCCACAGGCGGGCCATCGTGGCCTGGTTGGCCATCAGCAGATCCCGCGCCTCTTCCATCTTGTTCACCCGCGAGAGCACATAGACCCGATCGCGAAGCTGGTCGAACTCGGCCAGCGCAGCCCGGTCGGCGGCCAGCAGGCTCTTGTCCTTCTCGTCACTGAGGAGGCCTTCGTACTTCTTCAGGGCTTCGTCGATCTTGCGGTGGTTGGCGGCGATCTTCTCTTCGAGGCCGGTCATCACCGCCGTGTCGGACGCGGCGATGTGCTGCCACAGCTGGGTGCGGGCGGCAGCCATCGGTGCGAACGCCGCGTCCAGCGTGAGGACGCTGGGCACCACGATCTCATTGGCGTAGTTGGTGGTTTCATAGACCCGGCTCATCTGGGTCAGGCCGACGATGGCCAGAAGGATGATCCCGAACGCAGCGGACAGGATCAGGGACAGCATTTTCTTGCTGACGGTCATGACGATTCTCCAAGTGGTGGCCGACGGATCAAACCGGCGACAGGGTGGAATACAGGTGACGGGAAACGGGTTGGCGCTCGGTCACCTGCCGAACCAGCCCAGGAACATCAAGGATCAGGGCAACTTCTCCGCTGCCCAGAATGGTGGAACCGCCGATGCAGCGGATATGACTGAAGACCTTGCCGAGGGGCTTGATGACGGTCTGGAACTCGCCGAAGAGCTGATCCACCACCAGCCCGGCGCGCTCCCCGGCGTACTGCACCACCACCACGTTCTCGCGGCGGGGCGCTTCGCCCGGGATGTCGAACAGATCGCGCAGGCGCACGAAAGGCAGCACCTCGCCGCGCAGGTTGAGGTAGCTCGCGCCCTGCTCGGGCTTGTCCTTTTCGGGCAGCTCGATGCACTCCAGCACCTGCTCCAGGGGCACCACGTAGGACGCGCTGCCGGCCCCGATGAGAAAGCCGTCGATGATGGCCAGTGTCAGCGGCAGGCGCAGGCGCACCGTGGTGCCCTGCCCTTCCACGCTGTCCAGATCCACCGTGCCGCGCAGCGCCAGGATGTTGCGCTTGACCACATCCATCCCCACGCCACGCCCCGAAAGGTTGCTGACCTGGGTCGCGGTGGAGAAGCCGGGCTCGAAGACGAGGCCGAAGATCTCCTTGTCCGACAACACCTGGCCTTCGCTCACCAGCCCGCGCTCGACCGCCTTCTGCAGGATGCGCTCCTTGCGCAGCCCGCCACCGTCGTCGCTCACCTCGATGACGATGCTCCCCGACTCGTGATAGGCGTTCAGGCTGAGCCGGCCCTGCCGCGGCTTGCCGCGGGCGGCGCGCACGTCGGCCGGCTCGATGCCGTGGTCCAGGGCGTTGCGCACGATATGGGTGAGCGGATCGCCGATCTTCTCGACGACGGTCTTGTCCAGCTCGGTTTCGCCGCCGCGGATGTCGAGCTGGATGTCCTTGCCCAGCTCGGCGGCCACGTCCCGGACGACCCGGCGAAAGCGGCTGAAGGTGGCGCCGATCTGCACCATGCGCAGGTTGAGCGCCGAATCGCGCACGTCCTCCACCAGCCGCGACAGCACGCCGGTGGCTTCCACCAGCTCGGGCACCTTGACCCGCCGGGCCACCAGCTGAGCGCCAGCCCCGGCGATGATGAGCTCGCCCACCAGGTTGATGAGCTGGTCGAGCTTGGCGGCATCCACCCGGATCAGGGTCGGCTCGCCAGCCCGGGCCTTCCGGGCCTCCTGCTGGTGATCGAGGGCCGCATCCACCAGCGGCGCATCCACCAGTTGCTGCTCGACGAGCACCTCGCCGATCAGCGGGGGGATTTCACCGGTGATCTGGCAGGCGTCGGCGCGGGCCTCCTGGGTGCGCAGGGCCAGGGCCAGCTCGTCGGCGGTGAGCGACCCGCAGCGGACGAGCATCTCGCCCAGCAGCAGATTGTCTTCCGGCAGGTCGCGGAACAACGCCCGGTAGTCGTCCAGCGGGCCGTAAGGCGGGATGATCCGCACCAGGCTGTCCTCCCGCACGAAATCGAAAGCGCCATTCACCGTGGCGGCGTCGGCCTGGCTGGCAAAGCTGAGGTCGAAGCCGAGGTAGCAGGTTTCCGGATCAAGGGCCGACAGGGGCGGAACGCCACCGATCACGGTCTCGAGGCTGACGATCTCTCCGAGGGTGCCCAGGTAGTTCAGGATCGACAGCGGGTCCATGCCGTTACGCAGCAGGTCGGCACCCGGCCGCATCGACACGTGCCACAGGCCGCTGGCCACGGAGCCCGCATCCGGCACCGACGGCAGCCTGGCGACGGCGGCTCCGGTGGCTTCGGAAAGCTCGGACTGCGCCACCGGGCTGGCACCCCGGTCGAGGACCGCCTGCAGCCGGGCGGTAAGCGCCGTGCTCCGGGCGGTGATCGCGTCGTCTGGCGCCTCACCGGCGGCCAGGCCGTCGATCAACGCGCCCAGCTGGTCGCAGACTTCCAGAAACAGCGCCCCGAAAGCCGGCTCGAAGGCGAGCTGGTGGGCGCGGATCCGATCAAGCACGCTCTCCGCCACGTGGGTGAAGGCCACGATGTGGTCCAGCGAGAACAGCCCCGCCGAGCCCTTGATGGTGTGCGCGGCGCGAAAGATCGCGTTGATGGTTTCGGGGTCGTCGGCGTTGCCCTCGACTTCCAGCAGCGCATCTTCCATCTGCTGGAGCAGTTCGCGGCTCTCGGCGATGAAGGTCTGGAGCGGATCTTCGAAATGGTCGGTCATGGTCGGCAGCTCCGCGTGTCAGGCCTGAGCAGCCGGCTCGAGCTCGAAGAATCTAAGCAGGCGACAGAACTCGAACGCCTCCAGAACCCGCTTGCTGGCGGCGCGCACATTGAAGCCCCGGTCGCCGTCGGCCGCCTCCAGGCGCAGCGACACCAGCAGCTGGATGCCCGCCGCGTCGATGTCGCTGACGCCCGACAGGTCAAGCTCCACATCACCCGGCGCGGCCAGCGCGGCCAGCAGCTCGTCACGCCATTCGCGGGCGGTGTAGATGGTCATCTCGCCAGTAATCACGACATGGCTGCTGCCAAGGTTCTTGTGATCGGATGCGTTCATGGTGTTCTCTCCTCCGGCAGGCGGATTCAGGGCAGGACCAGCTTGGCAACCGCGCCGAGCATCTGCTGCGGCTGGAAGGGCTTCACCACCCACGCCTTGGCGCCGGCCGCCTGGCCCTCGCGCTTCTTGTCCTCGCCGGCCTCGGTGGTGAGCATGATCACCGGCGTGAAGCGGTAGGCCGGAAGCTGCTTGACCGCCTTCACGAAGCTGATGCCGTCCATGTTCGGCATGTTCACGTCGCTGATGATGAGATGCACCTTGCGGCCGTCCAGCTTGCCCAGGGCGTCCCGCCCGTCGCAGCCTTCCAGCACTTCGTAGCCTGCCCCGCGCAGCGCGATGGCGACGACCTGACGCAGGGACGCCGAGTCATCCACGATGAGGATGGTCTTTGCCATGTGTGTTTCCTTAAAAGAATGTGATGCCTGCTGCATCCTGGGCACGGGCCGCAGCCTCGCCCCGATGCAGGGAATGTTGTTCGGGTGTGGTGTAGGCGCGGGCCATCTCCACCATCCACATCCCGACGTCGATCGGTTGCGGGGCGATGCCGGATTGCTGGTCCGCACGCACACCGGCGAGGTGCCCCTTGAGCCGTCCCATGTCGGACTCCACATGCCCGAGCACCTGACTGACCCGATCCTGGAACTGCAGCGCCACGAGCACCTCGCCGATCTCGCCTGCCACCATCTGCCCCTCGACAGTCAACGACTGGGAGGCATCGACCAACTTTCCGGCTGCCGTGCGCAGGCGCTGTACCACCTGACCGATCTGCTGGCCGGATTCGCTCACCAGCAGCTGATCGTCCCGGGCGTTGCGCTCGGAGACCGACAACACCTCGTGGATCGCCCGCGTCGCTGAACTCACTGTCTCGCCGATCTTCCTGCCGGTATCGCCGGACGACGAAGACAGCTTGCGCACCTCGTCCGCCACCACCGCGAAACCTCGCCCCGCCTCGCCGGCCCGCGCTGCCTCGATGGCGGCGTTGAGCGCCAGCAGGTTGGTCTGCTTGGCCACGTCTGCCACCTCGCCCGCCATCTGCTGCAGCGATTCGGTGATGCTGGCCAGCTGTGCCACCTGCTCGAGCAGCACCTCCTTGTGCGAGAGCGCATCCCGCAGGGCGGCAACAATCGTGTCGAGCTCCGTCTCGCTCATGTTGAGCAGTGCCACCAGATCCTCTCCGCTCGCCTCGCGTGACGTGGCCACCGCGGTCTCGACCCGCGTGGAGATGCCCGCAAAGCGGTTGGACAGCGCCGTGATGGCGTCTTCCGTCTGCTGACGGGCCTGAGCCACCTGGCCGCTCCACACGGGCAGCACTTCCTCGCACAGCGTGTCGAGACCTTCCACTGGCGCCAGCACCGATTCCTGAGCCCGCAGCACATCGGCAAGCCGGGCCTCCGCCGCATTCAGCGCCAGCCAGTGGCGACGGGCTTGATGGCCACCGAGCAGCGCCACCGCGATCCACTGCAGCGCCGCGAGCGCCAGCACCTCCGGCCGCAGGCCCCCCAACACAACGAACAGCCCCGCACTCAATCCGCCCAGACCGATCCAAGCCCACGGCAGACCGGGCCTTGCAACATTTGCCGCCTGCTCCCGGGCAATCCCTTGCGCCTGCATGTACGACTCCATCACCGCCCCTCCTCCAGACTCTGCCCAGCCCGTTCGTTTTCCCGACGCCAATTGCGCAGAAAAGCCCGCACCATGACCGTCAGCTCCGAGCTGTCGAGCGGGGTTCCCACAATCACCACCTCGTCCGGCAGACGCTGGCGCACCCCCACCTTGTCCGCCTCCGACGCCACCAGCACCACCACCAGCATCGCGCGATCCCTGGCGTGGGTAATCAGCGCGTTGATCATCCGGAAGAAGTCCAGTCCGGTGACCCCCAGATCCGTGATCAGCACCTTGGGCGCCATCTCGCCCATGCGGATCAGCCCTTCAAACCCATCCCCCACGCCAACCACGACACAGTCGGACAGCACCTCTTCCAGCCGGCGCTGCAAGGCCTGCCGCTCCTGCGGGTTCTCGCGAAGCACGAGTACGCCGAAGGGCGCATGGCGGGTCATGCCGGCCCGCTGCTGCTCATCGAGCAACCGTCCGACCGAACCCATCAGAATCCGGCGATGCCCGCCCGGCGTCTTCCAAGCCTGCAACCGGCCGTCCTCGACCCATAGCTGGGCCGTTCGCACACTGATGCCAAGCAAGCGGGCCGCTTCGCGGGTGGAACATGTCTGGGCGGAGAGAGCGTCTGTGGTCATAATCCTTACCTGTTTTATCGATATTATCATTTTTATTGTTTTAATCAATATTTTGTCGCATTTAACGTTTTTATGTTTTAGCGCAACCGCCGGCAGAACCGTAAAAGGGCGCATATATCGCGGTCAATTCAACTTTCTCTATATTTTTCAGTACTATGCAAAGCCACGCCGATCGGTACGACAATCTGACCCCAGGTGTCAGAATCCTGTTTCACAATCCAAGCCGGGGAAAGAGGAATCATTTTTGTTGTTTTTGTTATTAAAATCTTTTGTTTTTAGCGAATATCCCCCTCATCACAGCGAGGTCGCACTGCCCACCTTGGGTACTAAAGGGCAACTGAAGCCTTGAAGGAGAAAATCTGAAGAAAGAAAAAGCCCCTGGCCGGCATTCCGGACAGGGGCTTTGGGGATCACTCATGCGCACCGGCAGCTAACCGGCGGAAAGACAGTTCAACTCACAACGTCAACGAATGCGGCGCGCGGACCGACAGCACGGCATGCAGGAACAACGAACGGGGAACAGCTTCACCAGTCGGCACAACCGCCACCAGAGAAGCCACTGAGCTTGCGTCCGCCCGGGCTCATGGGCCCCCGGAGGCCGACAAGCCTACGGGTTGCGCCAAGGTCGTGCGCTTGTGTTTCTGGAGCAGGCCCCAGACGAGGGCGGCCAGTTCATGTCCGTCAAACGGCGGTTCCACCAGCACCACATCCCCGGGCAGGCGGGCGCTCACCGCAGCCCTGTCAACGCCTGATGCCAGAAGAACCACGACCACCATCGGGTGCTCCCGGACATCGTCGAGCAACGAATGAATCATCTGAAAGAAATCAAGGCCCGTGACCCCCAGATCCGTGATCAGAACATCCGGCCTGATCTCGCCGATTCGGATCAACCCTTCGAAGCCACTCGACACCGCCGCGACTGTGCAGTCGGGGAGCAGGCTGCCCAGCAACGCCTGCAGCGCGCGCCGATCCCGGGTGTTTTCCTTGAGGATCAGCACACTTGAAGCATCGGGCCCGGATGTCGCACCTGCGCGACGCTGCTCGTCCACCAGCCGCTCGACCGACTCGACCAGGATGCGCCGATGCCCTCCGGGCGTTTTCCAGGCACGGAGCCGCCCATCCTCGACCCACAGCTGGGCCGTGCGGACGCTGACCCCGAGCAAGCGAGCAGCCTCGCGGGTGGAACAGGTCAGGGACGTCGAGGGGACTGGGTTCATGGGGGCGGACTGTTGTTTTCGTTATTATCGATTTTTATGTTTATTTGCGCAAATACGGCTATTTCACGCACATTCAACAAATACACAACTCAGCCATCGCCCCTCCGCCACACATCCGTACGCCGTGTCGTCCAGTCTGTCGGGAGCGCCCAAGAAAAAACCCCGCGCCCAGCAATGCCGGGACGCGGGGTTTGAATGCAGCAGCGCCTTAGGGCGCAGCAGCAGGTCTTACATCTCGACGGTATCGGCCACTTCAACGAAGGACGGGATCTGGTCGAAGTTCATGTAGCGGTAGATGTCGGCAGCCTTGGCGTTCACCACCTTGATGTTCTCCATGTACTCGGCCACGGTCGGGATCTTGCCGAGCAGCGCGCACATCGCGGACAGTTCGGCGGAACCCAGATACACGCGGGTGTCGATGCCGAGACGGTTCGGGAAGTTACGGGTGGAGGTGGACATGGCGGTCGAGCCCTTGCGGATCTGCGCCTGGTTGCCCATGCACAGGGAGCAGCCCGGCATTTCCATACGGGCGCCAGCCTTGCCGAGGACGCTGTAGTAGCCTTCTTCGGTCAGGATCAGGGCGTCCATCTTGGTCGGCGGGGCGATCCACAGACGGGTCGGGATGTCGGACCGGCCATCGAGCACCTTGCCGGCAGCACGGAAGTGACCGATGTTGGTCATGCACGAGCCGATGAACACTTCGTCGATCTTGTCGCCGGCGACTTCGGACAGCACCTTCACATCATCCGGGTCGTTCGGGCAGGCAACGATCGGCTCCTTGACGTCGGCCAGATCGATCTCGATCACGGCGGCGTACTGGGCGTTGGCGTCGCCCTTGAGCAGGACGCCGTTGGCGATCCAGTCTTCCATGGCGTTGATGCGGCGCTTCAGGGTGCGGGCATCTTCGTAGCCTTCGGCGATCATCCACTTCATCAGGGTGATGTTCGAACGCATGTACTCGACGATCGGCTCCTTGTTCAGGGCGATCGCGCAAGCGGCGGCGGAACGCTCGGCGGCGGCGTCGGACAGTTCGAAGGCCTGTTCGACCTTCAGATCCGGCAGACCTTCGATTTCGAGGATGCGGCCGGAGAAGACGTTCTTCTTGCCCTTCTTCTCGACGGTCAGGAGGCCGGCCTTGATGGCGTACAGCGGGATCGCGTTGACCAGGTCACGCAGGGTGATGCCCGGCTGCATCTGGCCCTTGAAGCGGACCAGCACGGATTCCGGCATGTCGAGCGGCATGACGCCGGTGGCGGCAGCAAAGGCGACCAGACCGGAACCGGCCGGGAAGGAGATGCCGATCGGGAAGCGGGTGTGGGAGTCACCACCGGTGCCGACGGTGTCCGGCAGCAGCAGGCGGTTCAGCCAGGAGTGGATCACGCCGTCGCCCGGACGCAGCGCAACACCGCCACGGGTGGAGATGAAGGACGGCAGCTCGCGGTGCATCTTGACGTCCACCAGCTTCGGGTAGGCGGCGGTGTGGCAGAAGGACTGCATCACCAGATCGGCGGAGAAGCCGAGGCAGGCCAGATCCTTCAGCTCGTCGCGGGTCATCGGGCCAGTGGTGTCCTGGGAGCCGACGGTGGTCATCTTGGGCTCGCAGTAGGTGCCCGGCAGGATGCCCTTGCCTTCCGGCAGGCCACAGGCGCGGCCGACCATCTTCTGGGCCAGGGAGTAGCCGGTGCCGGCGTCGGCCGGGTTCTGCGGCAGGCGGAACAGGGTGGAGACCGGCAGGCCGAGGAATTCGCGGGCCTTGGTGGTCAGGCCACGACCGATGATCAGCGGGATACGGCCACCAGCGCGGACTTCGTCGAGGATGACGAGGGTCTTGAGCTGGGATTCGGCGATCACGGCACCGTTCTTGGTGGCGGTGACCTTGCCGGTGGCGCCATCAACCTTCAGTTCGATCTCGTCGCCCATGTCCATCTGGCCGGCGTCGATTTCGATCGGCAGCGCGCCGGCATCTTCCATGGTGTTGAAGAAGATCGGGGCGATCTTGGAGCCCAGGCAGACGCCGCCAAAGCGCTTGTTCGGGACGAAGGGGATGTCTTCGCCGGTGAACCACAGCACGGAGTTGGTGGCGGACTTGCGGGAGGAACCGGTACCGACCACGTCACCGACGTAGGCGATCAGGTTGCCCTTGGCAGCCAGGGCTTCGAGCTGCTTGATCGGGCCACGGGAGCCCGGCTCGTCGGCTTCGATACCCGGACGCGGGTTCTTCAGCATGGCCAGGGCGTGCAGCGGGATGTCGGGACGGGACCAGGCGTCCGGAGCGGGCGAAAGGTCGTCGGTGTTGGTCTCGCCGGTGACCTTGAAGACGGTCAGTTTCTGGGAGGCGGGAACCGCCGGACGGGAGGTGAACCATTCGCCGTCGGCCCAGGACTGCAGCACGCCCTTGGCGTTGGCGTTGCCCTTGTCGGCAAGCTCCTTGACGTCGTGGAAGAAGTCGAACACCAGCAGGGTCTTCTTGAGACCTTCAGCGGCGGCGGCACCGGTTTCGGCATCGCCCAGCAAATCGATCAACGGCTTGACGTTGTAGCCGCCGAGCATGGTGCCCAGCAGTTCGGTGGCTTTCACCTTGGAAACCAGAGCACAGGCCACTTCGCCCTTGGCAACCTTGGCCAGAAACTCGGCCTTGACCTTGGCGGCGTCATCGACGCCGGCCGGAACGCGATAGGTCAGCAGGTCTACCAGGAAAGCTTCCTCGCCGGCCGGCGGATTCTGCAGCAACTCAACCAAGGATTGGGTTTGTTGCTTAGACAGGGGCAGCGGCGGAATACCGAGGGCGGCGCGCTCGGCAACGTGCTGGCGGTAGGCTTCAAGCATGGGTAGATCCTTCCTAGACGATGGTTACATTTACGGTGACGCTGTCTTGCGCTGACGGCCACTCAGGGCCGCTGCGCGTCTCCCTCACGGACCGGCTTTTGTTCTTGTAGAGCCAAGCCAAGTCTTATATATATTATATTTTAAATCCGTCCCGCTTGTGCGCCTGCACAATCGGAATTTTCCAGCAAGTTCAAGGCTCCGACCGCCTCCGACGAGGGCACTGGGCCGGATTCCGGCTCGCGCTCAACGACCTGGAAGGCGATGGGCTTGCCCGGCGGGTCGTTGACGACCGCTACAACATCTGTCCTTTCGTCGGGCAGTGTATGGGCAGTATAGGCGATCGCGCGCAGGCCGCGGAACCTGCTGCCGACACCCGGCTCGGCCTGCGTTGTCCGCATGGTGCGCAGAGCATATCGATATGGAGAACAAAAACGTTGAGCGCGCCGGATGCACGCACCGTCGTGCCGCTTGGACGTCTTTCGCATCGGCAACGAAGGAAGCCGTGACGGATAGGGAGGCTCAGACCGACAGGCCTTGTCGTCGGCAACGAGGGCGCGTTTATGGCTCGAGGGAACCGAATCGGTCATGAAATGCCGCCTCTCTTGAGCACGGCCCCGGCAAGGGAGAGAAAGGTAAAGGCAGACTTCGCCAGAACATGATTCTACGACGAGATCGCCCGCCCGACAGCAGGCATTGACTACCGATATCCGGGCTTGCTGCGATTGACCGGGCGTACCAGAATGCACTTTTAGTCCCGATCCGCCCTCAAACCGACCATGTCCCAGCCCTGCCCCTGCGGTTCAGCACAAGACTATTCCCTTTGCTGCGGCCGCTACCTCGACTCGGACCTGCCCGCCCCTACAGCCGAAGCGCTGATGCGCTCCCGATATACGGCTTTCGTCCTGGGCCGGGAAGCCTATCTGCTTGCCACCTGGCACCCCGATTTCCGTCCGGCGGAACTGAATCTGGCGGCCGAAGCGCAAACAAAATGGCTGGGGCTTGATGTCCGGCGCCACGAAGACCTCGACCCAACCCGCGCCATCGTGGAATTCGTCGCCCGCTACAAAATCGGCGGCCGGGCGCATAGATTGCACGAAACCAGCCGCTTCCTGCGGATTGGCGAAAACTGGCATTACACCGACGGCGACCTTCATCAACGCTGAACACCACCCCAAGGAGACACCCATGAAACTGTACTACTCCCCTGGCGCCTGCTCCCTTTCACCTCACATCGTGCTGTGCGAAACCGGCCTCGACTTCACCATCGAGAAGGTCAACCTGCGCACCAAGGAAACCGAATCGGGCCGCGATTTCTCCGCCATCAACCCAAAGGGCTATGTGCCGGCGCTGGAGCTGGACGACGGCGAGGTGCTGACCGAAGGCCCGGCCATCGTTCAATACGTGGCCGACCTGGCTCCCGAAAAGAAGTTGATTCCGCCTGCCGGCACCCTTGCCCGCGCCCGCGTGCAAGAGTGGCTCAACTTCATCGGCACCGAACTGCACAAGAACTTCACCCCATTGTTCAACCCGGCTTCCACCGACGACATCCGCAACGCCGCGCAAGCCAATATCGCCCGCCGGCTGCCGATTGCGGCCACAGCCCTCGACGCCCACCCCTACCTGATCGGCGACAGTTTCTCGGTGGCCGACGCCTATCTGTTCACGGTCCTGTCCTGGACGGGCTTCGTCAAAGTGGACATCGCGCCCTGGCCGAGTCTGGCCGCCTTCGTCGAACGCATGAAGGCCCGCCCGGGCGTTCAAGCCGCGCTGGCAGCCGAAGGCCTGGATCGCTGAAATCGTGTCTTTGGATGACCGGGGCGAAGTTTGCCCCGGCATGGTCCGGTATGGCCCGCCCAATCAGGCCGTCGGGATGAGTTCGATCGTTTCGCCGGCAAAATCGATGCGCTGACCGGGACGCAGCTTGGCCCGCTTGCGATTCTCGATTTCTCCATCCACCAACACCTCGCCGTCGGCGACCCGCTGCTTCGCCTCGCCTCCCGAGCCACACAAACCGGTGGCCTTCAGCAGTTGGTCAAGCTGGATGAATTCGCCTTCGACGGAGAAGCGGATGGTCATGGTGGCGGGCTCCGATGTGCCTTGGGAATGTTTCAGGAGCGGCGGATTGTGTCAGAGCCGACCCAATCCGCCAATCCGTTAAGCCCACCGATCGATTTGGTCTGACGTCAGACCGGAATGCGCAGCACCTGGCCCGGATAGATCTTGTCGGGATGGCCGAGCATCGGCTTGTTGGCCTCGAAGATCTTCATGTAGGCATTGGCGTTGCCATAATAGGTCTTGGCGATCGCCGACAATGTGTCGCCACGCACCACGGTATGGAACTGCGCCGGCGGCTCGGGGTTGGTGACGCTCAGCTGATCGTCCACCTTATCGACGCCATCCACGTTGCCGCAGCACAGCAGGACTTTTTCCTTGGTGGCCTGATCTGCAACCGTACCGGCGACGGTGACGGTGCTGCTGGCGCCGTCGAAGCTGACGTTCAGCCCGCCGGTGTCCAGCCCTTGCTTGGCGATGTAGGCCACGATGGACGCGGCCGCCTTCTGATTCAAGTCGGCCAGCTTGTCGGCAGCGCTGGTGTCGGCAGCGGCCGCTTCCACATCCTTACGACCAAACAGCTTCTCGCCCGCTTCGCGCACAAAACTCAGCAAACCCATAATCGACTCCCAATGGTTGTGATCAAGCCGACAGACTAAGCCGGCACGCCGACAAGCGTAGGGTTAAATTGTGTCTAAGCGTCAATAACGCGGGCAAAGCGGGCAGAAGTCACTCGCCCAGCGGCGCCATGCCGTGGCGGCGCCGCGCCCGCGCACAGCCTTCATCGCCGATATTGAGCGCGGCATAGGGCGAGAAATCCCGGCATGGGCCGGGACGCCGGTCATAGATGGTGCAGCGCACTTCCCGACCGATCTCGCCTTCCAGGGCGATGCAGCGCGGTGGCCCGTCGTCGGTGCCGCGCATACGCACCAAAGTGGCCGTGAGCGGCACGGTCATTGCAACCGGCACCCCGCCGCCGGCATGGGTTTCCAGATCCGAGACGTGGAAATCCACCCGGAAGCTCGCGCAGCAGGCGCCGCAACTGAGGCAGGGATCGGCCATCGCTCAGACGTCGGCGCCGCAGCACTTCTTGTATTTCTTGCCGCTGCCGCAGGGACACGGATCGTTGCGACCGGGGCCGCTCTTCTTGGCGGCGGTCGCCGCGCTCACCGGCACGGCCTCCTGCGCCGGCAGGCCGAGGGCACGCCAGTTCTGGTAAAGATGCTGGACGGCGAGCCCCTTGGCTTCGAGTTCGGCCAGTTGGGTATCGGTGTCCGGCTTGACCGACACTTCGTCTTCGGAGCCCAGAATGGTTTCCAGCAGCGCTTCGGCAATCGCGGTGTCGCTCACCGCATCGGGCCATTCGGCGGGCCACATTTCGAAGCCCTGCTCGAAGCCGTTGGTCCATTCCTCGCCGATGGCCGGATCGTCCTCGCCGCCCTGCGCATAGCAGAACGGTGCCCAGCCTTCGGCCTCGCCTTCCTCGTCGCCTTCTTCGTCACCGATGGTGGCGAGCATGTCGTTGTAGTAGCGCAGAACCAGTTCGATGGCCTTCTGCAGCGTGGCGCCGGAGCCGAAGCCCACTTCGCCCTCGTCCGCGGTCCATACCGCCGGCAACCAGCTTTCGACCGGAATCGGCAGCGGCGAGGCGACGATCGCGGCGAGGTAGCCGTCGAGCATTTCCATGTTCATGCAGTCGGCCGGCACATCGTCGGAAACCAGCAAGTCTTCGAGCTGCTCCAGTTCGTCGTCGGAAAGCGGGGTGGATTGAACTTGGGTCATGACGGGTTTTCCTCCAGGGTCGGTTTGTCGAGGTCGACCACACACCGGTAAAGGGTCTGGCCGGAGTCCCGGTATTTGCGTTCAAAAGGGGTCAGTGGCGATGGAGCCTCGAAGGATTCCCATTTCACCTCGCGGCCAATCAGCTGGCCCAGCGCGACGGCGAATTCTTCCACATAAATATTCCAGTTGCTGCGGCACTCCAGCCGCCCGCCAAGGCGCGGCACGAACGGAAACACCGGATGGGCGTGCCAACGCCGGGCCAGATGGCCGATCTTCGGCCACGGGTTCGGGTAAAGGATGTAGTGACGCGCCAGCCCGATGCCGGCCTCTGCCAGCAGCCGCCAGTAATCCACCAGATCGGCGCGCACGAAAACCATGTTTCCGGGCAACAGCGCGTCCGGATAGGGTTTCTTGCGGCTCAGGCGATCCTGCGACTGATCGACGCCGATCACCCAGTGATCGGGAAACTCGCGGGCCAGCTGAATGGTGCTGTGCCCCACGCCGCAACCGGCATCGAGAATCAGCGGCGCCTTGCCGTCCCAGCCCGCGAGGCTGGCTTCGAAGGCCGCCTTGTTGTAGTCGAGATAAGGTTTGCGGAACTCGGAGCCGGCGTGCCTGGCGACGCGCTCGGCGAGATGCTCATGAACGCCCTGCTGGGCGCTCTCGGGAATGCTTGAATTGGCGTACATCGGCTGATTTTACGCGGCGACCTTCAGCACGGGTACTCCATGACCGCCAAGAACGCGATTCACCGCCGGCACATCCTTCATCGCGCGCACGTCGGCGTACAGGATTTCCGCCTGCGGAAAGTTGCGGCGCAGCAAACCCAACCACTGCTTGAGCCGTCCCGGCGCATGACGGGCTTCAACTTTGGCCAGCACGCGCTGCCAGAATTCGCCGATCAGCGGCAGGAGTTCGGCCCATTCCGCGTCGCGATCCGCCGGCGCCTCGCCGCCTTGCCGGATGCGCCGAACCAGAAAGGGATCGGCCACCGCGCCCCGGCCCAGCATCACATCGGTCGCCCCACTCACCGAACGGCAACGCCGCCAGTCCTCCTCGTCCCACACTTCGCCATTGGCCACCACCGGCACGCCCACCACGTCGGCAATGCGCCCAACCCACTCCCAGTGGGCCGGCGGACGGTAGCCGTCGGTCTTGGTGCGGGCATGCACGACAAGGCCGACCACGCCGCCCTCGGCCAGCGCCCGGCCGCAATCCAGCGCGCGGGCCGTATCCGCCACGCCGAGACGCATCTTGGCGGTGAAGGGAATGTGCGCCGGCACCGCCGCCCGCACCGCACAGGCGATGGCGTGGAGCAGCTCCGGCTCGTCCAGCAGCGCAGCGCCGCCCCGATGGCGATTGACCATGGGCGCAGGACAACCGAAGTTGAGATCGATGCCGGCCGGATTCAAGCCCGCCAGCTGGGCCGCGTTATCGGCCATGCAGGCCGGATCGGAACCCAGCAACTGCACCCGCACCGGCGTGCCGCTCGAGGTGGCACTGCCCGCGCGCAGTTCCGGGGCGATGCGCCGAAAGGCCCGCGGCGGCAGCAGCGAACCGGAAACGCGCACGAACTCGGTCACCGCGTGGTCGTAGCCCGCAACGCGGGTCAGCACTTCGCGGAGCACGTCGTCCGCAAGGCCTTCCATCGGTGCCAGCAAAAGGCGGGGCATGGGGAAAATATCCTGATTTATCAATACTTGGCCGGGCGCGCAATGTACCGGAGTTTGCGCCCGGAACAAAGGACTTTGCGCCGTGAGGCAGGCGCTCGTCAGGCGCGGTAAGATTCGCCCCCTCGTCGCACCGTCATCGATTCCACCATGCGCCGTCCCAGCACCGCCACCGGCGACTCCCCGAGCCGCCGCGATCTCCTGATGCTCGCCCTGCCCGCGCTGATCCTGATCTTCGCCGCCTTCGCGCTGGCCTGGCAGTTCGTCCGCCCGGCGCCGCCGAAGAAGATCGTCATGAGCACCGGCGCCGCCGGCGGGGCTTATCACTATTTCGGCGAGCGCTACCGGGAAAAGCTCGCCCAGGACGGCATCGACATCGAACTGCGGCCCTCCAGCGGCGCGGTCGAAAACCTGCTGCGCCTCAAGACCGACGACAGCGTCGACGTCGGCTTCATCCAGGGCGGCATCGCCAACGAACCGGAGGCGGAAGACGTCGCCACGCTCGGCAGCATGTATCTCGAACCGGTGTGGGTGTTCTACCGGGGCAAAGCCCAGTACGACCGCATCGACCAGCTCAAGGGGCTCAAGATCGCCGTCGGCGGATCCGGCAGCGGCGCCCAGCTCTTTGCGCTGCAACTGCTGGGCGCCAACGGCATCGCCACCGACGATCCGCGGCTCGTCGCGCTCGGCGGCATGGAGGCGGTCGACGCCCTCAAACGCGGCAAGGTGGACGCCTTCTTCGTGGTCGGTGCGCCCCAGGCGCCGGTCGTGGATGCCCTGCTCCACACCGAAGGCATCAGCCTGCTCAACTTCGCCCAGGCCGAGGGCTACGTGCGCCACTTCCCGCATCTGGTCAAGATCGTCCTGCCCCGCGGCGCCATCGACATCCAGGGCGACCGCCCGCCCCGCGACATCCAGCTGCTTGCCGCCACCGCCAATCTGGTCGTCAAGGCCGACATCCACCCGGCCATCGTCACCCTGCTCCTCAAGCACGCCCGCGAGATCCACAGCGCCCCCGGCATGCTCCAGGCCGCCAATGCCTTTCCCACGCCCCAGGATCACGCCCTGCCGCTGCATCCCATGGCCCAGCGTTTCTACGACAGCGGTCCGCCGCTCCTGCAGCGCTACCTGCCCTTCTGGCTCGCGGTGCTGATCGATCGGCTGTTCGTGATGCTGCTGCCGCTCGTCGCCGTGGTCATCCCGCTCTCCAAGGTGCTGCCGGCCATCTACAACTGGCGCATGCGTTCGCGGGTCTATCGCTGGTATGGCGAGCTGAAGTTTCTCGAAAACGAACTCGACACCGAAACCGACGCCGGCCACGACAAAGAGAGCATCGCCGCCTTCATCGCCCGCCTCGACCGCATCGAGCAACGCGCCACCCATCGCAAGCTGCCCCTCGCCTTCAGCAACGAGCTCTACACCCTGCGCGAACACATCGCCCTCGTCCGCCGCCGTCTGCTGCGCCTTGCGGAAACCGTCACGACACCCTGAGCGTCCTATTGATACATTGATGCCGTCGGCGTTTTCCGACGCCGGCAGTCGTCTCGCCGAGCCCCATCATGAGCCCCCATCTCGATCTCACCGCCCCCTATGCCCCGCTCGTTCGCCGCATCGAAGCCGAAGGCAGCGTCACCGGACAGATGCTGGTCATCGACCACTTCCTGAACCACCGCATCGAACCTGGCTTCATCTTCGAGCTCGCCCACGAACTGGCCCGGCGCCTGTCCTTCTTCCAGCCCAACGTGATCCTCACCGCCGAAGCCAGCGGAATTGCCCCGGCCCTGATCGTCGCCCAGACCCTCAACGTACCGATGGTCTACGCCAAAAAGTATTCCGCCCAGGTCGAAGCGCCGTCCATTTCCCGCGTCATTCCATCGTCCATCAAAGGCGGAGAAACGCGGCTGGCGATCTCCACCCGCTACATCAAGCCCAGCCAGCGGGTGGTCATCGTCGATGACTTTCTCGCCAACGGCCGCACCGCCGGCGCGCTGATCGAAATGTCCCGCGAAGCCGGCGCCGACGTGCTGGGCGCCGGCTTCGTGGTCGAAAAGCGCTTCAAGCACGGCCGCGAATACATCGAATCGCTTCACGTGCCGGTCTCCACCCTGGCCCAGGTCGAGCATCTCGAAAACGGCCACGCACGCCTCACCCAGCCCCAGGAAGAATGATCCCGTGCGCGGGCGCGGGACATCGGGCGCCTATCTGAACTTCACCCTCACCGCCGGATTGCCCGGCAGCCCTTCGTAGCGCGCCGTCACCGCCATGCCCGGCTTCGGCGGCGTGAGCTTGGTGAAGGAACCCAGCGACAGCAGATCGCCCCGCTTGAGCGGCGTGCCGGCCCTGGCCAGATCCTGCGCCAGCCAGATCGCCGCGTTGAGGGGATTGCCGAGAATGGCGCTGCCCTTGCCCGAGTCGATCACCGTACCGGCTTCATCGGCAATCGTCACCGTCATGGTTGCAAGTGCCTCGGCCAGCGCTTTGTCGTGCCGTGCCGCAATGGGCTGACCGAGCACGCCGAGACGCGCACCGACGTTGATCATCGCCAGCATCGCGCCGCCAAGCCTGGACGGATCGTCGACCATCAGATCGGGCAGCTCGATGAAGGGCCGCACCGACTTGATGTAACGCAGCGCCTCCTGCGGTGTGGCGGCCTTGGCCAGCCTCACCGGATCGCCCACTTCCACCACCAGATCCGCCTCGAAAACCGGCCGCGTGCCGAAGGCGGCCGGCACTTCGGCGCCATCTGCGACGATCATCGATTTGAACAACGTGCCCCGCAGCGGCGCGTTGTAATTGAGGCGCTTCTGCACCGCCGGGTTGGTCAGCCCGGCCTTGTAGCCCACCGCTTCGCCATAGGTCTGGGCGAGAAAACGCAGCACCTTGTCGCGGCCGCACAAACCGTCTTCCACGCTCATCTCGCCCGCAGGCGCCACAACAGGCTGGCGGGCCACGATTGCGGCGGCCACCGCGGCGGCTTCAAGATCGGTCGGACACGCCGCCTGAGCGGTTGAAGCAAGTGCAGTCAAACCCAGCGCAAGCGCAGCGAAGGACGTTTTCATCGGTAGCGTCTCCTGACAAGAAATGAACGGAACAAAGATCACCCGCCGCGCATTCTGATCGACTCAGCAGCGCAGAGAAAGCCACCCTCGGCACCGGCGGCCCTGTCGGATCGTCGTTCCGCCCGTCGTCCGACGGCAGCGCCCCTCGTGGCGGTCCAGCTTGGCGGCAATCGTCGGAACATAGACAAACCGGAAGTCGAAACCGGCATGCGGCCCGGGCGCGCTTCGGGCGTCGAAGCCCGGTTCGGCCGTCATGAAAGCCCCAGCCGGCGCCTGCCCTGCCCTTTCGCCCCCTGAGTTCAATCTTTCGGGCGATTTCATTTAACAAGAGGCCTGTTTATTCAATAAAGCGGCGTCATTGTTCAATGTTGACGGCGCGTGATTAAACATTGCACCGTGTTGATCAATGAATGTGCCCTCAACATTCAATGTTGAGGGCACAACATTGAATGTTGCGGGGTCAACTTGTTATCGCGACCGCTCAACATGCTTCAACGCGGGCGAATTGCTCTTCGTTGCGGGGTGATTTCCGTTCTCGCCCGAGGGGCGGACCCCATCGATGGGGAGCGGATCGACATTCGACCGGACAACATGCTTGCGCGACGGTCGATGTCCCTTCGACATCTGGATGTGGATCAGGGCTCGATCGACGGGATGTCTGCCGGCCGGGCCTGGGAAAGCCATTTCAGCAGCGTTTCGTACAGAAGATCGGGATCGACGGGCTTGCCGATGTGATCGTTCATGCCGGCGTCGATGCAGGCGACGCGATCCTCGTTGAAGGCATTGGCGGTCATCGCGACGATGGGAACGTCCATGTTGAGGGAGGCGCCGCGGATTGAACGGGTTGCTTCGACGCCGCTGAGTTTAGGCATTTGCATGTCCATCAAGATCAGGTCGTAGCGGGTTTGGCGTGCTTTCGTCACGGCTTCTTCGCCATCGTCGGCCACCTCTACCGCGAGCCCGGCCTCTTCGAGCAGGCACAGGGAAACCTCCTGATTGACCGGCTCATCTTCGACCAGCAGCACCCGTGCCCCGGCATAACTGGCCTGCAGACAGGCTTCCGCACTCACCCGAGACTCGGCGGTGGCGCCGGAGATGGCCGGGCAGCCCTTGCCCAGGCGGGCGGTGAACCAGAATGTGCTGCCTTCTCCGGGAGCGCTCTCGACACCGATCTCGCCGCCCATCTGCAAGGCCAGCCGTTTGCTGATGGCGAGGCCGAGACCGGTGCCGCCATATTTGCGGTAGGTCGCATCGTGGGCTTGTTCGAACGCGGTGAACAGGCGTTGCGCATCCTCGGGGGCAATGCCGATGCCCTTGTCCCGCACTTCGAAGCGCAGGAGCACCGTGTCGGGGCCTTCCTCGGCCAGTCTCACATGGACGCCGACTGCGCCTTGGGTGGTGAATTTGAGTGCGTTGCCGATCAGGTTCAGCAGGATTTGCGTAAGGCGCAGGGGATCGCCCTTCAGCGGCAGATTGGCAATCTCGCCGGGCAGGTCGGTCTGCAGGGCCAATCCTTTTTCCGCCACCCGCTGGCCGATCAAGCTGACGAGGTTTTCCAGCACTTCGCCAAGCCGGAAGTCGATTTGTTCCATTGTCAGGCGGTCGGCTTCGATCTTGGAGAGATCGAGGATGTTGTTGATGACGCCCAACAGGTGCTGGGCGGCCTTGCCGATCTTGCCGAGTTGATCGATGAGACGCGGATCGGTGGCTTTGCGCAGAGCCAGTCCGGTCAGGCCGATGATGGCGTTCATCGGGGTGCGCAATTCGTGGCTCATGTTGGAGATGAAGGCGCTCTTGGCCCGGCTGGCGGCTTCCGCTTGACGGCGTTCCCGGTTGAGCAGCACGAGACCGGTCTGATCGGCCAGCTGACAGGCGAAATCGATCTCGTCCGGCGCCCATCCATGCGGCCGTCCGACTTCCTCCAGGCACAGGATGCCGAACGGGCGGCTGCCGGAGGCGATGAGGCAGTGGAGCATCGACACGATGCCAAGCGGCTGCAGATAGCCGTCCCGCAGACCGGCACAGCGCGGGTCGTCGGCAACGTCGCCGACGGCCAGATAACGGCTTGTCTTCAGCGCGGCCAGATACGGGGTCAGCGCCGGGTCGGTCACTTCCTGTCCGTTCGAATGCCGCGCCTGCGCCAGCTCGAAGAGGTCGACACAGCGCAGCGCGGTCTGGGCTTCGTCCAGCAGACAGACGCTCACCCGCTCGACGCCGAAAGCCCGCGCAAGCCTTTCGGTGACGACCCGGACCATGGTGTCGAGGTCGCCCTCATTCACCGCCGGCAAGGCGGCGAGCCGGAGCAGGGTTTCCTGCATGCTCACGCGGCGCCGGGAGAGCCGCATCTGTTCGGTGGTGTCGCGGAAGCACAGCACGCCGCCCACCACCTGTCTGCCTTCGAACATCGGGGTGACAACGAAATCCACCGGAAAGCTGCTGCCATCCTTGCGCCAGAAGATTTCGTCGTCGCCCCGCCGCGGCATGTGATCGGTGAGCGAGAGGTGGATCGGACAGGCCTTGTGGGGGTATGGCATGCCGTTGGGCAGGGTGTGGTGGGTCAGATCGTGAAGATCGCGTCCGAGCAGTTCGTCGCTGCGAAAGCCGAACAACTGCTCGGCCGTTGCATTGACGAAGGTGGTCAGCCCGGAGGCGTCGAAGCCGACGATGCCTTCGCCCGACGAGGCCAGAATCAAGGCATGGTTGCGGTGAAGGGTTTCGAGTTGGTCGAGCGCGTGCCGGGTTTCGGCGTGGGCATCCTGGAGGCGTACCAGGGTTTCGAGCCGGAAGGCCTTCAGCAACGTTCCGATGGCGACCGCGATGACGACCGCGGAGGCGGCACGCGCCAACTGGACCGGAAAACCGAAAACATCGCGAAAACTGTCGTAGTTGATCAGCGAGGCGGGAAACCAGTCGGCCGTGGGCACGATCAGTCCGCCGAGAATTCCGTATGCGATGAAAGCGCCGCCGCCGAGACGACCGGCACGGATCAGCTTGCCGGTTTCGGATGGGCTGAGGCCGGGCATGGATGCGCTGCGCAGGTTCAGGAGCAGCTCGGTGCCGGCCACTACCGAACCGGTGAAACCGAAAGCATAACGGGTCAGGATGCCCAGCGTCTGCAGCGGCTGGGCCGACAGGCTCGCGCCGACGCCGACGAGCAACAGCAGCGGAAGATAGATGGCCGGACTGAGCAGCCCGGCACACCCGCGCCGGGCAGCGTCGGTGGCGCGCGCCTGACTCCGGGCGCTCAGGGCGAGTCTGCGCCCGAATTCGAACAGAAAAAGATAGGAGACCAGGAGGATGAAGGGCTGGCCATATTCCAGAAGCGGCGTGTTGCCGTGTATGAGCTTCCAGAGGTCGGTCCATTCGAGCACGCCGTGCAGCAGGCCGAAGCCGGCCAAAAGCCGCAGCGGCCGGGACAGCTCGAGATTGCTTTCATCGTTGTAGCGGACAAGGATGGCCAGCGCCAGCGCCAGAAAAGCAGCGCCGTATATCAGGAAGATCACGTCCATGCCATCGGCGAGCGGAGGGGTAAGCGTTTGCATTCGATCCCGAGCACCTCTTGAGGGTACATCGTCTATCCGCCTTTTAACGGCAGCGATCTGCGCCGAATTGAGGACCGAACCGGGATTGAACGGCAAACCGACGAGCCTTCGTCGGTCAATGGCCGGCCTGTTGCGACTTTATGCACCGTTTCCGGGCAAAGCCCCTGCGCTCAGCGGTTGAGGCATTCGCCGATTTTGGCTTGCCCCCGGCGCCCGCAAGGCGTGAGCGCGCCGGGCACGGGCGACGGAGTGCCGCCCGCGTCGAGCTGGGCGAGCCGGGTGTCCCAACCGGCGAGGCCGTGCTTGTCCAGGTCAAGGCGAAGCAGCCAACCCTGGCGGGCTTCGGGCGCTTCGAAGCCGTCGAAGACGAAGTTGCCGAGGCTATAGACGATCAATCGCCCGCGGTAGAGCTCGGCATCCTGAACCACATGGGGATGGCCGCCGACGACCACGTCGGCACCGGCCTCGATCATCCGGTGGGCGAGTTCCCGTTGCCGCAGACTGGGCGCTTCCTCGTATTCCCAACCCCAGTGCATGAAGGGGATCACGATGTCGGCGCCGGCGCGGCGGGCAGCCCGGATGTCGGCAATCACCTGCGCGTCCTCGCTCCAGGCGATGCCGGGATGGGCGGGGCCGGCTTCGAAGGAACGCGGCTTGAATTCGTTGTAGCCGAGCACCGCGATGCGCAGACCTTTGCGCTCGATCCACAAAGGCGCGTGGGCTTCGGCCAGATTGCGCCCGCCGCCGAAATGTCCGAGTCCGGCGCGGTCGAGGTGGGCGAGCGTGTCGAGAAAGGCGTCCTTGCCGAAATCGCCGGAATGGTTGTTGGCCACGCCCAGCGCATCGAAACGGCCCTTGAGTATGCCGGTCACGCGCGGATCGGCGCGGAAGGTGTAGCGCTTGTTGGGCAGCGCGGCGCCACCTGCCGAAACCGCGCATTCGAGGTTGGCGATACGGTAGTCGGCGTCCGCCAACACAGGGGCGAACGGCGCCAGCGGATCGCCTCCGGCCGCAACGAGCTGGCCCGGACCGTCGGCAAGCATGACGTCGCCAGCGAAGACGAGGCGCACGCTGTCGGCCCGGACGCTGCCGGCAACGGCCTGCGAACCGGCGAGCACGGCGATGAGCAATAACCGATGGATGCGTTTCATTGGGCACCGTCCTTTACCGCTTCGCACCAGTATTCCAGTTCGCCGTCGAAGGCCGGCTCGAACACCCGCTGCAGACCGGTGAAACCATGTCGGGCGTGGCGTCCGGGCGTCGGCGGCGGCCACGGATAGCTGGCCTGATGGATCATCGCCGGGCCGCTTCCCTTGCCGTCGCCGGGGGCATACGTGGCAACGCTCACACCGGCGATGTCGGCCGGTCGATCCTGGACGGTGAGCTTGAACAGGAAGGTGTCGCCGATGGCGTGAAGCGGCTCGGTGTAGGGGGTTTGTGCCGGGCGGCCGACGATGACGCGGGTTTCGCCTTCGTTGCTGACATGGCAGTCGATGCGTGGCCCGGCCAATGCGGCCACCGGCAACGCGGCGAAAAGGAAAAGCGGGTGGCGAGTCATGGTTACGGCTTTCCGGTGTAATAAAAAAGCCGACCGGATGAACGGTCGGCTTTGGGGTTGCCTCGATGGCTTGCTGCTCAGGCGCGTCAGGCGGTGAGCGCGGCCTTGATCTGCTCCAGCGTGGAGGGATCGTCGATGGTGGTCAGATCGCCCGGATCGCGGCCTTCGGCCAGCGCCTGGATGGAACGGCGCAGCATCTTGCCGGAGCGGGTCTTGGGCAGCCCGGAGATGAAGTGCACCCGAGCCGGCCGGGCAATGGCGCCGAGGCTGCCGTCGACGATCTTCATGACGTCCTTTTCCAGGGCGGCGACCTTTTCAGGGGTGTCGATCGAGGTCGGATCCTTTACCACGGCGAAGGCCATGGGCATCTGCCCCTTGAGCTGGTCGGCCACGCCCACCACCGCCACTTCGGCAATCGCCGGGTGGGACTGCACCGCTTCCTCGATCTCGCGGGTGCCGAGACGGTGAC
>ERZ650300.313-NODE-313-length-28472-cov-13.717036_pt1 | contig 28472 bp, 29 predicted proteins | sample MGYA00376236_ERZ650300 | MGnify/ENA primary metagenome ERZ650300 (study PRJEB26733, sample SAMN07839303) | wastewater metagenome | biome: urban; feature: wastewater treatment plant; material: waste water | place: USA: North Carolina | collected 2016-04-28 ...
CTCGGTCAGGTTGCCAATTGCCGCCAGCGCTTCGGCCAGATCCAGCTCCACATAGCCGCTGCCGGCGGTGCTGCTGGTACCGGCCACTTCACCGCTGGTATTCATGGCATTGGCGGTGGCCTGCAGCAGCAACAGCGATTCATCCACGCTCAGTTCGCGGCCATACGTGGTGTAAAACACATCCTTGACTTCGGCAATTGCGCCGGCCACCAGCGGTGCGCTAAAGCTGGTGCCAGACACGTCTTCTCCGTTGGCGCTGATATCCACGCCATCGGCCACCAGGTCGGTCAGGTCGGCATCGCGGCCGATGCTGGACAGAAGCGAGCCGAGCTTAATCCGGCCCTCCGGCTTGGCGGCCTTTTCCAGCAGGTGCAAGCCGGGGAAATAGCACAGCAGCGCCCGCGTCCTGCCGCCAAGCTGGGCGTCCCGGTCATGTCGCCCCGCGAAGCCCTCGAGCACGACCTGCTCGGGCTTCGTGCCGCTGCCTCCGCGCAAGCGCGCCGCGTCGTGACGGGCCGCGGCGGCGGTATCACGGAGGAGAGCTTTCGCAAAAAGAAAGCGGTCATCCGCACCGCCATTGAGGTAAATCGACCGGACAGGGACGACGTTGTCGGCGTCCTTTCCAAGGTCGGCGGCTTTGACCTCGCGGCGATGTGCGGCGCATTTTTGGGCGCGGCGGCGGCACGCCGGCCTGAGCCTGCCCCGGGCTTCCGACCCACCCCGCGCGATGCCCTCCGAGTTCGCTCTGATTCGCCGCCACTTCACCCGGCCGGCGCATCGCACCGACCTCGCGGTGGGCGACGACGCGGCGCTGATCCGCCCCGCCGCCGGCATGCAGTTGGCCATCTCCACCGACATGCTGGTGGCCGGCACCCATTTCTTCACCGACACCGATCCGACCGACCTCGGCTGGAAGACCCTCGCGGTCAACGTCTCCGACCTCGCCGCGATGGGCGCCGTCCCGCGGTGGGTGGTTCTCGCGGCCAGCCTGCCCGCCGCCGACGAAAGCTGGATCGCCGCCTTCGCAAGCGGCTTCTTCGCTTGCGCCGAAGCCTTCGACATCGACGTCATCGGCGGCGACACCACCCGCGGCCCGCTCAACCTGTGCCCCACGATCTTCGGCGAAGTCCCCGTCGGTCAGGCCATCACCCGCTCCGGAGCACGCCCCGGCGACGACCTGTGGATATCCGGCGCCCCCGGGCGCGCAGCCCTCGGCCTCGGCCTGCTGCGCGGTGAAGTCACGCTCACCGACGACGACCGCAGCGACTGCCTTGCCGCCCTGCATCGCCCTCAACCCCGAGTCGCCCTCGGTCTGGCCCTGCGCGGCCTCGCCACCGCCATGCTCGACGTCTCCGACGGCCTGTTCGGCGATCTCGGCCACATCCTCGAACAATCCAAAGTCGGCGCTCTCATCGATTTTGCGGCCCTGCCGCTCGACCCGCTGGAAGCGGCCTGCGGCGATCCGGAGCGGGCCTTTCAGGCATGCACTGCCGGCGGCGACGACTACGAACTGCTGTTCGCCGCCCCCGCCGAACGCCGCGCCGAACTCGGCGCCCTCGCCGGCAGCCTTCAACTCCCGCTGCACCGCATCGGCGCCATCACGCCGGCCACCGACCGCCTGCAGCTGCGCGAACGCGACGGCCGGCTGCGCACCCTCCTCGCCAGCGGCTACGACCACTTCGGCACCGGCGCATGAAGCCCAACCTCCGTTTCCTCCTCTCCGATCCGGCCCACTTCATCGCCCTCGGTTTCGGCTCCGGACTATGGCCCAAAGGGCCCGGCACCGCCGGGACGCTGGCCGGCTGGCTGCTCTTCCCTTTCATCTACGCGCCCCTCAGCGACCCTCTGTTCGGCGCCCTGCTGGTGGCCTGTTTCCTGTTCGGCATCCTCGCCTGCGAGCGCACCGGCCGCGCCTTGGGCGTCGCCGACCACGGCGCCGTGGTCTGGGACGAAATCGTCGCTATCTGGCTGGTGTTGTGGCTCACTCCCACCACCCTCGCCTGGCAGACCACCGCCTTCGTTGTCTTCCGCTTCTTCGACATCGTCAAACCGCCGCCCATCCGCTGGGTGGACGAACGCACCCGCGGCGGTCTCGGCGTCATGTTCGACGACATCCTCGCCGCCGGCTATACCCTGCTGGTGCTCGCCATTCTCGTAAGGTTCCTCGGCTGATGGACGCCCAACTCGACACACTCTCCCAACTCGTCGGCAATCATCTCGCCACCCGTGGCTGGCGCCTCGTCACCGCCGAATCCTGCACCGGCGGCTGGGTCGCCGAAGTCGTCACCGCCACTGCGGGCAGTTCCGGCTGGTTCGACTGCGGCTTCATCACCTATTCCAACGACGCCAAATGCGCCCTTCTCGGCGTCTCGCCGATGACCCTGGCCCGTCACGGCGCAGTCAGCGAAGCCACCACCGCGGCAATGGCCAAGGGCGCCCTCGAACGCTCCGAAGCCGACCTCGCCCTGTCCATCTCCGGCGTCGCCGGCCCCACTGGCGGCTCGCGGACCAAACCGGTCGGCACGGTCTGTTTCGGCTGGGCCAGCACCGGCGAAACACCCCAGACCGCCACCTGCCACTTCGATGGCGACCGGGAGTCCGTGCGCCGTCAGGCCGTCGTCTTCGCCCTCACCGAACTCCTCCGCCGCTACGCCTGAAATCCGCGCCGAATCAAACATTTGGCAATTGTGCTGGACTCGTCGCGAGAGCTGTATAAAATAACAGCTCTCGCCGTATTTTCATGACCTCGACACCCGTCGTCACGAAGCGCGATCACCTGCACGCAAACTCTGTGCCATAATCCCCAAAACCCTTTTTAAAAGGATCACGACAGATGGATGACAACAAGGCCAAGGCTCTCTCCGCCGCGCTTTCCCAGATCGAAAAGCAGTTCGGCAAGGGCTCGATCATGCGCCTCGGCGACGGAGAGGTCGAAAGCGACATCCAGACCGTCTCTACCGGCTCCCTGGGCCTCGACATCGCCCTCGGAATCGGCGGACTGCCCCGCGGTCGCGTCGTCGAAATCTACGGCCCGGAATCCTCCGGAAAGACGACCCTGACCCTCCAGGTCGTCGCCGAAATGCAAAAGCTCGGCGGCACCGCCGCCTTCATCGACGCCGAACACGCACTCGACGTCACCTACGCCCAAAAACTTGGCGTGAATGTCGGCGAACTGCTGATCTCCCAGCCCGACACCGGCGAACAGGCCCTCGAAATCGCCGACATGCTGGTGCGCTCGGGCGGCGTCGACGTGGTCGTGATCGACTCCGTCGCCGCCCTCACCCCCAAGGCCGAAATCGAAGGCGAAATGGGCGACCAGCTGCCCGGCCTGCAGGCCCGCCTGATGTCCCAGGCTCTGCGCAAGCTCACCGCCAACATCAAGCGCACCAACACGCTGGTCGTCTTCATCAACCAGATCCGCATGAAAATCGGCGTGATGTTCGGCAGCCCCGAGACCACCACCGGCGGCAACGCGCTCAAGTTCTACGCTTCGGTCCGCATGGACATCCGGCGCATCGGCACCATCAAGAAAAACGACGAAGTGATCGGCTCCGAAACCAAGGTCAAGGTCGTCAAAAACAAGGTCGCCCCCCCGTTCCGCGAAACCATCTTCGACATCCTCTACGGCGAAGGCACTTCCCGCGAGGGTGAGATCATCGACCTGGGCGTCCAGCACAAGTTCGTGGACAAGTCCGGCGCCTGGTATGCCTACAATGGCGAGAAGATCGGTCAGGGCAAAGACAACGCGCGGGAATACCTCAAGGCCAACCCGCACATCGCCCGCGAGATCGAAAACAAGATCCGCGCCGCCGTCCACCTGCCCGAAATGGCTGCCATCGCGGCACCGGCAGCCTCCGCCGCGGCTTAACGCGCATCCAGGGCGGCGACGGGCCATGGCCATGAGCCTGCACGAACGAGCACTGCGCTGCCTCGCACAGCGAGAGCACTCCCGCGCAGAACTCGCCCGCAAGCTGGCCGGGCTCGGTAGTGAAAACGAAGTGGATGCCGAGCTGGACCGGCTCGTCGAACTCGGCCTGCTCTCCGACACCCGCTTCGCCGACGCCTATGTGCGCGCCAAGGCAGCCCGCTTCGGCGCCTCCCGGCTCCGTTTCGAACTGGCGCGGCGCGGCGTCGGCGCCGAGCAGATCGTCGATGCGATCGCCGAAAATTGCCGCGACAGCGAACTCGATCGAGCCCGCGACATCGCCCGCCGAAAATTCGCCGAACTGCCGGCAGACGCGCGAGAATGGACGCGACAGGCCCGATTCCTTCAAAGTCGTGGCTTTTCGACCGACATCATTCGTAAAGTCCTGAAAGAACACTCCGGCGATGAGCCTGCTTAAAGTCAATAACCTGCGCAAGAAATACAAAGCCCGAACGGTCGTCCACGACGTCTCCTTCGACGTCGGCAGCGGCGAAGTGGTCGGCCTGCTCGGCCCCAACGGCGCCGGCAAGACCACCTGTTTCTACATGATCGTCGGTCTGGTCGCCGCCGACGGCGGTGAGATCACTCTCGACGACGAGGTGCTGACCCATCGCCCGATCCACCAGCGTGCCCGCCTCGGCCTGTCCTACCTGCCGCAGGAAATGAGCGTCTTCCGCAAACTCACGGTGGCCGAGAACATCCAGGCCGTCCTCGAACTGCAGAACCTCACCAAGCCCGAGATCGCCGCGCGCCTCGAAGAGTTGCTCGGCGAACTCGGCATCGAGCACCTGCGCGACAACACCGCCATTTCCCTATCCGGCGGCGAACGGCGCCGCTGTGAAATCGCCCGCGCCCTGGCCACCGCTCCGCGTCTGATCCTCCTCGACGAGCCCTTCGCCGGTGTCGACCCGATCGCCGTCATCGACATCCAGAAGATCATTCGCTTCCTCAAGGAAAAGGGCATCGGCGTCCTCATTACCGACCACAACGTCCGCGAAACCCTCGGCATCTGCGACCGCGCCTTCATCATCAACGCCGGCGAAGTGCTGGCCAGCGGCAGACCCGACGAAATCGTCCGCAATGAGCAGGTTCGTCAGGTTTACCTCGGCGAGCACTTCCGGCTCTGAGGCATCATCCGACTCATGAAGCCCAGCCTCCAGCTCAAACTCTCCCAGCACCTCGCTCTCACGCCCCAGCTGCAGCAGTCCATAAAACTGCTCCAGCTGTCGACCCTCGAACTCAACCAGGAAATCGAAAAAGTCCTGCTCGAGAACCCGATGATCGAACGTGACGAGCCCGAGGCCGACCTCGGCTCCAGCCGCGTCGAGGCCCCCGGCCCCGTGGCGCCGGCGGGCAGCGAGGCCGCTCACGAGCGCGAGCAGGATCAGGCCCGGGAATCCGAGCGGGAGCAGGAACGCGAGCCCGACCGCGATTTCGACATCGGCAGCGAAGGCGGCGACTGGCAGGGCTCCGGCAGCGGCCAGCGCGACGATGACGACGACACCGACTTTCAGGAATTCCAGGCCGCAGTACCCTCGCTGCGCGATCACCTGGACGCCCAGATCGCGCTCACCCCGCTGACCGACCGCGACCGCGCGCTGGTCCGCTTCATGATCGAAGCGCTCGACGACGACGGCTATCTGAGCCAGTCCCTCGAAGACCTGCTGCCGCTGTTGCCACCCGAACACGAGGTCGACCTTGACGACCTCACCATCGCCCTGCGCCAGATCCAGAGCCTCGACCCGGCCGGCATCGGCGCTACAGACGTCAGCGAATGCCTGACGCTGCAGTTGCGCACCCTGCCGGCGAGCCGCGCCCGCGACCTGGCCCTCGCCCTCGTTGCCGAACACCTCGAACTACTCGCCGCACGGGACTTCCTCAAGCTCAAGCGCGCGCTGCGCTGCAACGACGACGAACTGCGCGAGGCCCACGCCCTGATTCTCAGCCTGGACCCCCGACCGGGCTCCCGCTTTGCCCAGTCCGACACCCGTTATGTGGTGCCCGATGTGGTTGTGCGCAAGGTACGCAACACCTGGGTGGTCAACCTGAACCCCGACGCCATGCCACGTCTGCGCATCAACAACCTTTATGCCCAGATCCTCCGCGACAACCGTGGCGCCAGCGGCTCCCTCTCCAGCCATCTCCAGGAAGCCCGCTGGCTGATCAAGAATGTGCAGCAGCGTTTCGACACCATCCAACGCGTTTCGCAAGCGATCGTTGACCGCCAGCGCCAGTTCTTCGATTATGGCGATGTGGCAATGCGCCCGCTTACCCTGCGGGAAATCGCAGAACAATTGGATCTACACGAATCCACCGTCTCACGGGTGACCACCCAAAAGTACATGGCCACACCGAGGGGCATTTTCGAGTTCAAACATTTTTTCGGCAGTCACGTCGCCACCGACAGTGGTGGGGCGGCGTCCTCGACGGCGATTCGGGCGCTTCTCCGACAGTTGGTCGCTGCCGAAGACAAGAAAAAACCCTTGTCCGACGCCAGGATTGCCGAGTTGTTGGGCCAGCAGGGTATCGTCGTAGCTCGCCGGACGGTTGCCAAGTACCGCGAGTCTCTCGATATCCCGCCGGTCAGTTTGCGTAAAACCATCTGACAGAAAGGTAAGAATCATGAACCTCAACATCACGGGGCATCACGTCGAAGTGACTCCGGCCATCCGCGAATACGTCACCACCAAGCTCGACCGCGTGATCCGGCATTTTGACAACGTCACCAGTGTCGGCGTGATCCTCTCGGTGGAGAAACTGCGTCAGAAGGCTGAAGTCACCGTACACGTCCGCGGCAAGGACATCTACGTCGAAAACGAAGACGCCGACATGTACGCCGCCATTGACGCCCTGATCGACAAGCTCGACCGGCAGGTTCTGAAATACAAGGACAAGGCCGCCGATCACGGCCATGAATCGTTCAAGCAGCACTTGGCCGAATCCTGATCGACGGCACAAGTAATGCCCTTTTCCCCGGGACCGTTGTGGCTATAATGCGCCCCAACTGACACAACGGCCCCGGCGGCATCTGCCCCGGATCTTCCAGCATCGTCCCTCACCGGAAACCTGTCCCGGCCCAGACCGAGCGCAGGAGAGTCCAAGTATGAATCTCATCGCCAAATTATTGCCCGCGACCAATGTCGTCGTCGGCCTCGAGGCGAGCAGCAAGAAGCGCGCTTTCGAGCAAGCCGGCCTGCTGTTCGAGAACAATCACGGCATTGCCCGCAGCACCGTCTTCGACAGTCTGTTTGCCCGTGAAAAGCTTGGCTCGACCGGTCTTGGACAGGGCATCGCCATTCCCCACGGCCGCATCAAAACCCTCAAAGACGCCCTTGGCGCCTTTATCCGTCTCGCCGAACCGGTTCCCTTCGATGCGCCCGACGGCCGTCCAGTTTCGATGCTTTTTGTCCTGCTGGTTCCCGAACAGGCCAATGAGCATCACCTGCAGCTCCTCTCCGAACTCGCCCAGATGTTCAGCGACCGGGCCTTCCGTGAACAGCTTCTGAATGCTCCGGACGCCCAATCGGCCCACGATCTTTTCGTCCAGTGGGGCAGCGATGCGCCAGACAACAGTCGCGCGGCTGTTTGACGACAACCTCGAACGCCTGAGACTGCGCCACATCTGCGGCAGCCTCGACACGCGCATATCCGTCTCCGAAGACCGCATCTGGCCCGCCGACATGGTGGGCCACCTCAACCTGATCCACCCCGACCGCCTGCAGATCCTCGGCTCGTCGGAGCTCGCCTGGGCCCGCCGCCAGACCCGCGAGCGAGTCATCCACCATATCCGGGACATTCTTTCCTACGGGCCGCCGGCCATCATCGTCGCCGATGACGAGGATATTCCGAGCATGGTGCGCACCCTTTGCGCCAACGACGACGTAGCCCTTTTCGCCAGCCCGCTGCCGGCCGCCAACGTGATCGACATGCTGCGCAGCTACCTGTCGCTCAAGCTCGCCGAACGGGTCGCACTACACGGCGTGCTGATGGACGTCCTCGGACTGGGCGTGTTCATCACCGGCGACTCGGGTGCAGGCAAGTCCGAACTGGCGCTGGAACTCATCTCCCGCGGTCACGGTTTGGTCGCCGACGACATCGTCGAATTCTCGCGGATTGCACCCACCGTACTCGAAGGGCGCTGTCCGCCCCTGCTCCAGGACGTGATCGAAGTCCGCGGTCTCGGCATCCTCAATATCCGCACGATTTTCGGTGAGACCGCCTGCCGGCGGAAAATGAAACTCAAGCTGGTGGTGCACCTGCAACGCCGCCAGCCGGGTCAGGAAGACCCCCTTCGCCTTACCTTGGACAGCGAGCAGCAAACGATTCTCGGCGTGCCGCTTCGGCGCGTCATCCTGCCGGTGGCCGCCGGTCGCAACGTGGCGGTGCTGCTCGAAGCCGCGGTACGCTCGACAATCCTGTTGTTGCGCGGCATCGACTCGACTCAGGATTTTGTAGACCGTCAACGACAGGCGATGGAAGAAGGCGGTTTCTGAAAATCGAAAACCGGGCTGGCCGCGTGCGTTGACGGCCCCGACGTCAACGGAACGCGGCACGCACCGTTTATGATGCTGTCGCTGTCCCGAAAAATCGCCTACCGAGGAGTGAGCAGATGAAAAAACTGATCCTGAGCGTTGCCGTTTCCATGTTTGCCGCCAGCCTGGCACCCAATGTCTTCGCTGCCACCGCGCAACAGAACAAAATGAAGGAATGCAATGCGTCCGCCACCGACAAGAAGGGCGACGAACGCAAGGCCTTCATGAAGGAATGCCTGTCTGCCAAGCCCGCCGCCAAGGCCACTCAGCAGGACAAGATGAAATCCTGTAACAAGGAGGCCGGCGAAAAGGCACTGAAGGGCGACGAGCGCAAGAAATTCATGAGCGACTGCCTTAAGGGCTGACGCCTTCCCTCCCCAAAAAGAAGAGAGCCCCGCGGGGCTCTCTTGCATTGATCGGCTCGACGCGCCTTCAATCGAGGGCGAAGGCCACCGCATCGAGCATGTTGTCGCCCACCGAAAAGCCGCAACCGATGTGTCCCTTCTCCGAAAGCGCGAACTCTTCGCGCTTGATGCAGTGCTCGGGGGAACCTTCCTCCAACAGATAAGTGCCGTTGGTGCTCGAATCGGCGAGGTAAAACATACCGTTCCGCAGCTCGATGCGTGCGTGCTGACGAGACACGCGCGGATCGGAGACCACGATGTCGTTACCGGTCTCGCGTCCGAAGAGCAGCGTTGGATGCGCCGTATCGATCACCCAGCTCTGCCCGCGAAAACTCACCCGCAGCAACTTCTGTGACTGCAGCGCATCCTGCCGCAACTCGGCCGGAGTGGGCGGCGGAGCATCGCTCAGTTCGAGCACGGGGAAGGGAACGGCACCGCTCGACTCCCCGAACCGGCCCAGCATGCGGCGCATCGAAGGCGACAGGCGCTGGCTCAGGCTCTCCGACACCGCAATGCTGTCGGGGTTATGGCTCTCGACCAGGAGCGCCGCCATTTTTTCGGGATCTTCCTGCTCCGTCTCGCTTTCCGATTCGGGTACGACACCCGCCCGCAGCACCAGCTTGATACCGCTCATCGGCGGCAGGGCACGCACCCGTTCGCGCATCTCGCGTGCGGCCAGCAGGGCCGAGTCTGCGTCCGGAAAACGTGCCACGAGCGCATCGGAGCGCAACTCCAGCGCACTCGCCGAATAAGCTTCGGCACAGCGCGACATGCGATTCAGGCAACGCTCAACCGCATAGCCGGCCTCAGCCTCGCCCAGTTTGACCGCCAGCCGCACGCCACCGGCGATATCGGCATACAAGACGCAGCGGGTAGAAGCTTGCTCAGCCATCGTCGCAGACTCCGATGAAACGACTGCGGGCTCGATGCAGACATAGCGAACTCCGCAGAATGCCGGGAAAAACTGAGGAACGATCCATGGATTCTAGGTTCTCCATATCCCGATCGGGATGGCTGAAGGGTCTGCAGGCGGAACCGGCAGCTCGGGCGCATCGAAGACGATATCGCCCTGCTCCACATCGGTTCCGCTCGATACACCGCGAAAATCGAACAAGTTGCCATCCGCCAGATGGGATGGCACGACGTTTTTGAGGGCCGTTGCAATGGACACGATACGGCCGGGAAAACGGCTGTCCCAATCCCGCAACATGGCCTTGATCTGCTTGCGCTGGGCGTTTTCCTGGCTGCCGCAAAGGTTGCACGGAATGATCGGATACTGCATGCCGCGGGCAAACCGCTCGATGTCCTTTTCGGAACAGTAGGCAAGCGGGCGGATCACCACGTTCTGGCCGTCGTCGCTCACCAGTTTGGGCGGCATGGACTTCATCTTGCCGCCGAAGAACATGTTCAGAAACAGGGTTTCGATCATGTCGTCGCGGTGGTGTCCGAGGGCGATCTTGGTCGCGCCGAGCTCCTTCGCGGTACGGTAGATGATGCCGCGGCGCAGGCGCGAACACAGGGAGCAAGTCGTCTTGCCTTCGGGAATCTTGTCCTTGACGATCTTGTAGGTGTTTTCGGTGACGATCTTGTATTCGACGCCGATGGACTCGAAGTAGGCTGGCAACACGTCATCGGGAAAACCCGGCTGCTTCTGGTCGAGGTTCATCGCCACGATCCGAAAGTCGATCGGCGCCTTTTCGCGCAGGGAAAGCAACAGGGAAAGCAGGGTGAAGGAATCCTTGCCGCCCGAGACGCAAACCATCACCACATCGCCTTCGACAATCATGCCGTAATCGACGATGGCCTCCCCCGTCCGGCGCATCAAGTGCTTTTTCAGGCGCAGAAAGGAGTTGGAGAAACGGGATTCCGTGTCCGGGATGCCGGTCGCCACCGGGGCGGGAGATGCCACAACTTGTTCCATTCGATTAAATGTCCGTTGATTATAAGCTGGCCGAAAAATCATCGGTCCGCCATAAATGTTAAATACGTTATAAATGGGCGCTACGGCCACCGTCGACCGGAATGATCTGGCCTGTGATATACGGCGCATCGAACAGCAAAAAACGGACCGTCCGGGCGATGTCCGACGGCTCCCCGACGCGGCCAAGCAATGTGTGGGCGACGATGGCCTCCCGCTCCGCGAGGGGCAGTTGTCCGTCGTCCGGCCACTCGATGGGGCCCGGCGCCACGCCGTTCACCCGCACCCGCGGCGCCAGTTCCAGCGCCAGCGCACGGGTCAGACCGAGCAGGCCCGCCTTTGCTGCGCAATAAAGGGATAGCCTTTCAGGGGGCGTTCGGCGTGGATGTCCACAATATTAACGATCGCACCGCCGCTTTCCTGCAGCCAGCGCGCCGCGGCCTGAGCGAGAAACAGCGGAGCCTTGAGGTTGGAACCGATCAGATCCGACCAGGCCGCCTCGTCGATCTGCCCGATCGGCGTCGGAAAGAAGCTCGACGCGTTATTCACCAAGCCGTCGAGACGGCCGAAATGTCCGACCAGCGCCTCGACCAAGCCCGGCAGACTGGCGCAGTCGAGCAGATCGGCATGCAGCACCAGCGCCGAAGCCGGACGCCGCTCGTTGAACTCGGCCGCAAGCCGGTCTGCGTCGAGACGCGAATGGCGGCAATGCAGCGCCACCCGTGCGCCGGCGGCATGCAGTTGTCGAGCGATTTCTGCGCCAACGCGCTTGGCACCGCCAGTCACAAGGACCACGGGCGCCACTGCCTGTCGATTCATGGTGAGCCAGGAGCATCCGGATGAGGAGTGCGTAATGATACGGCCCCAAGGGGAAATTCGCCCGCGCTTTGAAGCCCTTGCCGCCATTTTTCGCGTATTTCAAGATGCCGAAAATAGCCTTACGTCATAACCCCGAGCGCATCGTTGCCGGCATGCGCGGACGGACAGGTAAAATGACCGTTTTTATCCGCCCTTGGCCCCCATGAACCTGCCCCAGCCCTCGCCCGAAGCGCTAGAACAGAGCGGGCATCTCGTCGCCCGCCTGCACAGTCTGATCGAAGACCAGGGAGGCTGGATCTCCTTTGCCACCTATATGGCCGAAGCCCTCTATGCACCGGCTCTCGGCTACTACAGCGGCGGCGCCCGCAAGTTCGGCGCCGGAGGCGACTTCATCACCGCGCCGGAACTCACCCCACTGTTCGGTCAGGCAATCGCCACCCAGATTCAGCAAATAATGGAACTGTCGGCGCCGCACATCATAGAGGCCGGCGCCGGCACCGGTTTGCTGGCCGCCGACCTGCTGCTCGAACTGGAACTCCGCGGCGCACTGCCGGAGAGCTATGCCATCCTGGAAGTATCCGGCGAGTTGCGCGAACGCCAATTCGACACCCTTGCGGCAAAGGTGCCCCATCTGGCGCCTCGCGTGCGCTGGCTGGACAGCCTGCCCGAGCATTTTTCCGGGGCGCTGTTAGCCAACGAGGTACTTGACGTCATGCCGGTACACATCGTCGCCTGGCGTGCCGACGGCATCTTCGAGCGTGGCGTGGCGCTGGGCGAATCCGGGCAGTTCGTCTGGGCCGACCGCCCGGTGAGCGGCAAGGTGGCGGAGGCGGCGGAAGCCCTCGCCCGCCCGCTGCCCTCCGAAGGCGAGTATGTCAGCGAACTCAACCTCGCCGGCCGGGCCTGGATCGCCGAACTGGCAAAGCGCCTCGACAAAGGCGCCATGCTGCTCGTCGACTACGGCTATCCCCGCGCCGAATACTACCTGGACAGCCGCAGCACCGGCACGCTGCTGTGCTACTTCCGTCACCACGCCCACGGCGATCCCTTCCTGTGGCCGGGGCTCAATGACATCACGGCCTTCGTTGATTTCACCGCCATCGCCGAAGCAGGCTTCGAAGCGGGCCTCGACGTGCTCGGTTACACCGACCAGGCCAACCTGCTGTTCAACTGCGGCCTGCTGGCCTGTCTGGCCCGCCGGGCACCGGAAACGAGCCCCGACTACATCCGCTCCGCCAAGGCGGTACAACGTCTCACCGGCCCCCACGAAATGGGCGAGCTCTTCAAAGTCATCGCAATGGGTCGCGGCATCGAACAGCCGCTGATCGGTTTTTTGCGCGGCGACCGGCTGCACGCGCTGTAGAACGGTTCGCGAGCCAATGAAAAGGGCTTGCCGGAGCGATCCGGCAAGCCCTTATAGCTGCACTTCGGCAAAGCTGTATCGGTGGAATCCTATTCCTGGAAACGATAAACCGCGCTCAGAAAGGCATCCACATCGACTGGCACCGGACGTGCCCCATGGCTCGCCAGCGGAATTTCCTGCAAGCCGAGCGCCAACTCCGGTGGCAGCAGGTTGGCGTTCAAGACCTCGTCATCGTATGCCGGCGAAACATCGCATTCCGGCTCCAGGTAACTCCGTTCACCGCTTTCCATATCCATGCTGATCACCATTTCGGCCTCCGTTCCGGGGTGAAAAAACGATCCCCTTGTTGTCTTTAACGGCTGCGGCCTCCAAAGGTTGAAGGGACTCCGGCGGCGCCCTGGTGTTCGGGCCATTCGTTCCGCCGGTCGCATGATTCAAGGATGGACCAGCGAGCGCCACCGCGCAATGACGAAGTTCACGGAGGCGACCGGTTTCAGCCCGCTTTACAGACCTTCACTTTCAAGCCAGCTCAGGATCGGATCGGCGGCGATGCGCCAGTCGGTCTCGAGCATCATGCCGTGACCGAGTTCGGGCAGGATATGAGCTTCGACTTCGTAGCGCAGCGCGGTCATCTGAACCTGGTCCGGCGGAATCAATACGTCGTGCTCGGCCCCCAGCACCAGCATCGGCGGACGATGGGTGCGCGACAGGGAAGGCAGATCGAACAGCGACATGTCCCAGATCGCCCGGTGGGATTCGGGCTGACACAGGTGGTAATAGCGCTGCAGGCGTTCGAGTTCCATGGTTTCGTGGAACATCGCGTCGCGCAAGGTTTCCATCTGCGGCCGACCGCCACCCATGATGCGGTTGAGGTCGCCCAGCAGGTGGGGCCTCGAGAAGGCCAGCCCGAAGGCCGAGCCGAGCAGCCCCTGCGGCGGCACCGACGACATCAGGACCACGCCGGGCGCCGATTGCCGCTCAAGGAATTTCTGTACCACCATGCCACCCATCGAATGGCCGATCAGCACCGGCGGCGCCGACAGCTTGGAGACGACTTCGGTCACGTCGTCCACGTAGTCGGAGATCGAAAAGCTGTCGAGGTAGGCTCGTCCGCGGCTTTGGCCGTGACCGGAAAGCGACAGGGCATAACAGATGTAGCCCTGTTCGGCAAACCACGGCATGAAAGCTTCATTCCAACACCACGCCCCGGTGTAGGCACCGTGGATGAACAACAGCGGCGTTTCGCGGGCCTTGCCGGTCGGAGTTTGGCAAAGGACTTCCAGATCGCCGAAACGGGAGCGATTCATGCGGTGGCTCCCGCACGGGGGAACAGTCGGCTCACAGGAGCGAAGCTGGGGATCATGGGCTATTCTCAATAATTGTTTTGTTGTAGGCGCAGAACTTACAGCACACCAGCCCAGGAAGAAAGCGGAATAGATGCCCGGAGCCGACTCCCTGCAACGCACCGATGCGTTCGATCGTGCAACAAGGCACCTTGCGGCGCATGGCGCGCCCAGGATCGAAATAGGGTTAAATCCCGGCTTTGGGGCAAAACGGATGAAGAACGATGCTCAAGTGGTTGCTGGTGATCGTGCTGCTGGCAGTGCTGTCCGGGCTTGGTTCAAGCCTGTCGGTGCGCCGCTGGCGATTCGGACATCTGCCCGGAGACCTGCACTTTGACGTTTTCGGGCGTCACATTCACATTCCGCTGACGAGCACCCTGCTGCTGTCGCTACTGGCGGGGCTGCTGATCCGCTGGTTTTGATTCGCCCTCGAGCGGCGCGCGCACCGCAAAGGTGACACTGTCGAGCAGCTGCCCGTCGGCGCTCATCAGATCGAGCACATGACGACCGGCCACCGGACGCCAGGTGCTGCGGTTCCCGTTGCTGCCAGCGGCATCCCCGAAGCGCTCGCCGTTAAGCCGCCACCATGCACCGAGCGGCGCACGGGCGGCCTCGAAGCCGATCCGGAAGCTGCTGTCGTCGACCAGTGCCATCGCATCCACCAACGCACCGTTGGCGGGCTGGGCGATACGCGGCAGGCTGCGCGGCAAGGCCACCCGGTCCACCTCGGTGCCGCGGATAAACCACTCCCGGCGCGCATTCTCCAGCGGCGGCTCGAAAGCCACGAGGGTCGACACCACGCCCGGCGGCGGCACCGGCCGAAGCGGCGCCTGATTGCGGTGCAAGCCACGCAGAATCTCATGCCAGGCCGCACTGGCCTGGGCCGGCGTAGCCCGCGTGCCGGCCGCCCACAGGGCAAGGCTGTAGCGATCCGAAAATCCGACCGTCAGCGCTTCGCGCCCGTCGGGCACATACTGGCGAAAGACGAAAGGCTGCGGATTACCGTCCACCTCCGGCTCCACCAAAATATCGCCCACGATGAAACCGGCCTCCGCCCGCAGCAGGCGGCGGGGCGTCCGTTCCGGCCCGGCGACAAGGTGCGGCGGCAGCCACAGGCCACCGCTGGCAAGACTGCGGTAAAGCCCGGCAAGCTGGATCAGGCCGATATCCGCCCCGCCAGCCCGGGTCGTTTCGAGGTCCGCCAGACGCAGGCGTTCGGGCAACTGGTCGGCAACCATCCGGAACACGGTCTGGGCAGGCTCGCTGTAGCCGTCGGCCAGAGCCCGCCGGACGCTGACCCAGAAACGCTCATCGGGCAGGGTCGGCGCATGGTTGGCGAGGGGCTCATCGAGCAGGCTGGCGGCGGTCAGCTGACGGCGCTCCAGCGCAAGACCGTAGGCGAAGGGTGCCAGCAGGTTGCCGGCGCTGCGCAGCAAAACGGCCTGGTCCGGCAGCGCCGGCTCCGGTGCGCCGACATAGGCGATCACCCCGCCGCTGGCATTGTCGACGACGACCGCCGCCGCCTCGCCGCTGCCGATCCGGCGCACTGCGGCCAGCACGAGGCGCTGCGCATCGGCGTCGAGGGTGCTGACAAGCCGCTCGCCGGCCTGGTGGAGCATGAAGCGGGCCGCATGGGGCGCCAGATCCCAACGCGGGCCGGTCTGCTGGCGATCGAGATGACTGTCGGCAATCCGCCGAGCCGGCGCACAGGCCGACGGGGCGTTGATCTGCGCGGCCAGAACGCAGGCGCGCTGGGCCACGTGATCGGCATGGGCGTTGGGTCCGCGCAGCAGGACGGCAAGGATCAACGCCTCCGGCCGGCCGATTTCGGTCGGCGACTTGCCGAACAGCGCCCGCGACGCGGCATGCACGCCTTGCAGGTCGCCCCGGAACGGCGCCAGATTGAGGTAGGCCTCGAGGATCTGCTCCTTGGTCCAGCGCGCTTCGAGCGCCTTGGCGGCGAGGGCTTGGTCCCATTTCTGGCCGAGGGAGCGGCGCGGTGCGCCGTCGCGGCCGAGCGCCAGTTCCGGATCGAGAAGCCCGGCCAGCTGCATCGACAGCGTGGAGGCGCCGCGCTTGCGGTCGTACCAGAGGTTGTGCCACAGGGAGCCGGCAAAGGCTCGCCAATCGACGCCGGAATGTTCGAAGAAACGCTTGTCCTCCGCCGCCAGCAGCGCCTCCTTGAGGGCCGGCGACAGGCTGTGCAGCCCCACCCACTCGAGACGACGCACATGCATGTCCACCCGTCGTTCGGCCAGCGGCGTGCCGTCGCGGGCGAGCAGCACGGCCACCGAGGGTGTCGCAGCGGCCTTGACGTCGGCAAACGCAGGAATCGGCTGGGTGGCGTGGGCGGCCGCAACGACACCGGCGAGAAGCATCCACGCGGCAATCCGCCGGATCAGGGAGAGAAGTGCAGGGAAAGCGCGGGTGGCGGGCATAACTGGGCGGCATTGTATGCCGCCCTTCGGTGCTTGGAACGCGGAATTACTGGCGGGCGCCGGCGACAGAAATGTCAACAATCGTGTCCTGCGCTTCATTGGCGGAGACCAGCGCCTTGACCGCCGCAACACGGGCTGCGTGCACTTCGGCGGGAATCCGCGACTTGTCGGCGAGGCCGCGGGCGATGGCGCCGGCATCGACGCCGCGCACTGCAGCCAGCACGGCGAGCAGGCGCTCGCGCTGGGGATAGGGACGCTCGGTGTTGCCGCCGCGGCCGTGGAAATCGCAGGCGCAGGCATCGAGCATCGCGGCGAAACGTTCGGGGCGACGCAGGCCGTCGCAGCGCTCGACGAGCTTGACCGCGGTGACGGCACGCAGCACCTGCGCCTGATGCACGATGCCGTGTTCGCGGGCCACCATCAGGGCCAGATCGCGACAATCGGCGGGGCACTTGAGGCGCTCGCACACCTGCCGGGCAAGCCGTTCGCTGGCGGCCTCGTGACCATAGTGGTGGGGCAGGATGTCGGGCGAGGTGGTGCCCTTGCCGAGATCGTGGAGCAGGCAGGCAAAGCGCACCGCCAACGGCTGGGCGGTCGCAGCGGCCCGATCGAGCACGAGCAACAGATGCGCGCCGCAATCGCCCTCAGGATGATGTTCGGCCGGCTGGGGCACGCCGAACAGGCGCTCCAGCTCGGGCAACAGACGGGCCAGCGCGCCACAGTCGCGCAACACCTCGATCATCCGCGACGGGCGGGCCTCCATCAGGCCGCGGGCGATTTCCTGCCAGACGCGCTCGGGCACCAACGCGTCCACCTCGCCGGCCGCCACCATGCCGCGCATCAGCGCGAGGGTTTCCGGCGCCACGCGGAAATCGGCAAAACGCGCGGCGAAACGGGCCAGACGCAGGATGCGCACCGGGTCTTCGGCAAAAGCCGGGCTGACATGGCGAAAAATCCGCCCGGCCAGATCGCGCTGGCCGCCGTAGGGATCGGCCAAGGTGCCGTCGGCCGCGCGGGCGATGGCGTTGATGGTGAGGTCGCGCCGCGCCAGGTCTTCTTCGAGCGTCACCGCCGGATCGGTGTGGAAGACGAAACCGGCATAACCCGGCGCCGTCTTGCGCTCGGTGCGCGCCAGCGCGTATTCCTCATGCGTGCGCGGATGGAGGAATACCGGAAAATCCTTGCCGACCGGCTTGTAGCCTTGGGCGAGGAGCATTTCCGGGGTGGCGCCGACAACCACCCAGTCGCGATCCTTGACCGGCAGGCCGAGAAGCTCGTCGCGAATTGCGCCGCCGACGCAGTAAATCTGCATGCTCATTCGCGACTCATTCTCGACTGAGCTGCCACGCATCGAAACGCGCCCGTTTGTTGGCTTTGCCCAGGTAGCCGGGGGCGACGGTTTCGAGCGCGGTGGGCTGGCGGCCCCAGGGCTGCGGGGCGCCGCTAGCGACGTTGTCGGCACGCATCGAACGGACGTTGTCGCGACTCATCAACGGGCCGGGCAGGCATTCGAGGACGGCGGCCTGCAACATCGCCAGCCCTTCGGGCAAGGGCAGCACGGGACGCCGGTGGCCGGTGAGATCGCCGACGTATTCGACGAGTTGCCTGAGGGTATAGACCTGCGGACCGGCGAGATCGAAAACCTGCCCGGCGGCGTCGGCGCGGACCAGGGCCTCGGCAATCACATCCGCCACGTCGCCCACATAAACCGGCTGGAAACGCGCCCGGGCTCCACCCAGAGGCATGAGCGGAAAGCGCTTGAGCAGCCCCGCAAAAAGATTGAGGAAACTGTCGCCCGGCCCGAAGATCACCGACGGACGCAGGATCGTCCATGCCACTTCCGGCTCTGCGGTGCGGATCGCCGCCTCACCGGCGGCCTTGGAACGCTGGTATTCCGACGGCCCGGCCGCGTCGGCGCCGAGGGCGCTGACATGCACGATGCGACTCACCCCGGCCTTGCGCGCAGCGGCAACCAGGCGGGTGGGCAACTCGACGTGGGCGCGGGCGAAATCGGGGCCGTAGGGCGAACCGGAGCGGGAATGCAGCACCCCGACCAGACTGATCACCGCGTCGACGCCCACCATCAGGCGATCGAGCGTGGCCGGATCGAAGACGTCGGCCTCGACCAGTTCGACACAAGGCAAGGTGAGCAGGTGGCGGGCGCGCTCGCGGCGGCGGGTCGGAATCACCAGGCGGATGCCGTCGCGGGCAAGCCGGCTGGCCACGGCCGTGCCGACAAAACCGCTGCCGCCGACGATGAGGATGGTGCTGGGGGAAGTCATGGCGAATCTCCGGTGGAGCCTCGTGAGTAACGCATTGATTCGCGCGGCGGCCGGAAATTCCCGGCCGCGATTACGGAAGTTAGACACCGGCCCCAGGGCTTGCCTGAAACCGGCGCCTGCCCATCCTACTCTTCCAGCCCGGCCCCGGGCGCCGGGCTGCCCATCCCGGCGCCAACGCTGCCGTCGCTGGCCGAGATGGTGCCGAGGCGTGCCTTCAGCGAGGGCGCGCGGCCTTCGAGGAGGGCGGTGTAGACGATGGAATTGGCCATCACCTTCTTCACATAGTCGCGGGTTTCGCTGAAGGGAATGCTCTCGGCGTAGATCGCGCCTTCGAGGGGCTTCACGTCCTTCCAGCGCTTGGCCCGGCCGGGACCGGCGTTGTAGGCGGCCGAGGCCAGCACCGGATGATTGTCGAGACCTTCGAGAACCATCCGCATGTAGGTCGTGCCCAGCATCACGTTGGTATCGGGATTCTGCAGCCAGCCGACGTTGTAGCCCGTCAAGCCGAGCTTGCCGGCAACCCACTTGCCGGTGGCGGGCATGATCTGCATCAGCCCCTGGGCGCCGACGCCGGAGCGGGCGGCGGTGACGAAGCGGCTCTCCTGGCGCATCAGGCCATACACCCAGCCGGTATCGAGGGACTGGTTCCGGGCGTTGGGCTCGATGCGCTCCCGGTAGGGGGCGAGATAACGCAGGCTGTAGTCGTGTTCGTTGCGGGTCCGGTCGGCCGCATTGATCGCGCGATCGTAAACACCGAGCTGCTGGGCGATCTGCGCCGCGGCGATGAGGAAACGGTCGTCCCGGTTACGCAGGGTCCAGTTCCACTCGCGGGAGCCTTCGGTGCGCATGTCGAGGCGGAACAGGGCAAGGGCGCGCTGGATGCCGGGGTTTTGGCGGGTCTGTTCGAGTTCGTCGGGGCCGATTGCGCGGGCTTTCTTCGGCAGCGTGAAGGTCCGACCGAGTTCTTCGTCGGCGAGGATGCTGTAAAAAGTGGGACGGCCAGCAATGCGCTCGAACTCCTTGCGCGAGGCTTCCCGATTGCCCAGGGCGATCTGGGCGCGGCCGAGCCAGTAGGTCCAGTCGGGCTGGGCGCGCAGTTCGGCGGGCATGGCTTCGACAGCGCTCCTCACGGCCTTCCAGTCGCCGGCGCGCAGGGCGGCGCGCACCCGCCAGGCGGCCTGATCGTCCGACATGGGCGTGTCGCCGGCCGCCTTGAACCAGGCGTTGGCGTCCGGCATCAGCCGGTTGGCCGCCTGCCAGGCGATCTGACCGAGGGCGTAGCTGCGCTCGGACGCCGACAGGCGTTCGTTGATCGACAGATAGCGCACATACGCGCCCTGCGGGTCGTCGCGGGCCAACCGGGCCAGGGCAATCAGCGCGAGTTCCCGGCCCGCGCGGCTGGCCGAGAAGTTCACCGGCAGGCGGTCGAGCCAGGTGGACGGATTGGCGCTAGCCCGGTCGAGATCGGAAGCGGCCGGCTGCTGGTCGGACGGCAGCCAGCCGGCCACCGCCCGTGCGCCGGCATTGCGCTTGGCTTCCATCAGGCGGCGCACCCGCCACCAGATTTCGTCGGGGCTGATCAGCGCCTCGCGGACCAGCGCCTGGAGCACCGGAATGCAGCTTTCGGGCGTATCGACGAGGGTGAACCACAGTGGCCGGACTTCCTCCAGCAGAGCAGGATCGCCGCTGTAAAGGCGGGCCTGATGGTGATAGCACTGAATATCCTGCTCGGGCTGCCCCAGGTTGGGATATTCGGCCAGCAAGGGGCCGAAATCGCCGCGCTTGCCGAGGCTGCGCAACCAATCGCTGCGGAGTTTTTCGGCGACCCAGCTGCCGGCGTTGCGCTGCAAAAAATCGCGGATGCGGTCGGAGTCGAGTTCGCTGGGGCGGGCCAGCTGGTTCGACAGCGCCCAGTATTCGGGATAGGGATCGAGGACGTGCCCGGTGGGTGGCGCCAGTTGGGCCAGACGGGTGCGGTCGCCGCTGCGCGCAGCATCCTTGGCCAGCAGAATCCGCTCATCGCCGGGATCGCCACCGGCCGGCATGGCCATCCACAAAACTGCCGCCAGAACGGCCCACGCGCTATTCTTCATTGCTTCGCTTCTCGCCAAAATGCCGTCGGAGAATAGCACAGTGACTTCGTCCCTCCTCGTTCCTCACGCCCAATCGGAAGCGGAAATTGCCGCATTGCGGAAAAACCTCCGCAGCGCCCGCATCGCCGCCCGCGAAGCCCTCCCGGAACACGACCGGCGCCGCCTCACCGCACGCATCGAAAGCCATCTGGACGCCCTCCTTGCCCGCCTGGCGCCAACCCGTCTGGCCTTCTGCTGGCCGTGGCGCGGCGAAGTGGATCTGGTGCCCTGGATGAACCGCTGGCTGGCCGCCGATCCGGCCCGGCAGGCCGCCCTGCCGGTGGTACTGACCCCGGCCCGGCCGATGAGTTTCCTGCGCTGGCATCCCGGCGCACCGATGGCGAAGGATCACCACGGGATTCCGATCCCTGGCGGCGACGAGCGCATCGAACCGGAACTGCTCCTCGTACCGCTCAATGTCTTTGACGCCGCGGGCTACCGGCTGGGCTACGGCGGCGGCTACTTCGACCGCACGCTGGCGGCGGTCGATCCCAAACCGAAGACCGTCGGCATCGCCTTCGAACTGGCCAGAGCCGACACCACCTGGCCCCAGGCCCACGACCAACCGATGGACTGGATCGTCACCGAGACCGGCAGCCGCCAAGCCGACACGCGGGACACGCGCGCGGCTACGCGGGAAAACCGTATGCGCGGGTGATTTCGGCCACTTCGACGGAATAGGACGCGTACCAGCGCTCGCGCCCCGCCTGTTGGGCCAGGAGATGCTCCGGGTGGGCCTTCCACGCACGGATCGCGCTCGGGTCCGGCCAGTAGGACAAGGCGATTTCCTCTACCCCTTCGGTGACGGCGTGAAAGCCCAGGCAGCCGAACTCGGCGAGCGCCAGTTCGCGCATCCGCGCGGCCGCCCGCGCATATTCGGCGTCGAGCGTGCGCACGGTGGCGCGAAAGATCACCACATACATCCCAAACCCTCGCCGTCAGCGACCGTTGATCGGACGCACACCGGCCAACGGACTGGCGAGGATCGCGGCGCGGATCACGTCGATGGCGCCGCTGCGCGGGTAGGTGACGCGCCACGCCAGTGCAATGCGCCGGAAGGGCTCCGGCGCTTCGAAAGGCCGCACGCTAAGCAGCGGATTGCTGCCGGTCATCGGCGCGGCGGCGGTGCTCGGCAGCACGGTGATGCCGGCCCCGGTGGCCACCATATGGCGGATGGTCTCCAGCGAACTGCCTTCCAGCGTGCGCTGCAGGCCTTCGCCGGGGCGACACATGGGGCAGACTTCGAGCACCTGATCGCGGAAGCAGTTGCCGGCCCCCAGCAGCAGCAGCTGCTCCTCGGCCAGCCGCTGGGCGGGAATCGCCGCATCCTGCTCCCACGGGTGGCCGGCCGGCAGCAGCACCCGGAAAGGCTCGTCATACACCGCCTGGGTGACGATGCCGGGCTCGTCGAAAGGCAGGGCGATGACGATCACGTCGAGATCGCCGCGTTTGAGGGATTCGGCCAGCCGGGCGGTGTAGTTTTCCTGAATCAGCAGCGGCATCGACGGCGCCGCCTCGTGCAGCCGCGGGATCAGGTGCGGCAGCAGGTAAGGTCCGATGGTGTAGATCACGCCCAGCTTGAGCGGCCCGGACAGCGGATCGCGGCCGGCGGTGGCAAGCTCCTTGATCTGCCCGGCTTCGAGCAGCACCTTTTCGGCCTGGGCGACGATGCGCGCGCCGATGTCGGTGATCTTGACGTCGGCCGCGCTGCGTTCGAACAGCGTCACCGCCAGTTCTTCTTCGAGCTTTTTGATGGCCACCGAGAGCGTCGGCTGGCTAACGTTGCAGCGCTCGGCCGCGTGGCCGAAATGCCGCTCGCGGGCAAGCGCAACGAGGTAGCGTAGGTCTGTCAGCGTCATGAGTCCCCCCGGCAATGACGATAGTGATTAACTATACAGCGCCACCACACAATTGCGCATCGTGGCGTTGCGACTTGCATCCGGCCGGATCGGCCCCACTTTTGTAAGCGTTTGTTCACGCAGGGAACAGCTCGCCACAAGGCGGCGTCCACGTCCCGTAAAAAAACAGGAGCAACTCCATGAAAGCTGCCGCGCTTCGATCCACTCTCGCCCTTTCCGCCCTCGCGCTGGCCCTGGCCGGCTGCCTGCAGGAAGGCGCCATTTCGCCGTCCCACGCCGCCAACGGCACCTCCGCGCCGGTCACCGCACCGGCGCTGACGCCGTCGGTCGCTCCGGTCGCCCAATCGGGACGCTACGGCCTGCCGGATTTTTCGGCGCTGGTCGAGCAGGTCGGGCCGGCAGTGGTGAACATCAGCGTCACCCAGAAGCTCGCCCGCGGCGGTGCCACCTCAGGTGAAGACCCCTTCGCCGACGATCCGTTCTACGATTTTTTGCGCCGCTTCGGCGTGCCGGTGCCGGGCATGCCCGGTAACGGTCGCGGCGGCCGGGTGCCGGACCAGGTCCAGCAGGGCGTCGGTTCCGGCTTCATCGTCAGCGCCGACGGCTTCGTGCTGACCAACGCCCACGTGGTGGATGGCGCCACCGAAGTGACCGTCAAACTCACCGACAAGCGTAACTTCAAGGCGCGGGTGGTCGGCGTAGACAAGCGCACAGACGTGGCTCTGCTCAAGATCGACGCCACCGGCCTGCCGTCGGTGCGCACCGGCGACGCCGAACGCAGCAAGGTCGGCGAGTGGGTCATCGCCATGGGTTCGCCCTTCGGCTTCGAGAACACCGTGACGGCCGGCATCATCAGCGCCAAGGCGCGCCGCCTGCCCGACGAGAACTACGTGCCCTTCATCCAGACCGACGTGGCCATCAACCCCGGCAACTCCGGCGGACCGCTGTTCAACCTGGCCGGCGAAGTGATCGGCATCAACTCGCAGATCTATTCCCGTTCGGGCGGCTTCATGGGTATTTCGTTCGCGATTCCCATCGATGTGGCCATGAAAGTGAAGGATCAGCTGCAGCGCTACGGCAAGGTGTCCCGCGGCCGCCTCGGCGTATCCATCCAGGGACTCGACGCCGATCTGGCGCAGAACTTCGGCCTCGACAAACCCACCGGCGCGCTCGTCGCCAATGTCGAAAGCGGCTCGCCGGCCGAAAAGGCCGGTCTGCTGCCGGGCGACGTGGTGCTCGGCGTCAACGGACAGAAGGTGGACAGCTCCGCCGATCTGCCGCGCATCATCGGCGACCAGAAGCCCGGCTCGGTCGTCCGCCTGTCGATCTGGCGCGACCGCAAGGCCCGCGAATTGAATGTCACCCTCGGCGAACAGGTCGGCGAAAAAGTGGCCGCAGCGGGCGGCGAGCGTAAAGGCGAGAGCGCCGGCAGCAAACTGGGCCTCACCGGTCGCCCGCTGACCGCCCAGGAGGCGTCGCGCCTCGGGGTGCCCGGCGGACTGCTGGTCGAAGGTGTCGCCGGCCCGGCCGCCAAGGCCGGCCTGCAGTCGGGCGACGTGATCGTCGGCATCAACAACCAGGCATTCACCGGCATCGAACAATTCCGCAAACTGCTCGACGCCGCCGGCACCCGCTTTGCGTTGCTCGTCCAGCGCGGCGACAACCGCATCTTCGTGCCGATCCGGCTATCCTGAAAACCACTCTGCCTGCAGGGGTGTTCCCCTGCAGGCACTCTGCCCCTGAGACACGACAAGTCCTGCGGCAAATAGGAAAATTCCGCAGATCGGAGCGGGTGGGCTGGATATAATCGGAAAAAAATGGGGAGACCGGTCATCGGCAGCTTCCCCCGGTTCCGGTAATAACAAAAGTCACCCGATGTCCTTGCTTCCGTCCCGCAGGACCGTGCTTTCCGCGCTCGCGGCCATCCTCCCCATACACCCCGTGCTGGCCGACTACGCCTCACGTGCTGAGGAGGCCGAGTTGCCTTTTTTCGAAGAGCTCCCGACCGTTCTCTCGGCATCACGCCTGCCCCAGGTGCTCAACGAAGCCCCCGGCGCGATCACCATCCTCGACCGGGAGTTCATCCGTGCCACCGGCTACCGCGACATCGCCCGTCTGCTGCGGCTGGTGCCCGGGATGCAGATCGGCCAGGAGCGGGGCAACGCCCAGTGGGTCACCTACCACGGCCTGAGCGGCGACACACCGACCGAAATCCAGGTTCTCATCGACGGTCGCTCCATCAACCTCTTTGCCGGCATCAACTGGACCGGCCTGCCCATCACCATCGAGGAAATCGAACGCATCGAGGTCATTCGCGGCACCAATTCCAATGCCTACGGCTCCAACGCCTTTCTGGGCGTCATCAACATCATCACCCGCCACAGCCAGCAGACCCAGGGCGCCACGGGTCAGGCCAATGCCGGCAGCCGAGGCATCGCCGACCTTCAGGCCAGCTGGAGCGGCAGCAGCGATGGGCTTGGCGTCCGCCTCTCGGCCCTCCAGGCCCGCGACAACGGCTTCAGCGGCCTGCACGACTCCCGCCTCAGCCAAACCCTCAGCCTGCGCAGCGATTACCGCCTCGACGCCCACAACGAACTGACCCTGCGTGCCGGCCACAACTACATCGAGCGAGGCGTAGGTTATGGCGATTCGATCTTCAACAACAACGGCGAGCGGACCCTCCGCAACGACACCAGCACGCTGCACCTGAGCTGGCGACGCACGGTCGACGACGAGGAATGGCTCGCGAGCCTTTATTACACCTACGAAAGCGGCACCGAACGGTGGGTTGCCAACGGTCCGGGCTACGCCGCCGTCCCGCTCAATCGCGACCACCACGGCCAGAACACCAGCGCTGAAATCCAGCATCGCTTCGCGCTCAATGCCCAGACCCGCCTGGTATGGGGACTGGAGGGGCGATGGGAAATCGGCCAAGCGCAATTTCTTTTTCCCGACGGACAACCGGCCGACCGCCAGTCTCGGGCTTTCACCAACCTGGACTGGCGCATCACACCGACATGGCAGCTCAACCTCGGTGGCCTGCTCGAGAAAAATGCCGGCTCAGCCGCCCAACTGATTCCCCGCGCCTTCATCAATTGGCGGGCCAGCGCCAGCGACACCTTCCGGGCCGGCTATGCGCGTGCCTGGCAGCGACGCCAGCTGTTCAACACCTACGGCGACGTGCGCGTCTACGACCCCTCGTCGGGCAGATTGATTGCCTGGCCCTACCTCCCCAACCCCGAACTGCGCAGAATGCGGATCGACAGCTTCGAAATCGGCTATCTGGGCCGCTTCCACGCGATCGATTCGACCCTCGACGTGCGCATCTTCAACGAGCGCATCAGCGATTTCGTGGTTCGCCAGACCGTCCCTCTGCCGGCCGGCCAGCCTCCCCTTCCCCTTCCGCTACCGACAACCCAGTTCGTCAATCTGTCCGACCCGGTCGTGCTGCGCGGCATCGAGTATCAGTTCAAAGCCAAGCCCCGACCCGGCAGCGAGATCATCTTCAATCACACCCTGTTCTCCCGTCCTCACGAAAACGATCCCCAACTCGCCGCGGCGCGCAGCGCCCCCTACATCGCCAGCCTGAGCTGGCTGCAGAACTACGGCTGGGGCTGGACCAGCACCGCAAGCCTGCTGCGCATGGGTCCGCAGGCCGGCGGCTACGGCTACGTGCCGGGGTCCGCCTATTCCGTCCGTGCCTACACGACCCTCGACCTGCGCATTGCACGCAGTTTTATGCTCGACCGGCGCAAGACCGAAATCGCCCTGAACGGGATCAACCTCGGCCCCCGCCACCAGGAAATCGCCGACCGTTCGGAACAAGCCATGCACCCGTACAACCCGATCAACCGGACCTCCAGCATGGTCTGGCTGTCGCTGGCGGTGGAGCTGTAGATCCGGACATCGGCGCGGCAGCTCCACCGCCACGCAATCACGGCCCTTCCGGCCCGACCGTCTTGCGGATGAACACCGCCCGCTGCACCTCCGTGATCCACACGAGGCCGTCGCCGGTCTGGCCGGTGCTGGCCACATCGACGATCCCGTCCACCAGCGCATCGGCCAGTTCGTCGGGCGCGATGATCTCTATCCTCACCCGCTCGGTGAAATCGGTCAGTTCCTCGCGGATGTTCGACGGGGCGTGACGCACGGTGGCGCCGCAGCCCAGAGCCTTGCTGATCGTCATCCCCGGAAACCCCGGTACGGCCCGCAGCACCTCGCGCAGGCGGGGCAGTTTCTGCGGGCGGATGATGGCGCGAATTTCCTTCATTGGCATTCCTTCGTGAAATGGCGGGCCACGCCGGTGGCCCGCCGTTGATCAGGCCTCGTAAGGCGTATCGTCGAACCAGCGGTACAGCGTCGGCAGCACCACCAGGGTCAGCAATGTCGAGGTGATCAGCCCGCCGATCACCACGATGGCCAGCGGCCGCTGCACCTCGGAACCCGGCCCGGTGGCAAACAGAAAGGGCACCAGCGCCAGCAGCGCCACGGTGGCGGTCATCATCACCGGACGGAAGCGCAGGGTCGCGCCCTTCACCACCGCCTCGGCCAGCGGCGTGCCCTCGGTGCGCAGGCTGCGGATGTAACTCACCAGCACCACCCCGTTGAGCACCGCAATCCCCCACAGGGCGATAAAGCCCACCGAAGCCGGCACCGACAGATATTCGCCGGTCACCAGCAGACCGATCACCCCACCGACGCTGGCAAAAGGCAGCACCAGGATGATCAAACTGGCCAGCTTGAGCGAGCCGAAGAGCAGGAACAGCAGGAAGAAGATCGCCGCCACCGTCAGCGGAATGATGATGGTCAGGTGGCCCATCGCACGCTCCAGGTTCTGGAACTGGCCACCCCACTCCAGGTAATAGCCCTCCTTCAGCTCCACCTTGGCCTCCACCGCTTTCTGCAGTTCGGCGACGAAGCCGCCCAGATCGCGGTCTTTGACGTTGATCGCCACCACCACCCGGCGCTTGGCCAGCTCGCGGGAAATCTGCGCCGGGCCATCCACCACGCTGATGTGGGCCAGATTCTCCAGCGCCACCTGTACGCCGCCCGGTGCGCTGACCAGGATGTTGCCGATCTTTTCCACCTTGTCGCGGAAGCTCGAAGGCAGGCGCACCACCGACGCAAAGCGCCGCTCGCCCTCGTACACCTCGGTGGCCTGCCGGCCGCCGATGGACGCTTCGATGACGTCGTTCACATCCGACACGTTGAGGCCGTAGCGGGCGATGGCGACCCGGTCGATCTCGATGGAAAGATACTGCTGGCCGCTCACCCGCTCGACGCGGATGTCGGTCGCACCGGCGATGCCGCCGGCCACCCGGGCGATCTCCTCGGCCTTCTTCTTGAGCAGGTCAAGATCGTCGCCGAACACCTTGATCGCCACGTCCGAGCGCACCCCGGTCACCATCTCGTCCACCCGGTCGGAGATCGGCTGGGCCATCACCACCTGGGCGCCGG
>ERZ650300.316-NODE-316-length-28394-cov-18.858640_pt1 | contig 28394 bp, 25 predicted proteins | sample MGYA00376236_ERZ650300 | MGnify/ENA primary metagenome ERZ650300 (study PRJEB26733, sample SAMN07839303) | wastewater metagenome | biome: urban; feature: wastewater treatment plant; material: waste water | place: USA: North Carolina | collected 2016-04-28 ...
CGCGGAAGTGGCCGATGTTGGTCATGCACGAGCCGATGAACACTTCGTCGATCTTCTCGCCAGCCACTTCGGACAGCACCTTGACGTCGTCCGGGTCGTTCGGGCAGGCCAGAATCGGTTCGGTGATGTCGGCCAGGTCGATGTCGATCACGGCGGCGTATTCGGCGTCAGCATCGCCCTTCAGCAGTTCGCCGTTGGCGATCCAGTCTTCCATCGACTTGATGCGACGCTTCAGGGTGCGGGCGTCTTCGTAGCCGTTGGCGATCATCCACTTCATCAGGGTGATGTTGGAGCGCATGTATTCGACGATCGGCGCCTTGTTCAGGTGCACGGTGCAGGCGGCGGCGGAGCGTTCGGCGGAGGCGTCGGACAGCTCGAAAGCTTGCTCGACCTTCAGGTCCGGCAGGCCTTCGATTTCCAGGATGCGGCCGGAGAAGATGTTTTTCTTGCCCTTCTTCTCGACGGTCAACAGGCCGGCGCGGATGGCGTACAGCGGAATGGCGTTCACCAGGTCACGCAGGGTGATGCCCGGCTGCATGGTGCCCTTGAAGCGCACCAGCACCGATTCCGGCATGTCCAGCGGCATCACGCCAGTGGCGGCGCCGAAGGCGACCAGGCCAGAGCCGGCCGGGAAGGAGATGCCAATCGGGAAGCGGGTGTGGCTGTCGCCGCCGGTGCCGACGGTGTCCGGCAGCAGCAGGCGGTTCAGCCAGCTGTGGATCACGCCGTCGCCCGGACGCAGGGCCACGCCGCCACGGGTGCTGATGAAGGCCGGCAGTTCGTGGTGCATCTTGACGTCAACCGGCTTCGGATAAGCGGCGGTGTGACAGAAGGATTGCATGACCAGGTCAGCAGAGAAGCCCAGGCAAGCCAGGTCTTTCAGTTCGTCGCGGGTCATCGGGCCGGTGGTGTCTTGCGAGCCGACGGTGGTCATCTTCGGTTCGCAGTAGGTGCCCGGACGCACGCCCTGGCCTTCCGGCAGACCACAAGCGCGGCCAACCATCTTCTGGGCCAGCGAGAAGCCCTTGCCGCTGTCGGCCGGGTTTTGCGGCAGACGGAACAGGGTGGACGGGGCCAGGCCGAGGGCTTCGCGGGCCTTGGCGGTCAGGCCACGGCCGATGATCAGCGGAATGCGGCCGCCGGCGCGCACTTCGTCCAGAATCACCGGGGTCTTGAGGGTGGTTTCGGCAATCACGGCGCCGTTTTTGATGGCGGTGACTTTGGCGGTGGCTTGGTCGATGTGCAGTTCGACTTCGTCGCCCATGTCCATTTGGCCGCAGTCGATTTCAATCGGCAGCGCGCCGGCGTCTTCCATGGTGTTGAAGAAGATCGGGGCGATTTTGGAGCCCAGGCACACGCCGCCAAAGCGCTTGTTCGGCACGAAGGGGATGTCTTCGCCAGTGAACCACAGCACCGAGTTGGTGGCGGATTTGCGCGAGGAGCCGGTGCCGACCACGTCGCCGACGTAGGCCACCAGGTTGCCCTTGGCGCGCAGGTCTTCCAGGAATTTCACCGGGCCGCGCACGCCGGCTTGTTCCGGGGTGATGCCATCGCGCGGGTTTTTCAGCATGGCCATGGCGTGCAGCGGGATGTCCGGGCGGGACCAGGCGTCCGGGGCCGGGGACAGATCGTCGGTGTTGGTTTCGCCAGTGACCTTGAACACGGTGATTTTTTGCACGGCCGGGACTTCCGGACGGCTGGTGAACCACTCGGCGTCAGCCCAGGATTGCAGCACGGCCTTGGCATTGGCGTTGCCCTTGTCGGCCAGTTCCTTCACGTCGTGGAAGAAATCGAACACCAGCAGGGTTTTTTTCAGGGCATCAGCGGCAATGCCGCCCAGCGCGGCGTCGCCCAGGAGGTCGATCAGCGGCTTGATGTTGAAGCCGCCCAGCATGGTGCCCAGCAGTTCGGTGGCCTTCTCGCGGGAAACCAGCGGGGAAGCAGCTTCGCCACGGGCGACAGCGGCCAGGAACGAGGCCTTGACCTTGGCGGCGTCATCCACACCAGCCGGCACGCGGTTGGTCAGCAGGTCCACCAGCACGGCTTCTTCGCCAGCCGGCGGGGTTTTCAGCAGCTCGACCAGTTCGGCGGTTTGCTTGGCGTTCAGGGGCAGCGGGGGGATTCCGATTTCGGCACGTTCTGCGACATGCTGACGATAAGCTTCTAGCACAGCTTCATCCTCTCTATTTCAGGCAAGAGTATCTGGTGGGGGTAAAACGTCCCGGCGGGTCGGCAAACCCGGAACACCGGCTCGAAAGCGGAAGCTGTACAGGCGAGGGCGACATGCGGCGCAAGGCTGCGGGGCCACCGGATGCCTGGAGCGGGTCCGTGCGGGATAAGGCCTGTCGAAACGGCCCAATTTTATCGGAAAGCGGACTTAATGTGAAGAAAATGCGACACTTTTCCCGGTTTTTTTACGCGGACGGCGATTTTTGCCGGCAGATGGCAGGAATGTGACAAAAAACTGGGTTTGCCGCGCGCGGATGCGGCGGGCGGGTTTTTGGCGTGCTTTCAGCGGTTTACGCCCAAGCCCGCACCAAGCGGGCGCTTGCTTGGTGCGCATGGCGCACGCACGCCAGCGCCGGATGGCTCAGGCATGCGGGTTTGCCCGGATTGCGCCAGGCGCGGCTCAGGACTGGGTGGCGGGATTGGTCAGGCCAGCAATCACGAACGGAATCATGTGGCGCACCACGGTGTCCGGGTCGCGGGCAGAGACAATATCGCTCTTGACGAAGATTTTCAGCACGTCGTTGCCGGCAAAGGCGTTGAACATCAGGCCAAAGGCCAGATGCAGGCGCCAGGCCAGTTCTTCCAGCTTCAGGCCGGGCAGCACGCGGGAAAACGCCTTGCTGTAGCGATTGACGAATTCGCTGTATTGCTGCGGCAGGGTGTCGCGGATCAGCCGGTGGTTTTCCACAAAGGTGCGCGACAGCAGGCGCACAAACATGGCGCCGCCGCGATTGGGGTCTTTGGACAGCGCCAGACAGGGGCGGATGAAGGTCATCAGCACCGCTTCGACGGTGATCGGCGCGCCGGATTTTTCCAGCACGTCCAGCTCGGCCACGCATTGTTGATTCAGGGGCGCCAGGCGACGCACCAGCACGGCCTGAAACAGCGCGTCTTTCGAGCCAAAGTGATAGTTGACCGCAGCCAGGTTCACTTCGGCTTGCTGGGTGATGGTGCGCAGCGAGGTGGCCTCAAAGCCGTGTTCGACGAACAGACGCTCGGCCGCGTCAAGAATGCGGGTGGCGGTGTCTTTGGTGGCGCTATCCATGGTTTTCCGTTGGGGGGGATTAAGAGTCTGAGTCTCTGTCATTATATTTTTATAAGTGGTTGTTTGAAACTTTTGTTCATGCCGAATGGCGCACAAGCCGGCATCCCAGAGCTTGACCGCCGGATTCGGGGGGCGATGCTCAGCGGTCAATGTTGTGCTTTGTATCATGATCCGCTGCATTTGCCCATGGGGACATCATACTTTACGAACAAGCACTTAGGCTTTTTTCTGCCAGTTTGATGGCTGTTTGTCAGCGGCTTGTGCGCACAAAGACCATGCCATGAGCGATTTGTGCTGAAAAGCCACAGAATTCCGACAGGCGGAACGCGGCTCGCCGCATGGCGGGCAGATATTTGCTGGCGTGCACAAATTGCATCAGTGACCCGTCCGGGCTGCCCCGGGGTTTTTCCACACGGTGCTTGGCGGCAGGCTGGCCCGGTATGTCACAATACCGGCCATGAGCCAGACATGTTTTCACTGCGGCCAGCCGGTGCCGCCGGGGGTGGATTTCCCCATTCAAGACCGCGACACCCAGCACGCCGCCTGCTGCGCCGGCTGCCAGGCAGTGGCGCAAACCATTCTCGACAGCGGCCTGGGCGATTATTACCGCCACCGCACCGCCGAGGCCCGCCAGGCCGACCCGCTGCCCGATGAGCTGCTGGCGCGGCTGCGGCTGTACGACACCCCGGCCTTGCAAGCCAGCTTTGTCCGCGACGAGGGCGGCGAGGTGCGCGAGGCGGCGCTGATGCTGGAGGGCATTACCTGCGCGGCCTGCGTGTGGCTGAACGAGCGCCATTTGCGCGGCCTGCCCGGCGTGCTGTCGGTGGACATCAATTACACCAGCCACCGCGCGCGGGTGCGTTGGGACAATTCGCGCATCGCCCTGTCGGCCATTCTGGAATCCATCGCCGCCATTGGCTATCAAGCCCACCCTTACGACGCCGAGCGCCAGGAAAAACTGGCCCAGCAAGAGCGCAAGCAGGCGATTAACCGGCTGTGGGTGGCCGGACTGTCGATGATGCAGGTGATGATGTACGCCGTGCCGATTTATCTGGCGCCGGATGGCGAAATCGACCCGCAATGGCTGTGGTTATTGCACTGGGCCAGTTTTATCCTCACCTTGCCGGTGGTGGTGTATTCGGCCGTGCCGTTTTATCGCGCCACCTGGCGCGACCTGAAATCGCGGCGGGTGGGCATGGATACGCCAGTCACCATTGGCATTCTCACCGCGTTTTTTGCCAGCCTGTGGGCGCTGCTCAATCACATCGACCATGGCGTGTATTTTGATTCGGTGTCGATGTTTGTCTTTTTGCTGCTGGGCGGGCGCTATCTGGAAGGCATTGCTCGGCGCAAGGCCGGCGCCGCCGCCGAAAGCCTGGTCAAGCTCACCCCGGCGTTTTGTCACCGTCTGCCCGACTGGCCAGCCAGCCAGGACAGCGAAGAAGCGGTGGCCGCCCTGTTGAATGTGGGCGATGTGGTGCGTGTGCACGCTGGCGAGAGTTTCCCGGCCGATGGCGAGGTGCTGGCCGGGCACAGCTCGGTGAACGAATCACTGCTGACCGGCGAAAGCCGGCCGCTGCCGCGCGCGCCGGGCGGCGTGGTGATTGCCGGCAGCATCAACCTGGATTCGCCGCTGACCGTACGGGTGAGTCAGGTGGGGCCAAACACCCGGCTGGCCGGTGTGGTGCGCTTGCTGGATCAGGCGCTGGCGGAAAAGCCCCGCCTGGCCAAGCTGGCCGACCGCTTTGCCGGCTGGTTTGTCGCCGTGCTGCTGTTGGCCGCCGCCGCCAGTTATCTGGGCTGGCTGGCCATTGCGCCAGACCGTGCGCTGTGGATCATGGTGGCGGTGCTGGTGGTGTCCTGCCCGTGCGCGCTGTCGCTGGCCACCCCAGCGGCGCTGACCGCCGCCACCGGCCATCTGGCCGGCATTGGCATGCTGACTACGCGCGGCCATGCGCTGGAAACCCTGGCCAAGGTCAGCGACGCGGTGTTCGATAAAACCGGCACGCTTACCCACGGCGATATGCGCCTGTTGCAAACCTTGCCCCTGGGCGCGCTGCCCGAGGCCGAGGCGCTGGCGCTGGCGCGCGGCATGGAAGCCCACGCCCATCACCCGATTGCCCGCGCCTTTGCCGCCGCCGAACACGCCAACACCCCCGCCCCGGCGCTGGACGAAGTCAGCTATCAGGCAGGCTGTGGCTTGCAAGCGCAAGTTGCCGGCCACACCTGGCGGCTGGGCAAGCCGGACTATGTGGCCGCGCTGGCCGGGCCCTTGCCCGCCGTGCTGGCCGGTTGGCGCGACGACGCCACGGTGGTGGCGCTGGGCAGCGCGCACGGCTGGGCGGCGGCGTTCGCCATTGGCGACGCGCTGCGCGACGATGCCGGCGCGCTGATCGCCAGCCTGCGCCGGCATGGCGTGCGCTGCCATATTTTGTCTGGCGACGCGCCGGGCGCGGTGGCGGCGGTGGCGGCCAAGCTGGGGGTGGACAGCGCCGAAGGCGGCCTGCTGCCAGAAGACAAACTGGCGCGGGTGGCGGCCTGGCAGGCGGCCGGCCGCCGGGTGCTGATGCTGGGCGACGGGGTGAACGACGCGCCAGTGCTGGCGCGCGCCGATGTGTCGGTGGCCATGGGCGGCGGCGCCGATGTGGCGCGCATGAGCGGCGATATGGTGCTGGTCAACGATCAGTTGCAGCGGCTGGACGATGCCGTGCTGCTGGCGCGGCGCACGCTGAGCGTGATTCGCCAGAATCTGTGGTGGGCGGCAGGCTATAACCTGGTGGCGCTGCCGCTGGCCATCAGCGGCCACCTCACCCCCTGGCTGGCCAGCCTGGGCATGGCGTGCAGCTCTTTGCTGGTGGTCAGCAATGCGCTGCGGCTGGTGCGGCGCGGCTGAACCTGTCGCCCGCGCGCCAGTCCACCGGATAACTTGATTCACCTGAACAGGATGCAAAACATGAAGCGCATGTTCAATCCCCTGGCGGCAGCCGCATTGGCGCTGACCCTGAGCGCCTGCGCCAGCTGGTGGGGCCCCAGCGGGCCGACGCTGCTGCAAGGCCAGGTGCGGCTTAATGGCAACCCCCCGGCAGAGGTGGTGGCGGTGGAAGTCCGGTTGATCGACCGTGGCGAACCCCGCATGCCGGTGACGCTGGCGGAACAGACGCTGGTGCACCCGCGCAGCCTGCCGGTCACTTTTAGCCTGCCGGTCATCGACGCCCGCCGGCTGCCCGCCAACGGCGTGTATGTGCTGGAAGCCCGGTTATACGACAGCCAGGGCGAGCGCGCCCGCACGCAGGAAGACGTGCGCTGGCGACCAGGCGATCAGCAGGCTGTTGAACTGCTGCTGACGGCCAAGCCTCGCTGAGCATCGCTTACACAATCCTGCTGGCGTTGTGACCTGTATTACCTGCCGGCGCGTGTCCAGCCAGAAACGCTGCGTTGAGTTTTATGATCGATGCTAAAAGAATGTGTGGCTGGTGGTTTGACGGTGAAATTAATGCTGTAAGCATATTGCTGTTTCTTGGTAATGTCGTTTGCAGGATTTATTGCCATCATCAACCCGACAAAACCTTGACTTGACTGCTTGCGAGCCTGCATAACTACGATAACAATAAGGCGTGGACGTCCCGATTGATCCGCTCAATGACGGCAAGACGGGAGTCCTCGCCGTTCAAGCGGGTTGCACCGGCATACGCGGGTGACAATGCGCAAAAAAGTTGTCGCCGCTGCGCAAGGTATGGGCGCACGGAGAAACGATGGAGGAGTTCAGCAATGCACACGGTCTGTCATGGGTGCATGCGCTGGCTATACGCAATGGCATGGCTGCTGGGTGCAGCGTGTTTTGCGATGGCCAGTGACATGCCGTTTCGGGTCGGCGTCGCGCCCCATACCAGCGCGCGCCTGATTTTGCAGCAATACCAGCCTTTGCGCGCCAGCCTGGAAAAAGGCCTGGGTCAGCCAGTGGAAATTGCCACCGCGCCAGACTTTACTGATTTTGCCCGCCGTGCCCTGCGCGGCGAATATGATCTGGCCATTACGACCGGGCATCAGGCACTGCTGCTGCGTGACGATGCGCACTATCTTCCTCTGGTCACTTACCGGGCGCCTTTTCAGGCCGTGGTGGTGGGGCTGGCCTCCATGCCAGCGGGCAGCTCGGCAGCCCAGCTCAATGGCAAAACCGTACTGGGCCTGAGCCCTTCCTCACTGGTCACCCTGTGGGGCATTCACTGGCTGGAGCAAAACAAGGTCAAACCGCAGCGCATGCAATTTATCAGTGCGGCCGACAGCATGGCGCAGCTGGTGATTCAGCATGATGCGGTAGTCGGCTTCATGTCGCAGGCCAACTACGAAAAACTCAGCGCCGAAACCCGCGCACAGCTGCGCGTGGTGGCGCGCAGCCCGGAAATGGCCGGGCGCATTTATTTGCTGCACCCCCGTCTGGCCAGCCGACAGGCACAACTGATGCGATTGATCCAGCAGTTTGGCCAAAGCGCAGAGGGCATGCAGTATTTTCAGGAAAACAAGCTGGACGGCTACCGTCTGCTCAAACCGGGTGAGCTGGAAGTGATGCGGCCTTACGCAGACGAAGTGCGTCGCACGCTGGCCACACAGCCCGGACATTAGGACATGGCATGCATTTGGTAAAAACAGTTCGTGGACGTCTGCTGCTGGCCGCCTTGCTGGTGGAGGCGGTCATGCTGGCGCTGCTGATTGGCAACAGTGTACGCCTGCTGTACGACAGCCTGTCAGATCAGGCCAAGCGTCATGCCGAACAAATGTCGCCCATCCTGAATGCCGCGCTGATGGCCCCGCTGGCACAGCGTGACTACGCCACGGTGCGCGCCATTCTGGACGAAAGCCGAGGCAAGAACGGTATTCTGTATCTGGCCGTCAGTGATTCACGCGGCGTCACCGTGGCCCGCAGTGGCTGGCCTGCAGGTCAACCACTGCCTGAACCCGATGCGTCCTTCACCCTGGATGACAAGGATGAAGGTGGCTCGCGCTATGATGTGGACACCCCCATCACCTTGTATGGCCAAAAACTGGGCAGCCTGCGTTTTGGACTGGATTTGAGCCACATTGTGGCCGCGCGGGAATCGCTGATCAGCCAGGGCGTGCTGATTGCCTTGGGCGAAATCATGCTCTCTGCCGGTCTGCTGACCTTTCTGGGGCTGTATCTCACCCGTCAGCTGTCTGAGCTGACCCGTGCCAGCGAAGCGGTGGCGCGCGGCCAGTTGGCGTCACGACTGGTGGCTGAAGGCGACGACGAAATCGGCCGGCTCGGTCGCGCCTTCAACGCCATGTCGCGGGCCATCCGCGACCGGCTGGATGCGCTGCACGCCAGTGAGCAACGGCTGAACCTGGCGCTGGACGGCGGCGAACTCGGCCTGTGGGATACCGATTTTCGCACCGGCAAAATCACCATCAACCCTCGCTGCGCCGCCATGCTGGGAGAAACCCATGGCCAGTTTCACCCGGATGTAAAAGACTGGGAGGCCCGGGTTCACCCGGAGGACCGCCACCATATGCGTTACGCCGCCGTCGAACACCTGAAAGGCCACACCGCGATGTTCGAGAGCGAGTTCCGCATCCGTCATCATGATGGTCACTGGGTATGGCTGCTCAGTCGTGGCAAGGTGGTCGAGCGCAACAGCCAGTCGCGCGCCGTGCGGCTGATCGGCACCCTGCTGGACATCAACGAACGCAAATCCACCGAAGCGCGCCTGCGCCTGTTGGCCAGTGTGTTCCGCTATGCACAGGAAGGCATCATGATTACCGATGCCGACGGCCGTATTCTGGAAGTCAACCGTGCCTACCATGACATCACCGGCTATTCGCGTGCGGCGGTGGTGGGCCAGCCATCCGACCTGTTGCATGAGGAAGGCGGCGCTGACGAGGCCATCCGCCAGACCATGCGCCATGCCCTGCACAGCCATGGACACTGGAGCGGCGAAATCGTCAATCGCCGGGCCAACGGTGAACTGTTTCACAAACACCTGAGCCTGACCTCGGTACACGATGCCGGTGGCCAGATCGTGAACTATATCGGCATCTTTACCGATATTTCGCAGATCAAGGCCCAGCAGGAAAAACTCGAACGTCTGGCCCGCTACGACATGCTCACCGGCCTGCCCAACCGCACCCTGCTGGCCGACCGGCTGAGCACTGCCATTGCCCTGACCCGACGCACCGGCGAGCGCACAGGCGTGGCACTGATTGATCTGGATGGTTTCAAAACCATCAACGACACCTATGGTCACGAAACCGGCGATCTGGTGCTTAAAGAAGTCGCCCAGCGCCTGACCCGCCATATCCGCGACACCGACACCGCAGCCCGACTGGGGGGCGATGAGTTCGTGCTGGTGCTCACCGGCCTGCGCCCTGGTGACGAAGCCCACGTGCTGGACAAAATACTCGCTGTCCTGGCTGAGCCCTATCCACTGGAAGCCTTTGGCTCGGTTGCCCATCTGTCAGCCAGTATCGGCCTGACACTGTATCCGGATGACACCGCCGATGCTGACGCGCTACTGCGCCATGCCGACCAGGCCATGTATTCAGCCAAGCAACAGGGCCGCAACCGCTGGCATGCGTTCGACCCCGACATTGACCGCCATGTGCGCGCCCGCTTTGAAAGCCGCGATCGGGTATCCGAAGCCCTGCAAAACCGGGAGCTGGTGCTCTACTACCAACCCAAAGTCGATCTGGCTTTGGGCAAAGTGACGGGCATGGAAGCCCTGCTGCGCTGGCAACATCCCGAACGTGGACTGGTCACGCCGGGGGAATTCCTGCCACTGATCGAAGGCAGCGAGTTCGAGGTAGAGCTATCACGCTGGGTGATTCGCAATGTGGTGGAACAACTGCACTGCTGGAACCAGCAGGGCCTGACTTTCCACATCAGCGCCAATGTGCCTGGCCAGCATTTGCAATCGCCGGATTTTGTCCAGCAACTGGAAAATCTGTTCAAACTGTACCCGGACGTGCCGCGCGAACGGCTGGAGCTGGAAATTCTGGAAACGGTGGCCTTGGGAGATATGGAAGGCGTGTCGCGGCAAATGGACGACTGCCGCACCTTGGGCGTGCGCTTTGCCCTGGATGACTTTGGTACCGGCTATGCCTCGCTGGAATACCTGCGTCGGCTGCCGGTGGATGTGATCAAGATCGACCAGACCTTTGTGCGCGACATGCTGGATGATGTCAACGACCTGGCCATTGTGGAAGGCATTATTGCCCTGTCGCGTGCCTTTCGTCGTCAGGTGGTGGCCGAAGGGGTAGAATCGCAGGCCCATTACCTGCGTCTGCAGGAACTGGGTTGTGCGGTGGGGCAGGGCTACACCATCGCCCGGCCGATGCCGGCCGCACAAGTGCCAACCTGGCTGGCCAACTGGCAGCCACAAACCTTGAACACCCAGCCGGCCCCGTCTGGCGTGGCCGAACTGAACACCTGAGCCCACACCCTGCATGCACGACACCGAAGACCGCATCACCGAACTGGAAATCCGCCTGGCCTGGCAGGATGACCTGCTGGACAACTTGAACCAGGCGCTGATTCGCCAGCAACAGCAGCTGGATCTGATGCAACAACAGCTGCGCCGGCTGTATGACATGACCACCCAGCAGGGCCAGGTCGAGTCAGGCAGCCTGCTGGCCCAGCTTCAGCAGGAAATCCCACCGCATTATTGAACGGGATGCAGATAGGCCATGACCAGGATCGCCAACATGGCAAGCGCTTGCGACAAGCGGGTTATGATGATCGTCCGCCCATGCCGCATGGCGCGTGCCGCAGGAACATCCGCTGAAATATCAACGACCCAGCTGTGCGTTGGCCACTTCCAGATAACGCTCCATCGCCGCTTCGCTGCTGTAGCCGCGATAGCGCTCCCACGCGTCGTATTTGGCGCGATTGATAAAATCCATCATGCCAGGACGCTCGCCGCTGACATCGCCAGCGGTAGCTTGCTTGTACAGGGCGTACAACTCCAGTAGCACGGCATTGTCCGGGCGCTCGGACAGGGATTTCAGATCAATCTGGGCTTGCTCGAAACGGGCTTGCAAATCGCTCATGGCGGTGTCTCCTGTAAATTTAGCAGGCAGTTGCTGCGTGTCCGGCACTGTAGCGCCGCCAGATAGCACAGTCAAACACTTGTTTGATTTTTGCTGCATTCAGGCCATGCGTATCTGTAAGCACTTTTGATGTAAATCACAATTACATGTAATTTTGTCCATTTACGTATTTCTACGATTGAACATTTTCGGCAAAGCGCATTCAATAGCAAAGTGAAGTGTGCTCTGATGTGGCACGCCACACGAAAACACTTCACCATCAGGTGATTGAACGATGGAAGAAGCGCTCACAAGGCCGTTGCCACAGGGTTTGCCAGCCTTGTGAGCGCTTCTTCGGCTTTTATTCTTCAGCACCAGGATATTTAAAACAAATATTTCATGGAGTTCATCATGAGCCTCACCTCCAACGTCAGCAACGCCCCGACCGATGTGCATCTGTCGGCCAGCATTTTTGCTGCCAAAAAGTCGCAAGACCTGCAACAACAGAACGTGGCCACCCTGCTGAACTCGGTGGCCACCCCGCCGAGCAACCCTGCCCACCTGGGCAACAAGATCGACGTTCGCGCCTGAACGTCGAACTGACGCTATTCAGCAGCCAGGCATGAGGCTTGGCCTCAGGCATCAGGACCGGACCTGACGCTCGCCAGACAGGCTGCCCATACGCGCCAGGAATGCACGCCCGGATGGAACCCCATCCGGGCGTTTTCACGACTGCCGCCAGCGGCTGGCATCAGGTAAACTGGACACGATACGGGCAAGCTCTCAGCCTCGCTCACCAGACCCAGCAACACGTCTGGGCCAGGCATGCACAGCAGGACAACAGACCGATCTGGTGAACTACGCCCGGGCATGAAGCCCGCACGCCCATGATACTGAACATAAGGAGAATGTCTTGATGCGCCGAACCCTCTGCCTGTTGACCTGGGCAGCCGTCAGTGGCGGTGCCCTGGCCCAAGAAGCCATGCCACTGCAAGTGGTGCCATTGCAACGCCCAGGCAATGCTGCGCCCGCCAAACCGGCCGACGGCACTGGTGATACCGCGTCTGCCGACAAGGCTGCCAGCAAGCCGGCAGCCACCAAGTCTGGCACATCCGGCAAGCATGAGACCCACAAACCGGCCGCCGCCAAACCAGATGATCGCCCGGCTGACAAACCCGCCAGCGACAACACACAGGTCAAAACCCTGGCGCCCGAAGTCAAGCTTTCCAGTCCGCCGCCCAGCCCTGCGGCCACCAGCAAACCCACTGCCCCGGCAGAAAAACCGGCCCCCAAGGCCAACACCAACAACACACCGGCAGGCAGGCCACTGGTGGCCCCTCACGCTGCCGACACCCGCCACAACTCCGCCACGTCAGCAGACAAACCCGCCAGCAAACCCGCAGCACCCGCGGCTGACACCAGCAAACCTGCCGCGGACAAACCGGTGAGCAAGCCGGCCAGCCCACCTGCCGTGGCGCCGAGCCGTGCAGCCAGCCCGGCGCCTGCGCCGGTCAAGATGGCCGTCGCCCCACCTCGACCGGAAATGTTCCCCAAAGAACCGGCCGCTGAGCTTGTCTCTCCGACCCCTGCTCCGCAAGCCACACCGCCGGCTGCACCGGCCAAGCCACGCCCACCGGCAGCCAAGCCAGCTGCCGCCAAACCGGCCAAAGCCGCGGGCCAGACATTTACCGGAACCCTCAGTGGCGCCACCAGCAAATTGCACAGCTTCAACGCCAAGGCCGGCGATACCGTGCGCGTAGAACTGAACGGCAAGAATCCGCTGGCATACCTGACTCTGATTCAGCCGGATGGCAAAGAGATGGTGCCGGCAGAAACCCGTGGCCTGCTGCTTACCTTGCCGATGGATGGCCAATACAGCGTCAAGGTATTCCTGTTCCGGGATGGTGCAGGCAGCGACGGCAAACCCGTGGACTACCGGCTGCGCGTGCTGCCGGTCAAATAAGCGCTACTCACAACACGCAGGGGTGCGCGTGCGGCTTTGTCATGCTGCTTGTACTGTCTGCGGCCGCGTGCCTGGCCAGAACTGCTTCGCTGGGTTTGTGAGCAACGCTTAAGCGCAGCTCCTGGCATGGTTGAGTGGTCTTGTCGAACGAGGCGTCAGGCGCACTGTGCGAAATGGGGTGAACCACTTGGCTGCCGCTTCGCCATTGAGCTCCAAATAAACGCCTCCAAATGACACAGGGCGGTGAAGCAAGCTTCACCGCCCTGTGTCATTCATCAGCGCCGTCCAATCAGCGCTCAGACATCCTGACCTTCCACCACGCCATCATGTGGGCCACGCTCGGCGCGCGGCAGGATCAGGTTCAGCACAATGGCCAGAATCGAGCACAGGCCCACGCCCACCAGCGAGAAGCTGCCGAACTTCAGCTCCAGCGAGCCAATGCCGGCGGTCAGCACCACCGAGACAATCACCAGATTGCGCGGGGCCATCAGGTCCACCTTGGCTTCGATCAGGGTTTTCAGGCCAATGCTGGCGATGGTGCCGAACAGCAGCACCATGATGCCGCCCATCACCGGCATCGGGATGGATTGCAGCAGGGCGTTGAACTTGCCAAAAAACGCCATGGCGATGGCGAACAGCGCCGCCCAGGTCATCACCACCGGGTTGAAGTTGCGGGTGATCATCACCGCGCCGGTCACTTCGGCATACGTGGTCACCGGCGGGCCGCCAATCAGGCCGGCCACGCACACGCCCAGGCCGTCGCCGGCCAGGGTGCGGTGCAGGCCGGGGGTTTTGGTGTAGTCCTTGCTGGTCACCCCGCCAATCGCCATCACCCCGCCGATATGCTCAATCGCAGGGGCAATCGCCACCGGCAGCATAAACAGCGCCGCCGCCCAGTTGACTTCCGGGGTGATAAAGTGCGGTACGGCAAACCAGGGCGCGTTGGCGATCTTGGCAAAGTCCACCAACCCCATCATCGCCGCCAGCACATAGCCGGCAATCACTCCGGCCAGAATCGGCACCAGGCGGAACATGCCACGGGCAAACACCGCCACCAGCACGGTGGCGCTCAGCGACACCGCCGCCAGCAACAGCGATTGCTGGTAATCCATCACCTGATTGCCGCCCGCGCGACCCATGGCCATATTGCTGGCCACGGTGGCCACCGACAGGCCGATGATCATGATCACCGGGCCAATCACCACTGGCGGCAGCAGACGATGCACCGCCTCGATGCCGCGCCAGCGCACCAGCGCGGCAAACACAAAATACATAAAGCCGGCGGCAAACAAGCCAAACATGGTGCCCGGCAAGCCCCAGGTTTGCGTGGCGTAAATAATCGGGGCAATAAAAGCAAAACTGGAGCCGAGAAAAATCGGCACCTGGCGGCCCGTGCACAGCTGGAACAATAACGTGCCCACGCCAGCGCCCAGCAGCGCCATGGCCGGGTTCAGCCCGGTCAGCAGCGGCACCAGCACCAGCGCGCCAAAGGCGACAAACAAAATCTGCGCCCCGGACACGACGGTCTTGAGTTGTTGAAACATGTTGATCCTTAAATGAAAATTTCAGTCAATGGCGGCCGGCCTGGCCGTCACAGCGCACAGTACATCACCGCCTGGGTGGTGATGTAGTTCTGGCCACGCGCCACCGCGCTGCTGGCGCGAAATGCGCTGACCATCTCGCGCACCCGCTGGTAGGTGGCGAAGTTGGGCCGCGACTGATAGCCAATGTCCACCCCCAGCCGCGCCGCCAGCTGGCGGGTGGTGGTGGGTTTGATGTGCACATGCGCGTCCGGGTCGGCGTAGGCCAAAAACGCCGTCACCACTGGCCACTTGGCCGGGTTGGCGCATTTGTCGTGGCGACACATCTCCAGCACGCTCACCAATTGCTCGAATGTCTCCGCCTCGCAGCGTCGCCACACGCCGTCCAGCGCGGCAATCAGCGGCAAATGGGTGTCGCTGTAGGCCAGATAATGGCGAAACGCCATGCGCTCGAAGGTGCTCACCGTCGGGCAGCGGCTGATCAGTTTGTCCAGCGTGTCCACCACCGTCGTGGTGCGGCCGCTGTCCAGCGCCTGCGCCAGCGTGGCGGCGTCCAGGCTGGCGGCCAGCTCGCGCACCTTGTCCACCACGCGGTATTTTTTGGCCAGCGCCAGCCATTCCGGGTCGTTCAAGCCGCCAGGAAAACGCAACAAAAAATCCTGGTCGATCTGCTGAAAAGCGTCCATTCGTGCGTTCCTTGGGTGAGGCGGCAAACAAAAGCAAGTGCGGCAGCGCAGCGCGTCAGGCTCGCCGACGCGCAAACGTGGCCTTATCCCTTGGTGCCAAAAATCTTGTCGCCGGCATCGCCCAGGCCCGGAATGATATAGCCGTGCTCGTTCAGGTGGCTGTCCAGCGCGGCGGTGACGATTTCCACATCCGGGTGGGCGTCGCTGACTGCTTTCACCCCTTCTGGCGCCGCCACCATGACGATGGCCTTGATGCTCTGGCAGCCCTTGCGCTTGAGCAAATCGATGGTGGCGATCATCGAGCCGCCGGTGGCCAGCATCGGGTCGATAATCAGGGCAATGCGCTCGTCCAGGCTATCGACAAATTTGTCGAAATACGGCACCGGCTCCAGGGTTTCTTCGTTGCGGTACAAGCCCACCACGCTGATCTTGGCCGACGGCACCAAATCCAGCACGCCGTCCAGCATGCCAAGGCCAGCGCGCAGGATGGGCACCACGGTGACTTTTTTGCCCTTGATGCGCTGCACATTGATGTCACCGCACCAGCCGTCGATGGTGACCGGCTCCAGCTCGAAGTCGCGGGTGGCTTCATACGCCAGCAGACGCGCCAGCTCGTGGGTGAGGGTGCGGAATTTATACGTGCTGATGTCCGCCTCGCGCAGCAGGCCGAGTTTGTGCTGCACCAGCGGATGGTTGACGATGGTAATAGGCATGGTTCCCCGCTCTTGAATCAAACGTCCGACAGCTTGAACGGACGCAGGCGCGGCGGCCAGTGTGGCCGGGCGCCGATGGTATGAAATACTGTCACTGGCGCGCGCGGTCGGCGCCGCCAGGCAAACCGGTTAATTTTACGCGCTCGGGCCGGGCAACGCCACGCGCAAGGCCGGTTTTGCCGTGATTGTGCGTGAATTGGCCGATTTACTCAGCGGGCAGCGGGGTGGGCGGCAATAAAATGCTGAATCTGCGCCACACAGCCGGGCAGGTCGTCGGCGCGTTCGTGGTCGCCGGGCAGGCAAAGCAGCTGGGTTGGGGCGTGGCGGGCGGCGGCCTGCAAGCGGCGGGCGTCGTCTGGCGGAATGGTGTCGTCGCGCTCGCCATGAATCAGCAACACCGGACAGCGCAGGTGCGGCATATGCGCCAGCGGGGCGATGTCGTCAAAGCGATGGCCAATGATGTGCTGAATCTGCGCCAGCAGCCAGCGGCCCAAGGGCCAGTAGGGCATGCGTTTGCTGGCCAGCCAGCGGCGCATCAGCTCACCGGGGTGGGCAAACGCCGACAAGCTGACCACACCGGCCACGTCGCCGGCCCGACGGCGCGCCGTCCACAGGCTGGCGGCGGCGCCGACTGAATGGCCAATCAGCCAGCGCGGCGCGCCGTGCGCCCAGTCTTGCCCGGCCAGCCAATCCAGCGCGGCTTCGATGTCTTCGGCAAAGCGCGGCAGCGCGCTATAGCTGTCGTCGTCGCTGTGGCCATGGCAGCGGGCATCCCAGGCCAGCACGCCATAGCCGGCGGCGTGCAGCGGGGCAATCAGCGGCAGCAATTGCGCGGCGCTGCCGCCCCAGCCGTGCACAAACAGCAAGACCGGCGCGCCGGGCCGGCCAGGTGGGCTGTGCCAGCCGGCCAGGCTCAGCCCGCCCACGGTAGCGATGCGGCAAGGCTGCAATATGCCCTGTGCTGGCGGCAGCGCGCACGGCAGGCGCACCCGCTCGGGCGTCAGGCTGCGCCGCAGCCGGTTCAGCAGCGCGGCGCGCAAGGCGCGGCCGGCGGCTGGCGCAGCGGCCAGCGCCAGCAGGGGCCACAGCCAATCGGGCATCAGTCGGGTGGAGTCAGATCACGCGGGAGTAACGCGCCTGCGCCTGCTTTTCGCGCAGGTGGCGGTCAAACACCATGGCGATGGTGCGGATCAAGAAACGCCCCTTGGGGGTGACGGTGATCCATTCTTTGTCCATGGTCAGCATGCCGTGGGCTTCGTACTCGGCCAGTTTTTCCAGCTCGGGCGCAAAGTAGCCGGCAAAGTCGATGGCGTGAACTTCTTCGATGGCTTCTTTGGACAGGGCAAACTGGCACATCAGCCGCTGAATGATGTTGCGGCGCAGGATGTCATCTTCGGTGAGCACCATGCCGCGCAAGGTGGGCAGCCGGTCGGCGTCCAGCGCGGCGTAGTATTCGTCCAGCGTGCGCACATTCTGGCTGTAGGTCGGGCCGACCTTGCCGATGGCCGACACGCCAATGCCGATCAGATCATGGTCGGCGTGGGTGGAGTAGCCCTGGAAGTTGCGTTGCAGTCGGCCTTGCTTGAGCGCCACGGAAAGATCATCATCCGGCTTGGCAAAGTGATCCATGCCGATGAACACATAACCGGCGTCGGTCAGGCGACCCACCACGGCTTGCAGGATGTCCAGCTTGACCTTGGCGCTGGGCAGTTGCGCTTCATTGATGCGCCGCTGCGGCATGAAGGCATGCGGCAGATGAGCGTAGTTATAAATGGCCAAACGGTCTGGATCCATGGCCAGCACACGCTCGACGGTGCGCATCACGCTGGCTTCGGTTTGCAGCGGCAGGCCATAGATCAGATCAATGCTGACCGACTTGAAGCCACAGGCGCGGGCGGTATCGATCACCAGCCGGGTTTCTTCCTCGCTCTGGATGCGGTTGACCGCCTGTTGCACTTCCGGCTCAAAATCCTGCACCCCTACCGACATGCGGTTAAAGCCCAGTTCGGCCAGCAAGCGCACGGTGTCGGCAGTGACTTTGCGCGGGTCGATCTCGATCGAGAATTCGCCGCCAGTCACCAGATGAAAGTGCTGGCGAATCGCTGCCATCAGCCGGGTGAGCTGGGCGTCGTTCAAAAACGTGGGTGTGCCGCCGCCAAAATGCAGCTGCGCCACCTCGCGCACACCGCCTCCCATCGTCTGTGCGTGCAAAGCCAGCTCTTTTTCGACATAATCCAGGTATGTATCTGCTTTGGAGCGATCCTTGGTGATCACCTTGTTACAAGCGCAGTAGTAGCAGACGGTGTTGCAAAACGGCAGATGCACATACAGCGACAGCGGCCAGGCGCTTGCGCCGATCTGCCTCTGTTGCAGCCAATGTCGATAATCCCGCTCGGTAAAACCGTCGTGGAAACGATCTGCCGTTGGATACGACGTGTAGCGCGGGCCATAGCCGTCGAGATTTTCAATCAGTGCGCGATCGAACTCACAGCGAGTCGGCGCCAACGTAATATTTGTTGCAGTCATCACAAAATTCCTTGGGCAGGTTGCAAACTTTGCAACAAACCTGTTAAGTATGGTTTGACATGCATCAAGCTCGGGTCACCGTTCATGCGAAACACCATGGTTGAACACACCAATATTCCGATTCACACCCTTAAGGTGTCCTGCTCGAATTGCAGTTTGCGCGAGCTTTGCCTGCCTGTGGGCCTCAGCCGCGAAGAAATGTCGCAGCTGGACGCCGTCATCCGGCAGTCGCGCCGGCTCAAGCGCGGCGAGTATTTGTTCCGCGCCGGCGAGCCGTTCAAGTCGGTTTTTGCCGTGCGCACCGGCTTTTTCAAAACCTGCGTCGGCAGCCATGACGGCCGTGAGCAGGTCACCGGCTTTCATATGTCGGGTGAGCTTTTGGGGCTGGATGGCATCTCGGCCAACGCCCACGGCTGCGACAGCATCGCACTGGAAGACAGCGAAGTCTGCGAACTGCCGTTTGCGCGCATGGAAAGCCTGGGCCGCGACATCCCCAGTCTGCAACACCATTTTTTCCGTTTGATGAGCCGCGAAATCGTGCGCGACCAATCGGTGATGCTGCTGCTGGGCAATATGAAGGCGGAAGAACGCCTGGCGGCGTTTTTGCTGAACCTGTCGCTGCGTTTTTCCACCCGCGGCTTTGCCGCCAATGACTTTATCCTGCGCATGAGCCGCGAAGAAATCGGCTCTTTCCTGGGGCTGAAGCTGGAAACCGTCAGTCGCACGCTGTCGCGCTTTCAGGCCAATGGCTGGATCACCGTCGAGCACAAGCACATCCAGCTGGTGCAGCCGACCGCGCTGAAAGAGCTGATTTCCGGCTGTTCGGGCAACACCCAGCAAACCCACGCCATGTAATACCACATTGGCCTGAACACACCAACGCCACGCCCCCGCTTGATGCGGGGGCGTGGCGTTGGTATTTTTGCAACATATTTGTACTGTACAAAAACACCTGGCCGGCGCACAATTTTGTCTGGATTATTTACCCAGTCGAGCCCCGCCATGCAATACACCGACATCGCCGTGATTGGCGCCGGCCTGGCCGGCGTCAGCTGCGCCCGCCAACTGGCCGCCGCCGGCCGCCAGGTGACCGTGTTCGACAAAAGCAAGGGCATGGGTGGGCGCATGGCCACCCGGCGCGGCGATGACTTCAGCGTGGACCATGGCGCGCAATACTTCACCGCCCAGCAGCCGGATTTTCACGCCGAAATCCACGCCTGGCAGGCGGCTGGCCTGTGCGCGCCGTGGCAGGCGCGGCTGGTGCAACATCGCCCGACTGGCCCGGTGGACGGCTACCCGGAACACCGCTACGTCGCCACCCCCGGCATGAGCAGCCTGTGCCGCGCGTTGGCGGCAGCGCTGCCCGTGCAACTCAATCACCGGCTGACCGCGCTCCAGCGCCAAGCGGACGGTTGGCAACTGAGCTTTGCCGACCAGCCCAGCTGGCGCGCCCGGCAGGTGCTGCTGGCGGCGCCTGCCCCGCAGGCCACAGCATTGCTGGACGCCGCGCCAGCCTTGCGCGCGCTGGCCGCCGGCGTCGAGATGGAAGCCTGCTGGGCGGTGATGCTGCACGCACAAGCGCCGCTGGAGATCGGCTTTGACGCCGCCTGGGTGGAGCACGGCCCGCTGCGCTGGCTGGCGCGCAATAGCAGCAAGCCCGGCCGCAGCAGCGCAGAAAGCTGGTTGCTGCACGCCACCCCGGCCTGGAGCGCCGCCCATATTGATGCCCCGGCTGATGAAGTCGCTGGCTTGCTGCATGCGGCGTTTGCCGAGCTGGTGGACAGCGCCGTCGATGCCCGCAACCGCAGCGCGCACCGCTGGCTGTACGCCCAGGCCGCGCAGCCGCTGGACATCGGCAGCGCCTACCAAGCTGAACTGGGCTTGGGCCTGTGCGGGGATTGGTGTCTGGGTACGCGGGTGGAAGACGCCTGGCGCAGCGGCCGTCATCTGGCCGGGCAGCTGCTGGCGGCATCTTGAGCGGCGAGCCGGCTCACCGCATTGGCTTGGCCCAGCCAAGCACCGCGCACAACATGTTCGGCACATCCCTGGCCAGGGGGTTGAGCGACGCTAATTAGCCAGCGGTAGCCGCAGAGTAAAGCGCGCGCCGCCTTCTGGCGCATTATCCGCCCGCAGTTGGCCGCCGTGCTGCTCGACAATGCCAAAGCTGATCGACAGGCCCAGCCCGGTGCCTTCGCCCACTGGTTTAGTGGTGAAAAACGGCTCGAACAGCCGTTGCTGCACCTCTGGCGACAGGCCCGGCCCATTATCCGCCACGGTGACGGTGGCCCAGCCATCGGCCTCGGTCAGCCGCACACTGACGCGCGGGGCCGGGTGGTGGGCGGTGGCGTCCACGGCGTTTTGCACCAGATTGATCAACACCTGCTGAATCCGCCCGGCGGCGCCGCACAGCATCACCGGCGCGTCTGGCGCGTCCAGCAGCAGCTGCACATGTGCCGGCGCGGCTTTTTCCACCCAGTGCGCCGAGCGGCGCACGGCATCAGCCAGGTCAAAGCGCTCGGCGCCGCCCCGGTCGGTGGCGGAAAAGCGCTTGAGGCCATCGACAATCGCCGCCGAGCGTTCGGCGCCTTCCATCAAGCCTTCAATCAGCGACGGCAAATCGGCCAGAATGGCATCGATGCGCAGCCGCTTGCGCAGCGCCTGCACCGCCGGGCTGGCGGCCTCGGCGTGTACGGCGTTCAGGTATTCACCCAGATGACGGCCATAGCGCTGCATGGCGTGGGCGTTGCCCAGCACAAAGCTGATCGGGTTGTTCAACTCATGCGCCACCCCAGCCACCAGCCGGCCCAGCGAGGCCATTTTTTCTGCCTGCACCAGCTGCGCCTGGGTGCGCTGGAGCGCGTCGTGCGCCTCGGCCAGCTCGGCGTGCTTGGCCTCCAGCGCCTCTTGCGAGGCCACCAGCTCACGAAACACTTCGTCCATTTTGCTCACCACCTCGCCCCAGGCCACCGGGTCGAGAGCGTCATCGTCAGGCAAATGGGCGGCGCGGATGGCGGCCGGGGTCAGGCGGGGCGAGGTCATGGGGGTTCCTAATGCACCGTGCACACCATGCACGGGTCAAACGAGCGCACCACGTGCTGCACGCTCAGTTCGTGGTCGGCCACGCCTTGCAGCGCGGTTTCCAGCGGGCCGGCCACGCCGTGGGCGTCGCGCGGCGAGAAGTTCCAGCTGGTGGGGGCGATGATCTGGTAGCGGGTGATCTGGCCGTGTTCCACCGTGGCCCAGTGCCCCAGCGCGCCGCGCGCGGCTTCGGTCAGGCCGGCGGCGCAGCCGTCCACCGCGTCGTGCGGCGCGGCGGCGATAAAGGGCGCGGCCAGATCCAGTTCGCGCAGCCAGCGCTCGATGGCGGCCAGCAGCCAGGCGGCTTCAAACTGGCGGGCCAGCACGCGGGTGAGCACCGAGCCGCCGTGGGCGGCCACCAGCGCGCGCAAGCAGCCTTGTCCGGCCAGCAGTTGGCGCGCCAGCGCGCCGGTTTCGGCGGGCAGGCCGTCGATGCGCGGGGCTTTGTTCCAGCTGTAGGCGCCGTGCTTGTGCGGGTTGGGGCGGGTGTCGCCTTCGGCCGGGTGGCGGGCGGGGGCGTTTTCGTACCAGCTGTGGCTGACGTCTTCTTGAATGCGGCGCAGATTCAGCGCCTGCGCCGCGCCGTCGCGCCACACGCCGGCCGGCCAGGGGTGTTCGCCGTCGCAGCCGTAGGCGGCAAACGCCAAAAAATGATCGTGCGCGCGGCCAAGTTGGGCAAAGCCCAGCGCGTCGGCGGCGCGCAGCCAGCGGCCGCTGTCGCCGCCAGCGGCGCGCAGACGCTCCAGTTGGTCGGGGTGGTCGATGGCCAGCATGGCGTCGATCGGCAGGCCCAGCAGGGTAGTTTCGACAAAGCGGCGCACTTCGGCCAGCCAGCCCAATAAGCGCAGCCGCTCGGCGGCGTCCACCGTGCGGGTGACGCCGCCGGCTTGCAGCGCCAGGGTGTGCGGCCAGCGCCCGGCCAATAGGCCGACGATGCGCAGCAGGGTGGCGCGCGCCGCCAGCCATTGCCGCGCCGCTGGGCCGCCGCTGGCCAGCCGCGCCGCCCAGTCGGCATGCCAGGGCTGGTCGGCGTAGTCGGCGTGGGCCAGGTCTGGGGCAAAAAACAGATAAAAATGGGTGAGATGGTCGGCCAGGTTTTCGCAGGCGTGGACGATGTTCATCACCCGCTCGCCATTGGCCGCCGGGCGCGCGCCGCTGAGCGCCTGCATCAGCCGCACTGCCGCCACCGATTGCGACACCGAGCAAATGCCGCAAATGCGCGGAACCACCACCAGCGCATCGGCCAGCGGCCGGCCGACCAGCGCGCGCTCAAAGCCGCGATATAGCGGGCTGGTGACCTGCGCCTGGGCGACGCGGCCGTTTTCCAGGGTGAGGTTCACCGCCAGATCGCCTTCCACGCGATTGAACGGGCCCAGAATTTTGCGGCTCATCGGCGTTTTCCTGTGGGCGGGGTGGGGGCGATGTCCAGCCGTTCTGACTGGGCGTTGTGGCGCAGCCGCGCCGGGGTGGCCGATTTGGACAAGGCCGACAGGGCGACAAACCAGGCTTTGGGCATGTCCGACGGCAAAATGGTCGGCAAGCCGGCCAGCCGGGGCGTGGTCAGCGGCTGGCGGTGGGCGGCGGCAAAGTCTGGCGCGGTGCAGTCGATGCAGGAAAACCCGCCCTTCAGGCAAGAGCTGGCGCCATGCCAGGGGCGGATATTGCAGTCGGCGTGCGCCAGCGTGCCGCGACAGCCCAGGTGTTCGATCAAACAGCCTTGTTGGCCCAATGCGTGGGCGGTGGCCTTGAATTCGTAAAATTCGTTGCGCGGGCAGCCGTGATGCACCAGCCGGTCGGCGTAAAAGCGCGGGCGCTGCAAGCTGTCCAGCCCGCTGGCCGGCAGCGCGTCGGCGGCCAGCAAGGCCAGGGTGTCCAGCACCCAGCCGGGGTGGGTGGGGCAGCCGGCCACATTCACCACCGGCAGGCCGCTGGCGGCGACAAAACTGGCGCCCAGCAAACCGCCGGGGGTTTCGCCGTCAAATTGCAGGCCGCGCCCGCCAATGCCAGCGTCGTCAGCAGCGCCAACGCCGCCAAACGCGGCGCAGCCGCCCACCGCCACCACATGGCGCGCCACCCGCGCCAGTCGCCCCACCCGCGCCGCCATCGGCTCGCCGCCGCCCAGCGTCTGGCACTGGCCGGCAAAGGCGGTGAGCAGCGCGCCTTCCACGCACAGGATGTCCAGTGTTTGCGCGCCGGCTTCCATGGCGTCCAGCATCGCCAACAGCTGGGCGCCGCCCAGCGCCGACAGCGAGGGGTGCCACAAGAGTTCAATGCCGGCCAGCTCCAGCGCGGTTAAACAATCTGGCGCTTCGGCAGTCAGCAGCGACATCGAGCAGCCGCCACAGCCGCCCGCGCCCAGCCAGACCAGGGTTTTCATTGGCGTTCGCCGGATTCAAGTGATAACCAGCAAATTATACCGGGATGCGCGCGCCGGCCGCAGGTTGCGGTGAAGTTTATTCCGCCATGCGGAATTTAAGCCCAGGATTTTGCCGCTGGCGCTTGGCGGGGCGATTGGCCGGCGTATAATCGACTTTTTGCAAAGGTGTTTTATGGCTGTCGCCCACCGTCTGGACCACATCGCCCCATTTCATGTCATGGCCATTCTGGAAAAAGCCAAGGCGTTGGAGGCGGCCGGGCATGACGTGATTCACATGGAAATCGGCGAGCCGGACTTTCCCACCCCGGCGCCGATTGTTGCCGCCGGCATGGCCGCCTTGCAGAACGGCCGCACGTTTTATACCCCGGCGCTGGGCATTCCGGAATTGCGCCAGGCGATTGCCCGCTTTTATCAGCAGCGCTATGGCGTGGATGTCCCGGCGCGGCGCATTGTGGTGACGCCGGGCGCGTCTGGCGCGCTGCAACTGGCGCTGGCGGCGCTGGTGAATCCGGGCGAGCAGGTGTTATTGCCCGACCCCACCTACCCATGCAACCGGCATCTGGTGAGCCTGGTGAATGGCGAGCCGGTGAGTATTCCGGTGAATGCCGACAGCGGCTATCAATTGCAGGCCGAAGATATTGCCCGCCATTGGTCGGCCAATACCGTGGCGGCCATGATTGCCAGCCCGGCCAACCCGACCGGCACGCTGATTGCCCCTGACGCATTGCAGCAATTGCATCAGGCGGTGCGCGCGCAAGGCGGGGTGTTATTGGTGGACGAGTTGTATCATGGCCTGACCTATGACGGTGATGCGCACACCGCGCTGGCGGTGAGTGATGATATTTTTGTGGTGAACAGTTTTTCCAAGTATTTCCAGATGACGGGCTGGCGGCTGGGCTGGCTGGTGGTGCCCGATGCCTATGTGGATGCGGTGACCCGGCTGGCGCAGAATTTGTTTTTGTCGCCCTCCACCCCGGCGCAATATGCGGCGCTGGCGGCATTTACTCCGGAAACCCAGCGCATTCTGGAAAGCCGCCGGGCAGAATTTCAGCGCCGCCGCGACGCGCTGCTAGCAGCATTTGCGCCACTGGGCTTTAAGTTTCCGGCGCAGCCGCAAGGCGCATTTTATGTGTATGCCGATGTCTCGGCGCACACCGACGACAGCTTTGCCTGGGCCGAGCAGATTTTGCAGGATGCCCATGTGGCGATTGCCCCGGGCCGCGATTTTGGCCAGCACCAGGCCGCCCGCCATGTGCGCCTGGCTTACACCACCTCTGAGGCGCGCTTGCGCGAGGCGGCGGCGCGGATTGCAGCGTGTCTGTAAAAGCCGCCAAGCAGATTGGCGGATGGTAAAAAAGCCCGCGCAGGCCTGGCCCTGCGCGGGCTTTTTCATCAGTTCACCGGGGCAAGATTATTGTTTGCCGGTTACATGGGAAACAACCATAAACTGTGGTATGAATACAACATTTTATGTCTGGTATGTCATGCTGCCTCATCAGCATGCAAAACCACATGGCAAGCATCTCAGCAGATTCGAAGACAAAATCCAGCAAAGCGATCTTGCTCAAGCGCGTGGCCATTGCATAGCAAAATCGTCGGCATGTTTTGTCCGTGGTGCTCAGCGCCGCTCACAACACCCTCTTGGTGTCGTGGCGCGGCGGTCTGCAGCCGCGCGTCTGAACAGGCGCGCTTTGCTGAGTTTTGTGAGCGACGCTTAATCTTCGTCGTCCAGCACGGGACGGGTACGAAAACGAGTGAGCTTTAGCCGGTTTCCGCTGGGATGTGGCAAGTATTCCAGCGCATCAACCATGGCGCGTACCAATTCGAACGCCTGCAAGGTATCAGCCTGGCCTGGCAGGGCCTGTGTGCCCACCCAGGGCGGCCCTTGATCGTGGATGCACACTTGTATGCGATCGGGCGAATCCAGGCATTCCAGCTCGAACTGGGCCAGCGCCGGCGTACCGGCATAGCGCAGCACGGCAGAAATAGCCTGCACCACGGCCATATTGATGGCATAGGCGGCATCTGCGCTGGCGCCGGCCTCACGCGCGGCAGCCTCAACTGCAGCGCCCAATAACGGCAAGTGGCGACGATGCGCCGGAATGCTCAAGCTCAGCACACGCAGGGAGGGATCGTGCGGCGCAGAAAATTCCATCTTCAACAGCTCCTGAAAGTACCTGATTGGTCCGAGCGCGCGTACGGCGCACATCGGCAAACGGGCATCCCTTGCGCATCTTGCATATTGGCAGAGCAGCGCCAACATTTACGCACAATGAATGACATACATTCAGTGTAGCGGGTTATCAGGGCGATTCAAGCCGCAAAAGCGACATTCGGCATGCTTCTGGCTTGCCGGCATGACAAAAGCCGCACCGCAGAAGAGGCATGTTGAGGAAATGGACAGACAATAAAACGCCACGCGCCGCAACCGTGAACACGGAGCGGCGCGTGGCGGCAAGGCGGGGAAAATCAGGCCTTGTTGATCAGCAGCTCTTCCAGGGTGCCACCGTTGGCTTGGTGCTCTTGCACCCAAACCGGCTGACGGCCACGGCCAGTCCAGGTTTGTTCCGGATCTTTCGGGTTGATGTACTTGGGCTCAACCACGCGACGCGGAGCACCTGCGCCAGCCTTGGGCGAGGTGAACAGTTCATCCAGATCAAAGTTGGAAGTGCGAGCGATTTCGAGAATCTTCTTGCGGGCGGCGGCTTTTTCTTCCTGCTCGCGCTTTTTCAGCTCGACTTCGAGTTCGACTTTCAGTTGCAGCAGTTCTTGGAAGGTGAAGGTCTGGAAATCAACCATTGTTTAATATCCTTGGGTCAGTGTGTCGGGGGCATTTAATGTCCCTATTAAATTAGCCAATTCATCATGGTTTCGTCAAGCTTTTTATTTAATGTCAAGCCGGATAAAACTCCGGGCAGGAAAATTCTTCCTGGTCAGACCTTAAGCCACACTGACAACGGGCGTGTTAAATAACGTGAAGAAACAGATCTGAATAGGTGAATCTACCTGTCTGGCCAGACTAAATGATTTAACTACCCTCAGCAGGGATTCTGCCTGGCTGGTCGGTGTGTGACACGAGCCAGCGTATTTAGCGCGGCTCACAAAACCCAGCGCGGCGGTTCTGCTTAGGCGTACGACCACAGAAGCAGTACACCAAGGATGGCAAGATCACACCACAACACCAGAAAAGTGTTGTGAGCGGCCTTTATCCAGGTCAGCAAAGCATGGCCGCTCAGGGAAAGCGATGGATTTTGTGATTTCTGAGAAAGAAACAAAAGCCAGCAGCGCCAGCACAGCAGATAATCGTGCCACACACTCACTCGGTTTATCACGGTATTGCGCGATGGCGCCGCCGTGATGGCGAGCATAAGGTCCTTAGACAGGCCAGTCGAAAAGAGTTCATTTTCAGTAAAAGCGCTGCCAGGTGAATACCGCTTGGCTCGCATGCCACTGCCGCTGATGGCACGGCCCGATGCTGATGGCAAGCCGGCCAGAATGTGGCTTAGCGTCGCTCACAAAGCCCAGCGCAGCGATCCTGCGCTAGGTGCACGACGCAGACAGTGAGGTTGCGCAGCAACGCCAGCAGGATATCCAGCCGCATGGTCGGTTCACCGAAGCCACAGAATACGACCTCTTTGATATAATCCCATGGTACCTCGTCCAGTGCGGCCTTAAACTGAGCCAGCGTCGGCTTTTCCTTCAGCCAGAGCGACGATTCCTCAGCCATCTTCTTCATATTGCGCAGACAGAACGTGCAGGCGCAGTTGCACTCATTTGTGATATTGACATAGAGATTGCGTCTGCCCTCCGGCTGGATGCGCAGACTCTCGGACAGCGGCAGATAGCGGCCGCCTTTATGCGTTGCATAGACTAACATTCACTTCAGCTCCCTAAGATATTCTTCAAACGGCAGACCATAATTCCACGGCAGATCAAGTTCTACGGCATAGGCCAGACACTTGCTGATAAAGCCGGCCGCTTTGTGCGCCGCCTGTTCCAGCCCCTCACCATTGAGCAGGCTGCCTGCTACAATAGCCATGAAAGCATCCCCCGATCCAGAGCGGTCACCACCGACTTTTTCCACCTGCAGGACAGTCCCCCGCCCTGCCTCATAGATAAAGTTGCGGATATGATCGCCTTCATTGAGTCCCGTAATGATGACCTGCGACGGACCGCAGGCAGACAGGGAACTGGCCATA
>ERZ650300.319-NODE-319-length-28309-cov-39.809231_pt1 | contig 28309 bp, 22 predicted proteins | sample MGYA00376236_ERZ650300 | MGnify/ENA primary metagenome ERZ650300 (study PRJEB26733, sample SAMN07839303) | wastewater metagenome | biome: urban; feature: wastewater treatment plant; material: waste water | place: USA: North Carolina | collected 2016-04-28 ...
ATCGATACGCCGCGGCCGTTTCGGCCCAGTTCTCGCACGCACCGGGAATGCTCGCTCCGGGCTTCTGCCCCAGTCGTTCGGCCAGCAGCACTGCACGCTGATTCAGCCGCGCATCACCCAGCTCGATCGTCTCAAACTCCTGCTTCGCCCAGCTCATCTGCACGCTCCCTGTGTTCGTCACTCAGGACGATAGGGTACAGGGGTGGGAGATGTGTGCAATGGGATGCATTGAAGGGCACCTCGAAGAACCCCTGACTTCCCCGAAAAACTGTTGTAAGCTGTTGATTTAAAATTGCATAGTTTTCGGAAAGCAAGGTTTTTCGAGGTGCCCTGAAGTTGCACCTAGAGCATATTCTGAACCATGCCGTAGCCTTAAGATTCAGTGGCTATGGCAGAACGTAAACCCTACCCGACAGACGTCAGCGACGAAAAATGGGCTCTCGTCGCGCCTTACCTGATCCTTTTCCTGATCGACGGCTGGCCAGCGTCGGCACGACTTGCGCATGCTGCTGCGCTTGACCGATGGACGCCTGTCCCATCCGTCGGCCGTCATTCTGGACAGCCGGACCCTGCAATCGACCCCCACCAGCAGCGCCCGAGCCGGCTACGACGGCGCCAAGCGCAGGAAGGGCTCGAAAGTTCATTTCGCCGTCGATACGCTGAGCAACCTGCTTGCACTGCATGTCACCCCGGCCAACGATCAGGATCAGGTCGGCCAGCTGGCCGAGGCGATCCAGGAAATGAGCAATCAGGAGGTGACCCTGGCCTACGTCGATCAGGGTTACACCGGCCAGAACCCCGCCAACGCGGCGCTGGAGCAAGGCATTGCCCTCGAAGGGTTCAAGCTCCCCGAGGCCAAGCGGGGGGCGTGCTGTTACCCCGGCGATGGGTAGTCGAACGTAGCTTCGGCTGAGCGGCCCGCCTTCGCCGCCTGGCCCGCAATTACGAGCAGTTGCCCGAAACCTTGGCACAGTGCCACCGGCATCGGCGAGAAGCGCGGCGCCGCCTCGTTGATCTCGGCCACCAGGCCGGGCGCCACGCCGAAGCGCTCGCCGGCGCGCGGCGGGATCACCACCCCGTGCAGCTGCGCCCGCAGCGCGTCCCAGCGCTCCCGCAGGACATCCCAGTTGCGTTCGTCGTAGGTGCCCCGGAACACCACCGGCCGCACCAGGATGCGGGGCCAGGGCGCCTCGCCGGGGTCCTGGCAGAGGCGCTCGCCGAGCTGCCGCTCCCACAGGCTGTCGACCCGGTCCACGCGGCCGATCTGCTGCTCGACGACGCCGGGGTTCCACTCCGGGTGGAGCAGCACCACTGTCTTGCAGGCCCGGTGCAGGTTGAGCCCCTCCCGCCCCACCAGCGACTGGGCGACCAGCACCCGCGGGTGGCTGCCGGGCCGGTTGAAGGCCAGCTGAAGGAAGCGCCGGGTCTGGGGCTCGGTGCCGCCGTACATCAGCCGGGCGAAGCCCCCTTCGGGGCGGTTGAACTCCTCGCGCAGGCGCACCTGCAGGGTCTGCCACAGGGCGCCGGCGGCGGTATCGGTGAGCGCCTGGTCGCTCGCCTCGTCGTCGTCCTGCGGCTCGCAGACGGCGTCGAGGAGCGCTGCGAAGGCGCCGGCCACGGGCCGGGCCGCGCCGGCATCCCGCTCGCCGGCGGCCAGCTCGTGCAACGCCTGGGCCACGAGCGCGAGGGCGCCGTCGGGCTGGCCGGCTTCCCGCGCCACAACCTGACGGAAGGCCTCGAAGACCCTCCGCGGGCGGCCCTGGGCCGGCAGGCCGGCATCGAGCCCCTCCAGCAGGCCGCTGCGGAAGTCGCGCCGGCGGCTCTCAAGATCCCGGTACTGGCGCCTCAGCCGCGCATCGAGCGCCTGCCGGTCCACCGTGCCGGCGCGGCCGAGCTGGCGGTGGGCCGCCTGGACGGCAGTCCATTCGTCGTCATGGACCTTGGCCTGGGCCCACGGCTCGCCGGCATCGAGGGCGCGCAGCATCTGGCGCGCGTTGAGCAGGCGCTCGAGGGCCTGCAGCGGCAGCGTGAAGCGCCCGAACACCAGCACCTTCTCGCCGGCACCGGTGACCTCCTCGATCGCCTCCACCGCCGCCAGCAGGGCCGGGTGTTCGTACAACGGGTCGCCGTCGCCGGCAAAGGCGCCGCCGATCACGGCCCGCCACCAGGCGGCCCGCTGCGCCCGCTTGTCGGGGCCGGGCGAGGCGGCGTCGTGGGTGTCGGGGGCATCGCCCGCATCCACGTGACCGTCGTGGACTTCGGCGGCGAACTGGTGGTGGTCCTTGTCCGCGTCGCGCCGCACCTGGTCGATCAGGGTGGCGATGCCGTGGCCGCTGCCCATCGTCAGGCGCAGGCGCTTCGAGAAAGAATCGTCGCTCCCCCGCGCAACCACCGACAAGGCCTCGGCTGCGCACACCGCCTGCTTCCAGGCGGGGCCCAGGTGGAGGGTGTCGACGGAGACCTCCCGCTCCTCCCGATAGGCATGGAAGGGCAGCCCGGTGTGCGCGGCGAAGGCCTGTACGGCGGGCACCTCGCGCTTGTCCCGGCGCAGCAGGAAGGGCGTCAGCGCCGACTGGAAGCTGTCCGCCGTGCCGCGGAAGTGCGCCAGCGCCGCCGGGCTGTCGGGCGACTGGCGCACCCGCAGGCAGGCCTTCACATAGCGCTCGAAAATATCGCCCCCGGGGCCCGACAGCGCCGCCGCATCCACCCCGATGCGCCGGAGCGTCTGGCGCCACTGGCCCACGTCGAGCTCCACCGGCGTCGCCGTCATCGCCAGGTGGCGCACGGCGTCACCCGCCAGCACCACGCCGTCGAGGATGCGCGACAGGCCGCTGTCACCGCCGCGGCTCTTGTGGGCCTCGTCGATGATCACCAGGTCGAACACCCCCAGGCCCAGCCCGACGACCCGCTCGAGATCGGGCCGCAGCCCCTCGTGGCGCCGGTAGCTGGCGCCATCCAGCGCCGCCTGCCAGTGGGTGCGGGTGACGAGGTCGGCGAGCAGGCGGGCGGCGGGGTTCGAGCCCGGCAGGCTGCCTACGGCCGCGACAATGCTTTGCGCGGCGCCCTGAACCCAGCTGTCGTCGAGCTTTTCGTGGCGCCACCGCAGGCTGCGCGGGTGGGCAGCCTTGCGCGCCCAGGCAAGCACGGCCGGCAGCAGCGCCCAGCGCCAGGGCTCGCAGCCCGGGCCCAGCCGCCAGTGGGTGAAGGCGTGGGACAGCAGCACCACGTCCTGCTCGAACCAGGGTGTCTCCGCGGGCCCGTCCGGCGCCCACACCGAGAGGTACTGCCACAGGGTGCGCAGCAGGTCGGGCGCCGCGACGCCGCCGTCACGCAGCTCGGCGCGCCACTGGAAGCCCAGCCCCGGTGGCACCAGGATCAGCACCCGCCCACCCGCGGCGATCACGCTGCGGGCCAGGGCCACCGCAATGCGAGTCTTTCCCATGCCCACCTCGTCGGCGATCACCACGCCGTTCTTCGGCAGCCGCGCGGCGATGCCCCGCAGGCTCGCGCACTGGCCGTCGTTGAGCGGCCAGCCTGGCCGGCCCTTCGCTTCGGCGAGGGCCTCCAGCGCCTGCCCAACCGCCATCCAACCCTTGAAACACTGCTTCATCGCCCCCCCGCTCCGATCGCCTGCAAGGCACCAACGCCCCACTTGTTCTCCACCCGCGCCAGCGCCGCCGCGTACATCTCCCCTTCCCGCGTGGCGTCCGCCTCGGCAAAATCGGGCCGGAAGGCCGCGCCCCGCAGCGGGCTCAGGGGGTTGAGGCCGAGCGCCCGGAAGTAGTCGACCACCGGGCTGCCGGCGATCCGGGCCAGGGTCTGCTCCAGGCGCGCGCACCAGGCCGGCCAGTCGGCGCGGGCCAGGGCGGTCTGCTTGGCGGCGATGTTCTCGATGAGCTCCATCATCTGGCGCACCGGATAGGGTGCCACCCCGCCCGAGCGGCCGCCGCCTCCGTCACCCTCGTCGTCGCCGTCGTCACCCGGGTCGTCATCCCCGGGCGGGCGGTCGTCGTCGGGCGCAGCGGGGAAGCCCATCAGCGCCCACCAGGCCTCGTCGAAACCGAGGCTGACGAGGTCGGCCGCGGCGAGCCGCCCGAACTCGTCCATCACCGGCACCAGACACTCCCGCGCCCGGCCGGCGTCTTGCCAGCGCAGCCGCACCTGGCGCGGCCGGGGCGCGAGCCAGACAAAGCCGTCGTCCGTCCGCGGACAGTGCGTGCCCGCGGTATCAAGCACGGCCAGCTCGTCCGGCAGCGGGCCCTCCGCCTGCAGCAGGCCATCGGCCCCCCGGGCAGCCCAGACCAGCCAGGCCACCGGTGGCGCCACGCGGGCCTCGCCCGGCTCCGGCATCTCGGTGCCGGCGGCCGGCGGCGCGTCAGCACTGAACTCGTCGTCACACTGCAGGGGCAGCAGGTTGGTGACCAGCGTCGCCGGCGCCTGCCGCCCCCCGCGGAGCCACTCGAGCCCCCCGGGCGCGAAGATCACGCCGGCCTCCAGGTTGCCGCCGTGGGCCGACATCGGGCTGGCGAAACCCGGACCTGTGAGGTTGCCCGAGCCCAGATACACCCACGCGCCGCCGCAGGCCGCCGAGTTGCTGCGCTCCCGGGCGCTGAACAGGAACTTGGCGTGCAGGCTGCGCCGGGCATGGCGCCCGAAGACCGCCTCCATCGTCGCCGCCGGCCGCACCGACCAGCCGGCCTCACCGATAGCCCCGACCGCGCCGGCCACCCCCTGGCAGGCCAGCGGGTTGACGAACACGTCGACCGTCGCCGAGGCCGTCAGCAGCCCCGCCCCACGGAGCGCCGCGACGATGGCGGCGAGCACCGTGGGCAGCTGCCCGGCACGGGCATCTGCAGCCGCCTCGAAGAACCCCGAACCCATCGCCAGGTAGTTGCGCGCGCCCTCCCCCGCCTGGGCCCGCAGCATCGGCACCAGTTGGTCGAGCAGCGACTGGCGCCGGTTGTCGATAAAGCGCGCCCGCGGGCCGGCGGCGGCCACACAGCGGGCAAGCCAGGCGGCGAGGCTGTCACGGGCTGCCACCGTCTCGCTGTGGCGGCGCGCGCGGCCGGCCTCGAGCAGGCGCAGGTCGAACAGGCCCTGGAGGAAACCCAGCAGCCCCCAGGCGGCTTTCACGTCGGCGCAGCGCTCGGCCAGCTCGCTGGCGTGGTCGCCGTCATGGGCCGCCAGCTCGGCGGAATCGACCTCGATCGACCAGGCCAGATCCAGGCTCTCCTCGACGGTCTGGCGCGTCCAGTTGCCGGTGGACACGATCAGCCGCAGCCGCCACGCGCCGTCCTCGGGCCCGCGGAAACCCAGCAGCGCAAACTTGGCGTGGAGCAGCCGGAACGGCCGCTGGTCGGCACGGCGCAGCGGCAGGTGGGCCAGCCCGGGCACCTCCACCGGGCCGAGGGCCGGCTGGCACGGGTCCAGGATCAGCGCCAGCGACACGCGCCCGCGGTGGGCGCGCTGGCCCGCGGTCTCCAGCGTGAAGCGCTCCAGCGCCTGGTTGAGGAAGTCGGCGTCGGCCGAGTAGCCGCACAGCCAGCCAAACACGCCCTGATGCTCCGGCGGCGCATCGAAGAGCTGGGCCAGGGACGGCGGGCAGAGGGGTTTGTCAGCCATGGGCGGCCTCCTCGGTGGCGGGCAGCAGCCAGGCGTCCATCAGCCCGTCGACATCGAGGCCGAGCCACCACAGGTTGTGGATGCGGTGGGAGATGCCCGCCGGCCAGGCCGGGTCATCGGCCGGCGGCGCGTCGTCGGGGGCCACCGTGGCATCGGCGCCGTCATCGGCATCCCTCACCCCGCCCCGGAAGGCCGGCCCCGGGCAGGCCTCGCCGCCCAGCCGGCGCAGGATGCGCCCGTCCCGGTCGAGCAGATGGCCGAGCACCTCGGCGTCTAGCGGCGCGATGCACTCGGTGCAGAAACGCCGCGCCTCCTCCGCCGGGTGGCCGGTTTGCAGGAAGGCCGCCGCCGCCTCGCGCAGGGCCGCCAGCCCGGCCCGGACGGGCCCCGGCAGCGCGCCGCCGATCGCCACGCGCCGCTCCGGCGTGGCGATCTCGAGCTCCAGCGCGTCGAGCACCACCAGCGCCGCATCGCGGGCGATGAAGAACAGCGCCCCGGCGTGCAGGTCGGCCCAGTGGGCGGCCAGGGTGATCTCCGCCGGGCGCGCGTCCCACGTCACCGGCGGCGCGCCGCTGCGCCGGGCGCGCACCCAGCGCAGCGCGTCGCCGCGGCGGATGCGGTGCTCCGCCACCTCGCCGGCAGCGCCCTGCTCAAGCCGGGTGTGCAGCAGCTCGCGGGCCCGCGGCGGCAGGGGCAGCACCGGCGCCAGCGCCCGGTAGAGGGCCTCGGTGTTGACCTGGTCGGTCTCGCCGCACACCCACATCGCCAGGTGCTCCACCAGCTCGCGCCCGAAGGGCCGGCAGCCCTCGGCCACCGCATCGATGAAAGCCTCGCCGTCGGCGTTACAGACAAAGGCACTGAAGCGGCTGCCCGCCGCGTCGGCAAAGCCCAGCGCCGGCAGCGCATTGACGGTGCCCATGCGCATCGGCTGCGAGACGTAGAAGCCCGGCCGGCTCACGCTGCGGAAGCTCAGGTCGGCCTTGCCCGCCAGCAGCGTCGTGCCGCGCACGCGGCGCTCAGCGGCCTGCAGCCCGCCCTTGATGGCCAGCCAGCAGGCGAGGGCCTCGATGGCGTTGGCCACCGCGATCTTGCCGGCGCGGCTGCCCCGGGCGGTGGCCCGCTCGGCGACCCGCAGCCCCAGAGTGGCGAGAAACAGCTGCCGGCCGAACCACACGCCGCCGAGGCCGGGCACCGCCCTCTCGTTGAAGTCCCGCGTGGTGGCGGCCAGTTGCAGCGTCCGCACACGGCGGACGCTCTCGATGCTGCCGGGGCCCAGGATGCCCCATGTGTAATTCATTACCCTGTTCCTCCGGATGGAGCCCAGGAACGCCCCGAGAACGTGGGTTTTACGTCCGCCGCGCGGCGTCCTTTAGCGATGTCGATGGCGCGAGCTTACCGACGGATGCGACCCTACCCTGTCGTTTCGAACTGCCTCTTCCGCGCCTTGCTGAACGCATGCGCGCTGACGTCCCGACCGCGGACCGCCATGTCCTTCAACTAGCCGAACAAGGTATCGAGTTCGGCCGGCACGCTGGCGCACATCCTGGACATCATCGCCACGATCCATGGCAAGGTCAGATGGCGATCGCAGGTAAAAGCGCCCGGGCGCCGGCGCACTTGGTCGATCAGGGCGGGGTCGAGGAGGAACTTGGAAAACTCGTCCAGCAGCGGTTGAGGATCGAATTTTTCGAGTTTTTAATGTATATTTATCAGAGGCTTATCGATATATTTTTTACCGGGAGTGCGCGGGTTCTCAAGGAATTTCGCGTTAGGTTGATAGCATTGCTCGCGGCCTGCCAATCGGAAATCTCACCTCGCAGTTCTGGTCGAACTACTACCTCCATCCTTTCGGTTCTTTTGTGAGACGCGAATTGGGTTGCCGCGCTTAGCAGCGCTATATGGACGATTTTGCGCTTTTCTCCAATAGCAAGAAACGCGCACGCACTGTACGAGCGGCTTGCCGCTTTGCGGCTGTGCATCTACGAAGAGAGTGCCCAGGTGATGCCGACCTCCGTCGTCTCCCCGTGGCTGGGTTTTGTGATCGACCGGGAGCGCAGGCCGCTGAAGGGCCGCAAGGTACGATTTGCCACCGGGCATCTGGGGGGTGAGCTACGAGGCCTACTGCCAGGGGCGATTGAGCTTCGCCGAGTTTGACGCCCGCGTGCGCGACTGGCTTGCCCACGCGGCCCATGGTGACACCAGTGGCCTGAGGGAACACCTACTGGATGCATTTGTGCTCTGGCCCGGGGATTTTCCGGGCAAGTCGGGGCGTTGAAGATCGCGGGCAGCGCTACGCGCCGCCCAGTGGTCAGCGGCTCGGCGCTTCAGCGCCCAGCGAAGCGGCGTCCCGCGGATTGATGGGGGAAACACGACACACCCAAAAGCCGATGAGGTTCATACGGAAGAAGGGCCAGAGGCTGGTACGGTAAGTCGCGCGGCAGCAGTCCGGATCGACATCCCAAGCCCCGCCGCGCAGGACACGGGACACATAGCTGTTGAGCTTGTTTTCAGTGGGGCTACCATCGGCATCCTGGCACCATTCAGAAACATTGCCGCTCAAGTCATAGACCACCTCCGGTGTCGGGGTGGCGTCCAGAGGAAAGAGACCGACGGCATTGGTACGTCCAACGCCGATATCACCGTCATCGTCCGAATGAACAGCGCAATTTATCTGAGCTGACTCAAACGGCCCCCAGGGGTATTCCCGCCCTTCGCAACCACGTGCAGTCCGCTCCCATTGCGCCTCGGTGGGTAGAGAAACCACCGCCCCCCGTTGCGGCCGACAGCCAGCGGCAAAAGGCCAGCGCTTCGTCCCAACCGACGTTCTACCGGGGTGAGTTGGGTTCGTCCCACGTGGGCGGCTCTGGCTCCGGAATAGGTTCAAGCCCGTGCCACCAGCGTTCATCCTGGTGGCCCCCGGCGTCGATGAAGGCCTGGAACTCGGCGTTGGCAACAAGGTATCGGGCGATCTCGAAGGTGGGCAAGCCCTGGTGGTAGGTGTCCCCGTAGATGAAGGGCTGAGGGCCCGGGATACTGACCCAGTCGATATCAGGCAGACCGTCCGCACGCAGGCCCACGCCGGGGCGACGGTCCAGGCCCAAGCGGCCGATGGCTGCGCGGGCGCGGGCCTGGGGCGCACAGACCGGATCGGTCATCGATCCGCGGGACGCCGCGTGACTGGGCGCTGAATCACTGAGCCGCTGACCACTGGGCGGCGCGCAGCGCCGCCCGCCGTTTTTCAGCCGAGCCCTGCCGCAACCTGGGCATTCGGCAGGTCTTGGCAGACAGGCCACAAGGGTCGGTACAGCCCTCCCGGGCCGCACTCCGAGCAGAACACGACGAGTGATTTGCGTTAACCCGACGGTCAAGGTATAGTCGCGCCCTCTGCAGTTGGTTGAAACGACGGTTGTGACAACTTTTGTGAATGCGGCTCCCGAAATCGGGGAAGAGTGTCACAAAAGCGGCGTTAAAAGATTTCTTATAAATCAACAGATTATGATCTGATTGACGTTTAAGACCGGTCTTGTGACACCTGGCCACGATTAACATTGATGTTAATCATCAGCCTCATAACCCGAAGGTCGCAGGTTCAAATCCTGCCCCCGCAACCAGTTTCAAGCGTCTAGGCCCAATCACTCAGGTGGTTGGGCCTTTTTGCTTTTGCTCGCGCTTTTGGCGCCGGGTTCGGTGGCTTTGTTGGGTGCGCCGGGCGCTGGGTTCCGCGTCCGGCGCGGCATCCGGGGCGATCGCCGCGTGCCGGGCGGTCCGGCCTGGTTACCCCAGCCAGTGCAGCAGGGCCGAGTACAGCCGTTCCGGCACGACCGGTTTGGGCAGGAAATCGTTCATCCCGGCGCCAAGGCAGTTGGCCTTGTCTTCGCTGAAGACGTTGGCCGTCATGGCGAGGATGGGGACGGTCTGGCGTTCCGGGAGCAGCCGGATGGCGCGGGTGGCGGAGAGGCCGTCCATCTTGGGCATCTGCATGTCCATCAGGATCAGGTCGTAGGCCTTGGCTGCGGCCTTGGCGACGGCCTGCTGGCCGTTGTCTGCGGTATCGACCTCCAGCCCGACGGTGACGAGGAGCTCCTCCGCCACCATCTGGCTGATCGGCTCATCTTCGACGAGCAGCACCGATTTGCCCTGGGCGATCGCCATGAGCGCGGCCTCGGCCTGGTGAAGCGACGGCAGGTCGTGGTCGTCTGCGCCCTCGGCGCCCTTGTCGAGCAGGGCCGTGAACCAGAAGGTGCTGCCTTCGCCCGGCGCGCTGCTGACGCCCACGGTGCCGCCCATCAGTTCGGCCAGCCGCTTGGTGATCGCCAGCCCGAGGCCGGTGCCGCCGTATTCGCGGGTGGTGGAGCTGTCGGCCTGCTCGAAGGATTCGAAGATCTTGTCGAGGGCCTCGGCGGGGATGCCGATGCCGGTGTCGCGCACCTCGAAGCGCACGCGCACCTGCGGGCCCTCGTCGGCCTCGATCTTCACCCCGATGGTGACGCTGCCCCGCTGGGTGAACTTGATGGCGTTGCCCACGTAGTTGAGCAGGGCCTGCTGGATGCGGGTCTCGTCGCCGACGACGCCCGGCAGGTCGGCCGGGGCGTCGATGCACAGCTGGAGGCCCTTGTCGGTGGCGCGGTCGTGCATGATCGACGCCACGTTGGCGAGCAGCGTGGGGATCCGGATGTGCTCGGCGCAGAGGGTGAGTTTGCCGGCCTCAATCTTGGAGAGGTCGAGGATGGCATTGATGATCTCCAGCAGGTGGCTGCTGGCGGCCTCGATCTTGGTGAGCCGGTCGGCCTGCTCGGGGGTGACGCCGGTGCGGTGCATCAGGAAGGCCATGCCGGTGATGGCGTTGAGCGGGGTGCGGATCTCGTGGCTCATGTTGGCGAGGAAGGTGCTCTTCGCCACGTTGGCCGATTCGGCGGCGTTGCGGGCGACTTCGAGCTGCTCGGTGCGCTCCTGGACGAGCTCCTCCAGGTGGGTGCGGTGCAGTTCCAGCTCGTGTTCGAGGGCCTTGGTGGCGGTCACGTCGGTCACGAAGCCGTACCAGACGATCCGGTCGTCCTCGCCCCGTTCGGGCATGGCGTCCACGTGCAGCCACTTGATCTGCCCGTCGGGGTGGCGAATGCGGTAGTCCACGAGCCAGCGTTCCATGCTGGTGGCCGACAGGCGGAGCGAGCTGAAGAAGCGCTCACGGTCTTCGGGGACGAGGAGCTCCCGGATGCTGGTGGCGTCGGATTCCACCACTTCGGGGCTGACCCCGTAGATCTCGCGCACCGCGTCGCTGGCGAAGGGGAAGGCGCCGGTGCCATTCGGGTGCTGGTAGTACTGAAAGACCATGCCGGGGACGTGGGCGAGGATCTTGCGCACCTGCTCGGTGGCGGCCACCTTGGCAAGCAGGGCTTCCTGGTCGACGATGGACTGGAGCAGCCCGTTGAAGGCGTTGGCCAGCTTGCCGATCTCGTCGTCCCGCCCGACCGGGAGGGGCTGGCGCGGACGCGTGCCCTGGCGCATCTCGTCGAGCAGCACGGCGGAGCGTTCCAGCGGCTGCAGCTGCCGGCGCACCCACCAGCCGGCGATCAGGCTGGCCAGCAGGGTCAGCGCCACCGCCGAGAAGAGCAGCCGCTGCTGCATCTGCCGGACGACCAGGAAGGCTTCCTGGGTGGGCAGGACCGACTGCATCAGCCAGCCGGTGTTGCCGATCCTGACCGACGACGACAGTTCCTCCACCCCCCGCGAGCTGACCGCGACACCCGAGCCCTCGTGCCCGCCAAGATAATGGTCGTACACCGGATTGACCCCGGGCGCGGGGCCGGTCTGCATCACCCGGCGTTTGTCGGACGAGGCGATGAAGGTGCGTGATCTGGCGTCGGTGACCAGGAAGTCGCCGGTGTGGCCATACTTGGCGGTGCTGATCTGATCCAGGAAGTTCGGTTCGCTGAGGTTGGTCACGCCCATCACCGCACCCAGGTAGCGCCCGTCCGGCGCCCGGATCGGCAGGGCGAGGGTGATGACCGGGACGCCGGTGCGTTTGCCCACGCGTGGCTGGCTGATGACGGCCTTGTCGGAGTCTCGCACCTCGGGCAGAAACGGCAGGTCGCCGTAATCGGTGCCGGTGCGGTTGAGGGAGGATGGCGCGCTGGCCAGGGCGAGGCCGTCCGCATCCACCACGATGACCCCCCAGTTGAACAGCGGGTCGAGCCCGGCCTGGGTTTCGAGCAGCGCCTGGGGGTTGGCGCGGCGCAGGTCGCCGTAGCGGCCCAGGTGCCGGGCGAGGCGGTCCAGGATGGCGCTGCGCTCATTCACCGAGCGGTGGATTTCGGAGGCGATGAGGGAGACCGTCGAGTACTGCTGGGCCGAGATGGCCGATTCCATGTCTGCGCGCAGATACTTGCCGATCACGAACATCACGATCCAGATCGACGCGACGGAAACGCAGAGCGATCCGGCGACCAGCCTTGTTCTCAACGACTGCCATGAAAGGCCGGTCATCAGGTGTTCTCCAACGATTTCTTTATTTTGATTGCCGGTGCGGGCTGCCATTGGCCCGATCGTGGTCGGGATGGGCGGTGGGGGCACCGGTGCCGTGCGTGCGGCGTGCGTTTTTGCGGCGGCCATGACTGCAACGCCCCGCGGTGGGCCCGATGTAGCGATTACGGTCGCGGACGATGAAAGGTTTAGGCCCCCGTCGCACGCGGGGGCGGGCGGGCTGGGCTCAGCGCTGGGCTTGGAACTGCGCGGCAAATGCCTGCGCGTCGGGCAGGAACGCGAAGAAGTCGGCTTCGAGCCCGGCAAACGCCTCCAGGAGTTCGGCGCCAGCCCCCGCCAGCGGGTTGGGCTGACGCAGCCGGAAGCGCGCCATCCGGTCCAGGGCGAGGGCGACGCTGGCGGCGTCCCGGTAGCTGGCCAGCCAGTCGTGGGCGGCCATGCGTTCGAAGACCGGCATGAAGCCGGCGGGCAGGGGGGCGGGGTGGGTGGCGATCAGCCGGTAGGTTTCGGCGGTGAAGTCGGTGAGCGGCCGGGGGCTGAACTGCTGCCAGTGCAGCGCCAGGAAGTGGTCGTAGAACATATCGACCATCACCCCGCTCACCCGCCGCCGGGCGTCGCTGATCCGGGCGCGGCTGCGACGGAAGGCCGGGTGGCCGTCGGCAAAGCTGTCGATGCGCCGATGTAGCGCGACGCCTGCCGCGAGGGCCTCATCCAGCCCGGCCGGCAGCGGCCCCTTGACGAAGTCGCCGATCACCCCGCCGATGCGGTCGGTGGCGAGCGGCCCGGCGAGATAGGCGTGGGCGAGGTAGTTCATGGGCGTGGCGCGGGGAGTCGACGGGGCGCGGACGGATGGCCGCGGCAGTCATTTTGCGCCGTTGGGGCGGGCGTCGGGCAGGGTTTCGCGGGCCGGGCCGCCGTCGATGCTGCGCGGCGGGTCAGGCCCGCAGGTAGTGGGTTTCCTTGAGCTCTTCCATCACCACGTAGCTGCGCTGCATCACCACGCCGGGCAGGTAGCTGTGCAGGGTGCACAGCAGGTCGTGGTAATCCTCCAGGGCGCCCAGGCGGGCCTTGATGAGGTAGTCGAAATCGCCGGTCACCAGATGGCATTCGGTGATCTCGTCGAGCTTTTCGAGGGACTGGCGGATCTCGTCGAGCACCTTGGGCGACTTGTTGGACACCCGGATCTCGATGAACACCAGCACCCGTAACCCCAGGGCGAGCGGATTCACCCGGGCGTGATAGCCGGAGATGATGCCTTCGCGCTCCAGGCGGCGGACGCGTTCGGTGCATGGCGTGGCGGACAGCCCGACCTGGGCGGCCAGATCGGTCATGGTGACGCGGCCGTCCTGTTGCAGGGCGTGGAGGATCTTGCGGTCGATGGGGTCGAGGGGGCGCATGGGCTTGGCGGGCTCTCTGGGCGGGTGAAGGCAGGGCGCCGGAGCGCCCTGCGGGTGGAAGAAGATCAGCGACGCTTGCCGGCAGCGGGACCGTCGGCCGGCGGTGGGCCGGCACGGCGGGGGCCATCGGCTTCGAACTGGGCCTTCAGCTCGTCGGCCTTCTTGCGCTGCTCGGGGGTGAGCAGCTGGTAGATCTGGTTGGCGCCGGCGGCGCGCAGCTGGGTGATCGCCGCCATGGCCTGGGCTTCGGTCTCGGCCAGGGCCTTTACCTTGGCTTCGTCGTAGTTGCCCGAGAAGGTGAGGGCACGCAGGTCGGCGTGGGCCTTGCGGGCTTCCTTGGCCTTGTCGCGGATGGCCGGGGCCTGCTCGTGCATGATCTTGAAGATCTGGTCGCGCTGGGCTTCGGTCAGCTTGAGTTCGCGGATGAACGGGGGCATGTGCATGCCGCCCTCGAAATGATTCATCCCGCCGCGCATGCCGAAGCGCGGGCCGTGGCCGTCGCAATGGGGGCCGCCGTCCATGGCCTGGGCGGCGAAGGGGAGGGCGGCGGCGGTGGCAGTGACCAGGGCCAGGGGGATCAGGAGCTTCTTGCGGAGGTTCATGGCGTTTCCTTGGAGGGCTTGGGTTGTCGGATCAGGCCGGCGTCAATGCCCGCCTGATGGGACGAAATTTCGCATGTCGGCGTGTTAATGCCCGTTGGCGGCGGGTAAATGCGGGTAAAGGGAAAGTTCGGGTTTGTTACCGCGCGTGCGCCCGTCACCGCGGCCGTCGGCCTTGTCCTCGCGCTCGCGGGCGCGCAGGGCCTGCAGGCGGGCTTCCACGATCTGCACGTCCGGGCTGTCGTCGCGGGTGCTTTTAAGGGCCAGCTGGAACTGCTCCATCGCCGCCTTGGTGCTGCCCGACAGGGCGTAGAGCTCGCCCTGGTGCCGGTGGGATTTGAGCGGGCTGCCCAGCGCGGCCCAGGCTTCTGCGGCCTGCTGGTGCAGGGTGGCGTCGCTGGGGCGGACGAGGAGCTGGGCGTCGATGAAGGCGGCGGCGGTCTTGAAGTCACCGCTCTTGATGAGCAGGGCGGGGTAGTCGTACACCAGTTGCAGGTGATCCGGATAGCGTTTGAGGGCGGCTTCGTAGCGCGCCCGGGCGGCGGCAAGGCGGCCCGACTGGCTGAGGATCTGGCCGGCCAGGGCTTCGAGCATGGGGTGGCGGAAGCCGTCGCGGGCGAGGCCATCAACGGTGGCTTCGGCGGCGGCGAAGTGGCTGGCCCGTAGCTGCCCCGCGGCGAGGCCGTAGCGGGCGGCGATGCGATCCCGGTAGCGACCTTCGGCCAGCTCGGCGGTGAGGCGCTGCTCGGCGTCGCGGGGCTGGCCTTCGTAGCTGCGCACGAGGGCGCGGGCGAGGTGGTAGTCCTGGCTGTCGGGCACCTGCCGGTAGGGCTGGGTGAAGGCGCGATCCTCGGCCTCGGCGACCCGCTGGGAGGTGAGCGGATGGGTACGCAGCCAGGCCGGGGTGGTGCCGGCATCCACCAGCCGGGTGTTCTGCTGGAGGCGCTCGAAGAAGGCGGCCATCGCCCGCGGGTCGAAGCCGGCGCGCACCAGCAGCTGAAAGCCGATCCGGTCGGCCTCCTGCTCGTGCTCGCGGGTGTAGTTGATCATGCTCTGCTGCTGGGCCGCGGTGGCGCCGGTGGCTGCGGCCATGGCGGCTTGCCCGTTACCGGTGCCGGCGGCGAGGATGGCGGCGACCATCGCGGCCATCGACAGCATCTTGGTGCTCGACTGGGCGGCAATCTGCCGGGCGATGTGGTGCTGGCTGACGTGGCTGATCTCGTGGGCCAGCACCGAGGCGAGCTCACTCTCGCTCTGGGTGGCGGCGATGAGCCCGCTGTTCACGCCGATGTAGCCGCCGGGCAGGGCGAAAGCGTTGAGTTCGTGGGAATCGACCGCGAAGAAGCTGAAATGCTGGCCGGCCAGATCGGGGTCGGAGGCCACCAGCCGGTGGCCGAGGGCATCGAGATAGGCGTTGATCTCCGGGTCGTTGAGCATGGCGCCGGAGGCCCGCAGGCTGGTCATGGTCTGCTCGCCCAGGGCTTTTTCGCTCTGGCGGGAGAGCGCGGTCTCGGCCGAATCGCCCAGATCGGGCAGGCTGATGGCCTGGCTGCCGCTGCTCCAGGCCAGGGCGGTGACAAGGGCGATCAGGCGGAGGCGTCGGGGCATGGTTTGGGCGCTGGGCTCGAAGACAGGTGAAATCTTCGGGCAGGGCGCTGTTAAGCCCGGTTCGCAACATGTAAAGGCATGTAAAGGCGGGTAAAAGCCCGGCCGTGAAATTTCGTGGCGGCCCGCCGGCCCGTATCATCTGCAGCAGGTTTTCCAGAAAGCAGGTGCGGGATGAGCAAGGTGTTGCTGGTGGATGACGACGTGGAGCTGTCGTCGATGTTGCGGGAGTACATCGAGCAGGAGGGTTTCGAGGCCGACGTGGCCCACGACGGCGAGGCCGGCGTGGCAGGCGCCCTGAGCGGCGACTACGCCATCGTGGTGCTCGACGTGATGATGCCGCGCCTGGGCGGGATCGAAGCCCTGCGGCGCATCCGCGCCCATAGCCAGGTGCCGGTGATCATGCTCACCGCCAAGGGCGACGACGTGGACCGCATCGTCGGGCTGGAGCTCGGCGCCGACGACTATGTGCCCAAGCCCTGCACCCCGCGCGAGCTGGTGGCGCGCCTGCGGGCGATCCTGCGGCGCACCCAGGATGTCTCCACGGCCGATGTCGCCAGCGGTCCGCTGGTGGCCGGCGCCCTGCAGATGTGGCCGCAGATGCGCCGCGCCCAGTGGCGGGGCGAGCCGCTGGATCTCACCAGCACCGAATTCAATCTGCTCGAACTGCTGGCCCGCAGCGCTGGCCGTGTCGTGACCAAGGCCGAGTTGTCCGAGCAGGGCCTCGGGCGGCCACTGGCGCGCTTCGACCGGAGCATCGACGTGCACCTGTCGAGCATCCGCCACAAGCTGGGCCCGCGGCCCGATGGACGCTCGTGGATCGAGACGGTGCGCGGGCTGGGCTACCAGCTGATCCGCGAGTGAAAGGCGAAGCGTGAGATTCGGTCGGCTGTTCTGGAAGTTCTTCTTCGCCTTCTGGCTGGCCCTGCTGCTGGCGGGCGTCGGCGTGGGCAGCGCGGTGTGGTGGCACCAGCAGAAGGAGCGTGAGCGCATCGAGGCCGAGCGCGATCCGCTGCTGAACGGCGGCCCGCGGGTGACGCTGGCGCTGTCGGCGGCAGCCTCGGTGCTGGCGCACGGCGGCCTGCCGGCCCTGCGCGATCTCGTCGCCGAATGGCGTGGCGAGCGGATGCCGCGGATGTTCGTGGTGGACGAGGCCGGGCGCGAAGTCTTCGGGCGCGAGGTGGGCACCGATCTGGTCGCCGACGCCCGGGCCAAGGCGACCTCGGACGACCCGCGTCGCCCCGCCCGGCTGGCCACCACGCCGGACGGTCAGCGCCTGCTGCTGTTCGTGCCCCAGGTGCCGGGCGAGCGCTTCGAGCCCCGCCATGACCTGCCGCCCGGCGTGGGCCCGAGGCCGGGTGAGCCACCCCGCGGTGGGCGTCCGCCCTTTGACCGGCGCGGCCCGCTGCCGCCCGACCCGTGGGTGCCGATTACCACCGGGCTGATCGCCAGCGTGGTGTTCAGCGCGCTCCTGGCCTGGTATCTGGCGCGGCCGATCCGCAACCTGCGCTGGGCCTTCGGGGCGGTGGCGAGCGGCCAGCTGGAAACCCGCGTCGGCCCGCTGATGGGCGCCCGGCGCGACGAGATCGCCGATCTGGGCGGCGACTTCGACCGCATGGCCCAGCAGATCCAGAATCTCATCGGCGCCCAGCGTCGCCTGCTCCACGACGTCTCCCACGAGCTGCGCTCGCCGCTGGCCCGCCTGCAGGCCGCCATCGGCCTGGCGCGGCAGGACCCGGCCAAGCTCGAGGCGACCCTCGACCGCATCGAGCGCGAGGCCGTGCGCCTCGACGAGCTGGTCGGCCAGCTCCTTACCATCGCCCGGCTGGATGCCGGCACCCGCGACAGCCGCAGCGAGCCGGTCGAGCTGTTCGATCTGGCCGCCGCCATCGCCGACGACGCCCGCTTCGAGGCCCACGCCCGCGGCCGCGAACTGACCTTCACCGGCGAGGGCGAGGCAGAAGGCGAGATGCGGGTCGAGCTCGTCCAGCGCGCCTTCGAGAACGTGATCCGCAACGCGGTGAAGTACACCGCCGAAGGCACCGTGATGGATGTGCGCGCCAGCGCGGCGGACGGGCGCTTCGTGCTCACCGTCGCCGACCGCGGGCCCGGCGTGCCGGAGGCCGATCTGACGGCGATCTTCGAGCCCTTCTACCGCAGCCCCGCCGGGCAGTCGGCAGGGGGCTTCGGCCTGGGGCTTGCCATCGCGCGGCGGGCGGTGGAGGCCCACGGCGGGCGCATCGCGGCCAGCAATCGTCCGGACGGCGGGCTGGTGATGGAGATCGTGCTGCCCTTCGGCCCCGCTGCTGCGGCGCAAAAAATGCCTTGAAAGAAAGTTGGGCGCAGCCGCGGCCTGCTGTTAGAATGCGCGCCGTGGCGGGTCTCCCCGCATAGCAGCGCGGTGAACCTGGTCAGGGCCGGAAGGCAGCAGCCACAGCCGTTCCCTGCTAGTGCCGGGGGTCGGGCTCGCCACCCCGAATTCGAGGGGCGTCCAGGCGGACGCCCCTTTTTACATTCGCCTGCCGTCCTTCGAGCCCGTCGGCCCGGCGCCGGCGCCTGATAGAATTCCGCCATGGCCTATCAAGTCCTTGCCCGCAAGTGGCGCCCGCGCAGTTTCGAGACGCTCGTCGGGCAGGAGCACGTGGTCCGTGCGCTGACCCACGCCCTCTCCACCGGTCGCCTCCACCACGCCTATCTCTTCACCGGCACCCGCGGGGTCGGCAAGACGACCATCTCGCGCATCCTCGCCAAGGCGCTCAACTGCGAAACTGGCGTCACGCCCACGCCGTGCAACCAGTGCGCCGCGTGCACGGCCATCGACGCCGACCGCTTCCCCGACTACGTGGAGATGGACGCCGCCTCCAACCGGGGCGTGGACGACATGGCTGCGCTGCTCGACCAGGCCGTGTACGCGCCGGTCCAGGGGCGCTACAAGGTCTACATGATCGACGAAGTGCACATGCTCACCGGGCATGCCTTCAACGCGATGCTGAAGACGCTCGAAGAGCCGCCCGAGCACGTCAAATTCATCATCGCGACCACCGACCCCCAGAAGATCCCGGTCACCGTGCTGTCGCGCTGTCTGCAATTCAACCTCAAGCAGATGCCGCCGGGCCACATCGTCGGCCACCTCACGCGGCTGCTCGAGGCCGAGGCCGTGCCCTTCGAGCCGGGCGCGCTGCGCCACATCGCCAAGGCCGCCAACGGTTCGATGCGCGATTCCCTGTCGCTGCTCGACCAGGCCATCGCCCACGGCGCCGGCAAGGTCGAGGAACAAGCCGTGCAGGACATGCTCGGCACGGTGGGCGACGACCACCTCTACGCCGTGCTGGACGCGCTGGTCGCCAATGACGTGGCCGCGCTGATGGCCGCTGTCGATGGCATGGAGGCGCGCAGCCTGTCCTTCGAATCCGCGCTGCAGTCGCTGGCCGCGCTGCTCCACCGCATCGCGCTGGTCCAGCTGGCGCCGGCGGCGGTTGCCGACGAGTTCGAAGCGGCCCGCCTCGCGCCTTACGCGCAAGCCTTCGACGCCGAGTTCCTGCAGCTTGCCTACCAGATCACCATCCACGGCCGCGACGAGCTGCCGCTGGCCCCCGATGAGACCACCGGTTTCTCGATGACCCTGCTGCGCCTCTTCGCCTTCCGCCCGGATCAGCCGGCCGGACTGGGCGCGGTGATGGCGGGTGGCGGTGGTCAGGGGCAGGCGCGCCCGGTGCCGGCCCGTCCTGCGGCACCCGCACCCGCTGCGCCTGCGCCGCGGCCGGTTGCCGCTCCGGTCGAGCCGCCTGCTGCTGCGCTGGCGCCCGTGCCCGCACCGGAACCCGTGCGTGCGCCCGAGCCTCCGCCCGTCAGCGCCGAGGTGCCGCCGCCTGAGCCGGTTCGTGCCCCCGAGCCCGCCAAGCCGGCCGAAGTCGCCAAGCCGGTCGAATCCAGTGGCCCCGATTACGGCAGCAGCGTGCCGCCCTGGGAGGATCTCCCGCCGGAAGCCCACGAGATCGCGCCGGCGCGCCCGGTGCCCCAGCCGGCGCCGCCCCGCGAAGCGCCGCCGGTCGCCGTCGCCCCGGAGCCCGAGCCCACCGCGATCCGCCAGCCGGAACCTGAGCCCGAACCCGCCAGGCCTGCGCCGCCCGCAGCCCGTCCGGCGCCGGCGATGTCCGGCAGCGTCGATTGGCACGGTCTCCTCAACGAGCTGGGCCTTGGCGGCCTCAACCGCGAACTCGCCCAGCACTGCGAGCTGCTGGGCACGGCCGACGACACCTTCAAGCTGCGCCTGTCCCACACCCATCGGCACCTCTTGCAGATCAACAAGGGCGGCGCCGAAAAGCTGCAGGACGCGCTGAGCGCCCATCTCGGCCGCCCCATGCGGGTGGCCATCGAGGTCGGCGAGATCGCCACCGAAACTCCCGCCCAGCGCAACCAGGCCGAGAAGGCCGAGCGCCATGCGGCGGCGGTGGCGGCACTGGAGCAGGATCCTTTTGTTCGCGAACTGATCGAACGATTCGATGCGACGCTCGAGGAAGCGTCGGTCAAACCCCTCTGAACCCAACTCTCTGGAGAAGTCACCATGATGAAAGGCGGCATCGCCGGCCTGATGAAACAGGCCCAGCAAATGCAGGAAAACATGAAGAAGATGCAGGACAGCCTCGGCGGCATCGAGGTCGAAGGCCAGTCCGGCGCTGGCATGGTCAAGGTCCAGATGACCTGCAAGTACGACGTCCGCCGGGTGAGCATCGACCCGTCGGTGATGGACGACAAGGAAATGCTCGAAGACCTGCTGGCCGCCGCGGTGAACGACGCCGTGCGCCGCGTCGAGACCACTACCCAGGAGAAGATGTCCGGCTTTACCGCCGGCCTCAATCTGCCGCCGGGCTTCAAGATGCCGTTCTGATCGGCCGTGAGCGCACCTTCCAGCCTCGACGCCCTCATCGAAGCCCTGCGCTGCCTGCCGGGCGTGGGGCCCAAGTCCGCCCAGCGGATGGCCTACCATCTGCTGCAGCGTGACCAGCGCGGCGCGGCGCGGTTGGCCACCGCCCTCGGGCATGCCCTCGAGGTGCTGCGCCACTGCGCCCGCTGCAACACCTTCTGCGAAGACGAGGTGTGCGCCCGCTGCGCCAACCCGCAGCGCGACGCCAGCCAGCTGTGTGTCGTCGAGATGCCCGCCGATCTGGCGATGATGGAGCAGACCCACAGCTTCCACGGCCTGTATTACGTGCTGATGGGCCGGCTGTCGCCGCTGGACGGCATCGGCCCGCGTGAGCTGGGGCTGGAGAAGTTTCTCCATCGCGCCTGTGACGGCGTGGTGCAGGAAGTGATCCTTGCCACCAACTTCACCAACGAGGGCGAAGCTACCGCCCACATGATCTCCGAGCTGCTGCGTAGCCGCGGCATCAAGGTGAGCCGCATCGCCCGGGGCATTCCGGTCGGCGGCGAGCTGGAGCACATCGACACGGGCACCATTGCCCAGGCGCTGGTGGAGCGCCGCGCCCTCTGATTTCGTCCCCTTCGGGAGTCCCACGATGGTCCAACCGGCCAAACCCCTCGCCGGCGTCAAGGTGCTGGAACTCGGCACGCTGATCGCCGGCCCGTTCTGCACCCGCATCCTGGCCGAATTTGGCGCCGAGGTGATCAAGGTCGAATCGCCCGATGGCGGCGACCCGCTGCGCCAGTGGCGCAAGCTGCACGAAGGCACGTCCCTGTGGTGGTCGGTGCAGGCGCGCAACAAGCGCTCCTTCACGGCGAACCTCAAGGACCCGGACGGCCTCGCCGCGGTGCGCAAACTGGCGGCCGAGGCCGACATCGTGGTCGAGAACTTCCGCCCCGGCGTGCTCGAAAAGCTCGGCCTGGGCTGGGACGTGCTCTCCGCGGCTAATCCCGGCCTGGTGATGGTTCGCCTGTCCGGCTTCGGCCAGACCGGGCCGTACAAGGATCGCCCCGGCTTTGGCGCCATCGGCGAATCCATGGGCGGGCTGCGCTACATCACGGGCTTTCCGGATCGTCCGCCGGTGCGCACCGGCATCTCCATCGGCGATTCGATCGCCGCCCTGTGGGCCGCCATCGGCGCGCTGATGGCCTTGCGCCACCGCGAGGTGAACGGCGGCGCCGGGCAGGTGGTGGATGTGGCGCTTTACGAAGCCGTGTTCGCGATGATGGAAAGCATGGTGCCGGAGTTCGACGTGGCTGGCTTCGTGCGCGAGCGCACCGGCAACGTGATGCCGGGCATCACCCCGTCCAACACCCACACCACGCGGGACGGCCGCCACATCATCATCGGCGGCAACGGCGATGCGATCTTCAAGCGGTTGATGAACGCCATCGGCCGCGCGGATCTGGCCGACGACGCGAGCCTTGGCAACAACGCCGGCCGCGATGCCCGCGCCGACGAGCTCTACGCCGCCATAGACGCCTGGGTGCGCGAGCACGACGGCGATGCCGTGCTCGCGGCGATGGAGGCAGCCCAGGTGCCCGCCAGCGCGGTGCTCTCGGTGGCCGACATGTTCAAGGACGCCCAGTTCATCGCCCGCGACATGTTCGAGCAGGTCAATCTGCCCGGCGGCCAGCCCATGAAGATTCCCGGCATCGTGCCCAAGCTCTCGGATACGCCGGGCAGCACCGAATGGCTCGGGCCGAAGCTCGGCGAGCACACCGACGAGATCCTCGCCAGCCTCGGCTACGCCCCGCAGGAAATTGCAGCCCTGCGTGAAAAAGGCGCGGTCTGATCGCTTTCCAGCAGGCCAGTCGACGGCGCTGCCGCGGTATCATCCTGGCATTCCCGATCACTCTTCATCGCGACTGATTCAATGGCTACCATCCTCGTGACCGGCGGCGCCGGCTACATCGGCTCCCACACCTGTGTCGAACTCCTCGCGGCCGGCTACGACGTGGTCGTGGTGGACAACTTCAGCAACAGCAAGCCCGAGGCCCTGCGCCGCGTCGAGGAGATCGCCGGCCGCAAGCTGGCGGCCTTCCACCGCGCCGACATCCGCGACAAGGCGGCCCTGCGTGAGATCTTCGCCGCCCACGCCATCGAGTCGGTGATCCACTTTGCGGCCCTCAAGGCGGTCGGCGAATCCGTCGCCAAGCCTTTGATGTACTACGACAACAACATCGCCGGCACGGTGGCCCTGGCCGAGGTGATGGCCGAGGCGGGCGTGAAGTCGCTGGTGTTCAGCTCGTCGGCCACGGTGTATGGCGACCCGGCCAGCGTGCCGATCCGCGAGGATTTTCCCACCGGCCCGACCAATCCCTACGGCCGCACCAAGTGGATGATGGAGTTCGTGCTGTCCGACCTCGCCGCGGCCGACCCGGAATGGCGCGTGGCGCTGCTGCGCTATTTCAACCCGGTGGGTGCCCACGCCAGCGGCCGCATCGGCGAAGACCCCAACGGCCTGCCCAACAACCTGATGCCCTACGTGAGCCAGGTGGCCGTCGGCCGCCTGCCGCAGCTGCGGGTGTTCGGCGGTGATTACCCGACGCCCGACGGCACCGGGGTGCGCGACTACATCCACGTGGTGGACCTGGCCGTTGGCCATGTGGCGGCAGTGCGCCGTCTGGCCGAACGCCCGGGCGTGCTCACCGTCAATCTCGGCACCGGCGCCGGCTACAGCGTGATCGACGTGATCAAGGCCTTCGAGAAGGCCAGCGGCCGTCCGGTGCCCTACGAGATCGTCGCCCGACGCCCAGGCGACGTGGCTCAGTGCTACGCCGAGCCGACCCTTGCCGCTGAGGAGCTCGGCTGGCGTGCCACCCGTGGCATCGACGAGATGTGCGCCGACGCGTGGCGCTGGCAGAGCAGCAACCCGCAGGGGTATCCGGATTGAGCGACCTTCCTCCCAGCGACGCCCTCAACGTGCTCGGCGGGCCGCTGCTCGCCTGCAGCTACGCGCCCCTCACCGGCTGGATGCGCACCGGCTGCTGCGAGGCCGACCCCAACGACATCGGCCGCCACCACGTGTGCGTGAAGGTGACGGCCGAGTTCCTGGCCTTCAGCAAGATGCGCGGCAACGATCTTTCCACGCCGCGGCCCGAGTTCCGCTTTGTCGGCCTCAAGCCTGGCGATCGCTGGTGCCTGTGCGCCCTGCGCTGGCGGGAGGCCTGGGAGGCGGGCATGGCGCCACCGGTGGTGCTTGAATCCACCCACATGGCGGCGCTCGAGGTCATCCCTTTCGACGCCCTGCGGCGCCACGCCTACCAGGGCTGATCACAGCCCGGCGACCCACTCCATCAGCGCGTCCTGCGCCTCCCGCGCCGCGCCGGCGTTGGGGTGATTGATCATCAGTACCACCACGTAGCGCCGGCCGCTGTTGGCGAGCACGTAGCCGGCAATGCTGCGCACGCCGTCAAGGGTGCCCGTCTTGACGTGGGCCGAACCCGCCGCGGCGCTGCCGGCCAGCCGTTTGCGCGCGGTGCCGTCGATGCCGGCCACCGGGAGCGACGAGATCAGCTCCGGCATCGTCCGACTGCGCCACGCCGACTGCAGCATCTGGCCGAGGGTGGCGGCGGTGATCCGCTCGTTCCGCGACAGCCCGGCGCCGTTCTCGATCACCAGCCCGGCGGTCGGGATGCCGTTGCTGGCCAGGCTGCGCTGGGCCGCCCGCGCGCCCGCGGCCACCGAATCCTCGCCCGGTTCGCTCACCGCGCCGAGGGTGGCGAGCACCTCCCGGGCGATCACGTTGTTCGACCACTTGTTCATGTCCCGCAGCACTTCCGGCAGCGCGGGCGAGACCGTCTCGACCAGCAGGCGGGCGTCGGGCGGCGTGCGGCCGTCGCGGAAGCGCCCGCCGATCTCGCCGCCGAGCTCCTTCCAGATCGCCCGGAACATGCCCTCGAAGAGGCGGTCCGGCGGCAGCGGCGCGAGGTTCCAGTCGAAGGCCTCGGTGCAGCCCTGGGGAAGTGCACCTTCCAGCGTCAGGCGGACGCCGCTGGCGCCTTCGGCCTTGGTGGCCACGAGGGTGTTGGTCGGATCGCCGCAGCTGCCGTTCTGGCCGCGGCGGATCCGGTTGTCGATGACAAGGCCGGCCGGCATGGGCTCGCTGCTCACCCCGGCGCCGCCAGCGGTGGGCTGCACGCGCACCCGGATCGCCCCGTAATCGATGGAAAGCGCGTCGGCGCCGGCGTTGTAGGGGCGCAGTGGGCGCTGGTCGAAGACGCCCGGGTCGTGGGGCGGCAGGCGGAAGAAGCTGCGGTCGGTGATCACGTCGCCGTCGATGCGCCGCACACCCTGGGCGCGCAGGTCGCGCAGGGCCAGCCACAGGCGCTCGCGGGACAGCCTCGGATCGCCGCCGCCGGTGATGTGAAGATCGCCGTGGAGCGTCTGCTGGCGGATCTCAGCGCGGGTGGCGAAGCGGGTCTTCCAGGTGAAGGCCGGCCCGAGGCGGTCGAGGGCGGCGAAGCTCGTTACCAGTTTCATCACCGAGGCCGGGTTCATCGGATCCTGGACACGCTGGGCGATGACCGGCGGCGTGGCGTCCATGTCCTGCACCAGCACCGCTGCGGCGCTGCGGGGAATGCCGGCCCGGGCGAGGCTGGCGTCCAGCGTCGCGGGCCAGCTCTCCGCGAAGGCGGGCAGAGCGCCGCCGAGCAGGGTGGCGAAGAGGATCCTTTGGGCGAGGCGGCGGGTCAGGGCGGGCATCAAATGGCGTTCCGGCGGCAACAGGGAGGCGGCCGCGATTATGCCCGACGGCCTTCAAGCCCTTGCTGCGGCGCCAAAAAAATTGCGCCTGACAGGGCGCAAAGTTCGATCCGGATGCCCTCCGGTTAGCCCCGAAACCCGAATAATCTCCAATGCTGGCGCGGGTTTAGCAGGCTGGCCCTTTTTTTAGGGCGGGTATTTCGCTATACTCCGCAGGTTTTCCGTATTGCGATCTTCGAAGTCTCTTTTATTGAGGTTAGTGGGCCATGAGCGTGGATCAAAAAGTGGATGCGGGTCGGCGCCAGCTGTTGCTGGTGACGTCGGCTGCGGGGGGCGTGGGCGCTGTAGCCGCCGCCGTACCGTTTGTCGCGAGCCTGACGCCGTCCGAACGAGCCAAGGCAGCCGGTGCTCCGGTTGAGGTGGATATCAGCAAGCTGCAGCCCGGTCAGATGATGACCGTCGAGTGGCGCGGCAAGCCGGTCTGGATCATCAACCGGACCAAGGAAATGCTGGATTCTCTGAAGAAGACCGATAGCGAGGTCAGCGATCCGAAATCCGAGAAGCCGATGCAGCCGGCTTATGCCCAGAACGAAACCCGTTCCATCAAGCCGGAAATCCTGGTGGCGGTCGGTATCTGCACGCACTTGGGCTGTTCGCCGTCCGATAAGTTCAAGACTGGCGCCGAAAGTGGTGTCGCGGCCGACTGGCCGGGTGGCTTCCTGTGCCCCTGTCACGGTTCGACCTTCGACATGGCTGGTCGGGTTTACAAGAGCAAGCCGGCGCCGGACAACCTCGAGATCCCGCCGCACAAGTATCTGAGCGACGCCAAGATCATCATCGGCGAAGACGGAAAGGCATAAACGATGACGACCAAATCTCAAGCGGTTTTGGACTGGATCGACGCGCGCTTCCCGCTGACGTCGACCATCAAGGGCCACCTGACCGAGTATTACGCGCCCAAGAACTTCAACTTCTGGTACTTCTTCGGCTCGCTGGCCCTGCTGGTGCTGGTGATCCAGATCGTGACCGGCATCTTCCTGGTCATGCACTACAAGCCGGATGCCTCCCTGAACGCCTCCGGCGTGCCGGTGGCCTTCGCCTCCGTCGAGTACATCATGCGCGACGTGCCGGGCGGCTGGATCATCCGCTACATGCACTCCACCGGCGCTTCGGCGTTCTTCATCGTGGTGTACCTGCACATGTTCCGCGGCCTGCTCTACGGTTCCTACCGCAAGCCCCGCGAACTCATCTGGATCTTCGGTACCCTGATCTTCCTGGCGCTGATGGCTGAAGCCTTCATGGGCTACCTGCTGCCCTGGGGGCAGATGTCCTTCTGGGGCGCCCAGGTGATCGTGAACCTGTTCTCCGCGATCCCCGTCATCGGTCCCGACCTCTCCGTCGTGATTCGTGGCGACTTCGTGGTGTCCGACGCGACCCTGAACCGCTTCTTCTCCTTCCACGTCATCGCCGTGCCGCTGATCCTCATCGGCCTGGTTGCCGCCCACATCGTTGCCCTGCACGAAGTCGGCTCCAACAACCCGGATGGCGTCGAGATCAAGAAGAAGAAGGGCGCTGATGGCCACCCGCTGGACGGCATCCCCTTCCACCCGTACTACACCGTGAAGGACATCGTTGGCGTCGTCGGCTTCCTGATCGTCTTCTCCTTCATCGTGTTCTTCGCGCCTGAAGGCGGCGGCTACTTCCTGGAGTTCAACAACTTCATCCCGGCCGACCCGCTGAAGACCCCGCCGCACATTGCGCCGGTCTGGTACTTCACCCCGTTCTACTCGATCCTGCGTGCCGTTACCTACCCGCTGTTCGGTATCGACGCCAAGTTCTGGGGTGTGGTCGCCATGGGCGCCGCGGTGGTGATCATCGCCTTCCTGCCGTGGCTCGACCGTAGCCCGGTGAAGTCGATCCGTTACAAGGGCGGCCTCTTCAAGCTGATCCTGACGGTCTTCATCATCGCCTTCTTCATCCTCGGCTACCTGGGCGTGCTGCCTCCGACCCCGGGCCGCACCATCGTTTCGCAGATCTGCTCGGTGATCTACTTCGGCTTCTTCCTGCTGATGCCGTGGTACTCCAAGATGGACAAGTGCAAGCCCGAGCCCGATCGTGTGACCGGTTAATGAGAATGAAAGCCATGAAAAAACTTTTGACGTCTCTTCTGTTCGCACCGCTGCTTGCGCTGGCCAGCGGCCCCGAACTGCACCTGGACAAGGCTCCGGTTTCCACCGAGCCGGCTGCGCTGCAAAACGGCGCCAAGCTCTTTGTCAATTACTGCCTGAACTGCCACGGCGCCAGCTACATGCGCTACAACCGGCTGCAGCAGATCGGTTTGTCCGAACAGATGATCAAGGACAACCTGATGTTCACCGCCGACAAGATCGGCGAGCCGATGCGCATCGCGATGCAGCGTGACGAGGCCAAGGTCTGGTTCGGTGCTGCGCCTCCGGATCTGACCGTGATCTCCCGCTCCCGCGCTTCCGAGTTCGGCAGCGGCGCCGACTGGCTGTACACCTACCTGCGCGGTTTCTACCGTGACAGCGAGCGTCCGACCGGCTGGAACAACGTGGTTTTCGAGAACGTCGGCATGCCGCACGTCCTCTACGAACTGCAGGGGGAGCAGGTTGCCAAGGTCGAGGAAAAGGATGACGGTCACGGCGGCAAGACCAAAGTGATCCATCTCGAGCAGGGCAAGCCCGGCACCATGTCCAAGGAAGACTACGACAAGTCCGTTGCCGACCTCGTCTCCTTCCTGACCTGGATGGGTGAGCCGATGGCTGAAACGCGCAAGTCGATCGGTTCGATCGTCATCGCGTTCCTTGGTGTTCTTTTTGTCCTGTCGTATCTTCTGAAGAAGAACTACTGGAAGGACATTCATTAATCGGCCGGTGCATTCAAGCCGATGCAATCTCTTGCTGCAACTGAGCAAGACGCACCACGCGCCCGGCGCGTGGTGCGTGATTCAGAGTATC
>ERZ650300.320-NODE-320-length-28289-cov-42.526316_pt1 | contig 28289 bp, 32 predicted proteins | sample MGYA00376236_ERZ650300 | MGnify/ENA primary metagenome ERZ650300 (study PRJEB26733, sample SAMN07839303) | wastewater metagenome | biome: urban; feature: wastewater treatment plant; material: waste water | place: USA: North Carolina | collected 2016-04-28 ...
AGGCGCCCGCTATGCACGGCAGTTCGGGGAGGCGTGAGATGTGTGTAATGGGATGGATTTAACGAGCCGGTCATCGGCCGGGGGCTAGAGTGGGCGCTCCCCCTCTCCCCCAAAGGACGTTCGCCATGCTTTCCACCATCTTCATCGGCCTCGTCGTCGGTCTCGTCGCCCGCTTCATCAAACCCGGCGACGACAACATGGGCTGGATCAAGACCATCCTGTTCGGCATCGGCGGCTCCATGGCCGCCACCTACGGCGGTCAGGCGCTGGGCCTCTACCAGGCGGGCCAGGGCGCCGGCTTCGTCGGCTCGGTGGTTGGCGCCGTCGTGCTGCTGATCGTCGCCGGGAAGCTGGGCCTGAAGTAAGCCGCAAGCCCGCCGGGGCAGTTTTGTTCAAGACGCCCGGCGGACATCGCCGCTACCTTGGGGCTCGTGTCCTGCGAACTCCAACCGGTGATGTCCATGAACCTCGTCCTCTCGATGGCCGCCTTTGCGCTGGCGGCCTCCCTCTCCCCCGGCCCGGTGAATCTGGTGGCCCTCGGCGCCGGCGCCCGCCACGGCTTTCGGGCCAGCCTGCGCCACGTGACCGGCGCCACCGTCGGCTTCACCGTGCTGCTGGTGCTCACCGGCCTCGGCCTGCAGGAGATCCTGCAGCGCTGGCCGGGCCTGACCGACCTCGTGCGCTGGGCCGGCGTGGCCTTTCTGGTGTATCTGGCGATCCGCCTGGCGGCCGATGATGGCCGGCTCTCCGCCGGGCCAGAAGGCGCCGGGCCGACGCTGCTCGCCGGCGCGGTGATGCAGTGGCTCAACCCGAAGGCGTGGCTGGCCGCGGTGGCCGGCACCGGCGCCTATCTGTCCGATGGCGATCCGGCCCGGGTGTGGCTGTTTGCGGGGATCTACTTCGTGATCTGCTATCTGTCGGTGGGCAGCTGGGCCTACGCCGGCGCCCACCTGCGCCGCCACCTGGACAGCCCGGCGCGCATCCGCGCCTTCAACCGCCTGATGGCTGCGCTACTGGCGGGCAGCGCGCTGTTCCTGCTCTAAGCCTGGGCCCGGTACTGCCCGGGCGTCGCCGCCACCAGCCGCTTGAAGGCCCGGTGCAGGTGGGCCTGATCGGCAAAGCCGGCGTCCGCCGCCACCTCGGCGATGGCGTGGCCGCGGCGCAGGCGGGCCCGGCTGTAGCGGATGCGCCGGTCGATGAGGAAGGCGTGGGGCGTGAGGCCGTAGCGCCGCTGGAAGGCGCGGATCAGGTAGGACTCCGACAGGCCCGCGGCGGCGCAGATGTCGCCCAGGCTGAGGGGCCGGGTGCAGTTGTCGGCGATGAACTCGGCGGCCCGGGCGAGCCGGTCGTCGGCGCCTGCGGGCACGGCCGGCGCCGGTTCCAGGCGGGCCTGCAGCAGGGCGGCGAAGGCCACCGCCGCGCTCTCCTTCTCGAGGAGGTCAGCCTGCCCGTCGTGGAGCAGCGCCTGCAGGCGCATCAAGCCTTCGGCCAGCAGCGGATCGCGGCTTGCCGCGGTGGAAAACGGCTGGAAATCCCGGCCCGCCGGGCGCCCCAGCGCCGCCTGCTGGCGGGCCAGCCACGCCGCGTCGAGGAACAGCATGTGGTACGCCCAGGGCTGGCCATCCACCGGGTTGCAGGCATGGACTTCCTCGGGATTGACCACCACCACCGAGCCCGGCCCCACCCGCTCGCGCAGGCGCCCGTTGGCATAGGTGCTGACGCCGCCGGTGATCACGCCGATGGAGAAGCTGTCGTGGGAATGGGGCGCGTAGCACACCCGCCGGCCGTCCTCGACCGAGCGCAGCTCGACGTGGGGCAGCGCCGCGTCGCGCCAGAAACGGGGCGCAGACGCAGCCGGCCGCTCAGCGTCCGCCGGCCACATCGAGGATGCTTCCGGTGGTGTAACTGGCCTCATCCGACAGCAGCCACAGCACGGCGCGGGCCACTTCGTCCGGCGTGCCGCCCCGCTGCATGGGCACGCCCGGCGCCAGCCGTGCCACCCGGCCGGGTTCGCCGCCACTGGCGTGGATCTCCGTCTCGATGAGGCCCGGCGCCACCCCATTGACGCGGATGCCCTCGGTCGCCACTTCCTTGGCGAGGCCCAGGGTGAGGGTGTCGATGGCGGCCTTGGAGGCGGCGTAATCCACGTATTCACCGGGCGAGCCGATCCGCGCCGCCCGGGACGACAGGTTGACGATGGCGCCGCCGCGCCCGCCGTGGCGGGTGGACATCCGCCGCACCGCCTCGCGGGCGCACAGGAAGGCGCCGGTGATGTTGGTGGCAAAAACGCGCTCGAGGCGCGCGGCGTCCATCTCGTCCACGCGCATCTGGCGGGCCAGGATGCCGGCGTTGTTCACGAAGGCATCGAGCGGCCCGAGGCGCGCGTCGCATTCGGCGAAGAGCCGAAGCACGTCTGCCTCGACCGCCACATCGGCCTGCACCGCGACGGCCGTTCCGCCCTGGGCGGCGATCTCGGCCACCACGGCTTCGGCGGCGCTGTGGTCGGTGTGATAGCTGAGGCACACGGCGTACCCCCGCGCGGCAGCCAGCCGGGCGATGGCGGCGCCGATGCCCCGGGAGCCGCCGGTGACGAGGAGATTCCGGCCCATCGAAGCCACCGTCAGGATTCGGTCTTGCGGGTCCGGCGGCGGCGGGTGGCCGGCTTGGGCTCGGCGGCCGGCGCCTCGGGGGCGGGCTCCGGCGCGGCCGGGGCGGCTTCGGCGGCCTTGGTGCTCTTGCGGCTGGGGCTGCGCTTGCGCCGGGTGTCGGCCTTGGGCTGTACTTCGGGCTCGGGTTCGGGGGCTGGCGCGGGTTCGGGCGGCGGCGCCTCGACCACCGACTCCGGCGCGACTTCGGCGACCTTGGCCGACTTGCGGCTGCTGGTGCGCTTGCGGCGGCTGTCGGGCTTGGCGGCGGTGGCTTCGGGCACGGCGGGCGGCTCGGCGATTTCCGTGTGGTGTGCGACTTCGGACACTGGCAACTCCACCGGCACCGGCTCATGGCGCGCGGCGCTGCTGCGATACACGTAGGCGCCGGATTTTTCGTCGCGACCGAACTCCAGCAGGCCGCGGGCCTGGGCCTCTTCGAGCAGATTGCCGAAGGCCCGGAAACCGTAGCGGGTCTCGCTGAAATCCGGCTTGCGGCGCTTGATGGCTTCCTTCAGCACCGACGCCCAGATCTTGCCGGTGTCGCCCCGCTCGGCCACCAGCGCGTCGAAGGTCTGCACGGCGATCTCGATGCCCTTGGTGCGGCGGGCCTCCACGTCCTCGCGGCGCGGGCGGTCCTCGTCGTTGCGGCGGGACGGCTGAGCTTCCCTGGGTTCGCGGCGGGCTGCGGCGCGCTGGGTTTCGCGCACCAGGTCGTCGTAGAAGATGAACTCGTCGCAGTTGGCGATGAGCAGATCGGAGGTGGATTGCTTGACGCCCACGCCGATCACCTGCTTGGCGTTCTCGCGCAGCTTGGAGACCAGCGGCGAGAAATCCGAATCGCCCGAGATGATCACGAAGGTGTTGACGTGGCTCTTGGTGTAGCAGAGGTCCAGCGCGTCCACCACCAGCCGGATGTCGGCGGAGTTCTTGCCCGACTGGCGAACGTGGGGAATCTCGATCAGTTCGAAGTTGGCCTCGTGCATGGTGGCCTTGAAGCCCTTGTAGCGATCCCAGTCGCAGTAGGCCTTCTTGACGACGATGCTGCCCTTGAGGAGCAGGCGCTCGAGCACCAGCTTGATGTCGAACTTCTCGTACTTGGCGTCGCGCACGCCGAGGGCCACGTTCTCAAAATCGCAGAACAGGGCCATGCTGGTGGATTCGGGCGAAGTGGCCATGGGCGTCTCCTGTCGTGAATGGCTGGCAGCTTACTCGCAATGGCTCACCCGTGTTAGGTTTCCCACCCCGCTTCGCAAGGCTCCCGCATGAACCGCCCCCTTCCACCGGCCGACGCCCGCGGCACCCGCGTCGCCCTGATCTTCGCCCTCGTCGCCGAACGCCTGTCGCTGTGGTACGAGCACGGCCAGTGGCCCACCGAGGCCCAGGGCGCCACCCTGTGCGCCGACTGGCTCGGGCGCACCAAACGCAGCCTGCCGCTGGCCGACCGCCGACACCTGTCCGACCTGAGCGACCGGCTGGCCCGCCAGATCGCCGGCAGCCTGTCCCGCGAGGCCGGGCTGTACACCGTGCACGAGATGATGGAATCCCTCGACCCGAACCACGAATCCGAACTCGGCCAGACCTTGATGGCCGAATGCGAGCGCATGCTGGATGCCTCGCCCCCGCCGGGCGCCGACACCCCGCCCGGGTGCTAGACTCGGGTCATCCCCACCGCGGAGCCAACCCATGAGCGCCAAGACCCTGGATTTCTGGTTCGAGTTCGCCAGCTCGTATTCCTATCTTTCCGTGATGCGCATCGAGCCCCTGGCCCGCGACGCCGGCGTGACGATCAACTGGCGGCCCTTCCTGCTCGGGCCGGTGTTCCTGTCCCTGGGCTGGAACGACTCGCCCTTCAACATCTACCCGCCCAAGGGCCGCTACATGTGGCGGGATCTCGCCCGGCTGGCGGCGCGCTACGGCCTGCCGCTCACCATGCCCTCGCGCTTCCCGCGGAGCGGCGTGCTCGCCGCGCGGGTGGCGATCCTCGGCGCCGCCGAGCCGTGGATCGGCGATTTCGCCCGGGCGGTGATGAGCGCCAACTTCGCCAACGACCAGGACATCGCCGATCCGGCGGTGATCCACGCCATCCTCACCCGCCTCGGCCTGCCCGCCGACGCCCTGCTGGCCGACGCCACCGCCGAGCCCAACAAGCTCGCCCTGCGCCGCCAGACCGAGCAGGCCACTGAGCGGGGCCTGTTCGGCGCGCCCAGCTTCATCACCCCGGACGGCGAGATGTTCTGGGGCAACGACCGACTCGAAGACGCCCTGGCGTGGGTGGTGGACGGGCCGACGATCTGAACGCCCGCCGCCCATGAGAAAGGGGGCACGCGGCCCCCTTGCTTTACCAGCCGGCGAACCCGGCTACTTCGGCTGCTGTTCGGCGGCCTTCTTCGCCTTCTCGGCCTTCTTCTCGGCGTTCTTCGCTGCCCGCTCTTCGTAGTCGGCCTTGTCGCCGCGGGCCTGTTCGGCGCGCTGGGCAGCGGCCTGGGCCTCTTCGGCGCGGCGCTGGGCGTCGGCGGCTTCCTTGCGGTGGCGGGCTTCGGCTTCGAGCATGCCGCGACTCTTGGCCTCCTGCTCGGTCTTGATGCGCTCGGCGTCCTTTTCAGACAGGTGACGCAGGCGCTCTTCGGTCTCGGCGCGGTTGCGGGCTTCGGTTTCGGCGCGCTCGACGGCCTTCTGGGGCGCGGTGGCGGCCTCTTCGGTCTTGCGTTCGGTGTAGCGGCGGTTCTTGTCGGCCAGCTCGATGCGGCCGGCTTCCAGGTCCATCTGGCGGGCGCGGCGGATCTCCAGCACCCGGCGCTCCTTGGCCTGATCGAGGCAGCGATTGACCAGGAAGCGCTTGTAGCAATCGATCTCCTCGTCGCTGAAGCGCGCCTCGGCGGCATCGCGGATCGCGCCCGCCTCGGTGCGCAGCGCGGCGGCGCGGGCCATGTCGGGGGCCGGCTCGTCGGCGGCGAGGGCCGGACCGGCTAGAAAGAGGACGCAAAGGGCGGCAGAAACGGGCAGGCGCATGGTGCAGCAGGGCGATGGACAACGGGACCGCTTACAATACCGGATTTGCCGTCTTCTTTCCTCCGCTCCCGTGATCCAGTTTCGTAACCTGCGCCTCGCCCGCGGCGTGAAGACCCTCATCGAAGGCGCCAGCCTGCAGATCCACCCCGGCTGGAAGGTCGGCCTGACCGGCGCCAACGGCTGCGGCAAGTCGAGCCTGTTCGCGCTCCTGCGCGGCGACCTGCACCAGGATTCGGGCGATCTCGAGATCCCCGCCGCCTGGACCATCGCCCACGTGGCCCAGGAAACCCCGGCCCTGCCCCGCCCGGCCATCGACTACGTGCTCGACGGCGACGCCGAGCTGCGCCGGATCGAAGCCGCCCTCGAGGCCGCCGAGGCCGCCCACGAGGGCGAGGAGATCGGCCACCTCCACGGCCGCCTGCAGGAGATCGGCGGTTACGCCGCCCGCGCCCGCGCCGCCGCGCTGCTCGACGGCCTGGGTTTTTCCGGCCCCGACATGGAGCGCCCGGTGGCGGATTTCTCGGGCGGCTGGCGAATGCGCCTCAACCTCGCCCAGGCGCTGATGTGCCGCTCCGACCTGTTGCTGCTGGACGAACCCACCAACCACCTGGATCTCGACGCGGTGATCTGGCTCGAGCAGTGGCTCGGCGACTACCGCGGCACGCTGGTGCTGATCTCCCACGACCGGGATTTCCTCGACGCGGTGGTCAATCAGATCGCCCACATCGAATTCCAGCGCCTCACGCTCTACACCGGCGGCTACTCCGACTTCGAACGCCAGCGGGCCGAGAAGTTGTCTCAGCAACAGGCTTTGTTTGAAAAGCAACAGCGCGAACGGGCTCACCTGCAGAAGTACGTGGATCGCTTCCGCGCCCAGGCCACCAAGGCCCGCCAGGCCCAGAGCCGCATCAAGGCCCTGGAGCGGATGGAGACCATCGCCGCCGCCCACATCGACACGCCCTTCAGCTTCAGCTTCCGCGAATGCGGCGCCGCGCCGGATCCGCTCCTGCAGATCGAGGACGCCGCCGTCGGCTACGCCAACAAGCCGATCCTGGCGGGCATGAAGCTCACCATCCGCCCCGGCGAGCGCATCGGCCTCCTGGGCCGCAACGGCGCCGGCAAATCGACGCTCATCAAGCTGCTGTCGGGCGGGCTCAAGCCCACCGCCGGCGAGCGCCGCGAAGGCAAGGGCCTCGCCCTCGGCTACTTCGCCCAGCACGCGCTGGAGAGCCTGCGCCCCGAGGAATCGCCGCTCCAGCACACGCTGCGCCTCGACCCGCAGACCCGCGAGCAGGAGCTCCGCGACTACATCGGCGGCTTCGACTTCCGGGGCGACATGGCCACCACGCCCTGCGGCCCGTTCTCCGGCGGCGAGAAATCCCGCCTCGCGCTGGCCCTGCTGATCTGGGGCAAGCCCAACCTGCTGCTGCTCGACGAACCCACCAACCACCTCGACCTGGAAATGCGCCACGCCCTCACCCTGGCGCTGCAGGATTACGAAGGCGGGATGGTCATCGTCTCCCACGACCGGGCGCTGCTGCGCGCCACCTGCGACCGCTTCCTGCTGGTGGACGACGGCCGGCTGCAACCCTTCGACGGCGACCTGGACGACTACAAGGCCTGGCTCGCACAGAAGCGCAGCGCCGATGCCGTCGCCGCCCAGTGCCCCGACAAAGCCGCCGACAAGGCCAGCCGCAAGGCCGAGCGCGAAGCCGCCGCCGCCGACCGCCAGGCCCGCCTGGCCGCCCGCCGCCCGCTGCTGAAGGAGCTCGAACAGCTCGACAAGAAGCTCACCCCCTGGAACGCCGAAAAAGCCAAACTCGACGAGCGCCTCGCCGACCCGGCGCTCTACACCGGCCCCGACGCCGGCGAAGTGCCCAAGCTCCTCAAGCGCCAGGCCGAGCTCACCGAGAAGATCGACGAAGCCGAACTGCGCTGGCTCGAACTCCACGAGGCCCTCGAAGCCATCCCCGCCGACTGAACCCTGCGTCACCAATCGCGACGGATTCGGCATAAGCCGTGCCGGTCTGTTTGCTAGAATCGCCCTTTCGCCAAAATCAACCGTCGTAATCTGGAGCTACCCGCCGTGCAACTCGTCTGTCTCGACCTCGAAGGTGTCCTCGTCCCTGAAATCTGGATCGAATTCGCGGAGCGCACCGGCATCCCCGAACTGCGTCGCACCACCCGCGACGAGCCCGACTACGACAAGCTGATGAAGTACCGCCTTGATCTGCTCAAGCAGCACAAGCTGGGCCTGCCCGACATCCAGAAGGTCATCTCCGAGATGGGCCCCGAACCCGGCGCCAAGGATTTCCTCGACGCCCTGCGCCAGGATTTCCAGGTCATCATCCTGTCCGACACCTTCTACGAATTCGCCATGCCGCTGATGCAGCAGCTGGGCATGCCCACGCTGTTCTGCCACAAGCTCGAAGCCGACGCCGAGGGCTATCTGGTTAACTACCACCTGCGCATGGCCAACCAGAAGAAGGAAGCCGTCCAGCGCTTCAAGGAAATCAACTTCAAGGTCATCGCCGCGGGTGATTCCTACAACGACACCGCGATGCTCAAGGAAGCCAACGCCGGCATCCTGTTCCGCGCCCCGGACAACGTCATCGCCGAGTTCCCGCAGTTCCCCGTCGAGCGCGAATACAGCGGCCTGATGGCCCAGATCCGCGCCGCCTCCGCCCGCATCTGATCTCCCCACAGCACCCGGTCGCGGCCCACCGGCCGCCGGCCGGTGCCGGACCCGCCATGCATCGCGAACGCTTCTACACCCTCTCCGCTTCCTGCCCCGACCGCACCGGCATCGTCGCCAAGGTCTCCGGCTTCATCGCCGAGCACAAGGGCTGGATCCTCGAAACCGCCCTCCACGCCGAGCCGGCCGTCGACGCCGACAGCCGCGGGCGCTACTTCATGCGCATCGAGATCCGCGCCGACTCGCTGCCCTTCATGCTCTCCGAGTTCCGCGAGCGTTTTCGCCCGATCGCCGAAGAGCTGAACATGGACTGGAAGATCACCGACTCGGCGGTCAAGAAGCGCGTGGTGATCCTCGTCTCCAAGCAGGAACACTGCCTCTACGACCTGCTGGCCCGCTGGCAGTCGAAGGAGCTCGACATCGAGATCCCCTGCGTGATCTCCAACCACGAGACCTTCCGCGGCTTCGTGGAGTGGCACGGCATCCCCTTCCACCACGTGCCCGTCACCCCCGACAACAAGGCCCAGGCCTACGCCGAAGTGCAACGCCTGTTCGAGGAATCCCGCGGCGACACCATGGTGCTGGCGCGCTACATGCAGATCCTCTCCCCCGAACTGTGCGCCGCCCACCCGGGCAAGATCATCAACATCCACCACAGCTTCCTCCCGAGCTTCGTCGGCGCCAAGCCCTACCACCAGGCCTACACCAAGGGCGTCAAGCTGATCGGCGCCACCTGCCACTACGTGACCGCCGACCTCGACCAGGGCCCGATCGTCGAGCAGGACGTGATCCGCATCGACCACTCCGATTCGGTCGAGGACATGGTCCGCTACGGCAAGGACATCGAGAAGGCCGTGCTGGCCCGCGGCCTGCGCTACCACCTCGAAGACCGGGTGCTGATCCACGGCAACAAGACCGTCGTGTTCCGCTGACACCCGCTCCGCGGTCCGCCACCACCCCGCGTCGCCCCGCCGGCCTTTCGAGGCCGGCTTTTTTTCGTCCGGACCCGGCGACCGGAATGGGTCATTCATCGACCGTGAAATAAGTCGCTGTAAGGATTTTCGACAGACCCGAATCGGGCGGAGGAACGGGAAACCCCCAGAACATTTCACTCCCCGGCTGCGCCCCAATTCGGGCCGCACGCGGCAAGGGCTCGACATCAAATCAATTTCCGCCGCGCAGAAGATCACACCCCAACCACGAATATGGCTTGCCATCTATTTCGACACAATTGGTCGAATTCCTTCGCTGCAATTCCATCGCGCGAAATTATGCACAGACCGGGCATTCACACCCTGCCAGACCGGCGTTACGCCCCCCAAGTCGGGGTGTTTTACATATTTTTGTAAATTAATTGCAAGCCACTTTGAGCAAACCAGATAAGACCATGAATTGAAAGAACTCTCAGCAGAATCAGCGGCTGGCATGCCGATTGCTAATAATGGCTGAACAAATCCGATTCAATCATCAAAATCAAGACGCAGGCCAGACAATCATGACTTTCAAGAAAGCCGCACTATCCATTCTCTCCGCTGGCCTGTTCGGCCTTTGCATGCAGTCGGCCAATGCCTCACCCTTTGCAGCATTGGCCGACATTGAAGGCAGCAACGCAGCCTTCACTACCACCAACCCCCATAGTGGCTCGGTGAACGACGGCGGCTTCGATGCCTTCGATACCTTCGGTTATTACCCCGACGGCCTTCCGTCCGGCATCAGCCTTCAGCGCACCGTCAATCTGCTGGCCGGTACCAATACCTACCGCTGGGTGGACAGCTTCACCAACACCGGCAGCAGCACCTTCTCGGGCCAGGTCCGTTTCTACGGCAACCTCGGATCGGACGGAAATGAGGTGGTGACCACCAATACTGGCTTCATGAAAGTCAGCAACGAATACTGGGCAGGCTCCGGCACCTGGGACCCGGTGCTGGCGCTGGTCAACGGCAACAACGCCTGGGCGCTCGCCAACACTTCTGCTGGCATCACCCCCAACGATTACAACGACTACATCACCCTGAACCTCGCCGCCGGCCAGTCGATCTCCGTGGCGCACTTCGCGATCCTGGTTCGCCCGGACGATTCCTCCAACTACTACAACGCGAGCGCCTCGGTCGCCAGCGCCACGGCCCTGGCCAATGCCCTGATCGCCGACCCGAGCGCCTACTGGACCGGCCTCTCCGCCAGCCAGGTCAGCCAGATCGCCAACTTCAGCACCAACGCCGTACCGGAGCCCGCCAGCCTGGCGCTGCTGGGCATCGGCCTGGCGGGCCTGATGGGAGCCCGTCGCAAGCAGGCTTGAGCCTTTCCAGCGCAAGCAAAAAAGGCCACGCATTGCGTGGCCTTTTCTATTTCGGGGCTGGCGCGGGTTCAGGCCTTCTTCACGAACTCCGACTTTAGCTGCATCGCGCCGAAACCTTCGATCTTGCAGTCGATGTCGTGGTCGCCATCCACCAGGCGGATGTTCTTGACCTTGGTGCCAACCTTCACCACCGACGACGAGCCCTTGACCTTCAGATCCTTGATCACGGTGACGCTGTCGCCGTCCTGCAGCACGTTGCCGTTGGCGTCGCGCACCACCTTGGCCTCCTCGACCGGCGCGGTCTTGGGCCACTCGTGGGCGCATTCGGGGCAGACGAAGTTGTCGCCGTCTTCATAGGTGAATTCGGACGAACACTGGAGGCACTTGGGCAGGCTGCTCATGCGGGTTCCTTGGCGGCGGCGCGGCGCTTCAGCAGCAGGCCGCACTCGAGGTGATGGGTGTAGGGAAACTGGTCGAAGGCCGCGGCGGCGGCGATCTCGTGGGTGTCGTGGAGAGCCGCGACGTTCTCCTGCAGCGTATTGGGATTGCAGGAGATGTACAGGATGTGGTCGAAACCCCGGGCCAGGGCGACGGTGCCGGCATCGAGGCCGCTGCGGGGCGGATCGACGAACAGGGTCGAGAAGCGGTAGCCGGCCAGATCGACGCCCTGCATGCGCCGGTATTCGCGGCCGCCGGCCAGCGCGTCGCTGATCTCCTGGCTGGCCATGCGCACCATGGTCACGTTGGCCACGCCGTTGGCCTCGAGGTTGAAGTGGGCGGCCTGCACCGAGGGCTTGCTCATCTCGGTGGCCAGCACGCGGCCGAACAGCGGCGCCAGGGCGATGGTGAAGTTGCCGTTGCCGCAGTAGAGCTCCAGCAGGTCGCCGCCGATGCCGGCCACCTGGGCGCGGGCCCAGCCGAGCATCTGGCGGTTCACGCCGCCGTTGGGCTGGGTGAAGCTGCCTTCGATCTGCTTGTACTTGAGCTGGCGGCCATCAAGCTCGAACTCCTCCAGCAGCCAGTCGCGGCCGATGACGATCTTCTGCTTGCGGCTGCGGCCGATGAGCTGCACGCCCATGTCGGCGGCAAGCTCGGTGGCGGCGGCCTGCCAGGCGTCGTCGAGGGGACGGTGATAGACCAGGCTGATCATCAGCTCGCCCGACAGCGTGGCGAGGAATTCCACCTGGAAGATCTTGCGCTTGAGGGGCTCGCTGGCCATCAGCCGGTCGCGCAGCACCGGCATCGCAGCGGCGATGGGGCCGGCAGCGGGCGCGAAGGCGTCGAGCACGATGGCCTGCTTGGGGTCGGCCGGGTCGAACATGGCGTAGTCGACCCGCGGGCCCTCGTGCCACATGCGGAACTCGGCGCGCAGGCGATAGGCCTCCCGCGCGGATTCGAAGACCGCCGGCTCGGGCAGCCCGAAGGCGGCGAAATCAGCCTTGTAGCGCGCCACCTTGTCGGCAAGCTGGGCGGGGTAGTCGGCGGGGTTGAAACTGGGCAGGGGCATGTCACGCACGGAACGGCCGACGGGGCCGGTCCGATCACAGATAAGGGTGGGGGCGAGGGGCGGAATATACGCCTGTCGGCCGGACAAGGGAAAACACCGCCCTCACGATCTTCCATTCGTGCCAGGTGTCGGATTTATTTACAAAATGCACTTACCCGGAAGTCACTTTTAGCCACAACAATCTGTAACCAATTGAAAATTCTTAAAATTAATATTAACAACAAATATTGGAACAAAAAATGCTTGAGCTAGGCGATCCATCACAGAACGCCGTCGCTGCGAATCCACCACAAGGAAGACAAACATGAAGAAAACGCTACTCTCCACTTCGCTCTACCTCTCCGTCTGCTGCACAGCACACGCCGCACCTACCTTGCTGACCAGTGCCGCAGACTCATCCCTTGCTGGCGCAGCGACCCTAGACTTCAATGCCGAACCCCTAGGCTCGTTCACTTCGAGAATCTTCAGCGGCGCAGTAACCTTCAGCGCGATCGACCATCTGTTCGTCGAGAACACCTACGCGGGCCTCTACGCGGCAACAGGGAACTACTTGTCCAACCAAACTAACCCGAACCCGACCAATATCGGCTTTAGCGCGGGGGTCTCCGCTTTCGGCTTCAACTGGGGCGCAGCCGACCAACCGTGGGTCCTGGAGGTTTTCGACACAGCGAGCAACCTGATCGGCAGCTTTAACATTCCGGCCCAGACGGACCCCTATGCCGGCTTCATCGGCATCAATGGCGGTGGCCTCACCATCGGATCCGCGCGCCTGACCAATCAGAGCGACTATGGGTACGACTACTTCCTGATCGACGATTTCAAATTCGTCAGTGCAAACCAGAACAATATACCCGAGCCAACCAGCATCGCACTGCTGGGTCTCGGTGTGGCGGGCCTGATCCGTCGCCGCAAGGCCTGACAGCGCGGGTTCCGGCATATCAATGCACTGGTGGAAGGGTCCTCCCCTTCCACCAGTGCATGCTTGCTGTTTTGGCCGGGGATGTGCCCGGCCCGATGCACGAGATCGTCGCAGGCCTGCGCGGCCTGTTACTACTATCTCACACCAGGCGCACCTGCCAGCGATACCAGCGGGCGGACAGCCGCTCGGCCAGGGCGCCGGCCATCGCGTCGAGCTGGGCGTCGAAGCTGCCGTCCTTGCCGCCGGCCAGGAAGGCGATCTTGTTGCTCCAGCTCACCGCCACGCCCGGGCAGAGTTTGCCATCCACATCCACCGCCTCGTATTCGAAGGCAACCCGGCCCCACTGCTCCATGTTGAAGATGCGCGCCATCTCGCCGCTCTGCACGGCGATCACGTAGGTTTCGACGTAGGCGGCAAAATCCTGCTCATCGGCGTATTCGCGCACTTCCGCTTCGGGCGGGCGTTCGACGGCGTTGCAGGGGCCGAGGGCGATGACGAGGCAGGCATCCTTGTAGAGCGCCTGCATGCGCTGCATGAGATTTTCGCTGGGGCCGTTCTCGGCCAGCGCCTTGAGCAGGGCGTCCTGCTCGATCTTGAACTGTTCGTACTTGTCCATGCGTGGTCGGGTGCGCCGCGATCCGGGATGGCCCGCGTCCGCGCCCGTCGATAAGAAAACCGGCGGAGACTAGCAGGTTGTCGCCCATCCTGCAGGCCTGCCCCAAAAAACAGGACGGGCGCCCTAAGGCGCCCGCTCTGCTTGCTACCGGAGGAAAGCCGCTTACATGTGGTACGCGGTTTCGCCGTGGGAGGTGATGTCGAGGCCTTCGCGCTCTTCGTCTTCCGGCACCCGCAGACCGATGAACATATCCACCAGCTTGTAGGCGATGAAGGCGACGACGGCGGACCACACGACAGTGATGCCGACGGCGGTAGCCTGGATGATGACCTGGTCGGCGATCGAGTAGCCGTCAGCGACCTTGTTGCCGACGTAGTCCCAGATGCCAGCGCCGCCGAGGGACGGGGAGGCAAACACGCCGGTCAGGATCGCACCGAGGATGCCGCCGACGCCATGCACGCCGAACACGTCGAGGGAGTCATCGGCACCGAGCATGCGCTTCAGGCCATTCACGCCCCACAGGCAGACCACACCGGCCAGCAGACCGATCACGACCGCACCCACCACGCCGACGAAGCCGGCAGCCGGGGTGATCGCCACGAGACCGGCAACGGCACCGGACGCAGCGCCAAGGCCGCTCGGCTTGCCCTTGATGATCCATTCAGCCATCAGCCAGGCGAAGGCTGCAGCAGCGGTGGCCACCCAGGTATTCACGAAGGCCAGGGCGGCAACGCCGTTGGCTTCGAGGGCGGAACCGGCGTTGAAGCCAAACCAGCCCACCCACAGCAGCGAGGCGCCGACGATGGTCAGGGTCAGGCTGTGCGGGGCGAAGGATTCACGACCGAAGCCGATCCGCTTGCCAACCATGAAGGCACCGACCAGGCCGGCCACGGCGGCGTTGATGTGCACCACGGTGCCGCCGGCGAAGTCGAGGGCGCCCTTCTGGAACAGGAAGCCAGCCGTCGCAGTGGCGGCATCGGCCGCTTCAGCGGAGGTGTAGGCATCCGGGCCCGCCCAGTACCAGACCATGTGCGCGACCGGCAGGTAGGAGAAGGTGAACCACAGCACCGAGAACAGCAGCACGGCCGAGAACTTGATGCGCTCGGCGAAGGCGCCGAGGATCAGGCCGACGGTGATCGCCGCGAAGGCGCCCTGGAAGGCCACGTAGATGAGTTCCGAGACGACCACGCCCTTGGTGAAGGTGGCGGCGACGGAATCCGGTGTGACGCCCTTCAGGAAGACCTTGTCGAGGCTGCCGAAGAAGGCGCTGCCTTCGGTGAAGGCGATCGAGTAGCCGTAGAGGACCCACAGCACGCTGATCAGCGAGAACACCGCGAACACCTGCAGGAGCACCGACAGCATGTTCTTGGCACGCACCAGGCCACCGTAGAACAGGGCCAGGCCGGGGACGGACATCAGGATCACAAAGGCGGTCGAGACGAACAGCCAGGCGTTGTCACCCTTGTTGGGGACGGGCGCCGGCGCCGCTTCGGCCGGAGCAGCTTCGGCCGCCTTGGCCTCGGCAGCGGGGGCCGCCGCTTCGGCGGCCTTGGCGGCAACCGGGGCTTCGGCAGGCTTGGCGTCGGCGGCGGGCGCCGGCGCGGTCACTGCAGGCGCGGCCGCAGCGGCGGCCGGAGCCTCCGCCTTGTCCTGTGCCAGCGCAGAGCCCGCAAAGCTGACCGCTACGGTGGCCAGCAGGGCTGCGAACAGTTTTTTCATGATGGCACGCTCCCTTACAGCGCGTCGGCACCGGACTCGCCGGTACGGATGCGGATGGCTTGTTCCAGGTCGAAGACGAAGATCTTGCCATCACCGATCTTGCCGGTGCTGGCCGCCTTTTCGATGGCTTCGATGACCTGATCGAGGATGTCGGTGTTCACCGCGGCTTCGATCTTCACCTTGGGCAGGAAATCGACAACGTATTCCGCACCACGGTACAGCTCGGTGTGGCCCTTCTGACGGCCGAAGCCCTTGACCTCGGTCACCGTGATGCCTTGCACGCCGATGGCGGACAGGGCCTCGCGGACTTCGTCGAGCTTGAAGGGCTTGATGATGGCGGTAACGAGTTTCATTTTGGGGTCCTCTGCTGGGCGGCCACGAGGACCGCCTGGCGGTTGGAAATTAGAAGGTGCGGGTCAGGGAGAACAGCACGCGGCCCTTGCCCAGATCCTTGCCGTAACCGTTGGTGTACCAGGCTTCGCTGGCGTTGGTGGTGATGTAGCTGAGGCCCACCACGGTGCCACTGAAGTCCTTGGTCACGCCGACCTTGTAGTCGGTGTAGCTGGCGCCGTTGGAGCTGGAGCCATTGACCTTCTGGCGACCGATGTGACCGATCAGGTTGACGGTGGGAACCAGTTCATAGGTGGCGGTCAGGTCCAGGTAACCGGAGTTCTTCGAGCCCACCCAGCCGAACAGGTCGGAGAAGGAGTGGGAGTACTTCAGGGTCAGGAAGGTCCAGGTGCCGGCGACGTAGCCTTCCAGGGTGTTCGGGTTGTTGCCGTAGCCGGTGCCCGGGTAGAAGTACTGCAGCAGACCCACGTCGTAGCCAAAGTCGCCGACGGTGTTCTTGTAGCCGCCGTAGAAGTCCCACTCGAGGCTGTTGCTGGTGGTGCTGTTGGCGTCAGACAGCCAGGACACGTTGGAACCCCAGGTGCCGGCGTAGAGGCCGCTGGCATGGGCGTAATCGACACCGCCCTGGAGGGCCGGCTTGCGGTTGGTCTGGCCGATACCGCGGTAGAGGTATTCGGAAACCACGCCGACGTTGCTGGTGAAGGTGTGCTCGGGGGCCGGGGCGGCATCCGCGGCGCTCACCAGGGTGGGCAGGGCGACGCCGGCGGCGATCAGGGCGGAAGCGATGACGGACTTGCGCATGATGAGAATCTCCAGGTGGTCAAAGTTGGTGAGCACACATAAGCAACCGGTGCGCCAGTTTGCAAAACCTTTTAAAAAATATGGACATAGCACTGACAGGCGCGTTTTGTTGCAGCGCATGAAATCCCGCCGACGCACCAGTTTGGAATCATGCACCAATAATGGGCGCTCTTTTGGTGCGCCCCGGCCTCGGCGCAGCCACCTCGGGACGGTGCTAAACTCAAAACCATCCCGACGATCTCAATTGCCAGTGAGGAACGCAGTCATGACCAACCCGAAAATCCTCGACGAAATCGGTGCCAAAGTCTCCGAACTCCTCGCCAACAGCCCCGCCAAGGACATCGAGAAGAACGCCCGCGCCCTGCTCGCCAGCGGTTTTTCCAAGCTTGATCTGGTGACCCGCGAGGAATTCGAAGTACAGCGCGAAGTGCTCACCCGTACCCGCGAGAAGCTCGCCGACCTGGAGCACCGCGTCGCCCGCCTCGAAGCCGAGCTGGCGAGCCACCCGCCCGCCCAGGACTGAGCCACCACCGCCGCAATCCCGAGGGCGCCACGGCGCCCTCTTCTTCGTCCGCCCCACGGAGCCGCCATGAAAACCACCCTCGCCGCCCCCCTGCTGCTCGCCCTCGCCGCCGTCACCGCGCCTGCCCTGGCCGCCCCGGCCGGCTACACCATCGACCCGAACCACACCTTCCCGGTATTCGAGGTGGATCACCTGGGCTTTTCCACCCAGCGCGGCCGTTTCAACAAGACGAGCGGCCGGATCACCCTCGACACCGCCGCCCGCCAGGGTTCGGTGGACGTCACCATCGACGCAGCATCCATCGACATGGGCTTCGCCAAGTGGAACGACAACATGCGCGGCGAGAACTACTTCAACACCGACGCGCACCCGACCATCACCTTCAAGGCCGACCGACTGATGTTCGACGGCGAGCGCCCGGTCTCCGCCGAAGGCAGCCTGACGATGCTCGGCGTCACCCGCCCCGTCACCCTCACCATCAACCGCTTCCGCTGCGCCCCGCACCCCCTCAACAAGCGCGAGACCTGCGGCGCCGACGTGGTGGCGACCCTCAAGCGCTCCGAGTTCGGGATGACCAAGTACATCCCGTCGGTGGGCGACGACGTGCGCCTGCTGATCGCCGTCGAAGCCTTCCGCGAATAAGCGCGAAGCCCTGTCACACACCACAGCTACCCTGCCCGCCCCACCACCGCTCCCCGACGCCATGGTTCACCGCATCCGCTCCGGCCTCCTGATCCTCGCTGCCGCGTTGGGCCTCTCCGGCTGCGCCAGCGTCGGCCCCACCGCCCTCGACGACACCCGGCTGCAATACAACGAGGTGGTCAAGCGCACCACCGAGCAGCAGCTGCTGCTCAACATCGTGCGCCTGCGCTACACCGACACGCCCAGCAGCCTCGGCGTGTCGGGCATCGCCGCGCAGTTCGAGCGCAGCCAGAGCGTCGGCCTGCTGCCCTTCTTCACCGCGGTGGGGGGCGACGCCAGCCGGGGCAGCTTCACCGCGGTCCTGCCCCAGGCCCAGATCATGGGTGCGGACCGCCCCACCTTCAGCCTCACCCCGCTGGACGACCAGGAATTCACCCGCAAGCTGTTCACCCCGCTGCCCCTCGACGGGGTGATCTACCTCGCCAAGACCACCTGGCCCATCTCCAAGGTCTTCCGGCTCTATCTCGAAAACCTCAACTGGGTGCCCAACGCCCAGACCGCCAGCGGCCCCACCCCGCGGGAGGCGCCGCCGGTGAGCGATTTCCTGCGCGGCGTGGCAGCCCTGCAGACCTTGCAGGACCGGGGCGCCATCGTCTTCGGCCTCACCGAGCAGATCGACCAGGTGGGCGGCAACCTGCCGTCGGGCGTGGTGTCGGCCACCGACCTCATCGAAGCCAGCAAGAACGGCCTCGAATACCGCCCGGCCAGCAACGGACGCGGCTGGCAACTGGTCCGCCGCAGCACCGTGCCCGTGCTGCGCCTTGATCCGGACGCGCTCAGCACCCCCGAGATGCGTACCTTCGAAGAGGCCTTCCACCTGCGCCCCGGCGTCACCGAGCTGCGCATCACCCAGGAAGCCCTCACCCCCTTCCGCTCCGCCCTGCCGAAAGACGGCGTCGCCAGCCTCGACCTGGAAACCCGCTCCCTGCTGCAGGCGCTGTACTACGTGAGCCACGGCGTGGATGTGCCCGCCGAACACCGAGCCCGCGGTCTCGCCACCATCACCCGCGACGCCGCCGGCCGCGAATACGACTGGAACGAGGTGATGCGCGATCTCTTCCACGTGCGCACCAGCCCCGAGCGCCCCAACCATGCCCACGTGGCCGTGCAGTACAAGGGCCAGTGGTTCTACGTGGAAGAATCCGACCAGGACACCAAATCCACCTTCTCGCTGCTGGTCGAGCTATCCCGCCTCGAACTCGCCGGCAAGACCGGCCCCGGCCCGCAGCTCACCCTGCCGATCGGGCGCTGAGGCCCACCTGTAGAAATCCACAGCCCCAGGCGATACACTTCGCATTTTTAATGCGGAAGACATCATGAGCCTGGCCGTTCTTGCCAGCCGCGCCCTCGTCGGCCTGCAGGCACCCGAAGTGTGCGTCGAGGTGCATCTGGCCAACGGCCTGCCGGCCTTCACGCTGGTGGGCCTGCCCGACGTGGAAGTGCGCGAAGCCCGCGACCGGGTCCGCGCCGCCCTCCAGACAGGGCAATTCGAGTTTCCCCAGCGTCGGATCACGGTCAACCTCGCCCCGGCGGATCTACCCAAGGAAGGCGGCTGCTTCGATCTCCCCATCGCCCTGGGCATCCTCGCCGCCTCCGGGCAGATCCCCGCCGACAAGCTCGACCACTACGAATTCGCCGGTGAGCTCTCCCTCACCGGCGAGCTGCGCCCGGTGCGCGGCGCCCTGGCGCTGGCCCGGCAGGCCGCCGAGCGCGGACACATCCTGATCCTGCCCGCCGCCAACGCCCCCGAAGCCGCGCTGGTGAATGGCGTCACGATCCTCCCGGCCGCCAGCCTGCTGGCGGTGGTCGCCCACCTGTGCGGGCACACGGTCATCGAGCCTTACGCCGGCGCCCCCCTCGTCCAGGCCCCGGACTACCCGGATCTTGCCGACGTGAAAGGCCAGAGCCAGGCCCGCCGCGCCCTCGAAGTCGCCGCCAGCGGGCAGCATTCGCTGCTGTTCTACGGCCCGCCGGGCACCGGCAAGTCGATGCTCGCCCAGCGCCTGCCCGGCCTGCTGCCGCCCATGGGCGACGCCGAGGCGCTCGAGAGCGCGGCGGTGCAATCGGTCGAGGGCAGCTTCCGCCCCGAGCGCTGGCGGCAGCGCCCGATGCGGGCGCCGCACCACTCTGCATCCGCGGCGGCGCTGGTGGGCGGTGGCAGCACGCCGCGGCCCGGCGAGATCAGCCTCGCCCACCACGGCGTGCTGTTCCTCGACGAACTCCCCGAGTTCGACCGGCGCGTCCTCGAAGCCCTGCGCGAGCCCCTCGAAACCGGCCACATCACCATCTCCCGCGCCGGGCGTCGCGCAGAATTCCCAAGCCGGTTCCAGCTAATCTGCGCCATGAATCCTTGCCCCTGCGGCTATCACGGCCACCCGGACGGCCGCTGCCGGTGCACGCCAGACCAGATCGCCCGCTACCGGGGCAAGCTCTCCGGCCCGCTGCTCGATCGCATCGACCTGCTCCTCGAGGTGCCCACCCTGCCGGTAGCCGACCTGCAGGGCGCACCGGCAGGCGAAAGCTCGGCGGCAGTGCGCGCCCGGGTCGCCAGGAGCCGCGCCATCCAGCACGCCCGCCAGGGCAAGCCCAACGCCCTGCTGGCCGGCGCGGAGATCGACCAGTGGTGCCAACCGGACGAAAACGGTGTCAAACTGTTGCGAACGGCCATCGAACGCCTGCGTCTCTCGGCACGCGGTTACCATCGAATCCTCAAAGTCGCGCGTACAATCGCAGACATGAGCGAGGCCGAGGTCATCCAGGCCGCCCATGTGGCCGAAGCCATCCAGAGCCGCCGCGGCCTCACCGCTTTCATCTGATCAAATCCATCAAGCAGGAGTCTCCCCGTGGCATCCACCCCGTCCGCCGGCGCGCCCCGCGCCAAGAACTGGTTTCTGTGGTTCGTCGGCTTCGTCGTCGCCCTCGTCGCCCTGGCCGCCGCCTACACCTGGCTGGTGCTCAGCTGGGGCTATTCCTCGGGTGAACGCGCCGGTTACGTGCAGAAGTTTTCCCAGAAGGGCTGGCTGTGCAAGACCTGGGAAGGCGAACTGGCGATCGTCGCGATCCCCGGCAGCATGCCCGAGATCTTCAAGTTCACCGTGCGTGACGACAAGGTTGCCGCCGAGATCAACACCGTGATGGGCAAGCGCGTCGCCATCAGCTACGACCAGCACCTGGGCATCCCCTCCACCTGCTTCGGCGAGACCGGCTACTACGTGAGCAAGGTCCACGCCGTCGAGTAGGAACCCCGCCCCCTACGGGGTGTCGAATCGCACCCCGCCCCGGAACACCTCTCCATGCCCTATGTCCAGCTGGCGGCGCTGCTTGCAGCGCTCGCCACCGTCGGTCCATTCTCGATCGACACCTACCTCCCGGCCCTGCACGCCATCGGCGCCGACCTGGGCGCCACCACCGTCCAGACCCAGCAGACCCTCACCGCCTACATGCTGCCGATGGCGCTGATGGTGCTGTGGCACGGCGCTCTCTCCGACGCCTACGGGCGCAAGCGGGTGATCGTGGTGTCGATGCTGCTGTTCACCCTGGCCTCGGTGCTATGCGTGTTCGCCGGCAGCATCGAGATGCTGCTGGTGGGCCGGGCGCTGCAGGGCATCAGCGCCGGCGCCGGCATGGTGGTGGGCCGCGCGGTGGTGCGCGACCTGCACGACGGCCCCGCCGCCCAGCGCCTGATGAGCCACGTGAGCATGGCCTTCGCCCTCGGGCCGGCCATCGCCCCCATCCTCGGCGGCTGGATCTTCAGCGCCTTCGGCTGGCGCGCGGTGTTCGTCTTCCTCGCCCTGCTGGGCCTCGTGCTGGCGGCGCTCACGGTCTGGAAGCTCGACGAGACCCATCCGCCGGAAGCCCGCCACCCGCTGCATCCCGGCCCCCTGGCGCGGCGCTACTGGGGCGTGTTCACCTCGCCCGGCTTCCTGCTCCTCACCTTTGCGGTGAGCTACAACTTCAACGGTTTCTTCCTGTACGTGCTGTCTGCGCCGGTGTTCCTGATCCAGCACCTGGGGCTGCCGGAAACCGGCTTCGGCTGGTTCTTCATCCCCACCGTGAGCGGCATGATGGCAGGCTCGGCCCTGTCTGCCCGGCTGGCCGGCGCGCTATCCCCGGCCCGGACGATCGCCCTGGCGCTGGGCATCATGATCCTCGCCGCAGCCATCAATCTCGCCGTCACCAGTCTGATGGCGCCGGGCCTGCCCCAGTCGGTGCTGCCCATCATGCTGTACACCTTCGGCATGGCCATCGGCATGCCCAGCCTGACCCTCCTCGCGCTGGATCACTTCCCCACCCACCGGGGCCTCGCCTCCAGCTGCCAGAGCTTCCTGCAGATGCTGGTCAGCTCCATCACCGCCGGCCTCGTGGCCCCCGCCCTGTGGGATTCGGTGGGCAGCCTCGCCACCGGCATGCTGGCCAACCTCGCCGTCGGCCTGGGCTGTGCCGGGCTGTGGTGGGCCCTGTACCACCGCCGCGGAGGCCAGCCCGCATGAACTGGGCCGAGAGCATCGACCTGTACTGCGAGCGCACCGGCCCCGGCCTGTGGGCGGAGCCCTTAAACGCCCTCACCAACCTCGCTTTCCTCGCCGTGGCCGCCATCCTGTGGCGGCGGGCCGGGCGTAACGCGCCCTTCGACCTGCGCCTGCTGATCGGCCTGATCGCCGCCGTGGGCGTGGGCAGCGGGGTTTTCCACACGGTGGCGACCCGCGGCACCGCCATCCTCGACATCGGCTTCATCGCGATCTTCGTGGTGGCCTATTACCAGCGCTTCCAGGTGCGCGTGCTTGGCCGCAGCACCGCCGCCGCCTGGGCCGGCGTCGGCCTCTTCCTGATGCTGACCGGCGGCTTCGTCGCCGCCACCCGGCTGCTGCCACCCCTGCCCCTGAACGGCTCCGACATCTACCTGCCGCCTTTCGTGCTGCTGCTGGCCTGTGCGGCCCGGGCCCGACCACGGGCGCCAGCCGTCGCCCGCTGGCTGACGATGGCCTCCGCCCTCTTCGTGGTGAGCCTCACCTGCCGGGCGGTGGACCAGCTGGTGTGCGCCGCGTGGCCGGTGGGCACGCATCTGGGCTGGCATCTGGTGAATGCTGCGATGCTCTACTGCTGCATGGCCGGGCTGCTCGCCGCCCCCCGCTACCGCCGCTTCGGCTGAACACAAACAGGGCGCCCGAAAGCGCCCCGTCAAAGCAGCCACCGCAACGAATCAGCCCTTGCCCAGCTCCCGCTCGGCCCAGAACAGCGCGGTGATCGTCTTGCCGTCGGTGATGCGGCCGTCGAACACCGCGGCCCGCGCCTCGTCCAGCGTCAGATAGACGATCTCCAGAAACTCCCCCTCATCCCAGGCGTGGCCCACGTGCTTGAGGCCGGTGGCGAGGAAGATCTCGATGCGCTCGTTCGAGTAGCCGATGCACGGGTGCATCACGCCCAGGTGACGCCAGTCGTCGCCCTCGTAGCCGGTTTCCTCCTGCAGTTCGCGCCGCGCGCAGGCCAGGATGTCCTCGTCCGGATCGAGCTTGCCGGCCGGCAACTCGAGGAAGGCCCGGTGCAGCGGATAGCGAAACTGCCGCTCGAAGATCAGCCGGCCGTCGTCACACACCGGAATCACCAACACCGCGCCCGGATGCTTGATGTACTCGCGCACGCCGCTCTTGCCGTCGGGCAGGCGCACCTCGTCGCGAAAGACGTTCAGCAGGCGGCCCTGGAAGACCGGTTCGGAGGTGAGTTGTTCTTCGTGCAGTGGATCGTTCATGCCGGAGGCTCCGGGTAATGGCAAAGGGTGGAAGGATGGCACCCGTCCGCCATCGTGACCAGCCCCCGGGGCCGTCTCCGGCATAATCGCGGCATCGTGACCGCCACCCTGCCTCCCGCCCTCCCGACGCTGCGCGACCAGCTCCTCGACCCCACCGGCGGGCTGGTCTATCACCTGCGCGCGGCGCGCCACCGCCGTCGCCTGTGGGCGCCCTTTCATGCCACCGTGGCCGGCTGGCTGGGCAGCTGGCAGCCCGGACGGCAACAACTGGTGATCGTCGGCCCCAACGCCGGCTACGCCCTGCCGGAAGGCTTTCTCGCCCGCTTTGACCGCGTCACGGCGCTGGAGCCCGACCCCATCGCCCGCTGGCTGCTTGCCCGCCGGCCCGACGCTGGCCGGCTCGTCTTCGACCGCCTCGACTGCCTGACGACGCCCGACGGCCTGGCGCGGCTGGCGGCGCGATTTCCCGATGCGGCGGTCCTGTTCTCCAACGTCCTCGGCCAGCTCGACGCCCCCGGTGAAAGCTGGGCCGAACTGCTCGCCCGCCATCTGCCCGCGCACCCTTGGGCGAGCTACCACGACGTGATCTCGACCACCACGCCGCCCACCCGCGACACACCCTGCACGGTGACGGACGACGCAACGCTGGCCGACGTGATCGCTCGGTTCTGGACGGGGGGTGAGCTTGCGGTGACGGACCACGCCACCTTCCGCCTGGGCGGCGCCGGTCCGCGGCGCTACGCGGTGTGGCCGATCACCCCGCGGCGCTGGCATCTGGTGGAATGGGCGGAGCACGCCCCCGCCTGAAGCGCCGTTCATAAACTATGCAACGCCACTGCAGATCGGTTTGGTGAAACAATCCAGGGCTGCCTCCACCGCTCTGCTACGAAGCCCGCTCACCGCCATGACCAAGAAAACCGCATTCCTGCGCGCACTGTTCGCGCTCCTGGCCTGTCTCTCCGGGCTCGCCCACGCCGGCGAGTGGATCGCCGACGCAAACCAGTGCCAGGTCTGGAACCCCTTCCCCGCCCCCGGCGAAACCGTCGTGTGGAGCGGCGAATGCAAGAACGGCCGGATCTCCGGCCCCGGCACCCTGACCTGGTCCCGGAACGGCAGGTTCAGCTCGCGGGAAGACGGCAACTTCATCGACGGGAAACTTCAGGGTGAAGGCTCGGACACCCTCGCCAACGGCGACAGCTACGAGGGCGATTACGTCGACACCATGTTCCAGGGCTTCGGCGTCTTCAAGAACGCCTGCTGCGGCCCGAACAGCTGTCCCGACAGCTGCGTGAAGCGGGGCTGGTGGCAGGACGGCAGGCTTCAGCACGCCTGCGCGTCGCGGGAGGCCTGCCAGAAGATCGTGAAGCTGGAAAACCTCGTCCGCAAGGCCGAACGGGAACTTCGCTGCGACGATGCCCAGAAGCTCGACCAGGAACTCAAGGCCCTCGCCCGCGGCGTGCTGGACTACGCCAGCTGCGCCAGGGAGCGCCAGTTCAACCAGACCCTGAAAAGCAGCGATCCCCAGGAGATGTACCTGGCTGCCGGCCGCTACGAATCCGACGGCGACCGGGGTCGGGCCAAAGCGGTCTATCGGCGGATGGTCGATCGTTTTCCGAAGCATGCGATGGCCATCAAGGCCACCGACCGGCTGACCCGCCTGGCCGACGTGGAGTCGGTGGAGGCCTCCAACCAGAACGCCATCAACCGGATGGAAGATGCCCAGCGCGAGGCCCGCAGCGCCTCCTACAACCAGTGCCTGAACCGCTACTCCGCGTGTCAGAGCAGTTGCGACGGCCTGCGGGATTCGTCCTCGCGGAACAGCTGCCGGAGCGGCTGCGCCTCCTGTTCGCGCTGACGTTACCCGCGCGCTGACGGCACCGGAGCGCGCGACCGCTCAGGCGTAAGTATCGACGCGGCTGCCGCTGCCCGCACCGGCGCTGGTGATGGCCGCGTAGCTGGCGGCGAGGCCGCTGGCGTTGGCGGAAATTTCATTGTCCTGCGCATCGCCCGAAGGCTCGGCGGACGACATCTCCATCCGCGCCTCCATCGCCATCCGGTCGGCCTGGCTGGCGACCTGCCGATCCTGCGCCGACGGGTCGGCCGGCGCGAGGGCGGCGGAGCGGATGCGTTCGGCCCGGGCGAGGGTTTCTTCCGGCGTGCGGCCCTGGGAGACATCGATGCCCACCTCGCCACCGACGGCGTAGCGCTTGCCGTCCGGGCCGGTCTCGTAGGTAAAGCTGGCACCGTGGGTGATGAGCCCCGAACCGGCGGCCATGTGGGCCGATTCGTGGGCGCGGACGACCCGGTCGCGGGCCTGCAGGCGATTGACGACCTGCTGATCGGACTCGGACAGGGCCGATCCCGCCGCCTGTCCGGCGGCGCCTGTGGAACGCAGGGTGGGGGCCGAAGTAGCCCCGAGCGCGGAAACCGACATGCGTGGGAGGGAAATGCGCGTTACTGGCGCTTAAAGCCTAGACCGAAAAAAGCGCTTCGTCAGCTTTGCGCCCGCGATATTTCGCCGGGCACCCGTGCCCATGCGCCGCCGCGACAAGGCCAGCAGCCCCATGCCCAGCAGCAGCAGCGTGCCAATCGCCGGCTCGGTGACGGCAACGACCACTGGCGTCTGGGTGCCGGAAAAACGGCCCGCCCCGGTAAAGCCAAGGCCGGTGACAAAGGCGGTCGGGTCGGCCGGATCAAGCCCGGCGGAGACCTCGATGCCGGTCACCTGGAAGCGATCCACGCCGGCCGCGCCGAAATCGTAGGCCATGCCCCCGGCCAGATTGCCCGCCAGTAGCTGCAGCGCGCCAGCGGAATCGAAACCGAAGAGGTCATACAGGCCGTCGCCGATGCCGGCGGGCAGCAGCACCGAGCGAAAGTTGGGGTCGCCGGCGCCGGTGGCGTAGGTGTAGCCCACCGCCACGTAGGGGTCGATGTAGAAGGTTGCGCCGGGAACGACGGCCACATCGAAGCGAAAGCTGCCGTCGGCAACGGCCACCGGCAGGTGCACCGCCGGCCCGACCACGACGGACAGCGCCGGCAGCGGGGCCATGAAGACAAGGGCGAGGACCGCCGGACGGAGCAGGCGGAAGATCGGGTTGAGGGCGTTGAGGAGCGTCATGCACTGATCCGCTATTGTTGTCGTTTTCTGACATCCGCATGAAAGTTACGGGGGTCAGATCAACATCAAGCAATTTGCGCACCAAAGCGTGAAAAACCTGACACAGCGCGGCATACAGTTTTACACCGACACCCAAAATGGGCGTCGGTGTAAAAAATCCTGACAGCATCCACGGCCATCGGCGAGACCCGCCGGCGGCGCTGGACGGCGCTACACCTCGCCCAGATACGCGGCGCGCACCTTCGGATCGGCCAGCAGCGCATCGCCCGAACCAGTGAGGGTGATGTGGCCGGATTCCATCACGTAGGCACGTTGGGAGAACTCCAGCGCAAGGTTGGCGTTCTGTTCCACCAGCAGGATGGTCACGCCCTCGGCGGCCACGGAGCTGATCACCTCGAAGATCTTCTCGACTACCAGCGGCGCAAGACCCATGGACGGTTCGTCGAGGAGCAGCAGCTTGGGCCGCGACAGCAGCGCCCGGCCGATGGCGACCATCTGCTGCTCGCCGCCGGAGAGCGTGCCCGCCACCTGCTGGAGCCGCTCCTTGACCCGCGGCAGCATGGTGAACACGCGCTCCAGGTCGGCCTCGACGGCGTCGTCGTCGCGCCGGCAGTAGGCGCCCATGCGCAGGTTTTCTTCGACGGTGAGACGGGTGAAGATGCCGCGGCCTTCGGGCACCAGCGCGAGGCCCTGGCGCAGGCGCTTGTGGGCGGGCAGCTTTTCGATGCGCTGGCCGGCATATAGCAGCTCACCGCCGGCGATCGGCAGGGTGCCGGCGATGGCGTTGAGGGTGGTCGTCTTGCCCGCGCCGTTGGCGCCGATCAGGGAGACGAGCTCACCGGTGGCGAGTTCCAGGTCGATGCCTTTGACCGCCTCGATGGCGCCGTAGGCGATGCGCAGGTCGCGCAGTTGCAGGATAGGAGCACTCATGCCGCCGCCCCCGCCTTGGCGGTGCCTTGGCCGCCCAGGTAGGCGGCGATCACGGCGTCGTTCTGCTGGACCATGGCCGGCACGTCTTCGGCGATCTTCTTGCCGAAATCGAGCACGGCGAGGCGGTCGCACAGGCCCATCACCAGCTTCACGTCGTGCTCGATGAGCAGCACGGTCACGCCGTCGTGGCGGATGGTCTGGACGAGTTCGCGGAGCTTGGCGGTTTCGGTGGCGTTCATGCCGGCGGCGGGTTCGTCGAGGGCCAGCAGCTGCGGCTCGGTGGCCAGCGCGCGGGCGATCTCGAGGCGGCGCTGATCGCCGTAGGAGAGGTTCTTGGACACGGTGTCGGCAAAGCGCTCGATGCCCACGTAGCGGAGCAGTTCGAAGGCGCGTTCGGTGATCAGATGTTCCTCTTCCTTCGCCTGTCGGGTCTGCAGCAGGATCGAGAAGGGGTTGGCGCGGGAGCGGATGTGGTGGCCGGCCATCACGTTTTCCAGCGCGGTCATCTCGCGGAACAGACGGATGTTCTGGAAGGTGCGCGCGATGCCGGCGGCCACCACCAGGTGCGGCTTGCCGGTGGGCAGCTCGGTGCCGTTGAAGACCAGCTCGCCTTCTTCGGGCACGTAGGCGCCGGTGAGCACGTTGAAGAAGGTGGTCTTGCCGGCGCCGTTGGGGCCGATGAGGCCGTACACCTCGCCCTTGCGGATGG
>ERZ650300.322-NODE-322-length-28240-cov-37.003832_pt1 | contig 28240 bp, 24 predicted proteins | sample MGYA00376236_ERZ650300 | MGnify/ENA primary metagenome ERZ650300 (study PRJEB26733, sample SAMN07839303) | wastewater metagenome | biome: urban; feature: wastewater treatment plant; material: waste water | place: USA: North Carolina | collected 2016-04-28 ...
GGCGCACCGCCCTGCGCCGCCAGGCCAACGAGCTGGATTCCGCCGCCAACGCCCGGGCCATCGACAGCCTGATCAACTTCGAGACGGTGAAGTACTTCAACAACGAGGCCTTCGAAACCCGCCGCTACGACACCGAGCTGGCCAAATGGACGGCCGCCCAGATCAAGAACCAGAAGTCCCTGTCGCTGCTCAACGTGGGCCAGGCGGCGATCATCGCCTGCGGCGTCACCGCGATGATGTGGCGCGCGGCGCTGGGCGTGGCCGACGGGCGGATGACCCTCGGCGACCTGGTGCTGGTCAACGCCTTCCTGATCCAGCTTTACATCCCCCTCAACTTCCTGGGCGTGCTGTACCGGGAGATCCGCCAGGCCCTCACCGACATCGAGCGCATGTTCGGCCTGATGGGCACCCACCGCGAAGTGGCCGACGCGCCCGATGCCCAGCCCCTCGCCCGCGGCGCCGCCGACGTGCGCTTCGACCACGTGGGCTTTGCCTACGACCCGGCCCGCAAGATCCTCCACGACGTGGATTTCGCCATCCCCGCCGGCCACACGGTGGCGGTGGTGGGCCACTCCGGCTCGGGCAAATCCACCCTCGCCCGCCTGCTGTTCCGCTTCTACGACGTGCAGACGGGCGCCGTGCGCATCAACGGCCAGGACATCCGCCAGCTCACCCAGGACAGCCTGCGCGCCGCCATCGGCATCGTTCCGCAAGATACGGTGCTGTTCAACGACACCCTGTTCTACAACATCCAGTACGGCCGCCCCGACGCCAGCCGCGACGAGGTGGAAGCCGCCGCCCGCGCCGCCCAGCTGTCGAGCTTCATCGAGCGCCTGCCCGACGGCTGGGAGACCCGCGTCGGCGAGCGCGGCCTCAAGCTCTCCGGCGGCGAGAAGCAGCGCGTCGCCATCGCCCGCACCCTGCTCAAGAACCCCGACATCCTGATCTTCGACGAAGCCACCTCGGCGCTGGACTCGCAAACCGAAAAAGCCATCCAGGCCCAGCTCGACGCCGCCGCCCGGGGCCGCACCACCCTGGTCATCGCCCACCGGCTGTCCACCGTGATGAACGCCGACGAGATCATCGTGCTCGATCAAGGCCACATCATCGAGCGCGGTCACCACACCGACCTGCTCGCCAGGGGCGGCGCCTACGCCCGCATGTGGCAGCTGCAGCAGCAGGAAGAAGCCGGCGCCGAAGCCGCAGCCTGAGCCCGCCGGATGAAGGGCGGAGGCCCGTAGATCAAGCATCTCGCGCCTTCCATCCTTCATCCGATAGTCTCCACCCTCGATGGGAAGCGTCCCATTGATGGTTTGGACTATCGGATCAACGATGGTGCCGGCGAGATCGATCATGGCGCGCGCCAGATGATCGATGGCACGGCGCCCATCAACGATCTCTCCGCGCCCATCGGTCATCTATCGGCGTCCGTGGATCATCAGGTCCGCCCGATGCGTCATCCTGGCACGGCGGATGTCGGACTGAAGTCCGACCTACAGAGAGCACCACCGCCCGATCCCCCGCTACAAAGCGCACCACCCGCCCTGTAGGTCGGACTTCAGTCCGACACCGCCCCATTCCCCACCGGACAACCGAATCACCGGGCTTAACCCCCGCGTAACAGTCCTTGCGTAGTGTTTCCCGGATTTGCATCCACCGCCTTGCAAGGAGTTGTCCCCATGTTGTTCGCCAAACGTCTGCTGGCCGTCGTCGTGCCGGCCCTGCTCGCCGCCAACTCCGCCCACGCCGGGGTCTCCCTCATCGGCATCGGCCAGCTCGCCGGCTCCGATCTGTCCGGCCTCGGCGGCACCCTCGAAAACGGCGCGTCCGCCAGCATCCTGGGCGGCCTGGGTTCGGCCATCGCCTGGGCCGGCGGCGACACCTTCTACGCCACCCCCGATCGCGGCCCCAACGCCAGCAGCTGGAACGCTGCGGTGGATGAAACCACCTCGTGGATTCCCCGCTACCAGACGGTGAGCCTCGGCCTTGCCAGCGCCAGCTTCACCACCGGCGCGGTCACCACCCTCAGCCCCAGCCTCACCGGCACCACCCTGCTCTCCAGCACCAGCGCCCTCAACTACGGCAGCGCCCCGGTGCTCACCGGCGGCAGCGGCCAGCACTACTTCACCGGCCGCTCCGACGCCTTTGGCGCCGGCCTCTCCACCAACAGCAACAACGCCCGCTTCGACCCCGAAGGCATCCGCGTGGCCGCCAACGGCCAGAGCGTCTTCATCACCGACGAGTACGGCCCCTACGTCTATCAGTTCGACAAGACCACCGGCAACCGCATCAACGTGTTCACCCTGCCCGAGAAGTTCGCGGTGAGCACCCTGTCGGCCCAGGGCGCCACCGAGATCAGCGCCAACACCAGCGGCCGCGTGGCCAACAAGGGCATGGAAGGCCTCGCCATCACCCCCGACGGCAAGACCCTGGTGGGCGTGATGCAGAGCCCGCTGCAGCAGGACGGCGGCACCGACGCCAGCACCGTGCGCATCGTCACCATCGACATCGCCAGCGGCAAGATCACCCACGAATACGCCTACAAGCTCGACAACATCGGCACCGTCGCCAAGCCCAAGTACGGCAGCATCAGCGAGATCGTCGCCATCAACGACCACGAGTTCATCCTCGACGAGCGCGACGGCAAGGGCCTGGGCGACGACTCCAAGGCCGTCCAGAAGAAGCTCTACCGCGTCGACCTCGCCGGCGCGGCGGACGTCTCGGCCCTCACCGGCGAAGCGGCGCTGGCCCCCAAGGCCGTCGCCAAGAGCCTGTTCGTCGATCTGGTCACCCTGCTCAAGGCCAACGGCTTCACCGACCGGACCATCCCCGCCAAGATCGAAGGTCTCGCCTTCGGCCCCGACGTGCTGGTGGACGGCGTGCTGCAGCACACCCTGATCGTGGTGAACGACAACGACTTCCTGGATACCGTGTCGGTGCAGGGCACCCCCACCGCCAACCCCAACCAGTTCTTCGTGCTCGGCATCACCGACGACGTGGTGGCCGGCTTCCAGGCCCAGCAGATCCCCGAGCCCACCACCCTCGCCCTGGCGGCCCTGGGCGTCGGTGGCCTCGTGCTGCGCCGCCGCCAGCGCTGATCCACCCGCACCAAAATAGCGAAAGGCCCGCTCCGGCGGGCCTTTTTCATGGGGCGGACGAAACCTCAGCAGCGCCCGGTGAGCAGGAACACCGGGTAATCCCGCTGAGGCTTGCGTACTACGCTGGCGGACACCACCGCCACCTCGCCAAAGCCCGCGGCTTCGGCAATCCGGCTGATCTCGGCCCGGTCGAAGCCGTTGTGGAAGACGCCGGTGTCCTCGCTGTGGAAGCTGCCGTCCTCGCTGTCGAGGTCGGCCAGCGCGATGAAGCCGCTGTCCTTCAGCATTGCCCGGAAGCGCCGGAAGAGCGCGCCGATGTCTTCCACGTGGTGCAGGGTCATCGACGAGATGATCCCGTCGAAGGGCCCGTCGATCGCCTCGCGCACCAGATCCACCGGCCGGATGTCCACCGGGCAGCCCAGCTTCGGGATCTTCTCGGCCAGCTGGCGGTTCATGGATTCGGATACATCCACCGCGGTGATCTTGCCCACCAGCGGCGCGATGCGCTCCAGCAGCAGGCCGGTGCCCGAGCCGAAATCCATCAGGTGCATCGTCCGGTCGAGGCGGATCGTCGCCTGCAGCGCCTCGGCGATGGCCGCCACGTTGTCGACGCGGGCGGGGTTCTGGTCAAAGCTCGCCGCCTTGTGGGCAAAGTAATCCCGGGACATGGTCTTCCTGCAATCAAGTGCGCGCTGCGCGGAGCGCCGATTGTGACCCGGCCGGGCCGGTGGAGGAAAGTCAGCCCGCCTTGGGCTTCTTCGGCTTCTTGGGTTTGGGCAGGGGCAGCGCGTCGGCGGTCAGGCGGATCAGCCGCGCAAACCAGTCCCGCTCGTCCAGCTCATCGGCGATCAGCATCCACGGCTTGGCGCCGGGATACGGAAAGCCCTCGGTCACCGTGCCCACCCACGCCGCGCCCGGCGCGGTGGGTTTGACGAACACCTGGTTGTCGCACACCAGCGCCACCACCTTGCCCTCGCAGTACAGCGCGTACTCGCCGAACATCCTGCGAAAGCTCATGCTCCCCGCCGATGCAGCCTGATCCGCCACGTATTCGATGAATTCCCGCTCGGTCGCCATGCGCAGCCTCTTCCTCGATCACACCGGGCGCAGCTTGCCCGCACTCGCCACCCATTCCAAGCCCTGTACGCACCCTTTGCAGGTCGGACTTCAGTCCGACACCACTGCTCGATCCGGCCGGGTCTGTCGGACTGAAGTCCGACCTACAATGGCGCCCTCCGCGCCTTGGGGCACAATAGCCCCGCCGTCACCCGCCGCCTGCTCATGCCCGCCCTTTCCCGCAGCATCGCCCACCTGGACATGGACGCCTTCTTCGCGTCCGTCGAGCTGCTGCGCTACCCGCAACTGCGCGGCCAGGCGGTGGTGGTGGGCGGACGCCGGGCCGGCGGCGATGGCGGGGACTTCCCGCGCCTTGCCACCTACGTGGGCCGCGGCGTCATCACCACCGCCACCTACGAGGCCCGGGCGCTGGGCGTACACTCGGGCATGGGGCTGATGAAGGCCGCCCAGCTGGCGCCCGAGGCCATCCTGCTGTCGGCCAACTTCGACGCCTACCGGCATTACTCGCGGCTCTTCAAGGCCGCCGTGCGCAACCTTGCGCCGCAGGTGGAAGACCGGGGCATCGACGAGATCTACATCGACCTCTCCGCCCTCAACCCGGACGCCACCGTGGACGGCGCCCGGCTGGTCGCGCTGCAGCTCCAGCAGGCGGTGCGGGACGCCACCGGGCTTTCGTGCTCCCTCGGCGTCGCCCCCAACAAGCTGCTCGCCAAGCTGTGCTCCGATCTGGACAAGCCCGCCGGGATCACCGTGGTCACCGCCGACGACCTGCCCGCGCGCATCTGGCCGCTGCCTGCCAAGCGCATCAACGGCATCGGCCCCAAGGCCGCCGCGCGGCTGGAGGAGCTGGGCATCGTCACCATCGGCGAGCTGGCCGCGGCCGATCCGGCCTGGCTGCAGGATCACTTCGGCGAGCGCTACGGGGTGTGGCTGCATCGCGCGGCGCGGGGCGAGGACGAGCGCCCGGTGGTCACCGAGAGCGAGCCCAAGAGCCTCTCCCGCGAGACCACCTTCGAGCGCGACCTCCACCCCAAGGGCGACCGACCCGAGCTGTCCACCCGCTTCACCCGCCTGTGCGAGCAGCTCGCCGACGATCTCGCCCGCAAGGGCTACGTGGGCAAGACGGTGGGCCTCAAGCTGCGCTTCGACAACTTCCACACCGTCACCCGCGACCAGACCCTGCCCCTGCCCGTGGGCGACGCCGCGGCGATCCGCAAGGCCGCCGGCGAATGCCTCAAACGCGTGCCGCTCGATCGGCGCATCCGCCTGCTGGGGGTGAAGGTGAGCAGCCTGATCCGTCGCGACGCCGTGCCCATCCCCGACGAGCGGTCCACCCAGGGGGAACTCTTCGACTGACGACGGCCCCGGCCGGTTGACGCCCCCCGGAAAAACCCCAACACCACCCCACCCCGGCCAAAGTCGGACTAAAGTCTGGCCTTCAGCACAACAAGACCTCAGGAGTACGGCATGACCCACCCGACGCTCGAACCCGCCCTGCCCGCAGCCATCGAGCCCTGGCGCCAGAATCTCCGCGGCGAACACGACGCCCTGCTGCGCGGCCCGCGCGCCGACTGGTGGTGGACCGGCCTCGCCCCGTCCGCCTGCCCCGGCTGCCAGCCCGGCGGCACCCTCACGGCCTTGCCCGCGCCCAACCTCGCCACCTGCTCCCGCAACCAGGTGCTGGCCGTCTTCGACAACGGCTGGACGCTCACCGAAACGCTCTTCTCCGCGCTGCAGGGCGAGGAGGCCTTCTACCGGCCGCCCTACCACCACCTGCGCCACCCGATGATCTTCTACTACTGTCATCCGGCGGCGCTGTACATCAACAAGCTGCGGGTGGCCGGGCTGATCCCGGCGCCCATCAACCCCTATTTCGAGCGGATCTTCGAGACCGGCGTGGATGAGATGCGCTGGGACGACATGTCCAAGAACGAGATGCTGTGGCCCAGCTTTGCCGAGGCCCACACCTATCGCCAGCAGGTCTACACCACCGTCCGCAACCTCATCGAGACCCACCCGGACCTCGCCGACGGCCACGCCCCGATCACCATGAACCACCCCCTGTGGGCGCTGTTCATGGGCTTCGACCACGAGCGCATCCACCTCGAAACCTCGTCGGTGCTGATCCGCGAGCTGCCCGTCGCCTTCCTCGCCCGCCCCGCCGGCTGGCCGGCACTCCACGCCGATGCTGGCGCCGAGACCGGCTTTCCGCCCAAGGCCGGGCAGGATTTCCCGACGCCGCATCTGGTCGATATCGCCACCACCGCCGTGCGCATGGGCAAGCCCGTGGACTGGCCCAGCTTCGGCTGGGACAACGAATACGGCGAGCGCCGCGTGGGCGTGCAGGCCTTCAAGGTGGAAGACCTGCTGGTGAGCAACGGCGCCTTCCTGGAGTTCATCCAGTCTGGCGGCTACCTCGAACCCCGCTGGTGGACCGAAGCCGGCTGGGCCTGGCGCGGTTTCCGCAACAGCAAGTGGCCGTGTTTCTGGGTGCCCGAAGGCCCCGCCGGCCTGCACCGCTACCGCCTGCGCACGCTCTTCGAAACCATCCCGATGCCCTGGAACTGGCCCGCCGAGGTCAACGCCCACGAGGCGATGGCCTACTGCGCCTGGCGCAGCCATCGCGACGGCGTGCCCTGTCGCCTGCCCACCGAAGCCGAGCACCAGGCCCTGCGTGACGCCGCCTGGGCCGACACCGACCCGGCCTCCCGCGCGGACGGCGCCACCCTCGGCCGCGAGACGGGCTGGAACACCCAGCTCGCCTGCGGATCGCCCTGGCCCGTGGACGCCGGCAAGCCCGCCGCCAGCGGTGTGCGTGATGTCTTCGGCAACCTGTGGCAGTGGATCGGCGACGACTTCAACCCGCTGCCCGGCAGCAAGGTTCATCCCTACTACGACGACTTCTCCACCCCCTGCTACGACGGCCAGCACCAGATGATGCTGGGCGGCTCGTGGGTGTCGTGCGGTGACGAGGCCAGCGTGTGGGCGCGCTTCCACTTCCGCCCCCACTTCTTCCAGCACGCCGGCTTCCGGGTGGTGCAGGCCGACCACGACGGCGGGGTGGTGAAGCTCGCCGCCGCCGACGCCGGCCGGCAGGTGTATGAAGACGCCCGCGTCGTGGACGAATACATGCTCCTCCACCACGGCGCCCCGGCCACCCAGATGCCCTGGCCCGGCGGCCCCCAGTGTTCCACCGCCTTCCCCCAGCGCTGCGCCCACTGGCTGCTGGAAGGCGCCGAACGCTACGGCAGCGGCACCGCCCGGGCGCTGGACATCGGCTGCGCGGTGGGTGGCGCCAGCTTCGAGCTCGCCCGCAGCTTTGAAGCGGTGCTGGGCGTCGATCTCTCCCGCGCCTTCATCGACGCCGCCGAGCAGCTCCAGAAAACCGGCAGCCGCGACTACTTCCGCCGCGACGAGGGCGACCTGGGCGACACCGTCACCGCCCGCATCGACCCCGCCATCGACCGCAGCCGGGTGAGCTTCCGCCAGGCCGACGCCTGTTCGCTGCCCGCCGAGCTGGTGGATTTCGACGCCGTGATGCTGGCCAACCTGCTGTGCCGCCTGCCCAGCCCCAAGTCGCTCCTCGGCCGGCTCGGCGGCCACCGCGGGCTGGTCAAGGTGGGCGGTCTCGTCGCCCTGTTCTCGCCCTACTCGTGGCTGGAGCAATTCACCCCGCGGGAAGCCTGGCTCGGCGGCTACAGCAACAACGGCGCCGCCATCAAGAGCGCCGACGCCCTCAAGGCCTTCCTGCGGGACGAAGGCTTCGTGCTGCGCCGCGAGGAGGAAATGCCCCTGGTGATCCGCGAACACCGCCGCAAGTACCAGTTCATCGTCACCCACGGGATGCTCTGGCAGCGGGAAAGTTGACCTTTAGCAAGGGCGCGTGCCAGCGCACTTGCATGCCCGATCCGACAGGCGTTGAATGACCTTCAGATAGGGCGTGGGCCGGTGCCTGCGCCCGCCTGATGAAAGGTCGCGCCATGAAACGCCTTGCCTTTGGTCTGATGTTTTCTCTTCTTGCGGCGGGTCTTGCCCCGGGCGCCATCGCCGAGAGCGCCGTTACCGAACCGGTTGATCTGGTCTACCGGGACGGGCAGCTTGCCAGATACGTCACCGGCAGCTGGTACGTGGATTCGCTCGATGGCGGCTCGCCCGTGAGTCAGGACTTCACCTACGCCGCCGACGGCAGCTTCACCGGGGTTGCGAAGCAGACCAACCCGCAACTCGGCTCGGCGGCGCTGGAGTACAGCGGCACGTGGTCGGTGGACGGCGACACGATCAACGGCACGATACGGAAGGCGTCAAACCCCGCGTTCAAGGTGCCGCTCTCCAAGCACTTCCAGATCACCCCGGTGGATGCGGATCACCTTATTTCAACCACGATGTCCAGTGGAGTGCGCATGGTGTTCACGCGCAAGCCCGACACCACCGAGGAACACCTACAGCGCATGAAAGAGGCCGTGCCCGACCCGGGCGGTGACGACGCCTGGGTCGAGTTCGCGCGCGCACCGGCAGGCACCGCGTTTTACGACAAACGCACCCTGGATCGACGCGGCGACATCGTCGGTGCATGGGTAAGGCTGGACCTGAGCGAGGCTGCAATCGCCGAGGTGAACAAACGTGCCTCAGGCGGACAGCGCGCCCCCACATTCAAGGCCATCCGCACCTATTCGCTCATCGACTGCCAGCGAAATCTGGTGAGGGTACGGCAGATACGCATCACGACGTCCGAAGGGGGCGACATGACGATGAACGCACCGACCGCCGAGCCCGGACGGTGGGAGCGCGTCGATCCGGATTCCTACCGTAATGGCGGCCCCGGCATCGCCTGCAGCGTGAAGCCCTGACCAGCGAGGAGCGCATCATGAAAACGATCAATCTGCGAAGCCTCACCGCCGCGTTGCTGCTGACGGCGCTCACCGCCGGGCCGGCTCTGGCGGCCTCTCCAGCAGCGCTGGTGCCTGCCGAAGCCACCGTCGATGCCGGCCTGGCCGACCTGCTCTTCGGCACCTGGTGGGCTGACGACATCAAGGAGAACGGCTCGTTCTCCATTGAGCGCACGTATCTGCGCAACGGGAGCTTCATGAGCACGACAGCCTTCAATCCGGCGGTGGACCGCATTGCCACCAGTGAGATGGTGCGCCCCCAGAATGCGGAGGGAAAGTGGACGATCGAGCGGGACGTGCTCGTCGAGGAGATCGAGCGCACCTTCCCGCCAGGCGACACGCCTGGACCGACAAGCCGGCGCCGGGTGCGCGTGGAAGGCCCGGACCACATCCACCTGCTCGCCGTGGACGGCAGCCAGGGCGAGACCGTCCTTTACCGCAAGCCGCTGACCACGGCGGCCCATGTGCGGGCCGTCCTTGCGCCGGTCCCGGAGCCCGGCAGCCCGGGAGACTGGGTCGAGTTCAACCAGGACCGCATGAACGTGTCGCACTACGACAGATCCACGCTCACCCGGAACGGCGACTTCGTAGCCGTCTGGACACGCTCCCGGCTGACGCCGGTCGGTCTCGCCCAGTCTCGCGAGCTTGCCGCCGCCACACCTCAGGAGGCGACCCGGATCCTGGAAGTGGGCGAGATGCGTCGGATCATCGACTGCCGGCTACGGCTCGCGAAGAACCGCCAGCTCAGGATGCACTTCAGCGGCGGTGAGCAACTCACCAGCAACTACCTGACCGACTCGCCCCTCGAATGGGATCGTCTTCGCGCGCAGTTCGACGAAGGCACGACACTGGCGGCGCAGGTCTGCCCCGCGCCATCAACCACAGGACGCTGACACCGTCACCGCGCCCCCTACGCAATCCAACGTATTTCCCACCCCACCGCCGCGCCCCTAAGCTGGGGGCTCCCCATAAGGAGTCCCCAGATGAACCGCGAAGAAGTCACCGACCTGATCGTCACCCGCAAGATCGAGAAGAAGCTGACCTGGGCCCAGCTAGCCGAGGTGGTGGGCCACAGCAAGGAATGGAGCACCGCCGCGCTGCTGGGCCAGATGACCCTGACCGAAGCCGAGGCGAAGGCCGTGGGCGCGGCGCTCGATCTGCCGGAAGCGGCGATCACCCAGCTGCAGGTGGTGCCCTACAAGGGCTCGCTGCCCACCGCGGTGCCCACCGACCCGCTGATCTACCGCTTCTACGAGCTCATCAACGTGTATGGCACCACCTTCAAGGCGCTGATCCACGAGGAGTTCGGCGACGGCATCATGAGCGCCATCGACTTCAACATGGATCTGACCCGCGAACCCGACCCGAAGGGCGACCGGGTGCGCATCACCATGAGCGGCAAGTTCCTGCCCTACAAGACCTACTGAAAACACGAAGCCCCGGCCTGCCGCAGCGGGACGGGGCTTCGGGCGTACCGCCGACGCTCAGGCGCGCAGCAGGGCCTTCACCAGGCGCTCGGAGAGCTGTTCCTCGGTGAACTGCGGCTCGTTGGGCGGGTAGAGCGAGTTCTCCTCGATCTCGAAGCCTTCGGCCAGGGCCAGGGCGCGCAGCTCCTTGATCTTCTGGCAGGCCTTCAGTTGGGCGCCCAGTTCGGCGGTGGCGCGGGCTTTGTCGGAAAAGGCTTTGATGGGTGCGACGGACATGCTGACTCCTTGTGGGTGGTGAGCACCGGCATTCACGAAACCCGCCTCACGCCGGGTAGTCGAGGCATTCCTCTTCCCCGTTGGCGTCGTGGATGAGGGCCTGCGCAAGCCGGCCATCGGCGTGATACCGGTACTCGTGACACACCTCGATCTCGCCATAGACGACCTTCTCGCACCGCACCAGCCGGCCGTCGGCATCGAAGCCGCCCCGGTAGAAGGTGTTGCGGTTGCGCATGTCCTCGCTCGCCAGCTCGCCGACGAGCTTGAGGGGCAGGCGCACGCCGCTGTAGCTGGTGAAGTAGCGCGTGGTGACGTTGTTGGCCGTCATGGTGGGATGAGCCGTGTCGGGTTGTAGACAAAAACCCCGGAAATTGCAAGGGCTTGGAGCCTCACAGCAATTTCGGTGCCAAACAGCCCGGCGGCGACACATCAGGGAGCGCCCTGCAGGTCGGACTTCAGTCCGACATGCCCTGCCAGATCAACCCGTGTTGTCGGACTGAAGTCCGACCTACATCCGGCCTACGGGAGAATCCGGCCTCTCAGCCCAGCCCGTACTTGCGGATCTTGTCGTGGAGCGTGGTCTTGGCGACCGCCAGCGCCTCGGCGGCGCGGGCGAGGCTGCCGTGGCGGCGCAGGGCGTCGGCGATGAGGGCGCGCTCGAAGGCTTCGACGGTCTCGGCCAGCGGCTGGGGGCCGTCCGGGCGGGCTTCGCCAAAGGGCGGCGAGCCGCCTTCGATGCCCAGCACGCAGCGGTCGGCCACGTTGCGCAGCTCGCGCACGTTGCCGGGCCAGGGGTAGCCCATCAGCTGCTGGATGCGCCCGGCCGGCGTGTCGGGCACCGGGCGGTTGTGGCGGGCCGCGGCCTGCAGCAGGAAGTGCTCGAAGAGCAGCGGGATGTCCTCGCGGCGCTCCCGCAGCGGCGGCAGGTTGATGGTGGCGACACTCAGGCGGTAGTACAGGTCGTTGCGGAAGCCGCCCTTGGCGGAGAGCTCCAGCAGGTCGCACTTGGTGGCGGCGATCACCCGGCAGTCGATGGGGATCGACGTGTTGGAGCCGAGGCGCTCCAGCGTGCGCTCCTGCAGCACCCGCAGCAGCTTGATCTGCATGGCCACCGGCATGGTCTCGATCTCGTCGAGGAACAGCGTTCCGCCGCTGGCGTGCTCGATCTTGCCGATACGGCGCTTGGCGGCGCCGGTGTAGGCGCCGGCCTCGTGGCCGAAGATCTCGCTGTCGAACAGGGTTTCGGGCAGGCCGCCGCAGTTGATGGCGACGAAGTTGCCCTTGCGGCGCGGGCTGGCGTCATGGAGGCAGCGGGCCACGAGTTCCTTGCCGGTGCCGGTCTCGCCGTGGATCAGCACGTCGGCGGCGCTGTCGGCGAGGCCGCTGACCAGCGCGCGCACCTTCTCCATGCCCGGGCCACGGCCGATCAGGCGGCCTTCGAGCAGGTCACGCTGCTCGAGCTGCTGGCGCAGATCGCGCACCTCCATCACCAGCCGGCGTTTCTCCAGCGCGCGGCGCACCACGTCCACCAGGTATTCGGGCGCGAAGGGCTTCTGGATGAAGTCGTAGGCGCCGTCCTTCATGGCCTGCACGGCCATCGTCACGTCGCCGTGGCCGGTGATCATCACCACCGGCAGCTGCGGGTCGAGCGCCAGCAGCTCGCGCAGGAAGCTCATGCCGTCAAGGCCCGGCAGGCGGATGTCGCTCACCACCACGCCGGGATAATCCCGCCCCAGCCGGCGCCGGGCGGCCTCGGCGCTGCCGGCGCATTCGGCAGCGATGCCTTCGAGCTGCAGCGCCTGCTCGCAACCGAGGGCCACATCCGGGTCGTCCTCGATGATCAGGACCTTGGGGGTTTCACTCATGGCGGGCGGCCTCGTCGGCAAGGGGGATGTCCAGCGTGAAGACGGCGCCGCCTTCCGGGTGATTGGCCCCGGTGAGCGTGCCGCCAAAATCGCGCACGATGCCAGCGGAGATGGTGAGCCCGAGGCCCAGCCCGGCGCCGGCCGACTTGGTGGTGAAGAAGGGTTCGAAGAGGTGGGCCAGCGCCTCGTCGGCGAGGCCCGGACCGTGGTCGCGCACCGACAGGCGCACCCGGTCGCCGACCACGGCCACGTCGAGTTCGATGCACGGTTCGGGCACGTCGTCCATGGCGTCGAGGGCGTTGCCGATCAGGTTGACCAGCACCTGCTCCAGCCGGTTGGCGTCGCACAGGGCAAAGGGTTCGGGCAGCGGGCAGTGGCGGCGCACCTCGGCGCGGCTCTGGCGCAGGCGTTGTTCGAGCAGCGCCTGCGCGTTGTCGATGGCGCGGCACAGGGCCACCGGCTGGGCCTTGCCGCTGGACTTGCGGGCGAAGGCGCGCAGCTGCCCGGTGATGTTGCCCATGCGGTCCACCAGGTGGCCGATGCGTTCGAGGTTGGAGCGGGCGGTGTCGGTGTCGCCCCGCTCCAGAAAGCGCGCGGCGTTGCCGGAGAGCGTGCGCAGCGCGGCCAGAGGCTGGTTGAGCTCGTGGGCGATGCCGGTGGCGAGCTGGCCGATTACCGCCAGCTTGCCGGCCTGCACCAGCTCGTCCTGGGCGGCGCGCAGGGTGCGTTCGGCAGCGGTGCGCTCGGCCACCTCGCCCTGCAGCTGCTGGTTGGCGGCGGAGAGATCGGCGGTGCGCTCCTCGACCTTGCGTTCGAGCTCGTCGTGGGCTTTCTGCAAGGCGGCACGGGCGGCGAGCTTGGCCTTCAGGTGGCGGCGGCGCTCATCGAGCATCATGCCCAGCATGAAGATGAAGGCCGCGCCCACCACCGCCAGCGCGGTGCGGCTCTGGACCATGTCGTCTACCTGTTCCAGGTGCGACAGCACGGTGAGCGTCCACGGCGTGCCGGGCAGCGGGCGCGATTGGGCCAGGAAACGCCCGGCCACCGGATACACCGACACCGGCTCGGGCGAGGCGCGGGCGATGCGCACGAGGCGCGCGCCGTGGTCGAGCTCGGCGATCTCCTGCAGGCCCAGGGGCTTGAGGGCGCGGCGGTTGTACTGCAGGGTCTGGTCGAAGGCGCTGCGGGTGGCGTCGTCCAGCGGGCGCAGGGTGGTGAACTTCCAGTCGGCCACCGAGCCGAGGATCACCACGCCGTTCTCGTCGCTGACCATCGCCGGCGCCTCGACGGTGCTCCAGGTCTTTTCCAGCTGGTCGAGGCTGACCTTGATGACCGCCACGCCCAGGGTGCGGCTGTCGTCCACCAGGGTGGAGGCCAGGTAGTAGCCGGGCTCGCCGCGGGTGGTGCCGATGCCGAAGAAGCGCCCGCTGCCGGTGGCCATGGCGTCACGAAAATACGGGCGGAACGACAAGTCCTCGCCCATGAAGCTGTCGGCCCGGCGCCAGTTGCTGGTGGCCACCACGTGGCCCTTGGCGTCGATCACGTAGATCGACAGGGTGCCGGCGCGCTCGTTGAGCTGTTCGAGATAGGCATTGACCTGGGGCGCGAGGTGGGCGCCGTCGGACTGGCGCAGCAGGTCGAGCACGTCGCGCTCGAGCCCCAGGGTGCCGGGCAGGAAGGCGTACTTGCCGATCTCCCGCTCCAGGCTGGCGGAGTACAGGTCGAGCCGGTGCAGCCCGGTGGCCTGCAGCTCGGCCAGGCCCAGCTGCTCGGCGAGCCGGTGGGCCACGAAGCCGGTCAGGCTCATCAGGGCCAGCATCAGCAGGAAGATCGGCAGGCTGTGCAGGAATCGGCGGGACATGGTGGTCAATGCGGGGGGTTGATCCTATGGTAGCAGCGGCGGCGCGCGGGCTCAGAGCAGATCGTGGAGCTGCTTGACGATCAGCACCGCCACCACCAGCAGGAAGGCCTTGCGGATGAAGCCCGCGCCGTGGCGCAGCGCCAGATGGGTGCCGAGCTGGGCGCCGGCGAGGTTGCACACTGCCATCGTCAGCCCCACCGCCCACAAAATCGGCCCGTGGCTGGCGAAGAAGGCGATGGCCGACACGTTGGTGGCGCTGTTGATGACCTTGGCGCTGGCCGAAGCGCGCACGAAATCCATCCCGAAGAGCCGCACGAAGCCGAAGATCAGGAAGCTGCCGGTGCCCGGCCCGAAGAAGCCGTCGTAGAGCCCGATCACCAGCCCGAACAGCGCGCCACGCCAGGCGTCACCGGGGCGCGGCGCGTGGGTCTCCGTCTGGCCCAGATCCTTGCGCAGGAAGGTGTAGATCGCCACCGCCAGCATCATCACCACCACCAGCGGGCGCATCGCCTCGCGGGACAGCCACGCCACCACCGCCGCACCGAGCCACGCGCCCACCAGCGCCGCGCCGGTGGCGGGCAGCACCAGCCGCCAGGGGATCTTCACCGCCCGGGCGTAGCGCCACAGGGCGGCGCCGGTGCCGGCGATGCTCGACACCTTGTTGGTGCCGAAGAGGGTCGGGATGGCTGTCTGAGGGAAGGACGTCAGCAGCACGGGAATCTGAATGAGCCCGCCGCCGCCCACCACGGCATCGACCATGCCGGCGAAGAAGGCTGCGGGAGCGAGGATGAACCAGTCGATAGTCATGATCCGGAAGGGAAAAAAGCCCGGCGCGGGGGAGCGCCGGGCAAGGAGATGGGGCGGATGGGAGGGCCGCCCTCATCAGGGAGGATCGTTGGTGGGTGGGTGGGTGGGTGGGTGGGGAGTGGGGAATGGGAAGTGGGAAGTGGGCCCCACTCCCTACTCCCCACTACCCACCTTCCCATCAAGCCAGGGCCGGGACGCTGTCGTCGCCTTCCACCGGCAGGGCTTCTTCGATGTCGGCGAGGGCCGGGTCCACCGGGTCGATGGCGCCTTCCCACTTGGCCACCACGGCGGTGGCGATGGCGTTGCCGAGCACGTTGGTCACGGTGCGGCCCATGTCGAGGAAGTGGTCGATGCCCAGCACCAGCAGCAGGCCGGCTTCCGGCAGGCCGAACATCGGCAGCACGGCGGCCACCACCACCAGGGATGCACGCGGCACGCCGGCGATGCCCTTGCTGGAGACCATCAGCACCAGCAGCATGGTGATCTGGGCGCCGAGGGTGAGCGGGATGTCGTAGGCCTGGGCCACGAACAGCGCGGCGAAGGTGGTGTAGATCATCGAGCCATCCAGATTGAAGGAGTAGCCCAGGGGCAGCACGAAGCTGGTGACGCGGTTGCGGATGCCGAACTTCTCGAGCTGTTCCATCAGCTTCGGATACACCGACTCGCTGCTGGCGGTGGAGAAGCCCACCAGCATCGGGCCGCGCACCAGCTTGAGCAGGCGGAAGACATCCTTGCCGAGCACGAAGTAGCCGGCGGCGATGAGCACGCACCACAGGGCGGCCAGCGCCACGTAGAAGCTCACCAGCAGCTTGCCGAACACCAGCAGCATGCCCAGGCCCTGGGTGGTGATGGCACCGGCCACGGCGCCGAACACGCCCACCGGGGCAAAGCGCATCACGTAGTCGGTGACCTTCAGCATCACGTGCACCACCTCTTCCATCGTGCACACCAGGCTGCGGGCGGTCTGGTTGTGCAGGTGGCCGAGGGCCAGCCCGAAGAACACCGAGAACACCAGGATCTGCAGGATCTCATTGGCCGCCATCGCCTCGAAGATGTTCTTCGGGAAGACGTGGGTGATGAAGTCCTTCAGGTTGAGGGCGCCGGTCTTCAGGTTGGTGGCGGAGCCCACGTCCGGCAGCGGCACGCCCAGGTGGGCGCCCGGCTGCAGCAGGTTGGCGAACACCAGCCCGAGCAGCAGCGAACAGAACGACGCGCCGACGAACCAGCCCAGCGCCTTGGCGCCGATGCGCCCGACGGTCTTCGAGTCACCCATCCCGGCCAGGCCCGCCACCAGGGTGGCAAACACCAGCGGGGCGATGATCATCTTGATGAGGCGCAGGAAGATGTCGGTGAGGATGCCGAAGTAGCTGGCGATCTCCTTCGCCTGGGCAGGACTACCGGCCAGCGTGTTGCACGCGTAGCCGACGATGACGCCGAGCAGCAGGGCAATGCCGATCAGGGTCGTGAGCCGGTTCATTTTCATGATGAATTCCTCGTGGTCGGATGCGGGTGGGGATCAGGCGGCGTGGGCGGTCGTCGCGTTGGCGGGAAGGGTCGGGATGGGCTGGGGCCGGGTGAGCACTTCGGGGCGCAGCACCTCGGCCAGTTGGCCGGCGCTCATCAGGCCGCGCTCCAGCACGATCTCGGCAACGCCCCGGCCACTGGCGTGGGCCTCGGCGGCCACCTCGGTGGCGTTGGCGTAGCCGATGTAGGGGTTGAGGGCGGTGACGATGCCGATGGAGCGGGCGACGCTCTCGCGAAGGGCGTCGCGGTTGGCGGTGATGCCCTCGACGCAGTGGCTGGCCAGCGCGCGGCAGGCGTTGGTGAGGTGCAGCACGCTCTTGAAGAGGCTGTGGGCGATGATCGGCTCGAAGGCGTTGAGCTGGAGCTGGCCGGCTTCGGCGGCGAAGGTGACGGTCATGTCGTTGCCGATCACCTCGAAGGCCACCTGATTGACCACCTCCGGGATCACCGGATTGACCTTGCCCGGCATGATCGAGGAGCCCGCCTGGCGCGGCGGCAGGTTGATCTCGCCGAAGCCCGCACGGGGGCCGGAGGACAGCAGGCGCAGGTCGTTGCACACCTTGGAGAGCTTGACCGCGACGCGCTTGAGCACGCCGGAGAGCTGCACGAAGCTGCCGCAATCCTGGGTGGCCTCGACGAGGTTGGGCGCGGTGACCACCGGGATGCCGCTGATCTCGGCGAGCTTGCGGCACACCAGCGGCGCGTAGTCCGGGTGGGCGTTGATGCCGGTGCCGATGGCGGTGGCGCCGAGGTTGATCTCGCGGATCAGCAGCGCGGCTTCCTGCAGGCGGGCTTCGTCCTCGCCGAGCATCACGGCGTAGGTGGAGAACTCCTGGCCGAGGGTCATCGGCACGGCGTCCTGCAGCTGGGTGCGGCCCATCTTGAGCACGTCGGCGAACTCCACCGCCTTGCGCTCGAAGGCGCCCCTCAGCCCGGCCATCGCGTCGATCAGCCGGAAGATGCCCACGTAGGTGGCGAGCTTGAGGGCGGTGGGATACACGTCGTTGGTCGATTGACTCATGTTGACGTGCTCGTTGGGGTGCAGCTTCGCGTAATCGCCGCGGGCGTGGCCGAGGAGCTCCAGCGCACGGTTGGCGATCACCTCGTTGGCGTTCATGTTGGTGGAGGTGCCGGCACCGCCCTGGATCACATCCACCACGAATTGATCGTGCAGGTTGCCGTCGATCACCTCGCGGCAGGCGGCGACGATGGCGTCGGCGCGGGTCGCGTCGAGCAGCCCCAGCTTCTGGTTGGCGCGGGCGGCGGCCTGCTTGATCTGGGCCAGCGCGCGGATCAGGTCGGGATAGACGGCGATGGAAATGCCGGTGATATCGAAGTTCTCGCGGGCCCGCAGGGTATGCACGCCAAAGTAGGCGTCGGTGGGCACTTCGCGGTCGCCGAGCAGATCGTGTTCGAGGCGGAAGCTGGGGGTGGTCATGTTTTTTGTCTCCGGTTTTATTGGCAGCGCCGCTGCGGGCGCCATGCCTAATCCATTGCACGCCCCGTGCCAGCCCGCCGAGGCCGGCAAGCTGTTGATCTGGCTTGGATTTTTATCTGAGCAACGAAAGCCGGAGACGGATTTCCGGATTTGCGCCGGAAAAGGCGTTCGGAAATCCGAACGATCGGGGACGAATCGGAGCGGGGAATGTCGGACTGAAGCCCGACCTGCACGGCGTGAGGGCCGGCGAACCTGTAGGTCGGGCTTCAGCCCGACAAGAGCAGGCGCGAAACGAAAAAAACGGCAGCAGCGCCTTGCACGCTGCTGCCGTCATCCGGGATGGGGTCAGCTCATTCTTCGAGCAGGCTGCGCAGCATCCAGGCGGTCTTCTCGTGGACTTCCAGCCGCTGGGTGAGCAGGTCGGCAGTGGGCTGGTCGTTGGCCTTGTCCACCAGCGGGAACAAGCCCCGGGCGGTGCGCGCGGTCGCTTCCTGGGCGGCCACCAGCAGGCGGACCATGTCGAGCGCGGCCGGCACGCCTTCGGGCTCGTCGATGGAGGTGAGCGAGGCGAACAGCTTGCCGGTGCCCGGCGCCGGGTGGCCAAGGGCGCGGATGCGCTCGGCGATCACGTCCAGCGCGTTCCACTGCTCGGTGTATTGGCCCATGAACATCAGATGCAGGGTGTTGAACATCGGCCCCTTCACGTTCCAGTGGAAGTTGTGGGTCATCAGGTAGAGGTTGAAGCTGTCGGCCAGGAGGCGCGACAGGCCGGCGGCGATCTCGGCCCGGTCGTCGGCGCTGATGCCGATGTCCATCACGGGGCCGGCGGATTTGGTGGCTTTCTTTTTCATGGTCGTCTCCTTGTCGGTCGTTCGTCGTCGATGGAGAGAGTATCGGCCTGGCCGGGGGCTGCGTCCAATTGTCATGTTCGCTGCTGACGATTGGAAAAACCAATCGTCCGGCGGATGGCGCGGGGCCTCAGCCCATCGCCGTATCGAGGAACATCATCACCGCAAAGCCCGCCATCAGGCCGACGGTGGCGGAGGTCTGGTGGCCGTTGCGGTGGGTTTCCGGGATCACCTCGTGGGACACCACGAAGATCATCGCCCCGGCCGCCAGGCCCAGCCCGATCGGATAGGCCAGCGCCAGCCCGCCGGCGATGCCCGCGCCGAACAGCGCGCCGAGCGGCTCCATCAGGCCCGACGCCCCCGCCATCAGCACCGCCGGCCAGGCCCGCACGCCCGCGGCGCGGAGCGCCATCACCACGGCGAGGCCCTCGGGGATGTCCTGGATCGCGATGGCGCTGGTGAGGGGCAGGCCCACGTTCATGTCGCCCTGGGCGAAGCTCACCCCGATGGCCATGCCTTCCGGCAGGTTGTGCAGGGTGATCGCCAGCACGAACAGCCACACCTTGCCCACCCGGTCGCAGCCCGGGCCGCAGGGGCCGGTGCTCTCGTGTTCGTGGGGGGTGAAGCGGTCGAGGCCCAGCATCAGCAGCACGCCCAAGGCCATCCCGGCGGTCACCGTGAGCGCCCCCATCGCGCCGCTGCCGGTCATCTCCTTGGCGGCGGCCAGGCCGGGCAGGATCAGCGAGAAGGAGCTGGCGGCCAGCATCATCCCCGCCGCAAAGCCCAGCAGACTATCCTCGGCCCGGGCCGACAGCTTGCGCAGGGTGATCCCCGCCAGCGCGCCCAGGGCCGTGGCGCCAAAGCCGGCCAGCCCGCCCAGCATCGCCAGCCGCAGGGGCTCGCCCCCGCCGGCGATGCCGTCGCTCACGCCGCTCGCCAACAGCAGCAACACCGCCGCCAGCGAGATCACCAGCCCGCCGGTCATCCACGGATGCTGGCGGGCCTGGATGCGCCAGGCGTCCCGCCAGGCAAGGCCCGCCATCTCACCGCCGGCCAGGGCGAGGCCGCCGGCGCTGTTGTTATCGTTCATCGTTCCTCCCCGATCGCGGCCGGCTCAGCCGACGAGGCTGCGGGCCATCTCGGCGAGCCACAAGGCTGCACCGATGGCGACGACGACCGAGCCGATCACGAAGCGGACGCGGTGGTCCTGGGCGTTGGCGTGGGCCGCGTGGCTGGCGTAGCGGATCGTTCTCATGGCGGTCACCTCCTGTCTCTTGATGATTGCATTCTTGCCGCAGCGCCCGATCAAGTCCAATTGCCAATATTCCTGCTCGCGATAGGGTCAATTGATCGTCCCTCAGCCAAAGCGCACCCCCTGGGCCAGCGGCAGGCTGCCCGAGTAGTTGATGGTGTTGGTGGCCCGCCGCATGTAATTGCGCCACGCGTCCGAGCCCGCCTCGCGGCCGCCGCCGGTCTCCTTCTCGCCGCCAAAGGCCCCACCGATCTCGGCGCCGGACGGCCCGATGTTCACGTTGGCGATGCCGCAGTCGCTCCCCGCCGCGGCCAGAAACTGCTCCGCCTCGCGCAGGTCGGTGGTGAAGATCGACGACGCCAGCCCCTGGGGCACACCGTTATGGAGCGCAATCGCCTCTTCGAAGCGCCGGTAGCGCAGCGCGTAGAGGATGGGGCTGAAGGTCTCGCGGGCCACCAGCGCGGTCTGCGCAGGCATCTCCACCAGCGCCGGACGCACGTAGCAGCCGTCCGGGCAGCCCGGCACGGCCACCGTTTCGCCGCCGTCCACACGGCCGCCTTCGGCCTGCGCCTGGGCCAGCGCCACCCGGTGGGCATCCAGCGCCACCTCGTCGATGAGCGGCCCGACCAGCGTGGCCTCATCCAGCGGATGCCCCACCCGCAGGCTCGCCAGCGCCGCGGCCACCCGCGGCAGCAGCACCGGGGCAATGGATTCATGCACGATCAGCCGGCGCAGCGTGGTGCAGCGCTGGCCCGCCGTGCCGGCCGCCGAGAAGACGATCGCCCTGAGCGCCAGCTCCACATCGGCCGACGGGGTGACGATCATCCCGTTGTTGCCGCCCAGCTCCAGCAGGCAGCGCCCGAAGCGCGCCGCCACCCGCGGCGCCAGCGTTCGCCCCATCGCCGTCGAGCCGGTGGCCGACAGCAGCGCCACGTCCGGATGATCGGCCAGCGCGAGGCCGGTGGCCGCCGGCCCCACCAGCACCTGGCTCAGCCCCGGCGGCACGTCGCCCGCCTCGGCCATCGCCGCCAGCAGCGTGCCCTGGCAGGCCAGCGCGGTGAGCGGCGTGCGCGACGACGGCTTCCAGATCACCGCGTCGCCGCACACCAACGCCAGGGTGGCGTTCCAGGCCCACACCGCCACCGGAAAGTTGAAGGCGGAGATAACCCCGACCACCCCCAGCGGATGCCAGGTTTCCATCATCCGGTGGCCCGGCCGCTCGCTGGCGATGGTGAGCCCGTGGAGCTGGCGCGACAGCCCGACCGCGAAGTCGCACATGTCGATCATCTCCTGCACCTCTCCCAGCCCCTCGGCCACGATCTTGCCGCTCTCGATGCTCACCAGCCGCGCCAGCTGCGGCTTGTGCCGGCGCAGCAGCAGCCCGAAGCGCCGCACCACCTCGCCCCGCCGGGGGGCCGGCTCGAGCCGCCAGCGCAGAAAGGCCGCCCGCGCCCGGGCCACCGCGCCGGGCACGTCGTCGGCCCGCGGGGCCATGCCGATCCGGCTGCCGTCGATGGGCGAACGCACCGCCCAATCCCCCGCCGCCGGCGCCGGCTGCCCGAGGGCTCCGAAGATGGCGGCAACTTCCGATGAAAGCAGTGGTGCGCCCATGGCAGACTCCTTGTCCGGCGGTGATGACTGTTCGACACCCTGCCCGCCGCAACAATCCGCAGCCTGCGCGAATTCGATCTGGAAACAGCGGCCGGATGGGGGCGCACCGATCCCTGCAAGCCCCCGTAGGTCAGACGTCAGTCCGACACCGCGCATTGATTGGGCAGGGGCTGTCGGACTGAAGTCCGACCTACGGGGCCGCCACCAGCGCAAGCACGATTCCATCGCAAGAAGCGGAGTGCAGGCGCCGCCAAGCCGGTCTACAGTTCGAGCACCCAAGCCGGAGCCCTGCCATGAAACCCGCCACCGCCAGCCCGATCACCGCCGACCCGCGCTGGGCCCGCGTCCTCGCCCGCGACGCGGCCGCCGACGGCAGCTTCTTCTACGCCGTGAGCACCACCGGCGTGTTCTGCCGCCCCAGCTGCGGCGCCCGCACGCCCCGGCCGGAGCACGTGCGCTTCTACCCCACCGCGGCAGATGCAGAAGCCGCCGGCTACCGCCCCTGCAAGCGCTGCCGGCCCGATGCCCCGCCCCTGGCCGAACGCCACGCGGCCCTCGTCGCCGATCTGTGCCGGCGCATCGACACCGCCGACACCCCGCCCAGGCTCGCCGATCTGGCCGACGCCGCCAGCCTCACGCCGGCGCACCTTCAGCGCGTCTTCAAGGCCATTACCGGCCTCAGCCCCCGGGCGTGGTTCGACGCCAGCCGCGCCCGCCGCCTGCAGGCCGGGCTGGCCGACAGCCCCAGCGTCACCGACGCCCTGCTGGGTGCCGGCTACCCCGCCGCCAGCCGCTTCTACACCCAGGCCGACGCCGTGCTCGGCATGACGCCCGGCACCTGGCGCAAGGGCGGCGCCGGCACCGACATCCGCTTCGCGGTAGGCCAGTGCAGCCTCGGCGCGATCCTCGTCGCCGCCACGCCCCGCGGCCTGTGCGCCATCACCCTGGGCGACGACCCGGCCCAGCTGGTGGCCGATCTGGAAGCACGCTTCCCCCGCGCCCGGCTGATCGCCGGCGACGCCGATTTCGAGCAGTGGATGGCAAAGGTGATCGGCTTCGTGGAAAGCCCGCGCATCGGCCTCGACCTGCCGCTCGACCTTGCCGGCACCGCCTTCCAGCTGCGCGTGTGGCAGGCCCTGCGCGCGATCCCGCCGGGCAGCACCCTCAGCTACACCCAACTCGCCGAGCGCCTCGGCCTGCCAAAATCCGTGCGCGCGGTGGCCAGCGCCTGCGCCGCCAACCCGGTGGCGGTCGCCATCCCCTGTCACCGGGTGGTGCGCACCGATGGCGCCCTCGCCGGCTACCGCTGGGGCCTCGACCGCAAGCGCACCCTCCTCGACCGCGAAGCCGAAACATGACCACCGCCAGCCTCTTCGACGACCTCGCCCCGCCGGCCGACATCCCCATCGACCCGGGCGCGGTACTCCTGCCCGGCTTCGCCCTCGCCGACGCCCCGGCCCTCCTCGCCGCCATCGACGCGGTGAGCGCCACCGCGCCCTTCCGCCACATGGTCACCCCCGGCGGCTTTGCCATGTCGGTGGGCACCACCAGCTGCGGCCTGCTTGGCTGGATCACCGACCGCCGCGGCTACCGCTACGCCAGCGCCGACCCCGAGACGAATCGCCCCTGGCCCGCCATGCCGCCGCTCCTGCAACGCCTCGCCTTTGATGCCGCCGCCCGCGCCGGCTTTGCCGGCTTCACCCCGGACGCCTGCCTCATCAACCGCTACGCCCCCGGCGCCAGGATGGCCCTGCACCAGGACAAGGACGAGCGCGACTTCACCCAGCCCATCGTCTCCGTCTCCCTCGGCCTGCCGGCCACCTTTCTGTGGGGCGGCGACGCCCGCGGCGACAAAGCCCGGCGCATCCCGCTCCAGCACGGCGACGTCTTCGTGTGGGGCGGCCCGGCGCGGCTGCGCTTCCACGGCATCGCACCGCTGAAGGACGGCGAACACCCCGCCACCGGCGCGTGCCGCATCAACCTCACCTTCCGCAAGGCCGGCTGAAGCGCCCGGCGCGAACTCATCGGCCTGCCAGGCGACAAACCGACTGAGCCCCCACCGAACGCGCCCGCCATGCAACTGCCCGCCGACTTCCGCCCCGCCGATTTCCTCGCCTTCCACGGCCGCGACGCCCGGCAGGTGGCCGAGCGGGTCACCGGCAGCCGCATCGAAAAAGGCATCCTGTGGCACGGCCACCCGGCCCGCCTCACGCTTGATCTGAACCCAGGCGAGGCCGAAGTTCGGCTCGACGTAGACGGCCCCGCGCCCGATCCCGCGGAAGTCGCCCCCCTCGCCCGCCACCTGCTGGGCCTCGACCAACCCGTCGCCGAGCTTGCCGCCGCCCACGGGGATCACCCGCAACTCGGCCCTCTCCTAGCCCGCCTCCCCGGCCTGCGCGTGCCCCAGGCCGCCACGCCCTTCGAAGCCCTCAGCTGGGCCATCACCGGCCAGCAGATCAGCCTCGCCGCCGCGGTGAGCATCCGCCGCCGGCTGATCGAAACGACCAACGAAGCCGCCGGCACGCGCCATTCCAGCGGCCTCGCCTGCTACCCCGACGCCGCCACCCTCGCCCGCCTCGACGAACCCACCCTGCGCGCCGCCGGCTACTCCACCACCAAGGCCGCCACCCTCCTCCACGTCGCCCGCCGCACCGCCGACGGCCACCTGCCCCTCGACCACTGGCTGCACGCCCGCACCCCGGCCGCCGAAATCCACGCCACCCTCGCCCAGCTCCGCGGCATCGGCCCGTGGACCATCGACTACACCCTGCTCCGCGGCTTCGCCCAGATGGACGGCTCCCTCCACGGCGACGTGGCCGTACGCCGCAAACTCCAGGCCCTCCTCGGCCACGACACTCCGCCCACCCCTAAGGAAACCCAGACCTGGCTCGCCCAGTTCGCCCCCTGGCGGGCGCTGGTCGCGGCGCTGCTGTGGGCCAGCTGAAAGGCGCCAGCCTGTCGCCCGGGCGTAGGTCGGTTTAGCCCTCCGGGCGTAACCCGACACCGGAAGTTCAGTTCGGCATCCCCACACCCAGCACTTCCACAAATCGGCTCTCGATGAACACCTCCGCTAGCGCTTACCGCTTGACGCCCGAACTTGCAGTGTTCGGCCGGGACGCGCCCCGGCGGGCACCCTCCTTTCTTGCGTCGCCAAGAAAGGAGGCAAAGAAGGCGACCCGGCTTCACCGGTCGGCCTTCGGCCGACTGCCCTGCGCTGCTCACAACGGGCGGCCGGCGCAGAACTCGCCCTTCGGGCTCAGACAGCTGCGCCGGACTTCCCCGCCCGTTGCTGCGCTGCTCGGCGGCTCAGACGGGCTTTTATCCACCACCGAGCCTTTACTGGTCGCGGTGAGACTTAAACGGCACGCGTTCCCTGCAGGGGCAACCTCAGTCGGCTACCCGCCGCAGCCACCGCCCCGTCATTCCTGCGCTATGCTCCCGGCAAACCATCGCGCAACCACCCGACCGATGAAAACCGTCCGCCACCTCCTCGCCCCCGTCCTGCTCGCCCTTGCCCTCACTGGCCCCGCAAGCGCGGACGACAAGACCATCCCCGAATCCGACTTCAACGCCTACAAGGAACTCGCCCAAGTCAAGCTGGACGCGGCGAAGGAGAGCCTGCAGAAAGACGTCGCCGCGCTGGGCACGCGGGTGGATAACCAGGACAAGCGGATCGACCAGCAGGGGAACCGGATCGGGGATGTGAATACATGGCTGACGGGCTTCTCTGCCCTAGTCAGCGTCGCCCTCGCTGCCATCGGTTTGATCGCCTACTTTTCCGTCAAGAGCCGCGCGCGCGATGAAGCGCAAGCTGTAGCAAAGGAAGAAGCGCCCAAGACGGTTGAAGCGTGGTTGGCCACCCATGAGACGGAACTCCGGCGCCGCATCAGCGACGCCGAGCAGGCCGCCCAGACCGCGCGGGAACACATCGCCAAGCTGGAAACCGAGATCGCCCAACTGAAGGCACAGGCAAGCGCCCATATCCACGCCGAGCGAGACCGGGTAACGGTGGAAGTCGACAAAGTGACCGAAGCCATACGTCTGATAGGGGAGCGGATGGACAAGCCAGACTCCACAGCAGCCCCAATCCCCCCCGACCTGCTCGCCGCGCTCGAACGCTCCTCCGCCGCCCTGAACCGGAAGGACGAAAGCGAATACACCTTCGACGACTGGAAGCGCCGCGGCTACGCGGCTTATGGTGAGGGCAGAAAGGCCGAAGCGGCTGAGGCATGGCGGAGGGCCGCCGACATGCAGGATTCACCGGCAGAAGCCGCCGCCAAAGCACTTTTCAACGCCGGGGTTGCTTTAGGAGAACTCTGGCGCACCGACGAGGCCATCGCCACCTACGAGCTCGTCGATGCCCGCTACGCCAACGACACCGCCCCCGCCCTGCGCGAGCACGTGGCAATAGCGCTCATCAACAAGGGCAACACCCTCGGGCAACTTGGACACTTCGAGAGAGCCATCGCGACCTACGATCTCGTCAGCGCCCGCTACACTCTCAATGCCTCACCGGCGCTGCGTGAGCCTTTGGCGAGGACAAAAGTTGGCAAGGGCTTCACGCTGCTGTGCCGCGCCAAGGCAGATTGGGCCAACTTGAGCCAACGGCAAGCCGACTTAAACATGGCAGCCAACCTGTTCGATCAGGCAACAACAGACTTCGACGACAAGCCGATCGTCCTCGGCAACCGCGCCTACTGCGCCCACCTGCGGGGCGAGCCGGTCGAGGTGGTCCGCCCGCTGCTGGAGCGTGCGCTGAAGGACGGCGGCGAGCCGCTCTACAAGATCACCCTCGACGACCTCGCCACCCACCCGGTGCCGGAGGATGCGGCGTATCGCACCCTGCTGGACGAGGTGTGGGCGGAAGTGCAGGGGCAAAATCCGGCGCGGGCGGCGCCTGGCGCCGGTTGAGCCCAGCGCTCGGCCTGCCTTGCGCAGGAAAATCCCTCCGGTCTCCAGTTAAATTGCCCGGCAGCATTTTTTCTGCGTCTTCCTGCTTCAACTTAATACCTCGCCGGTATTAAAAAATCGCTCGCGGCTTTGTCGAGAAATACCGCTGAGCAATTAATTAATCCCAATTTCGGGCAGCCTCTGGCCGATTCGGAATTTATTGATTGCCGGCGTCTTCTCGATAATTGCGATTTCGCCGACCCCCTGCGTGAAAAAGGGATTTTCCTGCAGGGTTTCGGAATTTTTTATTTCCGTGGCGGGATTTTCCTCGGGGGGATGGCCCCAGGGCTGGAGAGCTGCGGAGAAAACCTGGCGAGGTTCGGGATGACGCTGGGCGGATTTCGTGCAGGGCTGGGGCGATGGGGGATTTGTCTGGAAAGGCGTGGGATCTTGCTGGCCGGTTTTTTCGTAGAGGCTGGGTGGATTGGGGATTTGGTGGGGCTGCGGGGTGGGCGTGTCGGACTGAAGTCCGACCTACAGATTCCGCGTGCCAAGCCCCTGTAGGTCGGACTTCAGTCCGACATCCCGACGCCCGATCAGGCTTCACGCTCGGATCCACCGCCCCCGGCCACCCGCGCGGGGCAGGCGGCCGGGCTTGATGCGGCGTCGGTCAGAACACCTTCATCAGCCGCAGATTGACCCGCAGGTCTTCCCGCACGCCGTTTTCCACCGCCAGATCGCGGCCGGCGGAGCCGAGTAGCTGCCAGCCGGGGGCGAAGAAGTGCCCGGCGCCGACCAGGGCGCGGGTGCGGCGCTGGCGGTCGTTCTGGCGGGCGCCGTCCACCTCGGTCTCGCCGCCGGCCAGTTGCGACAGCGTGAGGTGAAGGCTGGTGGTGGGGGCGACGTGGTAGCGCAGGTGGGCCTGGGCTTCCCACATGGGACGCTGGCTGAGGGTGCGGCGGTCGGTGCCGAAGTGGGTGTTGTCGCCAAACCACTGCATGTCGCCCACGAGGTCGAGGGTGAACTTTTCGCCCAGGGGCACCACGGCGGCGCCCTGCAGCGCGAACTTCCAGCGGTTCTCGCCGAAGGGGTTGAGGGCCCGCTGCGGGTCGTACTTGCCGGTGGGCAGCCACAGCCACGGGGTGATGCCGAAGGAGCGCCGGCCGGGGTCGTCCTTGAGCAGGAAGATGGTGGAGGCGAGGATCAGGTCGCCCATGCCACTCGCCACATCCAGCCCGCCCAGATCGCCACCGGTGCGCACCTGGCCGAAGGGCAGCAGGAACTGCGGGGCGACGGTGACGCCGCCCACATCCACGTACTTCACGCAGGGCTCCCGCAGCTACCCTATCGACATCAATCGTCATCATCCTCATTGACTTC
>ERZ650300.324-NODE-324-length-28134-cov-20.753054_pt1 | contig 28134 bp, 27 predicted proteins | sample MGYA00376236_ERZ650300 | MGnify/ENA primary metagenome ERZ650300 (study PRJEB26733, sample SAMN07839303) | wastewater metagenome | biome: urban; feature: wastewater treatment plant; material: waste water | place: USA: North Carolina | collected 2016-04-28 ...
CGGCGGGGGATTTTGAGTCCCCTGCGTCTACCGATTTCGCCACCTGGGCAGGTGTTGCTTTCCGGTAAGGTGCAAATCATACCTTGCTGCGCTCGGGCTGTAAACCAAGGCGAAATTATTCGCTGTGGCGCAGGCTGACGGCCAGCTGATACAAGGCATCGCGCGGCGCGCCGGTCAGTGTGGCAGCCAGCTTGGCGGCTTGTTTGGGCGGCAGCTCGGCCAGCAGTACGCGCAAGGTATGTTCGGCCTGGGCGTCGATGGCCGTTTCGGCGGCACTGGGGGCGGCGGCGTCGATGATCAGCACGCACTCGCCGCGTTGCTGATTGCTGTCGCTGGCAATCCACTGCGCCAGTTCGCCAGCCGGCAGGGTGCGCACGGTTTCAAAGGTTTTGGTCAGCTCGCGCGCCAGTGTCACCAGGCGGGATTCGCCCAACGTGACTGCGATGTCGGCGGCGCATTCGGCCACCCGGTGCGGCGCTTCGTACAGCACCACGGCATAATGTGCATCGCGCCAGCTTTCCAGCTGCTTGCAGCGCGCGCCGCGCTTGGGTGGCAAAAAACCATGAAACAGCCACTCGGCGGTGGTGACGCCGCTGGCGGCCAGGGCGGTCACCGCTGCGCAGGCGCCGGGAATGGCGCACACCGGATGACCGGCGGCGCGCACCGCCGCCACCAGCCGCGCGCCAGGGTCGGACACTGCTGGCGTGCCGGCGTCCGATACCTGGGCCACCAGCTGGCCTTCGGCCAGCCAGTTGCAGACTTTGTCGGCCATCGCGCGTTCATTGTGCTCGCGCACGCTGACCAGTTTGCTCTGGATGCCATAGCGCGTCAGCAACTGGCCGGTGACACGAGTATCCTCGGCGCAGATCAGGTCGGCGCGGGCCAGCACGGCCAGCGCGCGCAGGCTGATGTCTGCTACGTTCCCAATCGGTGTGGCCACCACATATAATGTGCCGTTCACCAGAGACGCTTGGGCGTCTTCGACAATCGGAAAGAGTGGGGTATGCAACGACGGGCTCCTTGGCTGCGAATACTGTGCGGATGGCTGCTGACAGCATGGATGGCGGCCGCGCCGGCCGCCGGCCCGAACTATAGCACCGATCTGAATGACGTGGCGGCGCTGTACTCCCCGCTGACGGCCATTCTGCCTGCGCCCGTGGCGCAGGCCGTGGCCCAGCCGGGCCAGCTTAGCGCGCCAGCCGGCCCGGCGCCGCGCGTGGCGGTGTTGTTGCCGGCCAGCGGCCCGCTGGCGGATGCTGGCCAAGTGCTGCGCCAGGGCATTGAGGCAGCCTGGAAAGTGGACGCCGACGCCGAACTGGCGTGGTACGACACCGAGGCGGACAATGTGCGCGCGCAATATCAGCGCGCGCTGGACGATGGCGCCAGCGTGGTGATTGGCCCGCTGGCACGCGAGGCGGTGGCTGAGCTGGCGTCAATCGCCAGTGTGCCCACCCTGGCCCTGAATACCGTGTCTGGCAGTGCCGCGCCAACCTTGTATGCGTTTCATCTGGCGGTGGAGAGCGAGGGCGCGCAAATGGCGCTGGCCATGCACCGTGCCGGGCATTTGTTTCCGCTGCTGGTGGTGGGCGCTGACCCGCTGTCGCAGCGGCTGGCGCAGGGTTGGCGCGCCGCCTGGACGGATATTCATGGCCGCTCGCCGCGCTGGGTGGTGCAATGGCCGGCCGAGCGCGCGCGCCTGAACGAGCTGGCCACCCAGGCCGATGCCGTGGTGCTGGCCGTACCGGGGCGGGACTGGCCTGCTTTGCATCCTTTACTGAGCGCGCTGCCTGCGTACGCGGCGGCCAGCCTGAGTGATTTTGCCCGCCCGCAACTGGCCTGGCCGGGGGTGGTCCAATTGGATATGCCGTGGCTGCTGTCGCCGCAAGCGGCGCCGGCGGCGCGCTATCCGCGTCCGGCCGAGCCGCTGACGCTGGCTACCGAGCGGCTGTATGCCCAGGGCATTGACGCCTTCCGGCTGGCGCGCCGGCTGGCGGGGCGTGATACGCCGGGGCTGACGCTGGATGGGGTGACCGGCTGGCTGAGTTTGCGCGGCCGCGAAGTGCAGCGCAGCCTGCGGGCCGTCGATGAATGAGCGCGGCGACGCCGCCGAGGCGCGCGCGCTGGCCTGGCTGCAAGCGCGCGGCTTGCGTTGCCTGGCGCGCAACTACCGTTGCCGGCTGGGCGAAATTGATTTGATCATGCAGGATGGCGACACCGTGGTGTTTGTCGAGGTGCGGCAGCGCCGCAGCGCCCGCTTTGGCGGCGCTGCCGCCAGCATCACCCCGGCCAAGCAGGCGCGATTGACGCTGGCTGCCGAGCACTACCTGCAAACCCTGTCCAGCGTGCCGCCGTGCCGCTTTGACGCCGTGCTGTTTGACGGCGCGCAGCCGCCACACTGGGTGCAGAACATTATCTGAAGGAAGAAGGAAGCCCGATGGATTTGATCCAGCGCGTCAACGAGCACTTTATCGAAAGCATTGCCGCCAAGCAGCAAGCCATGGAAGTGCTGTCGCCCGGCATCGCCGTGGCCGCCGAAAAAATGGTCGCCTGCCTGATGAATGAAGGCAAGATTCTGGCCTGCGGCAATGGCGGCTCGGCGGCGGACGCCCAGCACTTTGCCGCCGAAATGGTCGGGCGTTTCGAAAAAGAGCGCCCTGGCCTGGCAGCGCTGTCGCTGGCCACTGACACTTCGGCCTTGACGGCTATTGGCAACGACTACGACTTTGATATGGTGTTCTCCAAGCAGGTGCGCGCGCTGGGCCAGACCGGCGACATCCTCTTGGCGATTTCCACCTCGGGCAATTCCGCCAATGTGATTGAGGCGATTCACTCCGCTCACGAGCGGCAGATGACCGTGATTGCTTTTACCGGCAAGGATGGCGGCAAGATTGGCGAGTTGCTGACCAGTGAGGACATTCTGCTCAATGTGCCGGCCTTCCGCACCGCACGCATCCAGGAAGTGCATATCCTGATGATTCATGCGCTGTGTGATGCCATTGATTACATGCTGCTGGGGGGTGAATGATGCGACGCGGATTGGGTGTGGCCGTGGGCGCGCTGGTGCTGATGTCTTCCTTGTCGGCCTGCGTGCCGGTGGTCGTGGCCGGAGCGGGTGCTGCTGCCATGGTGGGCACGGATCGGCGCACCACCGGGTCTTATACCGACGATCAGACGTTTGAAGTCAAACTGGCCGGGCAAATTGCCGACAAGGTGCCCGGTGTGCATGTCAATGTCACATCGTTCAACCGCGCCGTACTGCTGACCGGCGAAGTACCGGACGACAATGCCCGTGCGCAGGTGGATTTTCTGGCGCGGGCGCAGCCTGGCGTGCGCAAGCTGTATAACTATGTGGTGATTGCCCCCAACTCCACCCTGGGCAACCGGCTGAACGACAGCGGACTGAGCGCCAAGGTGCGTACCCGTCTGCTGCAAGGCAAGAATTTCTCGTCCAACCACATCAAGGTGGTGACCGAGCGCGGCGAAGTCTATTTGCTGGGGCTGGTGTCCGAGGCAGAAGGGCAGGAGGCGGCGCAGTTGGCCAGTGAAACCTCGGGCGTCCTGAAAGTGGTCACGCTGTACGAGTATCTTGATCAGGCGCGCTAAGCGCCGCTCACAAAACCCCCTGGCGTTGTTGTGTGACCTTGCCGTACTGTGCTTGTACTGTCTGTGGTCACACGCCTGGCCAGGGCCGCTTCGCTGGGTTTGGTGAGCGACGCTAAAAATCTCTGGTGTGGTGGTGTGGCCTTGCCATCTTGCTTTCACGGCTGGCGGCCACTTCCGTCGCTAGCATCGCTGCGCTGAGTCCGGCGCCTGGGTTCAGTTGGCTGGCAGCAGCGTCACCCGCTCGTGCCACAGCAAGTCGGCGCACAAGACGTGAATGCGCTCCTGGATTTCCAGCGCCAGCGACATGGTCACGCAGGATACCGGCTCAGTGACTGACAGATACGGCTGGGTCAGCTGCACCCGGCCGGGTTGTTCCATGGCGCTGCGAAAATACGGCCGCCGCGACCAGCGCGCCCCTCGGGCGTCGGCCAGTGGGGCAAAGCGGCGGGCATTGGCCTGGCCGCGCGCGCCGACATTGTCGCCCACCTGTTCGCCAAATTGATTCAGCACAAAGCAGCGCAACACGTCCGGGTGCTGGCGCAGCATCATGCTGGCGTCGGCCAGCGGCGTGCCGGCGGTCAGCGCGTTGGCGCACTGACGGAACGCCGCGTGCACGCTGCGGTACACTGCCGCCGCGCCCTGACGGCGGGCGTGTTCGCGCACTTCATAATCGTGCCACAGGGTGTCCAGCACTGGCAGCACCAACTGGCTGTCCGGCAGTTGCGCGGCCGGGTGGGCAAAATAATAGCCCTGCACAAAGTCTGCCTGGGATTCCAGGGCAATCACCCCTTCACGTTCGTTTTCCACCCCTTCCGCCACCACCAGCGCGCCGATTTCCTGCAACATCGCCACCAGCCGTGGATACAGCGCGCGCGCCTGGCGGGTCTGGCTGGCGTCGCGCAGCAGCGAGCGATCCAGCTTGACGATGTCGGGCTCCAGCCGCCACAGCCGGTCGATATTGGCGTGGCCGGCGCCGAAATCATCCACGGCAATCACGCAGCCCTGGCGCTTGAGCTGGCGCAAGGCCGCCACTAGAGCATCCAGATCGTCAATGCGATGCTCCAACACTTCCAGCACCACCTGATCGGGGCGCAAGCCGTGGGCGGCCAGCCAGCCGGGGAAGTTTTCGACGGCCTCGCCATCCAGCAAAAAGCCTTCGGCATCGGCGTTCAGGAATAGCCAGCTGTTGGCCAGGCCCAGGCGGGCATAGTGCGCCACATGCAGGGCGCGGGCGTGGCGGTCGAGGGCGGCGCGTTGCCCCAGTGGCACATGCGGGCTGAACAGCTCCAGCGGTGGCACGGGGCGACCCTGGATGTCCTGCGCGCGCAACAAGCCTTCCACACCGATCAGGCGACGGTGGGCCAGACTGTAAATGGGCTGAAAGTGTGAGCTGCACACCAGCCCGGCCGGCGCGGGGGCCGACAAAGGCAGGCAGGGAGGGGCAAGGTGTGCGCTCATGGTGTTCGGGGTGTGGCGATCTCGGGTTGGCCGGCTGGCGGCATCGGGGCTTGCGGTCAGCTATGCCTATGGTGACGATGTTGCGATTTCCGGCATGATGGCGCTGAACGCAGTTGTAAAGCAAGTGTAATGCCAGGCCAAGCCGGCAAGCATGATGCGCCATCTGGCTCATTGTAGGCACGCCATGCCAATGGGCGGCGTCATTGTGCATGGTTTTGTACGCCGATGCACCAAAAAAAGCCCGCACATTGGCGGGCTTTTTGTCTGCTGTGCCGAGCGCGGATCAGCCTTCCTGCTGAATGCCCGCCACCAGCCATTTGTTGTCGGTATCCGTCCCCTTGACGTAATGCCAGACTTCCGAGAACGGCGCCAGCGGGGCGTTGACCGATTCGCTGACCATGCCATGGAAGCGCACGCTGGCGATATAACGGCCGTTTTCTTCCACGGCGTCCAGCAAGTCGCAATTCAGCGTCGGGAAGTCGGCGGTTTCGCTGTTGGCGCTGACTTCAGCCTTGACCGCGGCAAACATCTCCGGGGTCAGGTACTTGGCCACTTCATGCACATTGGCCGGGTTATTCATGCTTTGCAGGTGCATGAAAGTCGCCTTGGCCTGACGCAGGAAGTGCGGGGCTTCGGTCCCATCCGGCAGGCGGCCGTTGGCCAGCGGCGACGGCGCGGTGTTGTATTGGCTGAACAGGCCGCCGCCAGCGCCCGGAACCGGCTGATTGCCGGTCAGGTTGTCGCGCGGGCCGCCGCTGTATTGGCTCAGGTTGTCACGCGCGCTGTTCTGCCGCGCGCCCGATCCTCCCAGCGCCGGCGCCGATTTGCGGCGCATCATCCACCAGGCGCCGCCACCCAGCAAGGCCGCCAGCAACAGCAGCGTGCCCCACGGCATGCCGCCGCCTGCCGGAGTCGGGGCGGCCGGCGCGGCGCCGGTCATGGCTTGCGCCTGCTGTGCCGGCATCGGCGAGCCGCTGGCCTGGGCTTGCGCTGGCGCCTGCTGCGCTTGTTGCGGGGCGCTGTGGTTGTTGTCGCTCATGGCCGAGCCCAGCATATAGCCGGCCGCCGCGCCGGCCACACCGGCCGCCACGGCGGTGCCTACGCCCACGCCAGACGAACGCGGCTGCGCGCCATTCGGGGCGGCCTTGCCATAGCTGGGCGCCGGCGCCTGCTGCGCCGGGGTGCTGTTATACGATTGGCTCTTGGACGGCGTCGAGCGCTGCATGCCGCTGGATTTGCCACCGCCGAACTTGGCGGCATCGGCGAACGGCGCTGAGAGCAAGGCCGCCGCGGCCAGTGTCAGGACAAGATGTTTGGCGGTGTGGGCCATGGTGCAAGGTCTCCTTGAGGCCTTCTCTTGGGGAAGGCGCAACTAAATAATGTCCGCCAAAGGTGGCGGGCTGTGGAATTGGACGCGGCCAGGGCCGGGCAAGTTCCTCGGTGACTACATGGGGACATCGTCGCCGACATCAAGCACGCTGGCCACGCCGTCGGCGATGATAAAGCGCACATTGCAGTCGTACAGGCGCACGCCGTATTCGCGCGCCGGGTCGTCCTGGTACGCCGGGCGCGGGTCTTGCGCCAGCACTTCTTCAATCAGCGCATCCAGCGTCGGCCAGCGCGCCAGCCGGGCGTTGACCGCCGCGCGCGCTTTTGCTGACCAGTGCACCGGCAGCAGCGCCGGCGGGCCATCGACAAAGCCGCCAATCGCCTGCGGCTGGCTGTCGACAAACGGGATATACGGTTTGATGTCGAATATCGGCGTGCCGTCCAGCAGGTCTACGCCGCCCAAGCGCAGGGTGACGCCGTGGTCGGTGTCCACGCCCAGCAGTTCCGCCACGCTCAGGCCGACCGGGTTGGGACGAAAAGTGGATCGGCTGGCGAACACGCCCACCCGGGCATTGCCGCCCAGCCGGGGCGGGCGCACGGTGGGCTTCCAGCCTTGTTCGGCGGTGTGATGGAACGCAAACAGCAGCCAGACGTGAGAAAAACTTTCCAGTCCGCGCACGCTGTCCGGGTGATTATAGGGCGGGCTCAGCCGCAATTCGGCGTGGGCGTGGCGCGCCAGGCCGGGCTGGCGCGGGATGCCGAATTTTTCCCGGTAGGGGCTGTGCAGCACGCCCACCGGTTCGAAAGTGTAGAGATGATCTGCCATGCCTGTATTGTCGGATGCGGCAAGGCGGTCGGCAAGGCGGGGGCGGTCAGCCGGGTTTGCTGAGCGGCGCTTATTCGCCGACAAAGTGGCGGTTGTAACGCTCAGTCACCCGCCCCATCGGCAGCAGCATAAAGAAATCCGCGCAGTTGAAATCCGGGTCCCAGGCCGGCTCGCCGCAGACAAAGGCCCCGGCGCGCAGATAACCCTTGATCAGCGCCGGAATCGCCACGTCCACGGTGTCGGTCAGCTGGGCCAGCGGCAGCGGCAGGTGCGGGAACACCCGCCATTCCGCTGGCGCCAGGTGGCTGGCTTCCAGTTTGCGGTACAGGCTGGCCGCCTGATGGCCGCCATCGTTCAGGCTGACGCTGGCGCAGCCGGCCAGGTATTCGGCGTTGTGCTCGCGCACATACTGCGCCAGGCCCGACCACAGCAGGGCGATGGTGCCGCCGGTGCGGTAGTCCGCATGCACGCAGGAGCGGCCGACCTCCACCAGGCTGTCGCGCACATGGGTGAGGCGGGAAAGATCGAACTCATGTTCGGAATACAGCTTGGGCGCCCGGCGGGCGTTGTCCGGGCTGAGCATGCGATAGGTGCCGACCACTTCGCCATCCGGGCTGACCACCACCAGGTGGTCGCACAGCTCGTCGTACTCGTCGCAGTCGATGCCCAGCTGGGCCGAGGCCAGTTGCGCGCCCATTTCTTCGCCAAAAATGCGGTAGCGCAGTTTTTGCGCCTGGCGCAGTTCGTCGGCGTTGGCGGCCAGGCGCACGCTCAGGCGGGCCGCGCGCGGGGCGCGGGCAAGTCTTTCTTGCAGCATGGTTTTCTCCCGATCATGGTTGTTCGCCAGTGTGCGAGCCGGCGATGACAAGCGTTTGACGCCGAGGTGACGGAATCATGATCGGGTAAAAACCCGGCCGGCGGCTGGCAAATCAACAACTTACGCCGAGAACGGTTTTCGCATACAATACTGCCCCCTGTTCAAGCACTTTCCCGCTGGTGAGCGCGCCATGATCTACCCCACCCAGTTTGACGTGATTGTTGTCGGCGGCGGCCACGCCGGCACCGAAGCTGCCCTGGCTGCCGCCCGCATGGGCCGCGCCACGCTTTTGCTCAGCCACAATATCGAGACCTTGGGGCAGATGTCGTGCAACCCGTCGATTGGCGGCATCGGCAAAGGCCACCTGGTGCGCGAAGTGGACGCGCTGGGCGGGGCGATGGCGTTGGCCACCGATATGGGCGGGATTCAGTTTCGCACGCTGAACAGCTCAAAAGGCCCGGCGGTGCGCGCCACCCGCGCCCAGGCCGACCGCGTGCGCTACAAGGCGGCCATCCGCCATATGCTGGAAAACCAGGATAATCTGATGCTGTTCCAGCAGCCGGTGGACGATTTGCTGCTGGACGGCGACCGCGTGGCCGGGGTGATCACCCAGGCCGGCATCACCTTTCGCGCCCGCTCGGTGGTGCTGACCGCCGGCACGTTTTTGTCCGGCAAGATTCATATCGGCCTGGAAAACTACACTGGCGGGCGCGCTGGCGACCCGGCGGCGTTGACCCTGGGCGCGCGCCTGCGTGAGCTGGCCTTGCCGGTGGGTCGGCTGAAAACCGGCACGCCGCCGCGCCTGGATGGGCGCACCATCCGCTTTGACCTGCTGGAAGAACAACCCGGCGACGATCCGCGCCCGGTGTTTTCCGTGCGCGGCTCGCGCGACATGCACCCGCGCCAACTGCCCTGCTGGATCACCCACACCAATACCCAGACCCACGACATCATCCGCTCGGGCTTTGACCGCTCGCCGATGTTCACCGGGGTGATCGAAGGCGTGGGGCCGCGCTACTGCCCGTCGATTGAAGACAAGATCAACCGCTTTGCCGACCGTGACAGTCACCAGATCTTTCTCGAGCCGGAAGGGCTGGACACCCACGAAATCTACCCGAACGGGATTTCCACCAGCCTGCCGTTTGATATCCAGCTGGCGGCGGTGCGCAGCATGCGCGGGCTGGAGAACGCCACCATCCTGCGTCCGGGCTACGCCATCGAATACGATTATTTTGATCCGCGCGCGCTGAAATCCACGCTGGAAAGCAAACACATCGCCGGTTTGTTCTTCGCCGGCCAGATCAACGGCACCACCGGCTACGAAGAGGCCGCCGCACAAGGCTGCCTGGCTGGCATCAACGCCGGGCTGTATGTGCAAGAGCGCGATGGCTGGAGCCCGCGCCGCGACCAGGCCTATCTGGGTGTGCTGGTGGATGATTTGATCACCCGTGGGGTGACCGAGCCGTACCGCATGTTCACCAGCCGCGCCGAGTTCCGCCTGCAATTGCGCGAAGACAACGCCGACCTGCGCCTGACCGAGGCCGGCCGCGCGCTGGGCGTGGTGGGTGATGCGCAGTGGGCGATGTTCTGCCGCAAGCGCGACGCGGTGGCCGCCGAGCTGGAGCGGCTGCGCAGCACCTGGGTGAACCCGCGCGTGCTGGCCGCCGCCGACGCCGAGCGCGTGCTGGGCAAGGCCATTGAGCGCGAATACAACCTGCAAGACCTGCTGCGCCGCCCGCAGGTCAGCTACGCCAGCCTGGCCACCCTGCCCGGCTTTGGCGCCGAGCCGGCGCCGGACGAGGTTGCCGAGCAGGTGGAAATTCAGGTCAAATACCAAGGGTATATTGAGCGCCAGGCCGAAGAAAACGCCCGCCGCGACCAGATCGAACACATTGCCTTGCCGGCCGATCTGGACTACGCCAGCGTGCCTGGGCTCTCCAAGGAAGTACAACAAAAACTTGGCCAGCATCGCCCGGAAACCCTGGGCCAGGCATCGCGCCTGTCCGGCATGACGCCGGCAGCGGTGTCGCTGTTGTTGGTCTATCTGAAACGCGCCGGCAACGATGCCCGAAAGACTTCGCATGACGCTTGAACAAGAACTGGAAGCCGGCCTGGCGCAACTGGGCCTGGAATTGTCCGCCGAGCAAATCGACCGCCTGAACCAATATCTGGCGCTGCTCAATAAATGGAACAAAACCTATAACCTCACCGCCGTGCGCGAAACCGAGCGCATGGTGGCCTACCACGTGCTGGACAGCCTGAGCGCGCTGCCGCACATCCAGGGCGTGCGCGTGCTGGACGTCGGCTCCGGCGGCGGCATGCCCGGCATGCTGTTCGCCATCGCCCGCCCGGACTGGCAGCTGACCCTGATCGACGCCAACCACAAAAAAACCACCTTCCTGCGTCAGGCGGCGATTGAGCTGGGGCTGAACAATGTTGAGGTGCATTGCGAACGCGTCGAGGCGCTGGCGGCGCCGGCGTTTGACGTGATCACCTCGCGCGCCTTTGCCGATCTGGCCGAGTTTGTGCGCCTGACCCGCCATGTGCTGGCCGACGGCGGCGTGTGGGCGGCGCTCAAAGGCGTGTATCCTTACGAGGAAATCGCCCAGCTGCCCGATGACATCCGCGTGGTGTCGGTGCAGGCGCTGCATGTGCCGGGGCTGGATGCCGAGCGGCATCTGGTCACCCTGGCCCGCGTTTAATCAGGAAGGACGTTTGGCATGGCCACGGTTATTGCAATCACCAACCAGAAAGGCGGCGTCGGCAAGACCACCACCGTGGTCAATCTGGCCGCGGGTTTTGCCGCCAAAGGGCTGCGCGTGCTGCTGGTCGATCTCGACCCGCAGGCCAACGCCACCATGGGCTGCGGCATCGACAAGGCTAAATTGCCGGCCGGCGGGCTGTATCGCCTGCTGCTGGGCGAAGCGACGCTGGAGGCGGTGCGCTGCCGCTCGGAAAGCGGCGGTTTTGACGTGCTGCCGGCCAACCGCGAGCTGGGCGGCGCCGAGGTCGAACTGGTGTCGGCCCCGCGCCGCGAACAGCGGCTGAAAGACGCCCTGGCCGAAGTGCGCGCCGACTATGACTTGATTCTGCTGGATTGCCCGCCGGCGCTGAATCTGCTGACGCTCAACGGCCTGGCCGCCGCCAGCCGGGTGATTATCCCGATGCAGTGCGAGTATTACGCGCTGGAAGGCTTGTCCGACCTGGTCAACACCCTGAAGAAAGCCCGCGCCTCGCTGAATCCGGGCATCGAGATGCTTGGCTTGCTGCGCACCATGTACGACCCGCGTTTTACCTTGTCGCAGCAGGTCAGCGCCCAATTGCAGCAATATTTCCCTGGCAAACTGTTCGAGACGGCGATTCCGCGCAATGTGCGGCTGGCGGAAGCGCCCAGCCACGGCATGCCGGCGCTGGCGTATGATCGCGCCTCGCGCGGGGCCAAGGCGTATCTGGCGCTGGTGGAAGAAATCGCCCAGCGCCTGCATCTCACCCTTCCCAAGCAGGTGGGATAAACCATGGCCAAACCCAAAGGACTGGGCCGCGGGCTGGATGCCCTGCTCGCGGTCAATCATAGCGACGATCAGCTGCAAACCCTGCCGATTCACGCCATCGAGCCGGGCAAGTATCAGCCGCGCACGCATATGGACGCCGCCGCGCTGGAAGCGCTGGCCGAGTCGATTCGCGCTCAGGGGGTGATTCAGCCGCTGGTGGTGCGCCCGGTGGGCTACGAGCGCTACGAGCTGATTGCCGGCGAACGGCGCTGGCGCGCCAGCCAGCTGGCCGGGCTGGCCGAAGTGCCGGCCGTGGTGCGCACCGTGCCGGACGAAGCCGCGCTGGCGATGGCGCTGATCGAAAATATTCAGCGCGAAGACCTGAATCCGCTGGAAGAAGCGCTGGGTTTGAAGCGGCTGGCCGACGAGTTTGGCATGACGCACGAGGCGGTGGCCGCCGCGGTGGGCCGCTCGCGCAGCGCGGTGAGCAATCTGTTGCGCTTGCTGTCGCTGGCCGAGCCGGTGCAGGCCTTGGTGAACGACGGCAAGCTGGATATGGGCCACGCGCGCGCCTTGCTCACCCTGCCGGTGTTGCAGCAAGTCAGTCTGGCGCAGGACATTGCGGAACGAGGCTTGTCGGTGCGCGACGCCGAGCAGCGCGCCCAGCAGCTCTTGCATCCGCCGGCGCCGCGCAGTGAGGCGCGGGCCGATCCGGACGTGTTGCGCCTGGCGGAAGAGGTGTCAGAAAAGGTGGGCGCCAAGGTCAGCATCCGGCCTGGGCGCAAGGGCAGCGGCAAGCTGGTGGTCGAATATGCGACTTTAGACCAGCTTGACAACTTGATCGCCGCGCTGAGCGGCCGTCAGTGAAATTGCCAAGCCTTTCAGATGTTTAAAATCGGCGCGGTCTTGTATAAGACCGCGCAATTCATTGACGTGACGGATGCCCTGTGAGTATAATCTCTGAGTTCGTGCTTGGGCTGCCCAAGCAACTGGCTGACGCTGTAAGCAAATTGTTGCGCTGGCAAATTCGCCTGTCGCTGCCGGTGGTGATTGTGAGCGGGATTCTCGGCATGCCCTCGTGGCACGCGCCCGTGTCTGCCCTCCTTGGCGCGCTTGTCGGAATTGTGCCGGCGCTGGTGTATGTGCGCATTGCCTACCGCAAGCCGCGGGGTGCGCCCGGAAAACTGCTGTCCGCGCACTTTGCCGCCGAAGCCGCCAAACTGGCCGTGACCGGCCTGATGTTTGCCCTGGTGCTCGCGCTCTATAAGGATGTTGTGCCATTAGCGCTGTTTTCAAGTTTTTTTGCAACGCTGGTGGCCTATTGGATCGCCCTTCTATCTAAATAAATCGAGAACGTGTTATGGCAGGCTCCGCTACTGACTACATCAAGCACCACCTGACCCACGCCAAGGCGCCGCATGACGGCGGTTTTTGGTCGCTCAACATCGACACCTTCAGCGTGTCGCTGATCCTGGGTTTCATCTTCCTGTTTGTATTCACCCGCGTCGTGCGCAATTTCAGCGTCGAAAATCCGGGTCGTCTGCAATGTCTGGTGGAATCCATCGTCGAGATGGTCGGCAACCAGGTGCGCGATATTTTTCACGCCAAGAGCGATGTGGTGGCCCCGCTGGCCCTGACCGTGTTCTGCTGGGTGTTCCTGATGAACGCCATGGACATGCTGCCGGTTGACCTCCTGCCCTACATTGCCCAACTGATCGGCGGCGCCATGGGTGCTGATCCGCATCAGGTTTATCTGCGTGTGGTGCCTTCCGCTGACGTCAACGCCACCTTCGCCATGTCGCTGTCGGTGATGTTCCTGATCATTGGCTTCTCGATCAAGGCTAAGGGTTTTGGCGGCTACATGCACGAGCTGTTCTCCGCGCCGTTTGGCCCGAAAGTTGGCCCGATCAACTTCATCTTCCAGCTGATCGAGCTGATCGCCAAGCCGATTTCCCTGGCCCTGCGGTTGTTCGGCAATATGTACGCCGGTGAACTGATTTTCATCCTGATTGCTCTGCTGCCGTGGTACGTGCAGTGGCTGCTGGGCGGTCCGTGGGCCATCTTCCACATCCTGGTGATCACGCTGCAAGCGTTCGTGTTCATGATGTTGACCATCGTGTACCTGAGCCTGGCGGTGGAAGACCACTGATTTAAAACGCGATTTTCGCAATTAACGGTTTCTCAACCATCCTTCTGTAAATCCTTAGGAGATATAAATGGAAGCATTCGTTTCGCAGATTCAGGGCATGACCGCACTGGCCGCCGCCATCATGATCGGCTTGGGCGCCATCGGCACCGCACTGGGTTTCGGCATTCTGGGCGGCAAGTTCCTGGAAAGCTCGGCCCGCCAACCGGAAATGATCCCGGTTCTGCAAACCAAGCTGTTCATTATCGCCGGTCTGCTTGACGCCATCTCGATGATCGGTGTGGGTGTGGGTCTGCTGTACACCTTCAACAACCCGTTCCTGACCGCTGGTGTTGCCGCTCTGAAGGCTGCTGCTGGTCACTAATCCGCCGCAAGTCCGGTTGTTGTAAACACTCTGGGGGAAAACAAGCGTGGATATCAACGCAACACTGCTGGGACAGGCGCTCACATTCGCCGTCCTGGTGTGGTTCACCATGAAATTTGTTTGGCCTCCGCTGACCAACATGATGGACGAGCGCGCCAAGCGCATTGCTGATGGCTTGGCCGCTGCGGAACGCGGTAAACAGGATCTGGAAGAAGCATCTCGTCGCGTCGAAGCTGAAATTCGTGCCGCCCAACAAAAGGCGACCGAAATGCTCATCAACGCCGAGAAGCGCGCCAACCAGATCGTCGAAGAAGCGAAACAGGCTGCTCGGACCGAAGGCGAACGCATCATTGCTGACGCCAAGGCCGAAATCGATCAAGAAGTGCTGCGCGCCAAGGAATCCCTGCGCAGCCAAGTGGCTGGTCTTGCTGTCGCCGGCGCAGAGAAAATCCTGCGCAAGGAAGTCGACGCAGCCAAACACGCTGATCTGCTAGCCTCCATCAAAGCGGAGTTGTAATTAACTCATGGCAGAAATCATTACCGTAGCGAGGCCTTACGCCGAAGCGGTATTCCGGTTGGCCAAAGACGCAAATCGACTCGCCCCTTGGGGCGAGGCCCTCGCCGTCCTTGCTGCCATGATGGAGCACTCGGAGGTGGTGACCCTGGTCACCAACCCCAAGAGCACCGCTCAAGAGGTCGGAAAGCTGATCGTCGATGTGCTGGGTGACCGCGCCGACGTTGAAGTGAAAAACTTCATCGACGCGCTGCAGGAAAACCACCGTCTGACGTTGCTACCGGAAATTGCCAGACAGTTTGAACTCCTGAAATCGCGTGAAGAGAGTGTGGTGGAAGCCACAGTCGAATCCGCCTTTCCGCTCAACGACCAACAGGCCCAGGAGCTTGCCGGCACGCTCAAAGCGAAGTTCGGCAAGGATGTCCGCCTGTCAACGAGCGTCGACCCCGACCTGATCGGTGGGGTGCGGATCAAGGTGGGCGACGATGTCATTGACGCCTCGGTGCGCGGCAAACTGCAAGCAATGGCGGTAAGCCTCAAAAGTTAGGAGAGATCATGCAGTTAAACCCTTCTGAAATCAGCGAGCTGATTCGCGCGAAGATTCAGAACTTGCCGTCGAGCACCGAAGTGCGCACCACGGGCACCGTGGTGTCGGTGACTGACGGCATCGTCCGCGTCCACGGCCTCGCCGATGTGATGCAGGGCGAAATGCTCGAATTCCCGGGCAACACCTTCGGTCTCGCCATGAACCTCGAGCGTGACTCGGTGGGCGCCGTGGTGCTGGGCGAATACGAGCACATCAGTGAAGGTGACGAAGTCAAGACCACCGGCCGCATTCTGGAAGTGCCGGTCGGCCGCGAACTGGTGGGCCGCGTGGTGAACGCGCTGGGCCAACCGATCGACGGCAAAGGTCCGCTGAACACCAAGCTGTCCTCGCCGATTGAAAAAATCGCGCCGGGCGTGATTGCCCGTAAATCGGTTGACCAACCGATGCAAACCGGCCTGAAGGCCATCGATTCGATGGTGCCGATTGGCCGTGGTCAGCGTGAGCTGATCATTGGTGACCGTCAAACCGGTAAAACCGCTGTTGCCCTGGATGCCATCATCAACCAGAAGGGCACTGGCGTTGTGTGTATCTATGTGGCAGTGGGCCAAAAAGCCTCCTCCATCGCCAACGTGGTGCGCAAGCTGGAAGAACACGATGCCCTGGGTCACACCATCATCGTCGCCGCTTCCGCTTCCGAAGCCGCCGCGCTGCAATACATCGCACCGTACTCCGGTTGCACCATGGGCGAATACTTCCGCGATCGCGGCGAAGACGCCCTGATCGTGTATGACGATCTGTCCAAGCAAGCCGTGGCCTACCGTCAGATCTCCCTGCTGCTGCGCCGTCCGCCGGGCCGTGAAGCCTACCCGGGTGACGTGTTCTATCTGCACAGCCGCCTGCTGGAGCGCGCTGCTCGCGTGAACGCCGATTACGTTGAAAAGTTCACCAACGGTGAAGTGAAAGGCCAGACCGGTTCGCTGACCGCCCTGCCGATCATCGAAACCCAAGCGGGTGACGTGTCCGCCTTCGTGCCGACCAACGTGATCTCGATTACCGACGGCCAGATCTTCCTGGAAAGCGACCTGTTCAACTCGGGTATCCGTCCGGCTATCAACGCCGGTATCTCGGTGTCCCGCGTGGGTGGCGCTGCACAGACCAAGGTCATCAAGAAGCTGGGCGGCGGTATCCGTCTGGCCCTGGCTCAGTATCGCGAACTTGCCTCGTTTGCCCAGTTTGCCTCTGACCTGGACGAAGCCACCCGCAAGCAGCTGCAACACGGTGAAATCGTGACCGAGCTGATGAAGCAAAAGCAATTCTCCACCCTGAAGGTGTCGGAGATGGCGCTGACGCTGTTCGCGGTGACCAAGGGTTTCTACGAAGGCGTGCCGGTCAAAAAGGCGCTGGCGTTCGAAGCGGCTTTCCTGTCGCACATGAAGGCCAATCAAGCCGCTGTGCTGTCTGCCATTGAAGCTTCCGGTGAATTGTCGGGCGACAACGAGAAAATCCTGGCCAAGGAACTCGAGTCGTTCAAAGCCGGCTTCAACTTCAACTGATCCTTTCGGATAACAGACTGAAAGGAACAGGGAATGGCAGTCGGCAAAGAGATTCGCACCAAGATCAAGAGCGTGCAGAACACGCAAAAGATCACCCGCGCCATGCAGATGGTTGCAACGTCGAAAATGCGGAAAACGCAGGATCGCATGCGCGCAGCTCGTCCTTACGCCGAAAAGGTGCGCCAGGTCATGGCGCACCTTGCCCAGACCAACCCTGACGCGAACAATCCGCTGCTGGCCAAGCGCAGCAGCGTCAAGCGCGCCGGTGTGATCCTGATCACCTCGGACAAGGGTTTGGCGGGCGGCCTGAACGCCAACCTGCTGCGTCGGTTCTGCCAGAGAGTGGACGAACTGATGGGGCAGGGCGTGCAGGTTGACGTATGTGCGCTGGGCCAAAAAGGCCTGGCTGCTGCGCAGCGCCTGAAGCTGAACGTCGTGGCCAGCGCCACCCAACTGGGTGACACCCCGCAAATGGATAAATTGATCGGCCCGATTTCGGTGATGATCAATGCCTACGCGGAAGGCGCCATCGACGAACTGCACATCGTTTACACCCGCTTCGTGAACACCATGAAGCAGGAGCCGACGCTGGAGCAACTGCTGCCGCTCTCGACCAAACACATGGCTGTTGAGCATTCCCACCCGTGGGATTACCTGTTCGAGCCGGACGTGAAGTCGGTCCTTGACTTCCTGGTCCGCCGCTATCTGGAATCGGTGATTTACCAGGGTGTGGCCGAGAACATGGCCTCGGAACAGGCCGCCCGGATGGTGGCCATGAAGGCCGCCACGGACAATGCAGCCAATCTGATCGAGAGCCTCAAGCTCACTTACAACAAGGCCCGTCAGGCAGCGATTACCACGGAACTTTCCGAAATCGTCGCGGGCGCCGCTGCGGTGTAAGGCGCGGGCAACCGATATATTTTTTAGGAACCGATAATGAGCCAAGGCAAAATCGTTCAGATCATTGGCGCGGTTATTGACGTGGAGTTCCCGCGCGATGCCATGCCTAAGGTCTATGACGCATTGAAGGTGCTCGAAACGGGTCTGACGCTCGAAGTTCAGCAACAGCTGGGTGACGGCGTGGTCCGTGCGATCGCCATGGGTAGCTCCGACGGTCTGCGTCGCGGCTTGGCAGTAGCCAACAGCGGTGCGCCGGTGTCTGTCCCGGTGGGTAAGGCCACTCTGGGCCGCATCATGGACGTGCTGGGTGACCCGATTGACGAAAAGGGCCCGATCGGCGAAGAAAAGCGCATGCCGATCCACCGCAAGGCCCCGGCATTCGACGAGCTGTCCGCCGCTACCGAACTGTTGGAAACCGGCATCAAGGTGATCGACCTGCTGTGCCCGTTCGCCAAGGGCGGTAAAGTGGGTCTGTTCGGCGGCGCCGGTGTGGGCAAGACTGTGAACATGATGGAGCTGATCCGTAACATCGCCATCGAACACAGCGGCTACTCGGTGTTTACCGGCGTGGGTGAGCGTACTCGTGAGGGTAACGACTTCTACCACGAAATGAACGACTCCAACGTGCTGGACAAAGTGTCGCTGGTGTACGGTCAGATGAACGAACCGCCGGGCAACCGCCTGCGCGTGGCGCTGTCTGGCCTGACCATGGCCGAGAACTTCCGTGACGAAGGTCGCGACGTTCTGCTGTTCGTGGACAATATTTACCGTTACACCCTGGCCGGCACCGAAGTGTCCGCGCTGCTGGGTCGTATGCCTTCTGCTGTGGGTTACCAACCGACCCTGGCCGAAGAAATGGGTAAATTCCAGGAGCGCGTGGCTTCGACCAAGGCGGGTTCGATCACCTCCATCCAGGCCGTGTACGTGCCTGCCGATGACTTGACTGACCCGTCCCCGGCCACCACCTTCGCCCACTTGGACGCCACCGTGGTGCTGTCGCGTGACATCGCCGCCCTGGGTATCTACCCGGCCGTGGATCCGCTGGACTCCACCTCCCGTCAGCTCGATCCGCTGGTGGTGGGTGAAGAACACTACAACGTGGCGCGCGGCGTGCAGATGACTCTGCAAAAGTACAAGGAACTGCGTGACATCATCGCGATTCTGGGTATGGACGAACTGTCTGAAGAAGACAAACTGACCGTGGCCCGTGCGCGTAAGATCCAGCGTTTCCTGTCGCAGCCGTTCTTCGTGGCGGAAGTGTTCACCGGCTCGCCGGGCAAGTACGTGTCGCTGAAGGACACCATTGCTGGCTTCAAGGCAATTCTCAGTGGCGAGTACGATCACCTGCCGGAACAAGCGTTCTACATGGTGGGTGGCATCGACGAAGTCATCGAGAAGGCCAAAACCGTCTAATGGAAGGGGCTTGTTATGGCTAGTACGATGCATGTTGACGTGGTCAGCGCCGAAGCGCAGATCTATTCCGGCGAAGCCGAGTTCCTCGTGGCTCCCGCTGAAATGGGCGAGATTGGCGTGTATCCCCGTCACGTGCCGCTACTGACCCGTATCAAGCCCGGCTCGCTGCGCATCCGCGTACCGGGCCAGGCCAAAGAAGTGCTGGTGGTGGTGTCGGGTGGCATGATGGAAGTGCAACCCAGCCTCATCACCGTGCTTGCCGATACGGCCATTCGCGGCGAGGAGCTCGACGAGCAACGCGCACAAGCGGCCAAACGCGATGCCGAGGCGGCGCTGTCCAAGGCCACCGACGACCAAGAGACCGCGCAAGCTCGCGCGGCGCTCAAGGCGGCAATTGCCGAGCTGCACGCACTCGAGTACCTGCGCAAGCGGGTGCACTAAAACACTGTTCTGTGCGCCATCTGGCGGGCAGAACCGGGTTTGCAGGCCACCGTCACAGACGGTGGCCTTTTTGTTTGTTATGCTATCGGCGAGAATGTTGTGACTGAATTCCAGCATGCGTCGCCGTCGTGCGGCGCGTTTGTCGAGGCCGTATGAACCCTGTTTCTGTTGTCATTCTTGCCGCCGGTCGCGGCAAGCGCATGTATTCCGACCTGCCCAAAGTGCTGCACCCGATTGCCGGCAAGCCCATGCTGGCCCGCGTCATTGATCTGGCCCTGTCGCTGTTGCCCAGTCAGTGCGTGGTGGTGATTGGCCACGGCGCCGAACAAGTCAGCGCCGCTTTTGCGGGCCATGCCGGCCCGCTGGCGTTTGCGCTGCAAAGCGAGCAATTGGGCACCGGCCACGCCGTCAAGATGGCGCTGCCGCACCTGCCCAGCGAAGGGCGCACCCTGGTGCTGTACGGCGATGTGCCGCTGACCGAGGCCGCCACCCTGCGCCGCCTGCTGGACACCCCGGCCGATGACGTCGCCCTGCTCACCGACACCCTGGTCAATCCGACCGGCTATGGCCGCATCGTGCGCGACGCCGCCGGGCGCATTCAGTGCATCGTCGAAGAAAAAGACGCCAGCGCCGAGCAAAAAGCCCTGTGCGAAATCAACACCGGCATTGTCGCCCTGCCCAATGCCCGTCTGGCCGGCTGGTTGGCCGAGCTGAAGAACGGCAACGCCCAAGGCGAATATTATCTGACCGACGTCATCGGCCTGGCGGTGCGCGATGGCGTCACCGTGCATGGCGTTGGCGCGCCGGCCTCCTGGCAGGTGGCCGGGGTCAACAACAAGGCGCAGCTGGCCGAACTGGAGCGGATTTTTCAGGCCAACCAGGCTCGCGCGCTGCTGGACGCTGGCGTGACGCTGGCCGACCCGGCGCGCATCGACATTCGGGGCGAGTTGCGCTGCGGTCGGGATGTCAGCATCGACGTCAATTGCGTGTTTGAAGGCGACGTCACGCTGGGTGATGGCGTCAGCATCGGCCCCAACTGCGTGCTGAAAAACGTCAGCCTGGCCGCTGGCGTGCAGGTGGCGGCGTTTTCGCATCTGGATGGCGCGCAAGTTGGCGCCGACGCCCGCATCGGCCCGTTTGCCCGCCTGCGCCCCGGCGCGCGGCTGGCTGAGGACGTGCACATCGGCAATTTTGTCGAAATCAAGAACAGCGCGCTGTCGGCCGGGGCCAAGGTCAATCATCTGAGCTATGTCGGCGACGCCGACGTGGGCGCCAAGGTCAACGTCGGCGCCGGCACGATTACCTGCAACTACGACGGCGTGAACAAATTCCGCACCACCATCGAAGCCGGGGCGTTTATTGGCTCGGGCACCATGCTGGTGGCCCCGGTGACGGTGGGCGCGGGCGCCACCATTGGCGCCGGTTCGGTGATCAGCAAGGATGCCCCGGCCGAGCAGCTGACCGTGGCGCGCGCCAAGCAGCTCAGCCTCAGCGGCTGGCAGCGCCCGCTGAAAAAAACCTGATTCTGGCTGGCGTGCGCCGCGCGGCTGCCCACATAGGCGCAGCCGCGCCGGCCGCGTAAAATGCTGGTATTCCCAATTATTTCCCTTGCAAAGGTTTTCCCATGTGTGGAGTCGTCGGCGCCATCGCGCAACGTAATGTCGTGCCCATCCTGCTGGAAGGGCTGCGGCGGCTGGAATATCGCGGCTATGACTCGGTGGGCGTCGCCGTGGTGGGCGAGCAGGGCCTGGCGCGCGAGCGCAGCACCGAACGCGTGGCTGAGCTGGTCGAACAAACCCGCCGCGTGGGCCTGAAAGGCTTGACCGGCATTGGCCACACCCGCTGGGCCACCCATGGCGCGCCGTGCGAGCGCAACGCCCACCCGCATTTTTCTCATGGCCTGCTGTCGCTGGTGCACAACGGCATCATCGAAAACCACCAGCCGCTGCGCGAACGCCTGGCGGCGCAGGGCTATGCGTTTGAATCAGACACCGACACCGAAGTCATGGTGCATCTGATCCATTCTTACTACGTCACCCATCACGACCTGCTGCGCGCCGTCCAGCAAACCCTGGCCGAGCTGCATGGCGCTTACGCCATTGGCGTGATTGCCGCCGACAATCCGGACGTGATGGTCTGCGCCCGCCACGGCAGCCCGCTGCTGCTGGGCCTGGGCATTGAAGAAAACTTCTTTGCTTCCGACGTCTCCGCCTTGCTGCCGGTCACGCAAAAAGTGATTTACCTGGAAGAAGGCGAAGTCGCCCGGCTGACGCTGACCGAGGTGCAGGTGTTCAATCAGGCTGGCGAGCGTGTCGAGCCGGTGGTGCATGTGTCCGAACAATCGGCCGATGTCACCGAGCTGGGCGAATACCGCCACTACATGCAAAAAGAAATCCACGAACAGCCGCGCGCGCTGGCCGACACCCTGGAGCGGGTGGGCAACACCATCGAGCCCAGCCTGTTTGGCGCCGAAGCGCCGGCCTTGTTCGCCGACATCAACGCCGTGACCATCATCGCCTGCGGCACCAGCTATCACGCCGGCCTGGTGGCCAAATACTGGCTGGAAAGCCTGGCCGGGCTGCCCACCAGCGTGGAAGTGGCCAGCGAATACCGCTACCGCGACAGCGTGGCCAACCCCTCGGCGCTGGTGGTCACCATCTCGCAATCCGGCGAAACCGCCGACACCCTGGCCGCGCTCAAGCACGCCAAGGCGCTGGGCCACGACAAAACGCTGAGCATCTGCAATGTGCCGGAAAGCTCGCTGATCCGCCTGTCGGCGCTGCGTTTTCTGACCCACGCCGGCCCGGAAATCGGCGTGGCCTCGACCAAGGCCTTCACCACCCAGCTGGTGGCGCTGTACCTGCTGACCCTGGCGCTGGCCAAGGTGCGCGGCCGCCTGAGCGCCGAACGCGAAGCCGACGCGCTGGCCGACCTCAAGCGCCTGCCCGGCGCGGTGAACGCGCTGCTGGCGCTGGAAAGCGGGCTGGAGCAATGGGCCGAAGCGCTGGCCACCCGCCAGCACGCGCTGTTCCTGGGCCGTCACACCCTGTTCCCGATTGCCCTGGAAGGCGCGCTCAAGCTCAAGGAAATTTCTTACATCCATGCCGAAGCCTACCCGGCCGGCGAGCTCAAACACGGCCCGCTGGCGTTGGTGGACCGCGACATGCCGATTATCGTCTGCGCGCCGAATGACGCGCTGTTCGACAAGCTGGCGTCCAATATGCAGGAAGTGCGCGCGCGCAATGGTGAACTGTTTGTGCTGTCCGACGCCGCCGTTGAAGCCGGCCCCGGCCAGCATGTGCTCGCCCTGCCCGCCGGCATGCGCGACCTGAACCCGCTGCTGTACACCATCCCGCTGCAATTGCTGGCCTATCACACCGCCATTCGCAAGGGGACGGATGTGGACAAGCCGCGCAATCTGGCCAAGAGTGTGACGGTGGAGTGAGTGGGGGATCTTGTTGCTGTTGTTGCACACGAGGCGGATTCAGAACGTAAGTGAATGGCAGGGGATGCGACATATAGGCAAGCTCTGTGGCCAAGAAGATTTCCACTGTCAAGGTTAGGGATACGCTGATTTATTCAGAAAAATCGTTTTTGCCAAAAGTCAAACCCAGCAGAATCAACGTCCTGGATTCCAGTCTTTGCGGGAATGACGATTTTTTCAGCGTTTCCTTATAGGTAGTGGTGGGCGACTTTAGTGTGCAGATTATTGATTGAGATTATTTATCATTGGATCAAACAGTAGTCGATGGAATGGTTTGCTATATCGATCGTGATGAGGATAATACGGTCGATGGTCATTCGAATAATGGGAAAAAAATGCTTGGACTGACTCTACGGGATGAATTCCGGGGCAAGCGCCTCAAAGGGACGGCTATTGAGCTCTCCAACGACTCCAACACCGGCGCAACACAGATTGCCGCGCAGCAGTTTCTGGAAATCACGTATCCGACCCATGACCTTTTGAAGGGCATCGAGGCCGTCGGCCCCAATCAGGGTCGCCCGGTAGTCGTGATCGGCGAACGCGGCTTGGGTAAGTCGCACTTGATGGCTACGCTGTACCACGCTGTTAACGATGCCGCATCGACTGGCGCATGGCTGAAATCCTGGGCCTCCACGCTGGGTGACGCCAACATCGGCAAAATTGCTTTACGCGATGGAATGCTGGTCATTGGTGAGAGCCTGCACCGCCAGCGCTACAAGTTCCTGTGGGACTTGCTGTTCGAACGCCATCCTCGCGGCGAGTTCATCAAGGGTAAGTGGGAAGGCATGGGAGCGGTCAAGACCGACATCCCCTCCGACAAGCTCATCGTCGAGCTCTTGGAGCACACGCCAACGATGTTGCTGCTGGATGAATTCCAGACCTGGTATGACGGCCTGACTAACACCAAGCAGTACCCCTGGAAGAACTGGGCGTTCAACTTTATTCAGATCCTCTCGGAAATTGCCAGAGAGCATCCCGACCTGCTGGTGCTTGTGATCTCCGTTCGCAATGGCGGCAGTGATGCTTACCAACAGGTGCATCGCGTCAATCCGGTGGCCATCGACTTCAAGGCGGGGGGTAATCCCGAGCGGGTACAGCAGGATCGCCGCCGGATGCTGCTGCATCGTTTGTTTACCAACCGTCTGCAGATTACCAAGCCTCAGATCGCTTCGCTCATTGAACCTCACGTGACCGAGAACTTGCGGTTGATGGAGATAGCGACCGCTGAGTATGAGCGCAAGCGCAAGGAATTCCTGGTTTCCTGGCCGTTTGCCCCGCATCTTCTACGCCTGCTCGAAGAACAGGTGCTGATTGCCACTGACGCGCAGGAAACGCGCGACATGATTCGCATTCTGGCCAACCTCTACAAGAGTCGTGGTGAGGTGACCCCGGTGCTCACTGCTGCGGACTTCCGTCTTGATGACGATGCGTCAGGTATCGGCGCGTTGCTCGACTCCGTCTCCAACGAGCACCACCGCACCCTGCGCGCGAAGGCCCAGCAGAACATCATTTCGGTCACCGAAGCAGTGTCCAACCACGCTAGCCTTGCCCCGCATCTTCAGGAGATTGTGGGCGCTTTGTGGCTGAGATCCATTGCTGTCGGTAACTCGGCTGGTGCCGAACCGGCAACGCTGCAGGTCGACATCACACGCACCAACGCGGTCGACGACAACGCGTTCCAGGTGGAACTGGCAACCATCGTCGAGAACAGCTTCAACATCCATCAGGATGGCCCGCGCCTGGTCTTCCGTGAGGAAGAAAATCCACGCGCCAAGCTGATGGCCTGCGCCCGCAACGACAAACTGTTCACCGATGGTTCCGATCAGGCGCAGCTTGCCAAACAGGTGCGCTATGTTATCGGTGGTAGCGACGAGGTTGCCAAGACCTTCCGCGTGATTGTGCTGCCGAAATCTTGGCAGATGGACCCATGGACATCACTCGACGAAGCCGAGCAGCCCGAGCGCTGGGATGACCGTCTACCTGTACTGGTACTGCCAGAAGAGCCGGAAAAAATCGACCAGACGTTGGGCCGTTGGCTCAAGGATCACCTGCAAAAGCGCCGCAACACCATTCGCTTCCTGCTGCCCCGATCTGGTTCCACCAATGCTTTTCTGGATCGCGACCTACTCATCCTTGCACGCGCCGAAATGAAGGCGCATGAATGGAGTGGCCAGAATCCGGAATACAAAAAACTGCACAAAGAATTCGAAGGCACCCTGCGTGACAACCTGAAGAAACGCTTTGACCGTTTCGCTGTTCTGAACCGCTACGACCACCAGAACCCCCTGCAATCCCTGTTCAGTGTTGAACACCTGAAAAAGCAAGGTGCACAAATCCCCGAGGGCATCGAGGAAACGCTGACCAACGATCTCTTCGTGCCTGAGGACTTCGAAGACTTCGTGCTTGAAGCAGCTTTGGAGAGCGCATCCCTCGGCAAGCTACTGAGAGAGCTGCAAGAGCCACGCCCAGCAAGTCAGGACTGCATTCCCTGGCTGGGCGAAACGGCGATGAAGGAACGCATCCTGCGCCTGTGTGCGCGTGGCAAGATCGCCATCAACCTGCGCAATCTGGAGCATCTGCAAACCCACGCTGGCGAAGACGAAGACACCGCGTGGCGGCGCTTGCGGTCGAAACTCTCCTATACCGGGCGTCAGCTTGATGAGGTGTTCCTGATGGAGCCCTCTGCGGTATCCGCTACCGGTGGCATCGCGCCACCCGCGCCGCAGCCGCCTGCAGGCGGCTGCGGCGATATCTTTGGCGGTGGTGCTTCCATGCCACCCGTCCAACCTGAAGGTAGCGACAACACTCCCGGCAGCAGCACATCGCCGAACGGCGGCGACATTTTCTGTGGCGACACAAGCAGCACCACAAAATCGCGCATCCCGCTTTCTAACCCGCCAACCTCGCCGCTCAACCTGATCGGCAAGCTCGAAGGCTGGGGCATTGGCCCGGCCACGCCCGTGGCAGAAGTTTCGATCAAGGTGTCTGCCGCCACCGGCGCGCAGCTCAAGGAGCTGCTGAAGAAGCTGCCAGACGGCATGACTTTCGAGCTGAGTCTTGAGAAGGAGGACAACTGATGGCGCTCGATGCAGCAATATTGCAGCGCCTGACTCAAGGCACCGCTGCTGATGCGTGGCGCTTCATCATTGAGCGCACGCTAGACATCGCCTCACGACCGTTGGCAGAGGGTAACGCTCCGGGCGAGGTCGTCAAGCGCGACCGCGAGATCGGCGAGCTCGATCTGTTCCTTGGGTCCAGTGGTTGGGATCTGTGGCGATGCTTCGGGCAACCCGAGGTCAGCGGCGTGGAACGTACCTCAGAACGCCTTAGGCGTTGGTGGGCCGAGCCCAGCTATGGCAACAGCGCCGCCCGAGCCGTGCTGGTTCTGGATGCCCTGAGCCTGCGCGAACTGCCCTGGTTGCTGCAGGGCGCCAAAGAACGCGGCTTCACCCTGCAGGGGGTCACAGCCACGGCCTCCGAATTGCCTGGTGAAACCAACGAATTCGCCCGCGCACTGGGCTTGGCCAGCCGCAGTCAATTGCAGGCAAACGGCGGCGGTTTAGCGCACAAGCTGCAACCGGCGCAGACAGAAACCATCGATCTGCCGTGGAAAGACTGCGAAGGCTTGGTGGGCAGCGCCTCCGGTGCGAAGAACTGGGTGTTCTGGCATCACTGGCCGGACGCCAAGCTGCACGACTACGGCGCGGGCCAGGGGCTGGAGCTACTGACCAAGGATGCCGCGCAACAGCTTTCCAGCGACGACTTCTGGGCCTTTGTTGAGCGCCTCGCCACTGGGCGGCGCTTGGTCATTACCTCGGATCACGGCTACGCCGCCACGGGTTACTTCCCCGACGCCGACGGCGAGGTTGCCGCCTACCTCAAGCAGACTTTTTCCAGCGGGCGCAGTAAGGCCGGTAACGGTGATGCAGGCCCCTTTGTTCCTCCGGTGGCGTTGCAAATCGAGAGCCCGCACGGGGCACATCTGTTGGCGCTGGGTCGCAGAAAGTGGCGCAGCCAAGGCGGTTACCCGACGTTGACGCATGGGGGCCTCTCGCTGCTAGAGGTGTTATCGCCGTTTGTTGAAATTAGCAAATGAATGGCTGCTTGCGTACTTTTTGGAGCAATAGCTAATGGCACAAGCTGATTTATTGGTTGACCTGCTTAAAACCGCGACCAGCGGAGATCAGTTTGCGTTCCGGAAAGCGGCCGAAGGGCTGATTCAGGAAGAAAAACAAAAAGGGCATCGATTGCTGGCGGAACGACTAGCAAAAGCTTTGCAAGCTAGTGCGGTTCAACCTGTGCGACCTCCTACCGCAAGGACAAACGGTAGCAGTGTAGGTAAAGATTTGTTCTACGAAATTACTCCAGAGCGCAATCTGAGCAGTCTGGTGCTGCCCGAAAAAATCAGGAATCAGGTACAAGAACTTGTCGAAGAGCAGCATCGTGCAGAGTTGCTGCATGCCCACAATTTGCGGGCAAGAAACCGGATTCTGCTCGCTGGCCCGCCGGGAAATGGCAAAACAACCTTGGCTGAGGCGCTCGCGTTTGAGTTGATGTACCCACTCATCGTCATTCGGTATGAAACCTTGGTGGGAAGTTATCTTGGCGAAACATCCAGCCGCCTGAAGAGTGTGCTCGATTATGCGAGGACGCAGCGTTGCGTTTTGTTCTTTGATGAGTTTGAGACGCTCGGAAAAGAGCGCGGCGATACCCACGAAACCGGGGAGATAAAACGCGTCGTAAGTACATTGCTGTTGCAGCTGGACGAAATGCCCGATTACGTGGTGGTGGTCGCAGCCAGCAATCATCCTGAGCTTCTGGATAGAGCCGTATGGCGACGCTTCCAATTGCGTATCGAACTACCAACTCCGACCCGCGAGCAACTGACTCAATATATTGCATCGATTGGTCAACGATGCAATGTGAATTTTGGCTACGAGCCTGCAACCCTGGCCAAACATCTGCTTGGATTGAATTTCGCGGAGACCGAGGAGTTCTGCCTTGGTGTGGTTCGCCGCGCAGTGCTCGACATGAAAACGGAAAACGCCCAGCAAGTAACCAAACTCAAGCTGGAGCAATGGAAAAGACGTTTGAAGCCGATTGCAGATGAGAGCGTGGCATCTGTCAACGAAGAGGCGAATCGCTGATGGCAACCTCTCTCCCCCTTCTGGTATTTCCGCTGGCTAAGAGCATCCCACCACCCAAAGGGAAGCCCGTCGTAATAGGTCAGCCCCATGTTCCCGGTCGC